>Ga0310695_10006498_pt1 | contig 19274 bp, 14 predicted proteins | sample RumenRJG_04DNA_FD_203882 | JGI IMG/M metagenome (GOLD analysis project Ga0310695, IMG submission 203882) | Bovine rumen microbial communities from Lethbridge, Alberta, Canada - RJG_04 (v2) (version 2) | ecosystem: Host-associated > Mammals > Digestive system > Stomach > Rumen | place: Canada...
CTGCAGAGTCCCTAAACTCAAAGATCAAGCAATTCCGTGCACAGCTTAGGGGAGTAATCGATGTGGACTTCTTTCTCTATAGGCTGTCAATGATATACGGATAAACACAAGAATTTACTGGTGAGCCAATATTAATCCAATTTTATGTATAAGATGAACGAAATTCATTAAAATCGTCGAATTTTGCAACATTTTTAGGACTTTTGTCTTTGTTCTGCATGGAATTTTGTAATTTTGTGCCATTAATCAAAAATGGCAATATGGCAGCTAACAAAGATCTCAACCGCCTGAAGGTGGTACTCGTAGAAAAGAAAAAGTCCAGTCTCTGGTTATCAAAGCAACTGGGATGTGCGCCAACGACGGTGTCGAAATGGTGTACTAATTCGTCGCAACCTCCATTGGAGATGCTGATGAAGACGGCAAAATTATTAGGTGTTGAGATAATGGACTTAATCAATAAGGAGTCTTTCGAATCCATATAACGTGATAATCATGACGAATAAATATATATTCTCTGGTCACGAGTCTTTTCCCTGTAAAACATTATGGTTGAAGAAGGGTTATGATTTCGTTATTCAGGGAAAGGATTTTAACAGTTCCGAAGCTGTGATTGATTTAGGTGTCGGCAAGAATATGGTTGCTGCCATTCGTTTCTGGCTTCGAGTATTTGGCATTTGTGAAAACGACCAACTTACCTGGCTTGGCAACTATCTATTTAATGACGAGAACGGCAAAGATAAATATTTGGAAGACCTGGCAACGCTTTGGCTTTTGCATTTTCATCTTATATATAGAAATGACGCAACGCTTTACAACTGGTTTTTTACTGATTTTCAGAGAGGCAGAAAGCCGTTCACTCGGGAAAGTCTGATTACTTACGTTAAGCGCAGAATGATTGGCGAAGGAAAAGAAAAGCAATTTAATGCCAATACCGTTAAGAGAGATGTGGGCGTATTATTACAAAATTATTGTATGCCACGCAAGATTCAGTCGCATGAGGACTTCTCTTCTTTGTTATTGGATTTGCATTTGCTTCTCTATAGGGAAGACACAAAGGAATACGTTTTTAATAATGAAGGAAAGGCAACGGTCATTCCAGAAATATTTCTCTATGGGTTATTGATTATTAAAGGAAAAGACAATTCTATATCATTTGATACGCTTCAAGAATTAGGTCTTATCTTCTGTATGACAGATCTTGAGATGCTAGATATGTTGAGACTTCTAACGGAACGTTACCCTGATTTGCTTCATTATAGTGATGTTGCTGGCATACGCCAAGTTCAGATGATCAAACAAGTTGAACCACGTAATATTTTGAGTCATTATTATGAAACAGTTTAGCTTATCAGCCAATATTGAGAATGGTTTCCCTGACGGGATGCAATATATCGTTACGCCTAATGCACGAACGGCTGTTAGTACAATGGTCAACGATTATCATGTAGGAATACATTCTTTTACCATTATTGGCTCATACGGAACGGGAAAGTCAAGTTTCCTATTGGCTTTAGAGGAAGATTTACGTGCAATGACTCGTTTAAAGCATCTGATTAATCCGAAAACACTCTCTGATGCTAAGGATTACGAAGTTCTGAACATTATTGGTGATTATGCAGATTTGTCAAAACTCTTGCGTAATGCTTTGCGGGTAGAAGGTGAGGACAACAGCGTTATAGATGAATTAAAAGCCTATTATCAATATTTGCATACTCACGGCAAATTCCTGGTAATTGTAATTGACGAGTTTGGGAAAGTATTGGAACATGCATCCAAAAACAATCCTGAGCAGGAGCTATACTTCATGCAGAAATTGGCTGAGTTTGTGAATGTCCCCTCTCGCCAGATTCTGCTGCTCACAACCTTGCATCAGAATTTCAGTTCGTATGCCAAAGGGCTTACGGAGTCCCAACGTAACGAATGGACTAAAGTAAAAGGCCGTTTTAAGGAAATCACATTCGTAGAACCCATAGAGCAAATCCTGTATTTGGCCTCTTCACAGTATAAGTCTCAAGGAGAACAAGCCAATACTAAACAGCTCTATCAGCTTGCACTCGAAACTAAGTTTGTCTCCTCAGCTTTCGCATACGAAACGGCTCAGAATTTGTCTCCGCTTGATCCTTTTTCGGCTTTTGCCATAACTTCGGCAATCCAACGATATGGGCAGAACGAACGTTCACTTTTTACTTTCCTTGCTGCAAGAGGGAAGAACTCGCTTCATGACTTTGAGTCAAAGCCTGATTTGACTTTCAACTTAGGATACGTCTATGATTACATCATTTATAACTTCTATTCTTATTTAAAGGATGCCAATGCCGACTCAATGGCATGGAGTTCCATACAACTGTCAATAGAAAGAGCTGAAGGACAAGAATGGGATTCAGAAGAAACACTGATGAGCGCAATCTGGCTTATCAAAGCTATTGGGCTGCTTAATTTGTTCTCTATTGCCACCTTTAAGTTGACAGCAGAGCAAATGGCAAAATATGCAAGCCTTGCTATGGCTATCCCTAATGCGGAATCCATTCTCCACAAATTAGAACAATTCAAGATTATCAGATATGCCGCCTACAAGCAACGGCTCTTACTATTTGAAGGTACGGATGTAGACTTAGAAGCCGAGATTAAGAAAGCGACAGGGATTGTTCCCAAACCGATTTCTTACATCGTAGAGTTGGAGAAATACTTCGTGAATAGAATTTCTCCAGTCAAAGCTCACTTTTATCAGCATGGTACTCCCCGCTACTTTGAATATATGATTCGTGAAGAACCAGTAGATATTGTGCCAACAGGTGACACAGATGGCATCATTGAACTGATATTCTCGGACAAGGATTCACTAAAAGATGTAACTGCGTTTAGCACAGATAACGATCACGCTCTCATTTTTGCCTACTTCAACAATGCAGATGATATTATCGAACATCTTCATCGTATAAAAATTTACGAGTATATTACTGAGAAAGTGTTGATTGACAAAAGCGACCGTGTGGCGAATCAGGAAATAGCACGGCTAAAGGCTTACGAAGAGACTCTTTTAGTCAAGGTCATCAGCACGAATTTGTTTGAATACACCGAGAATGTAACTTGGCTTTTCAAAGGGCAACATAAAGACGTACATTCCCTGCTCGACTTCAACAAATTGCTGTCTGAGGTATGTGATGATGTATATTCATTGACACCTGTGATGAACAATGAATTATTTAATCGCCACAAACTGCCTGGTACTATATCTTCGGCCCGTGTAAAATACCTTACGGCACTGTTGAATCATTATAACGAGGCAGAGCTTGGTTTTGAACCAGATAAGTTTCCTCCTGAAAAGACTATATACTACTCACTACTAAAGAATACGGGACTTCATCGAAACGGACAACTAAATGATGCACCAAACAATCCGGATTTCATGTCTGTATGGACGGCTTGTGAGGATTTCTTACATAGTACAATTAGTAAGCCGCGAAAAGTGTCTGCACTCATTAAGTTGCTCTCATCACAGCCATACAAACTCAAACAGGGATTTCTTGATTTTTGGATTCCTACCTATCTATTCTTGCGCCGTCAGGACTTTGCCTTGTATAATGTGTCAAAAGGGGCTTTTATGCCAGAGGTGAATATGGAGTTTTTTGACTTGCTTCCCAAGCACCCTGCTGATTTTGAACTCAAAGCGTATGCCATAGATGGGGTTAAGTTGAGTTTCTTCAACCAATATCGTCAATTTGTACGGTTAGGCGAAGAGGGCAGTATCACTACTGATAAGTTCATAGAAACGATTAAGCCATTCTTCTTCTTCTATCGCCAGTTGAATGATTACGCTAAGCATACTCACAAGTTTGACCACTCCTCAACACTCCGCTTCCGTGAAGTTTTGGCTATGGCAAAGGACCCGGAGAAGGCTTTTTTTGAAGACTTACCAGAAGCATTGGGCTATAATAGGGATTCTTTGCAACAAGAACAGTTTGTCAATGAATATGGTAACATCATTCAGCGTGCTATTCGTGAACTTCGTTCGTGTTATACAAGACTTATCAATCGTATAGAAGAGCGTTTGATTGATGGACTCAATCTGGAGTCATCGGAATATGAAGAGTATGTTAAAGAGATACGGATGAGATTGAGTAATGTAAGAACATATCTGATGACAGACAAACAACGTGAATTTTATACTCACGCCATCACTGAATACGATAACCGTGCAGAATGGTACCAATCTGTGTGTTATACCGTTTTGGACCAACAGCTTGATTCGCTACGTGACGAACAAGAGGAGAAGTTGCTTGATGATCTCATATATATGTTCCGTACTTGCGAAAAATATGCTGATATTTCTAAGAAAACAGTTAAAGGAAGTGGAGAAGATGCTTATTCCTTTGATATGGTGACGAATCATGGAACAAACATAAGAACCCAGACATACGTTCTGTCAGAGAAAGATAAACAGAAAGCAACTTGTCTTGAAGAACAACTAAGCAAAGTACTTTCTGGAAATTCCAATTTAGATGTTTGTGCTTTGTTGTCTCTGCTAAATAAGAAAGTGACAAAATGAAGATACGACATATATTAGGCATATCAGGTGGTAAGGATAGTGCGGCACTCGCCATCTATTTGAAGCAGAAGTACCCGAATTTGAAAATCGAGTATTACAATTCTGATACCCGTTGTGAATTGGATGAAACAGAAGAATTGATAAAGCGTTTAGGGGCATATCTTGGCAAGATTGTCAGGCTGAAAGCCGCAGAAAATTCTGTCATTGAGAACCCATTTGAACACTACCTAAAAGCAATGGGTGGATTCCTGCCTTCGCCACAAGCTCGATGGTGTACAAAAAAAATGAAGTTGGAGAGGTTTGAAGAATATGTAGGTGATGACTTCGCCGTGTCATATGTGGGTATTCGTGGTGATGAGGACAGAGATGGATATATATCATCTAAGCCTAATATCCAAGCAATTTTCCCGTTCCGCAAGAACATCTGGAGTATTGATGTCATCAACAAGTTCCTGCACAATGAGAACTTGGATCAGATAGTGGAAATCTACGAGCGGCTTTGTCCTGAGGGATTTCTTCATGAAGAGATACTGGAAACGGTGAGGAAGCCCATCACGAAGCAGTTCTACTACTCGAAGAAAATGAATGCGCTGCTGGACTACGACATTAAGCTGTTCAATCATGCTGTGTTCGAGTTCCTGAAAACGACAGACTATCCAGTGGGTAAGCTCGATGACTTCCCGCTGCTTGACAATACAGACATATTGGTTAAGGACGACGTATTCCGTCTGCTGAGGGAAAGTGGCGTGGGTGTGCCAGCCTACTACGAGGAGATTCCTTTCGAGGTGGATGGCGAGACGGGCACCTATTGCCGCAGTCGTTCCGGCTGTTACTTCTGTTTCTTCCAGCAGAAGATAGAATGGATTTGGCTCTACGAGCAGCATCCAGACCTCTTTAAGAAAGCGATGGAGTTTGAAAAAGACGGCTATACGTGGAATCAGAATGAGAGTCTTGCTGACCTCATCAAACCAGAGCGCATACGCCAGATTAAGCTCGACATCATCCGTCGCCAGAAAGAAAGCAAAGCCAATAACAAGGGAACCACCCTTGCGGAGATTCTTGGCGATGATATTATGTGTACGAACTGCTTTATATAATTATGTGTATGAAAGACGTTCTGAGATATCTAATAGATAACTGCATAGAGAATGAATCATGCTTGAAAACTTGTAAAGGAGAAATTTTCCTTTCAATGGATTATTGCCATATCATATTTGCACTAAAAGATGATGATCCATTACTGTTTGAAACCGACGATTCCTTTATTCGCATCGAAGATGTTGATGTAACGCTTATTGGCATTTCTTCTATAAAAAACATCTATATTCAATATGGATCTTATTTATATAGGGAAGATGGCAAAGATAAAATAAGTGAAATGATGCCATACACTTTTGTTGCTTATAAATTGATGGCTGTCATCGAATCCAAATTCCCCCAATCTGTAAATGACTATCATATAGGGGCATATTGCGTTGACGATTCTTGTAGCATGTGCGATGATGTTTGGGAATATGGCTTTACGCTCACCATCAATAAGGATTACTGGTCGAATATTGATTATTTCCAGCATTTAACTCGTGAAATAAAAAAGCTTTCTGGTATCAATTTACCTTCGTATTATTCATCAGATAATTGCATATCTGATGACTATGAAATAGGCATATTACCTTCAAATACTAAATGTAGACGACTTGGATACCTGAAATTGTTGCTTCAGATGCTTGAAGAACGTCCAAAGTCACCTGTTATCTCATTCTATACTACTTTTGAGAAATACGTGCAACCATATGCACGCCTTCTATTATCATACAAGAACAAAAAAGGAATTGTTGTTGAGACAAAAACAGGTAATTCTGCAAAACCATATATAGAATTAGCAGAGAACCTTGGGTTGATACACAAGACGTCTGCTTATTATGAATTGGGGAAAATGGGCAAAGCATATTTAGCCATAAATAAAGCAATTTGCATAAGTAATGAAAACCCATTCCTCTTGTCTAAGTTTGACAAGTCGTTCTTCCTTGAACAAATATTGAAGAATGATTTTCTATATATATATATTATTATGGAACTAATCTGCAGGGAAAGTTCGTCTTCATATAAAATGCTCAAACAGACTTTCCAGGAACATCTGCTACGTCGTATCACTGGATTACTTGACCAAAATGAGATTGTAGACTCATCAAAATTACTAAAACTAAAAGTAATAGAACGAAGAGTAAAAACATGGGATAAGCCAATGACTTATTTAGAGCATATTCTTATGCCTCGTATTAATTGGCTATATGACTTAGGCTTAATTGAGTATGCCAATAATAGTGCATTCTCTTTTACTCATAATGGGTTAAGATGTTTCTTAAATCTTTCCGTTTGGAATGATTTAGATATGCGATTGGTTGTAAATCCTATTAATTACCTTAATTCGTATTATATCAAGATTTTTGACTGTATAGATGATTGTGATGCAAAGCAATATACTTCTGTAATAGAGAAAACTCTTATTGACTATATAAATGACAGTTTTACCTTGTTTGAAACTATTGCTCCAAATAGGACTACCTTTTCATTAGCTTCAAATTATTGCAAGTATATGCTTATATTTCACAATCGAATATTATTAGACATTAGAGATCTCGAATTACTTTTGAATTATCAGTTAAGTAAGTATTATATTTTTAAATATCAAGCACAATATAAAGATGGTTACATCCAAAAGCGTTAACGACATGAATACATTAAAAAGTTACAAGCTAAAGTTAAATCCATTTCGTACTACACCAGCATCTAATCCCGAAGAGATAATTTGGGCAGGTTTTAATGATGTAAGGCAGAAGATGGAAAAACGCATTAAGCGAGCTATTCGAATTCCAAATTCAAGTTTGGTTCTTAACTGGGGCGAATATGGAAGTGGGAAGACTCATGCAGCAAAGTTTTTCCAAAAAACGGAAGTTCTTAATAATCTATCCGATGGGGCTCCGTTGCCATTCTCTTTCTTGTTGAATTTCCCTCAGGGGAAAGACCCTGTTAAAGAATTGTATGTTCAAGTCATAGATAAATTAGATATTGAGGAAATAAGAAGTAAGTTTCAAGATAGAGATTCTTTAGAGATTCTTCAGAATTGCACAGATAATATTTTGATTCGAAACATTCTTCGGCTTTTAGTTGATAATAGTGTTTCAACTACTCAAATGAAAGCATATTTATACGGAAATATCTCTATCAAATCTGATTTCATAAAAGAAAATGTGCAGCGAAAACTTGAATCGGATAATGACTATACAGAATTTCTCGCTGCCTTGTTCTCCTTTATGACCTATAAAAAGGAAGAATACTCTTGTGTCATTTTATGGATTGATGAGTTTGAAAGCATTGCAACATTAAACATTGCCAATGTGACAAAAATGAATAATTGTATTCGTACATTGATGGATAAAGCTCCCAATAATTTGCTCATTTTCCTAAATCTAACACAATCTGCAATGATGGATGTAGATGATTTAAGTGTCTTTCTACAAGAAGCTGTTAGGAGTAGAATTAAGGAAAAAATAGAATTACCGATTCCTGGGAAGTCCGAGGTTAAGAATTATCTTGAAGATTTGCTGAATAATTCTGTTTACAGAATAGGAGAGCCTAAGGGGTTTACACCATTTTCAGAGGAAGTAATTAATAGGATTATTGAAGATTTAGGTGAATCTGTTTCTTTAAGAAAATATAACGAGATTTTTTCCGCCTTACTCGAATATGCCATGTCTGATGGGAAAAGTATGATAGATAACGATTATTATCAGAGTATTAAAAGCGAAATTTTAGGTTAATAATGAATACGCCCATTGTCATAGATGCATGTACCTTGATAAATCTTCTTCGAATAGATGAAGATGACAATTTTCTATATAAACATCTTAAATCATTAGATGTTCATATTTCAGAGACAGTGTATAATGAAACCAAAACAAATATTTTTAAGAATGCCATAAGTGAAGCAGACGCAAAGAGGATAAAAACCATATTGCCGTTCTTCCCTATTGTGTTCAAATTGCATCAAGATGAAGAGATAAAGAAAGACATTGGAATTGAGTTTTATGAGCAAATACTCTCATATTCCGGACATACGAAGAAATTTAACGGTGAATTGATTTCGTCAGTTTTGGCATTGGTTTTAAGTCGTAGTGAGGATTCAAAAGTTAGTTTTATAACTGATGATTTCCCTGCAAAAAAAGAGTTCTGTCAGTTCTTTGCAATTCAGCAAATAGGATTGATAGAAGATTCTATCGATTTACTTTTAATGCTACATTGGTCAAAGAGCGATTTTTCAAGCAAGAAACTGGAAAATGCATTGATAGATATAAGTGCAGAATATAACAGAATCCAAAATACGTTTGTAAAGAATATAGTAGAACTAAAAGAAAACTTCAAAAAAGGCAATGCAATTAGAAGAATTATTGAAGACATTGAGGATTCTTTCTATTATAGCAAAGATATAGTAAAATATGAAAAAAGTCTGAATGCTATTGAAGGTGTGAACGATAAAGCAATTAAAAAGTGTATATCAACCTTCCCTAATTTGTCAAAACAACCAGAATTAGCAAAAAAAGCGATGCATGTGCTACAAGAATTGAAAAGATTGGATATATATAAACTTGCCTAATATGCTTAAGGATGCTACATTTCCTCCTCATCGCCGATATAGGTCGCGAACAGAATGGGAGCCTATTGGCTTCTTCTCTGAAGCATTGTGTAATGCTACACAATTTGACATCAAGCTGGGATTCTTTTCTTCTTCTGCAATAAATATACTTTCGGATGACTTTGCAACTTTCTTGTATAATGGCGGTAGAATGCGTATGGTCATTAACGATATTCTTTCCATGGATGACAAGCTGGCAATAATGGCGGGAGAGTCCGATGTGACTATACCTTATTTCGACTTGCAGAATCTTCAGGAAGTAAAGAATACACTGTCAGAGAGGGACAAGCATTTTTTTGAATGCCTTGCTTGGCTAATTAGGAATGAACGATTAGGATTAAGGATAGTCGTACCTAAAGACGGTGAAGGTATAGCTCATTCAAAATGTGGACTATTTGCGGATGGACTTAACCGAATTGCCTTTGATGGTTCATGCAATTTTTCTCGAACAGCATTAATATCGAATATCGAGAGTATTACGGCTTTTTGTGATTGGGACGGAAAGAGTGATGTCTTTAGAATTGATGATATAAGTGAAGATTTTGAACGAACTTTTTCTGGTCAAGACAACTCAGTGAATTATCTTAAAGCGGAAGAGGTAAAAGATTGTATAGTACGCAATTTTGAAGTAAAAGAAATTGGAGACCTATTAAATGAAGAAATAGAACTTATTTCAAAACGCCAAATAGACAATTTACCCCAAAGTGTACAAATTATTTTGGATAGAGCGAAGATAAAAGTAACCAGTCTTATAAAAAAGATAAATGAGCATCCTATCGTCTTGTCAAAAGATGAAGCAGAACCACGGTTCCCGTTTGATGAGCCTCGTGAGTATCAGAAGCAGGCTTATGAGAATTGGAAAGCAAATGGGCAGAAAGGCCTTTTTGCGATGGCAACGGGAACTGGAAAAACGCTTACGTCCCTAAATTGTCTATTGAATATATATAAGAAATTTCATTTCTATAAAGCATTGATATTGGTTCCAACAATTACTTTAGTTGACCAATGGGAGGAAGAATGTAATAGGTTTCATTTTAAGCATATTATTAAAGTTAGCTCCAAGAATCCAAATTGGAAATCAGAAGTTGATGCTATAAAATTGAAAGAAGATTTCAATGCAACAGATGAAGAGCCGTCATTTATAATCATTGCTACTTACGCTTCTTTTGCTCGTGAATCCATCTTCCATGAGTTGGTGAGTTTTAGCAAAAAGACTTGTAGGCAATTGTTGTTGATTGCCGACGAAGCTCATAATATGGGGGCAGGTAGAATATTGGATAGACTGGGAGGGGTGAAGTTCCTTCGCAGAATTGGACTTTCAGCTACTCCAAATCGACAATTTGATGACACTGGAAATCATGCAATCATGGATTTCTTTGGCTGCCATGATGGATATACCTTCGAGTATGACATGCAAGAGGCGATTGATAATGGATTCTTATGTCGTTATCGCTATTATCCTCATCTTGTTAGGCTCGATGATTTTGAAATGGCTGAGTATATGCGAATATCACTTCAATTGGCAAAATTCTTCAATACTGACAGTGAGAGTTTCCCAATGTCTGATGATATTTTGATGAGGCTACTTTTAAAAAGAAAACGCATTATCCATAAGGCAAAAAACAAAGAAGTCATCTTCCGTGAGATTATTCATAATCGTTATGCGGAAAAGGGCAATCTGAAATATACTTTGGTATATGTACCAGAAGGAGCCAAGCCTGATGACAACACATCGGATATGTTCGATACTACGGAAACGATAGTCGATGATGATTATTCAGACAGCCTCATCGATGTTTATACCCAGATTGTTCAAGATGTGAGCAAAACCACAACGGTCAAAAAGTTTACTTCTGCTGTGAAAGGAAGAAATGAAATACTTGACAAATATGCTAATGGAGAAATTGAAGTGCTTACCTCTATGAAATGTTTGGATGAAGGCGTTGATGTACCACGTAGTGAAATGGCTATTTTCTGCGCAAGTACAGGAAATCCACGCCAATTTATTCAAAGGAGAGGTCGTATCTTACGAAAACATCCAGATAAACATTTGGCAGTGATACACGATTTGGTTGTTGCTCCAGAAATCGGATCAGGGCTAGAGAACTATAATATGGAACGGAGTTTATTGAGGGGTGAGTTAAAAAGGGTTCGCGATTTTGCTGTAATGTCTGAAAACGCGGATTATGCATATACTGAATTAGAAGAGATTTTGTCATACTATAATTTACCTTTATTCTAAAAATATGGCTTATATTACAAATAACGAAAAGATGCTTCAAGCGGTGCTGCTTGATGAAAGACTAATGAAGTTTGGCGGGTATTCGCCAGCCGACATAGGTAATATCTATCAGGCATTAGATTCTGACAATTATGTCATTAATGCTGTCGCTCAAATTATAAAGCGCACAAATGAAGGTGCGACGATGCAAGAGTTATGGAAAGAAATAAACACCTATTTATATAATAACGTATGATTATCAAGGAAATAAGAATAAAGAATTTCCGTAGTTATTATGGAGATAACAACCATTTCGAGTTTTCGGATGGTTTGACTTTGATACTGGGTGATAACGGGGATGGCAAAACGACCTTCTTTGAAGCCCTGCAATGGCTGTTTAATACAACCATTGACAGAGGGAGCATAGATAATGTCTCGGAAATGAGGAAATCGAAACTCGAAATCGGAGAATCGGACGAAGTCTCTGTTTACATGTCTTTTGAGCATGATGGCGAGAAAAGCGTGGAGAAGTCTTTCTCTGTTGAAAAAACGGGTAATGATGCTTACAAAGTTGGCAACATCAGTTATAGAGGATATGAAGCGAACGGGACAGAGCGCGAGGCTGTTAACGGGAAAGCCTTAATAGACCGCTGTTATGATGCTTTCATCCAACGATTCAGTATGTTCAAAGGTGAGTCGGAATTGGATGTGTTTGATAATTCTGCGGCACTAAAAGAGTTGGTCGACAAGTTTTCTGACATTCGTAAGTTTGATGTCCTTGTAGAGAATACAGCGAGGTTTGAAGAGAAGTCGAATGCTGCTTATACCAAAGAAATGAAGTCTGATGCAAAAGTTTCCAAAGAGGCCAATGAGTTAGATTTCAAGATAAAACGTGTTGGCGAAGATATTTCCAATATAAAGAGTGACATCAAAGACAAACAAACTTCATACGATGTGTTTTCAAATCGCTTAACTCAATTGGAGCAGAACCAAGAAACTTCTCAGCGTTACCGTGATATTCAGAACAGGTTAAAGACTCAAGAAGAGAAAGCTATACGGTTAAGAGGTCAGATAGGTAGTGTGGATTATAGCCACGCCCTGCTTGACAAAATGTGGATACTCTGTGCCTTTCCTTCTATCTTAAATGAGTTTCAGCAGAAATGTTCTGCACTTAGCAGAGAGAAAAGAAAGCAAGAACGCGATTTTGACAAGCAGCAGGCGGCGGCACTTGCGAAATTGGAGACCATCAAGGAGGTGCAGGGGGCGCTCATCAACGGTGCTACGGAACTTCCTTGGTATTTGCCTGACCAAGAGACGATGGAGGAAATGCTGCGCGACCATATATGTAAGGTATGTGGACGAACGGTGGAAGACAATTCAGAGGCTTATCATTTCATGGTGCATAAGATAGAGGAGTACAAGGCTCATGTGGAGGCAAAGCTAAAGCGGGAACAGGAAAAGCAGTCATTGGAGGAGCAGAGCCTGTTTAAGCATGACTACATTGAGGAATTGCATAGTTTCAGCATATCACTCAGTGGTAGTCAGGAGGCAAAAGTTTCTTCTATTGCCCGCGAGATAAAGGACCGTCTGGAATTGGTTGATCGCTTGAAGGAGGATTTAAAGGTAGTGGAAGGAAAAATTCAGGACATTGTAGATGAAAAGGCACGCCTGCTGATACAAGCCGGAAACGTTTCTGAGTCGCTGCTTGAAAGTCAGTATAACGACATCAAAGGATTGTTTGAACAGAAAAACCGTGCAGAGGTGAGGCTGACGGAACTGAACGGGGAACTGAAACTGAAGACGGAACAGTTGAAAGAATTGCAAGAAAGGCTTGACGCTCTGACCCCTGCCAGTTCGAAGGTGAAGACGCTGCGCGACGTACATCGTGCATTGGAGGAAATAGCTCGTGCTTTCCAGAATGCCAAGAAAGAAAATTTACGGAGATTCCTTGCTGAAATGGAGGAAAAGGCCAACCATTATGTGGATGCTCTGAGTGCCAACGACTTCCACGGTGAGATAAGGCTGATACAGACGGCAGATGATTCAACGGAGATTCATCTGTTTAGCTCGAATGGCACAGAGATCAAGAAACCTTCTGGGTCTCAACGAACAGTGATGTATATATCGGTGCTCTTCGCCATCTCCGACTTTACGCAGCAGAAACGTGAAGAGGATTATCCGTTGATATTCGATGCGGCCACTTCATCGTTTGGCGACTCAAAGGAAGGCGAGTTCTATAACGTGATTAGCAATGTGAAGAAGCAGTGCATCATCGTGACCAAGGATTTTATCACTAAGGGAGAAGTGCGTAAGAATGATATTCAAAGACTGGAGTGTCCTGTATACCGTATAAAGAAAGCCAAAGGCTTCGACGTAAACAATATGGCAACCATTCGTACAATCGTAGAAAAACTGAAGTAGAGTATGGAATCATTATTTGACTTGTGGGGTAAGAGAGACCCTGAATGGGAAAAGAAATATCAGGACACAGTCCTCATTCCCTTTACTGATTACGGCAAAGGCGTTAACCAGTATCAAGATGTGCGCGGTAAGATTTTCGGACCTGGATATGAGATGTTCATCCTGGCTTTTTTCATCGGTCTGTACTATGACCAAACAAAGCCTTTGGTCGAGGACAAAGCTAAAAGGAAACATTTTGGCTGGCCAATATGCGAATGGGGCAGCAGAGAGGCACGACTTGGGCGTACTAAATATTCCGACCTCCAGCGGTATATCTTCGCTGCCCTTGTTGCAAGAACAGACATAGACTTCATAGCATTTGACAAAGGCGACATCACACCTCGCAAGGCCGTGGATATGCTTGTTGACAAGATGGAGCAATATGCCAACTTCGGTTTCGACTATATGCAGGAGAAACTTGAGGATAATCCTAATTACTTCTTCAAAGAGACCGCATTCCTGAGAGTTTTTCTTGGATTCTTGAATAAAGAGAACGAGGAAGAAGATATTGATGATGTGCCAGAATCGTTGGACTAAGCGGATAACAAAAGCGGTATGCGTGGCATTTATTTCCGCCAAGCCTACCAGATTCATATGGCCGATGACCTGTTGCGCTACACCTCCCTGTCCGTGGCTGATGTTGCCCACCGCAGCGGCCTCGGCTCGCGCACCAACCTCTATTTCGCCTACAAGCGCGACTTCAAGTGTTCCCCAACGGAACGGCGCGAGCAATTGCAAAGGCAGGGGGATGAGGATATGTATAAAATTGAATAATAAATATAGCGATGAGAATATACCAATATACCAATATAGAGGCATTGGCCTATATCTTAAAGAATAGGACAATAAGATTTAACCGTTTGGATAGAGTTGATGATGTTGAAGAAGGTAACGCGGAATCTAAGGGCGTACAATTTTGTAAATATGTTTTCGTGTCCTGCTGGACGGAGAGCGAAGAAGAAAACATTCCTTTATGGAAAATGTATGGCGGTGATGAAGGTGGTGTGAGGATTGGGTTAGAGAAAAAAATGTTTAAAGAATATCCTATATCTAATATGGAACTTGGATGGGGTAAGGCACAGGGATATATAGTATCAAAAATTCCGCCACAAGACCTAAACAAACCAAATTACTTCTTTTTACCAATTATGGATTACGATAACGATTTGTTTTATCGCCATATAAGGTATGTCGAAGATGTTTATTCTTACACGAAAGATGCATTTAAAATCACTAATGTTAAGGGGGATAGAGGAAACGTACAAATAGATTATAAACCATTTGGATATTACAAGCATAAAAGGTGGGAATTTCAAAATGAGTCAAGATTTGTTTTATATGCCTTTCCATACAATCCTTTAATTGAAGGGGCAAACCCAGAAATCTCGACAATAGCAACACAAAGCTATTTACAAAACAAGCCACTTCCTTTTGATGACTATTATATGCATTTGAAGGATGAAGTTATCCAAGATATAGAAATAACATTGAGCCCATCGGCTACAGATGCGCAAAGAATCATCGTTGAATGTCTCAAAGAGAAATATGTACCAAAGGCACATATAAAAGAAAGTAGCTTGGGTAAACTCGTGCGTTTAAAATAGGTATGGGTAGAACATGTAACACTCCCCTTTATCCTAAATAGGGGAAGGCAGAATAAAGTTTAGAATGATGGACACTTCAAAACAGATACTCAAATCCTATTTCGGTTACGACTCCTTCCGGCCTTTGCAGGAGGAGATTATCAATTATGTGCTTCAGCGAAAGGATTCATTGGTGCTGATGCCAACAGGTGGAGGTAAATCGATATGCTTTCAGATTCCTGCATTGATAATGGAGGGTACTGCCATTGTGGTTTCGCCACTTATCTCGCTGATGAAGGATCAGGTGGAAGCATTGCGTGCAAATGGGATAGCAGCAGAGGCGCTGAACAGTGCCAACGATGAGATGGCTAATCGGCAGATTGCGGAACGATGTCTGCGGGGCGATATAAAACTGCTGTATATATCACCAGAGCGACTGATGACAGAGCTGCGGTGGATGCAGACGATGCTGAAGGTGTCGCTATTTGCCATTGACGAGGCACATTGTATCTCACAGTGGGGACACGACTTCAGACCAGAATACACGCAGTTGGGCAATCTTCATGAAATGTTCCCCAACGTGCCAATTATGGCACTTACAGCTACTGCTGACAAGATTACCAAGGCTGACATTATTGAGCAATTGCACTTAAAAGAACCGGAAATCTTTATCAGTTCGTTTGACCGTCCCAACTTGAGTTTGGACGTTAGGCGGGGCTATACAGCAAAGGAGAAACTGCGCACTATACTTAATCTGATTCGTCGCCACCGTGACGAGAGCGGAATAATCTATTGTCTTGCAAAAAAAACTTGTGAGAAACTGGCGGAGAAACTTCAGAAAGAAGGTGTATCAGTAGGTGTCTATCATGCAGGACTGCCTACGGATGAACGGAATCGGGTTCAGGAGGACTTTATCCACGACCGCATTCAGGTGGTCTGTGCAACGATTGCCTTCGGAATGGGTATCGACAAGAGCAATGTGCGTTTTGTGGTTCATTATAACCTGCCCAAGAGCATTGAGAACTACTATCAGGAAATAGGACGTGGTGGACGTGACGGACTGCCTTGTGAGACCATCTTGTTCTACAACATTGGAGATATTATCACATTGCAGCGTTTCGCAGAGGAAAGTGGACAACGGGAAATCAATACAGAGAAACTTCAGCGTATGCAGGAATATGCCGAGGCGCAGGTTTGCAGGCGGCGCATCCTGCTGAACTATTTTGGAGAGATAAGCGACAAGGGCTGTGGCAACTGTGATGTGTGCCATACCCCCCCGCAGACGTTTGATGGTACAGAACTCGTTCAGAAAGCTCTTTCAGCCATATTGAGAACAGGAGAACAGATTGGTTTCACGTTGACGATAGATATTCTGCATGGCAACTTTTCACCAGAAGTTTTGTCGCGTGGTTATAATCAGATTAAGACCTTTGCTGCTGGCAGGGATGTGCCAGTGAGAGACTGGCACGACTATTTGTTACAGATGTTGCAGATGGGATTCATCGAGATTGCCTATAATGAGGACAATCATTTGCATGTTACGCAACTTGGGGAGGATGTTGTTCACGGGAAAACACGAGTACAGTTAGTTGTCATCAGCCGTGAAGACTATAGTGTAAAAGCCCGTCGTAGTCGGATGATGGAAGAACAAGTCTCGGTTGTGACCAATAGTGGTCAGAGTGAGAACATGGAATTGTTTGAAAGCCTGAAGGTGCTGAGGAAAGAAATTGCCGACGAAATAAACTACCCCGCATTCGTCGTGATGTCTGACAAGACACTCCATGTACTGGCAACAGATATGCCTACAACACTTGAAGCATTTGGCAATACTTTTGGCATAGGTGAACACAAACGCGACACCTACGGCAGACGATTTATAGAGGTGATTAAGCAATTTGCACCAGCGGAAGTGGAACTTCCTATCCCAGAGGTTGCTGTAGCCCCTGTCCTTCTAACAGAGCCTAAAGAAGAGAAAAAGAAAAAGCAGAAGAATCAGATTACTATTCAAGGAAGGACATACGTAATAGATGAGGATATTTGGGAATCGATAGAATGGCGGAAGGTGCTGAAAGACATTACGGAGAGGGGGTATTGGAACTATCAAGGCCCGCTTGAAATCCATTTGAGTGATTATGTTAAGCCAGAGATAAAGCATCGAGACAGGATTATCGCTATGCTATGCCGCCTGTTAAAAGAGGGTTATAGCATGAATGTTGACGAGCAGAATGGTGTAGTAACTATCGCACAGAAATTCGATTACGACAAGGATGGACAAGTGGTTGAGTTTCCGTCAGGCTCGTTTGACGAGATTCTTTCACGTTTCCGTCTGTTCGTGATAAGGAACAAACGTTATCCATTTATGGATGGCGAGTATGATGAAGTTGCACTTAGGAAGTGGTATCGGGAGGTTGGTCATGGACTTGTAAAGATAACAGATGAGCAAAAAGTCCTATTTGATAACCTGAGTATTGAGTTTGCCGACATTCCAAAACACAGAGGGCAATTAGAGAAGCTTGCAGAAAGAGATGCTCTATCGGAAAGTGATGCATTGTTTGCAAGGGAGGATATTCAGACTATTGACGACGAGGATGAAGAAGAATTTCAGGAATCGGAGATTGCAGAGCAAATCGAATTGCCAGATGAGGCTGTTATAGATGAATTGCCAACATCAAAAAAGCGAAAGCCTCTCCCGAAAACCATACAAGCCACTCTTGATCTTGCAAAAGAAGGTTATTCTTTTGATGCAATCGTGTCGAAGCGTGAATTGTCTGCATTGACAATCTCGAAGCATCTTTCATTCCTTATACATCGTGGTTTGGTGAACGTGACCGACTTTGTAGATAGTTATGCATACGATGTGATATTAGGCATTTTTGAGGAGCTACCGAAAGGCTCTACAGTAAAAAGAGTAAAGAGTAAATGCCCAGAAGGTATCAGACGTAGCACCATTAGGATGGTGATGGCTGACTTGAAAAGAAAGCAACAGGTAAAGAATAAATAGTAGAGTAAAACGTTTAAATGATATGAACATAAACGAAACATTTAACAATCTGCGCTACCATTACGAGGATGAGGTGGTGGAGTTCAAGAAGGCGGAGAACAACTTTGACTTTGATGATTTGGGTAAGTACTTCTCGGCACTGAGTAATGAGGCGAACCTGAGGGCTAAGGACTTTGCGTGGTTAGTGTTCGGTGTGCATGACAAGACGCGGGAGATACTGGGTACTTCGTATAAGAATGGGATGAAGAGCCTGCAGAAGTTGAAGTATGACTTGTCGCAGCATACCACCGACCGTAATACTTTCAGGGATATTTATGAACTGGAGGTTGAGGGCAAGCGGGTGCTGATGTTCCAGATTCCGGCTGCACCGCGTGGTATTCCGATGGCTTGGCAGGGACATTTCTATGCTCGTCGTGGTGAGAGTTTGGTAGCACTCGACATGAGCAAGTATGAGGAGATTCGTAGGCAGACATCGGAGTTCGACTGGTCGAAGCAGATAGTTGATGGTGCGACGATTGCTGATTTGGACGCGAAGGCCATCAAGGAAGCTCGCGAGGGATACAAGGAGCACTATCCGAATCAGAAGAAGGTGGTGGATACTTGGAGCGACGAGGTGTTCTTGAATAAGGCGAAGCTGACTATTGATGGCAAAATGACCAATGCTGCTATATTATTGCTTGGTAAGCCTGAGTCGCTGCACTACATCAATCATATTGGTGAGATTGTCTGGCGACTGGCTGGTATGGATAATGTGGGACAGGTGTTTACCATTC
>Ga0310695_10006499_pt1 | contig 19270 bp, 12 predicted proteins | sample RumenRJG_04DNA_FD_203882 | JGI IMG/M metagenome (GOLD analysis project Ga0310695, IMG submission 203882) | Bovine rumen microbial communities from Lethbridge, Alberta, Canada - RJG_04 (v2) (version 2) | ecosystem: Host-associated > Mammals > Digestive system > Stomach > Rumen | place: Canada...
AAGGCCCGTTAAACATATAGACTATTGCGGCGCGCCGAGAGGCGACGACCGCTCGCCTACAAAGATAAGACAGCGGTCTTGATTTTTATACAACTGGCCTAAAATCGCAAGATTTTATGTACATTTGTACAAAACAACACAAAAATGAAACTACGTACCATTTTCTTCGTGTTCGCCGGCTCTTTGCTTATTGCCGCGAACATCATTCCCGCCGATGCAAAAGCCAAGAAATCCAAGACTCTTCCTGCAGAAGTAAGCATGAGCAAGCAGGTGCTGCAAGACAAAATCAGAGGCGCCTGGGCAGGACAGGTGATAGGCTGCACTTACGGCGGCCCCACCGAATTCAAGTATTCGAACTTCATCCCGGATGAATATACCATCGACTGGAACGAGCATCTGATCAAATGGTGGTACGACCATGTCCCCGGACTATACGACGATGTCTATATGGACCTGACCTTCGTGGAGGTTTTCGACAAGGAAGGTCTCGACGCCCCGGTAGAATCCTTTGCAAAGGCATTCGCGAATGCAGGATATCCCCTCTGGCATGCCAACCTTCAGGCCCGCTACAACATTCTGCACGACATCATGCCCCCGGCATCCGGAGACTGGCGCTATAACGCCCACGCCGACGACATCGACTTCCAGATCGAAGCCGACTACGCAGGCATCATGGCACCCGGCCTGATCAATGCCGCGACAAGCTACACCGACGAGATCGGCCATATCATGAACTATGGCGACGGTTGGTACGGCGGAGTCTACGTCGCAGCCATGTACGCCCTTGCATTCGTCACCGACGACATCCCCTTCATCGTGAAGGAAGCTCTCAAGACCATCCCTTCGCAGAGCCGCTACTACAAATGCATGGCCGACGTCATCAAATGGTGGGAGAAGTACCCCGACAACTGGCACATTACCTGGGCTCTCGCCAACGAGAAATACGGATTCGACATCGGCTGCCCCAGCGGATACAACTCCGCATTCAACATCGACGCCGTAATCAACAGCGCCTACATCATCATCGGACTCCTCTACGGTAACGGAAACTTCTACCGCACCATCGACATCTCCACCCGCTGCGGCTACGATTCCGACTGCAACCCTGCATCCGCCGGCGGAATCCTCGGCACCATCCTCGGATTCAACAAGATTCCCGAATACTGGAAACTCCCCATTTACGAGGTGGAGGACAGGGACTTCGCATATACCGACATCTCCCTCAACCGCGCCTGCAAGATGAGCTTCAAGCAGGCTCTCCAGGTAATCGAGAAGAACGGCGGCAGCACCGAAGGTGCGACTGTCAAGATCAAGACCCAGAAGCCCCAGGCAGTGCGTTTCGAGCAGAGCTTTGCAGGCCACTGGCCCATCGCCAAGAAAGAGATCAAGCAGACTCCTTTCAAGATGGGAGAATACAAATTCGAAGGCAAAGGTGCTGTCCTTTCCTATCATTTCATCCTTCCGAAGCCTTACAACGTCAGCGATTACGAAGCGAACGTGGAAGTCTGGGTAGACGGCAAACTCTACACTACGGTGAAACTCCCCACCTCCGGTAACGGTCAGACCCGCGAAGTATGCGGAATCTGGGACCTGCCTCTCGGTGAGCACAAAGTAGCCCTGAAATGGACCAACAAGACCGATGACATCAACATGGTCATCGACAACATCAACATCTTCTCCGACAAACCCGCACCGGTCAAGCACGTCGACAAATGAGAAAAATACTGACTATCATGGCGGCAGTCCTCATGGCACTGCCGCTATTTGCAACAAGTTCGAAATCCGTCTGGCAAGCCTTCCAGAACCCGTCCGACGCCTACAGGCCTTACGTACGCTGGTGGTGGAACGGCGACCGCGTGGACGAAGCTGAAATCCGCAGGGAACTCAATCTGCTGAAGGAAGCCGGAATCGCCGGCGTGGAAATCAATCCCATATCCTTCCCCGGCAGGCAGGAGGACGCAATCGGCAAGAAAACCCTGATATGGTTGAGCGACGAATGGATCGACATGCTGGGGGTCGCCTTTGACGAAGCGAAAAAGCTTGGGATGACATGCGACCTCATCGTCGGATCCGGCTGGCCTTTCGGAGCGGAGAACCTTCCTCGTGAGGAGAGGGCATCCGTAATCCTGACTTTCTGCGACAAGGCCACGGGAGGCACGCTCTACGAGAAATCCAAGTTCCATGTTTTCAAGGAGTTGGACCCGGGTGTATCGATCACCAATCCCAGGCGTACCCCAGAGCTTCTGAAAGCCCTGCTGGTTCCGGATCCCATCAACGACCTCGGCGAAGCGGTCGACGTGACGGACAGATTCCAGGATGACGTCCTCAAGATGAAGATCCCCGCCGGCAAGTGGCAGGTGTATTACATGGTGAAGTACGATTCCTTCGCCAGCGTCATCAACGGGGCGCCCGGAGCGGCAGGTTCCATCCTCGATCACATGAACGCCGAAGCCGTGCGCAAGTACCTCGACCGCATGTCCGACAGGATCGAGTCCAGGCTTGGGCCTCTCTCGCAGCATCTCCGCGCATTCTTCGTTGATAGCATGGAGCTCGAAGGCACAAACTGGACAGGCGACTTCGCCGAGCAGTTCAAAGCCCGCAGAGGGTATGACGTCATGCCGTGGCTGCCTTTCACCATGTTCAAGGTCGGGCGTCTAGGCGACGTGCTCGACTTCAACTACGGTTGCAAGAAGGGAGAAAAGTTCCAGGAGCAGGTCAACCGCGTCCGCTTCGATTTCGAACTGACAAAAGCTGAGCTCCTGGACGAACGCTTCTTCAGGGTGTATGAGCAGTGGGCCCGCGAGAAAGGGGTCAAGTCCCGCGCGCAGGGCTACGGCCGCGGATTCTTCATAGAAGAGACCTCGATGGGCCTGGACATTCCTGAAGGAGAGTCCTGGACCACCAACTGGCTGCGTCACCGCATAGGTGAGGAAATGGGCGACGAGGACTACCGCCGCGGCAGAGCTTATACGATGATAGACAAGTATGTCTCCTCCGCAGCTCATCTTACCGGAAAGCGCCTCGTGAGTTGCGAGGAGATGACAAACACCTACAAGGTATTCTCCACTCCGCTGGAACTGCTGAAAGTCGGCTCCGACATGAGCTGCATCTCCGGCATCACACATTCCGTATGGCACGGTTTCAACTACTCCCCCAAGGAAGCACCTTTCCCCGGCTGGGTCCAGTACGGAAGCTACTATAACGAGAAGAACACCTGGTGGCCCTATTGGAAACTGCTGAACGACTACAGGGCCAGGTTGGGCGCCCTGGTGCGCAATGCCGACATGTATACCGACATCGCCATCCTCCCCGCCAACTATGACATGTGGACCGAGATGGGAGTCCAGACCGAACCTTTCCCCGTCAAACTGAATGTTCCGTACACATCCCTCGTATGGGAGGCCATACACAAGAACGGAGGCGGGGCTGACTACGTATCCGAGCGCATCCTGAAAGATGCCACGGTAGACGGCGGGAAGCTTTGCTACGGTCCTAAGAAATACAGTGTGCTGTTCCTGGTTTCGGTGAAAGGCACCACTCTGGAGGCAATGCAGAAGATTCGCGAGTTCGTCCTCGGCGGAGGCCGGGTGTTCTGCATAGGGAACGCTCCTTCCAAGTCGGTAGGATTCAGCGATTTCGAGAAGCGCGACGCCCAGATTGCGGAGATCGTATCCGAATTGGAGGCTTCCGGCAATTTCACCGTCCTGCCCGCCGCGGAAGGCGACCACTATCTGGAATGGTACACGGATGTCATGCAGAAATACGGCCTGCCCCACACCATAACCATCGGCAATCCCGACCGTTTCCTGCTGCAGGACCGTTTCGTGATGGATGACGGCAGCAATTTCTTCCTGTTCGTGAATGCCCACATGAGCGAGAGCCGCGCCACCGACATCACCTTCCCGGCATCGGTCACCAAAGGACGCAAGGCCTGGATCTACGACCCTGCTACCGGCAAGCGCCATTCGCTGAAGATTCCAGCCGACGGCAAGATTCATTTCGAATTCGGCCCTTCGGAGAGTTTCGTGTTCATGTTCAACAAACTCCCCGGGAACGCCCCCGAATACAAGCCTGTGCCTGTCCGCACGGACGGCATAGAGATAAAGAACTGGAAAGTGGTCCTCGAGAATCCCGAGGTCAAAGATGTTCCCGACACCACCATGGCCGATCTGAAGGACCTGAAGGACATCGAAGCCTACAAGAACTTCATGGGAACCGCCACCTACACAACCACGGTCAATGTGGCAGGAGAGCTCCCCAGGTATCTCAATCTCGGCAAAGTCGGCTACATAGCGGAAGTTACGGTCAACGGCAAGCCGGCCGGAATCCACTGGTACGGGAACAGCGTGCTTGATGTAAGCGGCCTGCTCGTCAAGGGTGACAACCTCATAGAGGTAAAGGTCACCACCCTGATGAGCAACTACATGCAGACTCTCAAGGACAATCGCAATGCGCAGCGTTTCGTACTCCGTCGCAATACTCCCCTTCTTCCTTCCGGACTGATAGGGCCTGTGACGTTGTACTAACGTCAGGATACAGTTTACCCTGGAGACAACCCCCTCCCTAAAGGGCGCCCTCCCCCTGGCCGGGGGTGGCAGGTTCGCTCCAGGGTAAACTGTATCCTGACGCCTGAGTTATTGCAGCAGCTCTTCGCTGCGGGCGATGAAGTCGCTGAGGGCTTTGCCCTTGAGCAGGCCATTGGAGAGGAGAGCGAGGTCAACGACCTGACGCAGAAGCGGAGACTCCTTGTCCTTGCTTTCCCATATCTTGGCTATGAGCGGATTCTCCATGTTCACCTTGATGTTGAACGACTCGGGCATCTGGCCGTAGAAGTTCATACCTCCTCCGAGAGCGCTCATCTCGCGGTAGCGGCGCATGAACTCGTTGCGGGTGATCAGCACCGGCGCGGACTTCTCCCCGAGATTCTCGGGCTCCACATAGTATTCGTTACCTTCGGGCAGGGCGGACTTGAAGAGATCGTCGAGGGCTTTCTTGTCGTCCTCGCTCATCTCCGGCTTGACCTTGTCTTCCTTGGGGATGAGATTGCCCACGGAGTCGGAATCGACACGGGCGAAGCGTGCGTCCTTGAGTTTCTGCTCGAGCAGGTTGACGAAGTGGGCGTCCAGTTCGCAGTCCATCAGCAGCACGTCGTATCCGAGATTCTTCGCCGCCTCAATCTGGACATATTGATCATCGAGGTTGGTGGCGTACAGGTAGACCACCTTCTTGTCTTTGTCGGTCTGTTCGGTTTCGATCGCCTTGCGATAGTCTTCGAAGCTGAAGAACTTGCCGTCGGTATTCTTGAACAGGGCGAAGTTCATGGCACGCTCGCAGAACTTCTCGTCGGAAAGCATGCCGTACTCAATGAAGAGTTTGAGGTTGTCCCATTTCTGCTCGAACTGCTCACGCTGCTCCTTGAATATCTCCTCCAGCCTGTCAGCGACCTTTTTGGTAATATAGGTGCTTATCTTCTTGACGTTGGCGTCGCTCTGCAGATAGCTCCTGGATACGTTCAGAGGGATGTCCGGGGAGTCGATCACGCCGTGAAGCAAAGTAAGGAAATCCGGCACTATGTTGTCGACATGGTCCGTAACGAACATCTGGTTGCAGTAGAGTTGGATCTTGTTCTTGTCGATTGCCATGCGTTCCTTGATCTTGGGGAAGTAAAGAACGCCGGTGAGGTTGAACGGATAGTCCACGTTCAGATGGATCCAGAACATAGGTTCCTCATCGAAAGGATAAAGGGCCTTGTAGAAGTTCTTGTAGTCTTCTTCCTTGAGTTCGGAAGGAGCCTTGGTCCAGATAGGGTCGATGTTGTTGACAACGTTGTCTTCTTCAGTTTCCACCTCCTTGCCGTCCTTCCATTCGGTTTTCTTGCCAAACACGACCGGAACCGGCATGAACTTGCAGTATTTGCCGAGCAACTGGGATATGCGTCCCTTTGCGGCGAACTCCTCGCTGTCCTTGTCGAGGTAGAGGGTGATTACGGTGCCGCGGTCAGCCTTCTTTCCGTCCTCCATGTTGTATTCTGGAGAACCGTCGCAGGTCCATTTCACCGCCTTCGCACCTTCCTGCCAGGAGAGAGTGTCGATCTCGACCTTCTCGCTCACCATGAAAGCGGAATAGAATCCTAGGCCGAAGTGGCCGATGATGCTCTGGTCCTTGTACTTCTCGAGAAATTCACCTGCGGATGAGAAGGCGATCTGGTTGATATACCTGTCGACTTCTTCGGCAGTCATGCCGATACCGTGGTCGACGACACGGAGAATCTTCTTCTTTTCGTCGAGTTCAATCTCGACCTTGAGGTCGCCGAGTTCACCCTTGAATTCTCCGTTGGAAGCCAGGGTCTTCAATTTCTGGGAAGCGTCGACGGCATTCGCGACAAGTTCGCGAAGGAATATTTCGTGATCCGAATATAGGAATTGTTTGATGACGGGGAAGATGTTTTCGGTGGTTACACCAATCTTGCCTTGCAGTTTTTCTTTTGCCATAACAAAAATCGTTTCAGTTTTTCTGCTGAAACGATTGTCAAATAGTATTCCAGTGACAATTTGTCAGGATTTTGATGCCAGGCAGCGAAGGTCCTCGTCCGCCTTGATCTTGTCGATGATGGCAGCGACAATACTGAATGTGCGCGAATCCCTTGTGTAAACTGCAGGGGTAATGAAATTCACCCTTCCCTGCCTCTTGAGCTTCTGCGCGACCGCCTTCTTCTTGGGGATGTCCGGATTATATACGGCGATGGGATTGCCTCCGAACATGCCGACTATCTTCATGCAAGGCACATCCGTCTCTCCGTCCCCGAAATAAATCATGTGCGAGAACGGGATGCGCTTCTTGTCGTCCGCCATGCTGGAGTTCACCATCTTGGAATCGTGCTGGCTGGTGATGCCCTTGCTTATCTTGAAAAGGAACTGGGTCTTTGCGGTATGGTCCACGGCGATGCCGGGCCATTCGGCCTCACCGTTCTCGCCATAGATGAAGGTTCCCGCATAAATGTGCTTGAATTCCGAAGCGATGGATGAGCCTTCTATGATTTCCTTGAGGCCCGAAGAGTTGATGTAATGCTCCACTCTCACTCCCCTGCTCCTGCCGTACTCGTTCACCATGCCGAACCACTCTTTCACGCCGTCGAAGAGTTCGATGTGCTTGCCGAATTCCTTGAACTTGCTGCGCCTCAGCGGAATCCCCGCCTTGCGGGCTTCGTCGAACATCAGCTTCATGTACGCCAGCACGTTGCTCGCATCCTGGCCGACGGCGATGCCGTCGCTCATCTTCCAGAATTCTTCCTTGGTCTTGCCGACCGCCTGGATGAATCCGAACTCCTGCATGTTGCCGGGAGAAAGCGTTCCGTCAAAGTCGTAAATCAGTGCAACAATAGGTCGTTTTGCCATAGTTTTTTACCCCACATTTTTGAATTTCGCCACAAAAGTAATCAATTTTCACCACATACGCCCCGGATTTCTTGCACCATGCGCGGATAGGGTATATTTTTGCCGTAAAAAAGAAACTTAAGTTTAGGAAAATATGTACAAAAGACCTGCGGCTCCCAGAGCCGAACATTACCTTGGCAAACTGCAGAAAACCATGGCCACTTATTGGAAGGGCCTTGCAGTCTGCGACTATCACGGCCAGCAGTATACCTTCGGAGAACTCGCCCGCAAGATGGAACGCATCCACATTGCTTTTGAGTCCGTCGGCATCAAGAAAGGCGACAAGATCACTCTCTGCGGAAAGAACTCCGCAAACTGGGCAGTCTCTTTCCTGGCCATCTCTTCCTACGAAACAGTAGTGGTTCCCCTGCTTGCAGACTTCCTGCCCGAAGCCGTCGAGCGACTCACCGACCATTCCGACAGCATTGCACTTTTCACGGACCCCGAAATGTTCGAGAAGCTGGATGTAAGCAAGATGCCCAAGCTCCGCTATGTAATCAGCCTTACCGACTTCATGCCTCTCTGGGGCAAGGACGAAGCCCTGATGACTGCCTATACAAGCCTGGACGAGAAATTCAATGCAAAGTTCCCGGACGGATTCAATGCATCCAAGTTGAACTATCCTACGAATAACGACAAGGACCTCAACGTCATCAACTATACTTCCGGCTCCACCGGAAACCCCAAGGGCGTGATGCTGCGCTACGAATGTTTCAGCGCCACCATCGACTTCGGTCAGCGCTACATTCCCTGCAACAACGACGACAACATCGTCTCCATGCTGCCCATGGGGCACATCTACGGCCTGACCTACGAGTTCCTCTACCCGCTCATCAGCGGCGTCACCGTATACTATCTCGGCAAGACTCCGTCCCCGTCGCTTCTCCTGAAAGCAATGCAGGAGGTCCAGCCGTACATCGTGATCACGGTGCCCCTCGTGATGGAGAAAGTTTACAAGTCTTCCATCAAGCCGGTGCTCGGAAAATGGTACATGAAAGTCCTGACCGCCATTCCCGGAATCAACAGCATTATATACAATAAAGTAGGTGAAAAACTTCTTTCCGCATTCGGCGGCAAGGTGCGCGAGTTCGTCATGGGCGGCGCGGCACTCAACCCCGAAGTGGAGCATTGCTTCAAAAAAATCAGGCTTCCCTATACCGTAGGTTACGGCATGACGGAGGCCGCCCCGCTACTTGCCTATGAACACCCTGTTGATTACGCACCCGGATCTTGCGGCAAAGCCGTAGACTGCGCCGACGTGCGCATCGATTCCGAGGACCCTGAACACATTGCCGGCGAAATCCAGGCCAAGGGTACAAACGTATGCAGCGGATACTACAAGTATCCCGAGGCGGATTCCGCTGTCTTCACGGAAGACGGATACCTGCACACCGGCGACCTCGGCACCATCGATGCGGGCGGCAACATCTTCATCCGCGGACGCTCGAAGAGCATGATCCTGGGCGCAAACGGCCAGAACATCTACCCCGAAGAGGTGGAGGCTGCCGTCAACCAGCGCCAGTTCGTAGCCGAAAGCGTGGTCGTCGACCGTGCCGGAAAGCTTGTCGCCCTGGTTTATCTCGATGCCGACGGCATCAAGAAGGCGGGTCTCGACGAAGAAGCCATCTCCGACATCCCCGAGCAGGTACGCCGTGGCGCCAACAGGCATCTGCCCAACTACAGCCAGATCACCAAGGTGGAAGTCGTGCTCCAACCCTTCGAGAAGACTCCGAAGATGAGCATCAAACGCTTCCTTTATAAATAATCGGATACCGCTGCAACGGATTGCCGGCACCGTGCATCTTCATAGTGGTTTATAAAATAAGGTGATACACTATGAAACGGTTTCAGATTTTTTTGGCGGCGATTTTTTCAGCGATACTCTAGTCATTTTCACAATTGTTGATAACTTGTGAAAAAAACATCAGACCGACCTTGCAAGAGGTCGGTTTTTTGTTTACCTTTGTCCATTGGAAGTTAGAAAAATGTCTTTTACCGAAAAACGCATTCAACAGGAAGGTCTCACCTTCGACGACGTACTTCTGGTTCCGGCATGGTCTGAAGTACTGCCCAGGGAAGTTTCCCTCAAAACCAGATTTACAAAGAACATATCGCTGGACATCCCTATTGCCTCCGCTGCAATGGACACTGTTACAGAAGCCCCTATGGCCATCGCTCTTGCTAAAGAAGGCGGCATAGGGGTTCTTCATAAGAACATGTCCGCAGAGCGCCAGGCGGAGGAAGTCGCCAAGACCAAGGCTGCAGGCTTCAAGGTGGCGGCCGGTGTCGGAATCACGGCCGATGCAGTCGACCGCACTTCCAAACTGGTCGATGCCGGAGTCGATGCGATCGTGCTCGATTCCGCCCACGGCCACAGCAAGGGAGTTCTCAATGCCCTCAAGAAAATCAAGAAGGCTTTCTCCGGCATAGATGTAATAGTGGGCAACGTTGCCACGGCCGAAGGCACCCGGGACCTGATCGAGGCCGGCGCTGATGCCGTCAAGGTAGGCATCGGTCCCGGATCCATCTGCACCACAAGGGTGGTGGCAGGAGTGGGCGTGCCTCAGCTGACCGCCATCTACGACGCTGCCGAAGCCGCCAGGCCTTATGGAGTTCCCGTCATCGCCGACGGAGGTCTCCGTTACAGCGGCGACATCGTAAAGGCCCTCGCCGCAGGCGCATCCACAGTCATGTGCGGATCGATTCTCGCCGGTGCCGACGAAACTCCGGGCGACGTTATCGAAGATTTCAAGAACGGAAAGAAATTCAAGGTTTATCGCGGAATGGGTTCCATCGACGCGATGGAGGCCGGTTCCCGCGACCGCTATTTCCAGACGGGAGCCATGAAACTGGTTCCCGAAGGTATAGTAGGAAAGGTTCCCTACAAGGGACCGGTTTCCGACATACTCTACCAGTTGATAGGAGGGTTGCGTTCCGGCATGGGCTACTGCGGAGCGCGCACGATAGAGGACCTCTGGAATGCACGCTTCGTCAGAATCACCTCGAACGGTGTCATAGAGAATCATCCTCACGACCTTATAATCGCCAAACCCGCACCTAATTACAATAAATAAATGGAAAGGATTCTTATACTGGACTTCGGCTCGCAATACACAATGCTCATAGCCAGACGCATCCGAGAGATGAATGTTTATTGCGATATTGTTCCATTCAATAAGATTCCCGCCATCACCCCCGAAATAAAGGGCGTAATCCTTTCCGGAAGCCCCGCCAGCGTACGCGGCGAGAACGCTCCCCAGCCTGATCTGGGCGGTGTTCCTGCGGCGATGCCGCTTCTCGGCATCTGCTACGGTGCCCAGTGGCTTGCATGGAGCAGAGGAGGGGACGTCAGCGCCAGCGGCACCAGGGAATACGGCAGAGCCATCCTCAGCGTCAAGGACGCGGGAGATCCCCTTCTGAAGGATATCCCCACCGAAAGTCAGGTATGGATGAGCCACGGCGACACCATCAACAGCCTCCCAGAAGGATACAAGGTCATTGCGTCCACCTCCACGGTGGATAACGCCGCCTTCCGGGTCGAAGGCAAGCCGGTATGGGGCATACAGTTCCACGCAGAAGTTCATCACAGCGAATTCGGCAGGCAGATGCTGCGGAATTTCGTCCTCGGAATCTGTGGATGCGAAGGCAGCTGGACCCCGGCGAATTTCATAGAATCGACAGTGGCTTCGCTCAAGGAACAGCTCGGCCGGGACAAGGTAGTGCTCGGCCTCTCCGGCGGAGTGGACTCCTCGGTCGCGGCACTTCTGCTGCACAGGGCTGTCGGATCCCGGCTCCACTGCATCTTCGTGGACAGCGGACTGCTTCGCAAGGATGAATTCACTTCCGTTCTCGCATCTTACAAGGGCATGGGGCTGAACGTAAAGGGAGTGGAGGCATCCGCCCGTTTCCTGGGCGACCTTGCCGGCGTCACGGATCCCGAAGCAAAGCGTAAAATCATAGGCCGCGACTTTGTCGAGGTCTTCAATGCAGAGGCGGAAAAGATAGAAGACGTGCGCTGGCTCGCCCAGGGCACGATCTATCCCGACGTCATAGAATCTTCCGCCGTACCCGGGGCATCCGCCACCATCAAGAGCCACCACAACGTGGGAGGCCTGCCCAAGGACATGAAACTCAAGGTGGTGGAGCCTCTGCGCCTTCTCTTCAAGGACGAGGTGAGGCGCGTGGGCAAGGCCCTCGGGCTCGATCCGGACATCCTCGGAAGGCACCCCTTCCCAGGGCCGGGACTCGGAATCCGCATTCTGGGAGAGGTCACACCCGCGAAGGTCGCCATTCTCCAGGAGGCGGATGCTATCTTCATCGGCTCCCTGAAGAGCCGGAATCTCTACGACGAGATCTGGCAGGCGGGGACCATACTCCTCCCCGTCAAGAGCGTAGGCGTGATGGGAGACGAAAGAACATACGAATACACCATAGCGTTGCGGGCGGTAACGTCAGTGGACGGAATGACCGCCGACTGGGTAAGGCTCCCCTACGATTTCCTTGCGGAAGTTTCCGACAGGATAATCCGCGAAGTCAAGGGAGTCAACCGGGTCGTCTACGACATCTGCTCCAAGCCGCCGGCAACCATTGAATGGGAATAAAAACCATCAAAAACAATAAGTTATGACGAAAGCACAAACCGAAGGCATCTACGATGCACGCACACTGGGTGGCGGAAAAATGCTCACCCTCGGGCTCCAGCACATGTTCGCAATGTTCGGAGCCACTGTCCTCGTTCCTGTAATCACAGGCCTCTCGATGTCGGCCACCCTGCTCTTCGCAGGTCTAGGCACCCTCATCTTCCACCTTTGCACCAAACTGCGTGTACCTGCCTTCCTCGGCTCGTCATTCGCCTTCCTCGGCGGCTACGCAACTGTAGTCCAGATGGGAATGGCCGGAGGACTCACCCAGGCTCAGGCACTCCCCTACGCCTGCATAGGTGTCTTCTGCGCCGGCCTCATCTACTTCATCCTTGCAGGCCTCTTCGCAGCATTCGGAGCAAAGAAAGTCATGCGCTTCTTCCCTCCCGTGGTCACCGGCCCCATCATCATCGCCATCGGTCTCATCCTCTCCGGTTCCGCAATCAACAACTGCAACCAGAACTGGTGGATCGCCCTTCTTGCTATCGCCATAATAATCGTATGTAACATCTGGGGCAAGGGAATGATCAAGATCATCCCCATCCTGCTCGGCGTGCTCGGTTCATACGTTGTCGCCGCCTGCTTCGGCCTCTGCGACTTCAGTGCCGTCAAGGAAGCTGCCTGGATCGGCCTTCCCGTCAAATGGGAGAATACCGCGTTCCACGTATTCAGCAATCCCAACTGGGGCCTTGTCATCGCCGCCATCATCGCCATCATCCCCATTTCCCTGGCGACCATGATGGAGCACATCGGCGACATGTGCGCAATCTCCTCAACCACCGGCATCAACTACCTCGAGAATCCCGGCCTGCACCGCACCCTCATGGGCGACGGTCTCGCAACCGCACTCGCATCGCTTTTCGGTGCACCTGCCAACACCACTTACGGAGAGAACACCGGCGTGCTCAACCTCACCAAGGTATATGACCCCCGCGTCATCCGCATCGCCGCCTGCTTCGCCATCATCCTGTCTTTCTGCCCCAAGTTCTCCGCACTTATCGGAGCCATGCCCGCAGCCACGATCGGTGGAGTTTCCCTCGTGCTCTACGGTATGATTTCCGCAGTCGGCGTACGCAACGTGGTCGAGAATCAGGTGGACTTCAAGTCATCGCGCAACGTGCTGATCATGGCCCTCATCCTCGTGCTCTCCATCGGCATCTCCTACAGCCAGGCAGGCAGCCTCGACCTCGGCTTCACAAAGCTCTCCGGTCTTGCAGTGGGCGCCCTCGTGGGTATCATCCTCAATGCGATCCTGCCCGGCAAGGATTATGAGTTCGGATCGAACGACATTGGCGACATGGCCGTCGACTTTGAAATCAACCCTTCTCTCAGAAAGAAGAAATGACAGATCAGGAACTCATCAAATCCATCCGCGTCGTACCGGACTTCCCCGTTAAAGGAATCCAGTTCTTCGATGTAACCACTCTTTTCAAGAACCCGGAGACTTTCAACGAGGTCCTCGACAGGATAGCAGCCATATACAAAGACAAAGGCATCACCAAGGTGGCCGGCATTGAATCCCGCGGATTCATTGCCGGTGCCGCGGTGGCGGCCAGGCTCGGAGCGGGATTCGTACCCGTTCGCAAGCCGGGCAAACTTCCTGCAACGGCTCTGCGGGAGTCCTACCAGAAAGAATACGGCACCGACTCCATTGAAATCCACGCCGACGCCATCACTTCGGACGACGTAGTGCTGATCCACGACGACATACTGGCCACCGGAGGCACCGCCTCCGCCGCCGTGCGGCTCATCAGGCATTTCGCTCCCAAAGCCGTGTATGCCAATTTCATAATAGACATTACCGACTGTCCCCGCACCTCCCCCATACCGGAGGATGTGGAAACGACGTCAATTCTCAAACTTGCTGAGAACTAAAACCTTTTTATTAACATATTTAGTTCATAAATTACATTTTATGTCCAAAAAATTCATTTTCGCCGCTGCCTTTGCAGCGCTCGCATTTGCTCAAGGAGCAAAGGCCCAGAATGTTCAACTGTTCTATGACTTCGGCGACGGCCGCAATTATGTGACTACCACCTTTGAGATGTTCAAGGGCGACAAATTCGGTGATACCTTCTTCTTCATCGATCACTATTACAACAGCACCGACGACAATTACAAGATTCCAGGTCGAAGCAGTGCGATCAACGGCAGCTATTTCGAAATTGAACGCGGCATCAATTTCTGGCAGGACACCAACCTGAAGGACCTCAGCGCCCACCTCGAATATGACGGCAGCACATGGGGTGCCGGAATCTGGTGCTTCGGCGCAAAATATTTCCTGCACAACTCCGATTTCTCCAACACTTTCACCCTAGCCCTCATGTATGACCTTCACAGAGGCCTCGGCGAGGCCGACATTCCCATCAAGTTCTCCGGTGTTTGGGGCATGAATGACATCTTCGATGTGAAAGGATTGGTATTCAAGGGATTCATTGATATTTGGGGACTCAACAGCACTTTCGCAAACGGAAACACAGCCAAGTTCTCCATCCTCACCGAACCTCAGGTTTGGTTCAACCTCGGAGGCACTTTCGACAACCATCTTGACATCGGTACCGAAATCGAGCTCTCATACAACTTTGCCGGCAATGAAGGATTCATGTGCAACCCCTGCGCAGGTCTCCGCTGGACATTCTAAACTATTCTGACCTATGGCAAAATTCCTGGAAAATGCTTTCGGGTTTGATCCGCAGCAGCACAATGTGCGCACCGAGATTCTTGCGGGTCTGACCACCTTCCTGACGATGGCCTACATCCTGGCCGTCAACCCCGGCATCTTCAGTGCCCTGCCCGGCATGCCCGCAGGTTCGGTATTTACCGCAACAGCCCTGGCAGCCATAGTAGGTACGCTGGTGATGGCCCTCTATGCAAAGAAGCCTTTCGCCCTTGCTCCGGGTATGGGTCTGAACGCATTCTTCGTGTTCACCGTATGCCTCGGCATGGGTCATAGCTGGCAGTTTGCCCTTACCGCAGTCCTCCTCGAGGGTATCATCTTCATCATCCTGACTGTCACAAAGGTCCGCACGTGGCTTATCAACGCCATTCCCGGTACGCTCAAAAAGGCCATCGGCGCCGGTATCGGCCTCTTCATCGCCTTCATCGGCATGCAGAACGCCGGCATCATCGTGAACAACGACGCCACTCTGGTAAGCCTTGGAAGCATCACCGAAGGAAAGGCCCTCGTAGGTCTCATCGGTCTCTTCATTACTGCCGGTCTCGTGATGGCGAAGGTCCGCGGAGGCATTCTCTGGGGCATCCTGCTCACCGCCGTCATAGGTATCTTCATCAAGGATCCTGCAACAGGCGCAGCGATTACGACTCTCCCTACCAAGGTAGTGTCCATGCCCGACAGCATCTCGCCCATCTTCTGCAAATTTGAGTGGGGTCAGGTTCTCAGTTGGGATATGCTCGCAGTAGTGTTCACCTTCCTCTTCATCGACATGTTCGACACCATGGGCACCATCATCGGCGTACACCAGGGTGCCGGCCTTATCAAGAAGGGCGGTGACGAGATCGAGGGTGTAGAGAAGATGTTCCTCGCAGACTCCATCGCAACCGTCGCAGGCGCCTGCTTCGGAACATCCACAACCACCACCTATGTAGAGAGTGCATCAGGCGTCGGCGAGGGCGGACGTACCGGCCTCACAGCCTTCTCCGTTGCTATATTCTTCGCATTGGCCCTGTTCCTCAGCCCTATCTTCCTGGCGATCCCCGGCGCAGCCACCGCTCCCGCTCTTATCATCGTGGGCGTGATGATGATGCCTTCGATCAAGACCATCCACTGGGAAGACTACTGCAAGGCAATCCCTGCATTCGTCACCATCATCATGATGCCTCTTGCATACAGCATCTCCGACGGTATCCTCCTTGGTGTCATTTCCTACGTACTCTGCCACGCAGTCGCCGGCAAGTTCAAGGAAATCTCTATCACCATGTGGGTGCTCGCAGCGCTGTTCATCTGCAAGTACATTTTTATCTAGCGTGCCCAGTAACTGCTTAAGAAGCAGTACTTTAGTCAAAAAGGCCCGGTTGAAATCAACCAGGCCTTTTTGCTTATATCCCTAAGCCGCAACGACTTGCTCGGCACGCAAATAATCACTACCTTTGCTTTGTTACAAAAGAATCCCTTATGAAGACTATCCTCTCCTGTTTTCTTGTTTCGCTTGTCGTCATTTCATGTGCGACAACACGTACAGCGTCCGATTCCAAGATTCTGCAAAAGACGGAAGGAAGCATAACTTTCGTGGTTGATGAGAATCTTCCGGCTCCGGAAAGTCACCTCAAGTATCCTGCAAAGCCGGAATTCACATTGTCCCGGTTTCTGGAAGGTTCGACGCAATCCGACATGAACGGGCGCATAGCCGCCTGCAGTTTTCAGGAGGACACTTTTTACGGAGCCGGACAGCAGCCGGTTTTCGAGATGATGATAAAAGCATACGCGGAACACAGGCCTCTGGTTCTGACTCCGGACGCAGTATGGATGCTGATCAGCCAGGGTTTTTCGCACTATGTCAATCAGAATCCGGAAGCATTGAGAGGAAAATTCGTAGATTTCGACGGTAAGGTGGATCTTGTGGTGCAGACCGAAAAGGATTTGTTTTCCGGAAATGCCGACTGGAATGCAATCATTGGGAAGTTCTCGGAAACCATAGAGAAAAACACCAAAGGCAGCATCGTAAAAACGATGACGGCCGATTTCTCCACGACAGGTCCTGTAGAGAGGATTGCATCACAGGTCATTCTGATGGATGCCGTCAAGCCATACTTCGAATATGTGGTTATGTACATAGTCTGCGGGATTCCCCATGTCACGCTCAAAGGCACGCCAAAAGACTGGAAATCCATTCTGGAACGCACGAAGAGGTTTGAACGGTATGGCCTTGACTGGTGGACTTCGAAACTGATCCCAGTGCTCGAGGAATTCGTAAATGCATCGGAAGGGCATCCGAACCAGTCCTTCTGGCAGGACATGGTTTGCAGAGTCCGTCCCGACAAAGTCCGCGGAAGAGGATGTATGCCGGATCTAAAGAACAAACCCACTGAGTTTGACGGGTGGTTCCTGAGTTTTTTCCCTTTCGACAAGAAAGGACGCACCCCTTCCAAGGTGAAGATGGACCACAAAATGCTCCCCGAACAGGCAAGGGTTCCTTTCCGCTATATTACCGTAAACGATGATGGAAGCGCCGGGGATATTCCGATGGAACTCCTTGCCGGATTCGTCGGATATCAGGAAGATACAAGCACTTTCGCGCTCTCGCCGCTGATCGGCTGGACAGCATATAAGGCTGAGACCGAAAAAGATGTCCTCGATGGTTTTCGAAAGAACAGCAGCCCCTGGGGCATTCGACTCCGAGTAAAAGAAGTACCTGAAGTGCTCCGCAACCTGGATCATATCAAATCCCTCGAACTGACTTTTACCGACGGCATTGTTCTTCCCGAGTGGATGGACGGAATAAAGATCGACCGCCTGGTCCTGCGCGGAAAAGCCAGTGAAAAACAGCAGCAGGCAATAAGAGAGAGATTCCCGGATTGCATCATATACGCAAAGTGAGTATCTTTGCAGTATGAAATTCCACCTGAATTCACAATATCAGCCGTCCGGCGACCAGCCCGAGGCCATACGCCAGATCACAGAGGCCCTCAGCAACAACGTAAGGGACATCTGCCTGCTCGGCGTGACCGGCTCCGGCAAGACCTTCACGATGGCGAACGTCATCGCCAACCTGCAGCGCCCCGCCCTAATCCTGAGCCATAACAAGACCCTCGCGGCTCAGTTGTATGGCGAATTCAAGGCATTCTTTCCCGAGAATGCGGTGGAGTACTTCGTGTCGTACTACGACTACTATCAGCCGGAGGCATACCTGCCCACCACCGACACCTACATCGAGAAAGACCTCAGCATCAACGACCAGATAGAGAAACTCCGCCTTAGCGCCGCCAGCGCCCTTATGTCCGGCAGGCGCGACGTGGTAGTAATATCGTCGGTTTCATGTCTTTACGGCATAGGCAACCCAGACGACTGGCGCAGCCAGACCATACACCTGCACCGGGGAGATACCGTCAGCATGACTACTTTCCTTTACCAGTTGGTGGAGTGCCTTTACTCCCGTTCCGAGACTGACTTCCAGCGCGGAACCTTCCGCGTACGCGGCGACACCGTGGACGTATTCCTGGGAGGGGCGGACGAGGCGGTGCGCATAGAATTCTTCGGCGACGAGATCGACGCAATCAGCCTGATCGATCCCGTGACCGGCGCCCGCATCGAGGCTCTCGACAATGTGGACGTGTATCCGGCTAACAACTTCGTGACCAACCGTGACCGGACCATCGCCGCGGTATCCGAGATCCAGGACGACCTGGTGAAACAGATGGCATGGTTCGAGGAGATAGGCAAGCCCATAGAAGCCAAGAGATTGCAGCAGCGTGTGGAGAACGACCTGGAGATGATAAAGGAGATGGGATACTGCCCGGGCATCGAGAACTATTCCCGCTACTTTGATGGGAGAAAACCGGGCCAGAGGCCTTTCTGCCTGATAGACTACTTCCCGAAGGACTTCATTACCTTCATCGACGAGAGCCACGTGACACTGCCGCAGATACGCGGCATGTACGGAGGCGACCATTCCCGCAAGAGCGTGCTGGTGGAATACGGATTCCGCCTGCCTGCGGCAGCAGACAACCGCCCGTGCACCTTCGACGAGTTCGAAGCGATCACCGGGCAGAAAGTATATGTGAGCGCCACCCCGGCGGACTACGAACTTGAGAAATCCGAAGGCCTTGTGGCAGAGCAGGTCGTGCGTCCTACCGGCCTGCTGGATCCTCCGATAGAGGTCCGGCCCATAGAGCACCAGGTAGATGATCTTGTGGAAGAAATACAGAAGCGCGCCGAAAAGGACGAGAGAGTTCTCGTCACCACCCTCACCAAGAGGATGGCGGAGGAACTCGACGAGTATCTGCGCCGTATCGGCATACGAGTGCGCTACATCCATTCCGACGTGGACACCGGAGAACGCGTGGAAATCATAGAGGACTTCAAGAACGGCCTTTTCGACGTTCTGGTGGGAGTGAACCTGCTCCGCGAAGGCCTGGACCTTCCCAGCGTGTCGCTGGTGGCCATCCTCGATGCCGACAAGGAAGGATTCCTCCGAACCACCCGCGCCCTTACCCAGACCGCAGGACGCGCCGCCCGAAACG
>Ga0310695_10006502_pt1 | contig 19261 bp, 11 predicted proteins | sample RumenRJG_04DNA_FD_203882 | JGI IMG/M metagenome (GOLD analysis project Ga0310695, IMG submission 203882) | Bovine rumen microbial communities from Lethbridge, Alberta, Canada - RJG_04 (v2) (version 2) | ecosystem: Host-associated > Mammals > Digestive system > Stomach > Rumen | place: Canada...
AAATGTGGGGCAAAATGGAAAAACAAAATCGCAAGTGGCTTATTTTTAAGCACTTGCGACTTCGTTATGTGATCCCTACAGGATTCAAACCTGTAACCTTTTGATCCGTAGTCAAACGCTCTATTCAATTGAGCTAAGGGACCATTTTTCCGTTTTAGCGTTGCAAAGGTACTGCCTTTTTTTGAACTGACAAGCGTTTTTGCAAACTTTTTTTCAAAAATTTTTCGAGCGCAAGCCATTTTTTGGTGTTATTCACCACAACACCAACACTTTAGGCTCAAAAAAAAAGGTTTTAGTTCAGCAACCAGGTAGCAAGAGCCCAGATGACGAAAATCACCAGTGCAATGCAGGTAGCGGTCCACAAGGGCTTATACTTGACTACATACAGCGACAACTTGGGGACATCCGATTTCTCGGGCTTTTCGTCGGCAATGGCCAGTTTGTGCTCATCAATGGGCTCGATGGGCTGAGCCTCTTCTTTATATAAATATGCCTTCATTTTCTAATTGAATGTTGTTTTGTTTTGCGGTGCAAATGTACACCTTTTCCCTCAATTGACCAAATGCCCCACCCTTTTTTCTCCGGCAGGGCAAAAAAAGGAGTGGGACACGCGCATCACTGGCACGTGTTCCACTCCTTGGTTTATAGGAAGCCACACCAAAGGGATGTGATGAAACTCCGACTAAATACAGGATTTGAGGGCGCCATAATCTTTGTAATCCTCTGGCTGTTAAGCACCTTGCGGTTGAGGCCCGCCATTGAGAACAGCGCTTTTCTCGGCATTTCATAAAAATTTGAAGAGTATCCCGATCGTCTTTGATGTGGACATTTTTCAATGAACGCTTTGTCTTATCGACACTGCAAAGGTAAGCCTTTTGCTAGAGAAATGCAACTTTCGGGCGACTTTTTAACACAACTTTTTTTGTCAGATGGCCCTATTGATTTTGACAAGTAAAATCAACCGCTACATATCTAGGATATTACGTGCATGGCCGGCGCGCAACGGTTCAGCCACTCGATTCTCACCCAAAGCCGCAAAGCCGCTAAAATGCTATTTCTAAGTCATTTACAAAATCCTGCTCTTATTACAGCAGCAGGAATGCCGACTTGCAATTGTCATAAAAAATCATTAAACCTCCCCGTTAAGTCAGTCAATTTTAATCACTTAGCGGCTTTGTGTGATTTTGGATCAAGGCGTTTTCGCTGGATGGCCGCTTGCAGGCACTGGAGTGTTAAAACCCCTTCCAGGACTGCATCCAGAATTCGTGCGCCATCATCTGCCAGCGATAGGCCGCGGCACCCAGGCAGTCGGTGGTGTAGTCGTTGAGCAGTCGGGCTGCCGCCTCCTTGTCGGTGGCGTTGAGTTCCTGCCATGACTTCTCAATAGCGGGCAACTCTCTCAGGCCCTTGTCCAGGAAGTGGTCACGGGCGGGCTCGAGGGTCTTGCGGTACACGCCCCAGCGCAGGCTGGCCAGGCGGTTGGCCTTGCGGAACTGCCACAGCACGGTGGCATCGTCCTCGGCGCCGTGCCCGCACACCTTCATCGATGCGGGCAGGTCGGTGTTGCCGCAGAAGATGGGGAACCTGGGGCTCTGGCCGGGATTGTCGAATGCCACCCATGCGACACCGCCCACCTCGTCGGGCAGCCAGGAGCGCAACTGGATCACGGTACTGTAGGAGCACCAGGGGACGCTGACGGTGCGGGTCCACTTCATGGCCGAGTCGCCCATAGCGTAGTACATGGCCAACTGCTCGTTGGTGATCCAGGGATTGGCCACGGGAGAGACGATGCTGTCGGGTTCATTCTCGACGAGGTTGCCCTGCTTGTCCTTGCGCTTGGGATTGGGTATCTTGTGACGGGCACTCAGGTCGAGCGGCGTGCCCTCGTAGTAACTGCCCAGCAGGCGCGAAACATCCTGCACGCTCACCTTCTTGTCGGGCTTGATGCTCAGCGGCAGGTTCTCGATGGTGTCGGTCAAGGCCAGCGACGGGGCGAGTTGCTGCATGATGTAGAGTTCGCGCGTGCTGTAGTTCTTGACTTGCTTGAGGTAGTTGGTGCCGCTATAGGCTTTCCAGAAGCAGAAGGGTTCCTTGCCATCCCACAACTTGAGTCGCCTGGCCACGTCAAACACGTTGTCCGACGCCATGTAGTGCTCGGGGTCGCTGAGGTCGATGGCCCCGATGCGCGAGATGTTGGCCGACACGGTAATCTCGTCGTCGGGGATGCGCACGGCGGCCCAGACGCCGCCCACCTTCTTGGGTCCCTCGCCAAAGATCTCAAAAATCCAGGCCTCCTGCTTGTCGGCGATGGTCAGGCACTCACCACTGTCGCCATAGCCATATTTCTTGACCAACTCGCCCATCAGGCGTATCGCCTCGCGGGCCGTCGTGCAGCGCTCCAGGGCGATGCGCGCCAACTCCTCTATCATGAAGATGCCCTTCTTGTTCTGCAGGGTGTCGCGTCCGCTGATGGTCGTCTCGCCCATGGCCAATTGCTTCTCGTTGAGGCAGGGATAGGCGGTGTCCAGGAAGCGGTAGGTGTGGCGCACCTGTGGGATGGTGCCGGTCTGCACCATGCCGGTCACGTCCTTGGGCGAGAGGGTGTGGAAACGGTCGCGATAGACGGCGGTGACCGTGTCGCGGGCATAGTCCCGGGCCGGGGTCATCGTCATCCACGTGCGGTAGCGCGCGTCACAGGTGTGTGAGGTGATGACCGACCCGTCGGCGCTGGCCTGGCGGCCCACCATGATGCTCGTGCAGGACTCGGTCATGCGGTCCAGCATCTCTTGCCCGCTCGCTGCGGTGCTCAGTGCCATCAACAGGATGGCTGCAATGAGTTTCTTCATATTCATTCTGGTAAAAGGGTTTATGTCATTGTTGAGGCTACAAAGGTAGTGCAACCCGAGCGTAAAACAAAATATCATAACCGGATTCACCCGAAAAATCGACACTTCCCTACACATTGACACATTAGTAATAAAAATTATTATTAAAAATTTTGTTCCATTTAAAACATTTCCTACATTTGCAGTGTTTGAATCAACATCACTGGCAATCAACATTGACTAATCTCGATACTGACAACTTGTGTTTATTCAATACATTATTAACCTTACAAAAATGTTTACATGATGAAAAAGACTTTACTTCTTCTTGTGGCATTTGCCTTTGCCATTTCGGCCAGCGGGCAGCGGCTCTCGATGAATCCGCGCACGTCGGGCAACCAGGTCAAGGGCAAGTATGAATTTGTCACCAAGCATGAAAGTGCCAAGCGCGGCGGCCTGATGTCCACGACTCAAAGCCGCAAGGCTCCCGCTCGTGTGGATGTCATCACCGAGCAGCCCGCGGGCGAGTTGAGAACCTATCAGCGCAGCGGTGGCGCAATGTACAACTTCTGGGGCTACCTGTTCACGACCTATCAGGACGGCAGCGCCATGCAGATCGTGTTTGCCGAGGACGGCAAGACGGTTTACCTCAAGGATCCCGTTTCCCAGGCCATCGGCAACTCCTGGGTCAAGGGTGAGTTGAGCGATGACGGCCAGACGCTGATCATGCCGTTGAACCAGTTCATCATCTACTATCCCGATTATGGCTACGGCTTGATGACCGCCTGGGTTGACGTGACCGTTGACGAGAGCGGCAACATCGTTGCCACGCCCAACCCCGACGTCACCGAGGCGACCTTCACGATTGGAGCCGACGGCACCATCTCGCTCGACAGGTCTTATGGCGACGTGAATGCCTTCACGGGCAGCGGCATCGGTCTGATCTATGATGACGACCTGTCGTGGGGCGGCTATGTCGACTGGGAGTCGGTTTACACCCCGTTCTCCGACACGCCGGTTGCCTTGCCCGAGGGCGCTGTTCTCGAGGACTACTCGATGTCCTATGTTGACAGTTATGGCAACAATGGCGGCCAGATGGTCAAGGTAGCCATGATGGACAATGACGTCTATGTGCAGGGCATGTCAACCATCGTCCCCGACGGTGTCATGAAGGGCACCCTGGAGGGCGACAAGGTGATCTTCCCCAGCAGCCAATACCTGGGCGTGGGCAACAGCCTGTTCCTGTACATGATGGCCCTGGACAGCGACGTTGACGGCAACTATATTGAGAAAGAAGGCCTGGAGTTCAGTTATGATGCCACGACGCGCACCATGTCGTCGATCTACAACCTGGGCATCGTTGCCGGCGCCAACGTGCAGGAACTCTATGGCCAGCCGGTGCTCGCACCCTATGCCGATCATGCCGCAACTCCCGCCAACCCCGAGGTCATCGACTTTGTTGACAACGGCGAACTGGGTGGCTACAACTATGGCTCGTTCAACGTGCCGACCGCTGACACCGAGGGCAACTTCATCAATCCCAACGACTTGTACTACCGCATCTACATTGATGACGACGAGTTGTTCACCTTTGGTCCCGACGAGTATCCCGAGATTTCCGAGTTCATGACCGACGTTCCCTATTTCTACACCGACAGTTACGACATCGGTGTGGGTGGCGCTACCATCTACTTCTATGAGACGGGCTTCCAGCGCGTGGGCATCCAGAGCGTCTTCCGCGGCGGTGGCGAGGAGCACGTCAGCGAGATTGTCTATATGAACCTCACCGACGGTGCCGCTCCCGTGGGCACGGCCGACCACTATGCCGCTTACTGCGATGACAATGCCAGCGCGCAGGGCATGTCAGCAGGCAGGGCACAGGCCTATGACCTGGCTACCTATATCAACGACGCCAGTCTCAAGGGCTTGAAGGTTAAGGGACTGCGCATCAGCGCTCCCCAGGGCACCACGGTTCCCCAGTACACCGGCTGGTTGTCCAGCAACCTGGGTCTCACCCTCGTTGACGGTGTGAAGGTCGCCAGTGCCGACATCGCCAGCAAGGTGGGCGACGTGGTTGACGGTCATGCCGAGATCATGTTTGACGAGCCCTATGAGATCGGCGAGAACGGTTTCTTTGCCGGTTACACGATTCCCGTCACCGACGAGGAGACTCCCATGATGATCACCAGCGACAAGATGGGTGGCGGCCTGTGGCTCCACACCTCCAGCGCCCTGCGCAACTGGTCCGACAAGTCGGCCATGGGCAGCCCCTGTATCGAACTCATCCTTGAGGGTCAGCAGGAGAATGCCGCCGTTATCGTATTACCGGCCAACACCTATGCCCCGAAGGAGTCTCCCATCTATGTCAACGCCACGCTCTATAACCACGGCACCGCCATGCTGAGCAACGGCGAGTACACCTATGAGATCAATGGCGTGACCAACACGCTGACGCTCAACAGCCGCATCCAGGGTGACCACTGGGGACGCAGCCGTGCCGTCACCATCGAACTGCCCAGCATCGCCCAGGCAGGCACCTATCCCCTGACCGTCACCGTTAACAAGGTCAACGGCACCGACAATCAGGACATGGCTCCCACACGCACGGGTATGATCAACGTCATGGACTTTGTGCCCGTTCACCGCGTGCTCGTTGAGGAGTACACCGGCACCTGGTGCGGATGGTGCACCCGCGGCCTGGTGGCCATGCGCTTGCTCGCCGAGGCCTATGGCGACGACTTCATCGGTGTGGCCTACCACAACGGCGATCCCATGGAGATTATGAGTTCCGACAACTATCCCAGCCCCGTTTCAGGCTTCCCCAGCGCATATGTTGAGAGGAGCCACGGCGTGGATCCCTATTATGGATATGAGTCCAACGGCTTCGGCATGAAGGATCTCGTGGACTACCTGACGACCCAACTGGCCGTTGTCGATCTCAACGTCAAGGCCGACTGGGCCGATGAGACCAAGACCAACCTCAAGGCCACCGTCGAGAGCAACTTCGTCATGAACGCTCCCGGCAGCGACTACGCCATCGAGTTTATGCTCATCGAGGACGACATGTTCGGCCCCGCCGGCACCCAGTGGGACCAGCACAACTACTATGCCACCATGGCCGACACCTATGGCGACGAGCCCAACCTGGGACCGTTGTGCAGCATGCCCGAGAACATCGAGGAATATCACTTCAACGACGTTCTCGTTGCCACATCGGGTATCATCGAGGAGAGCATGCCCGAGAACATCGTGGCCAACACTCCCAACGAGTGTGAGTACTCGTTCAACGTTGATGAACTCACCAACACTTCCTACGAGCCCATTGTCCAGAACAAGGACAAACTCCAAGTAGTGGCCATCGTTATCGAGAAGGCAACCGGCAAGGTCATCAACGCCGCCAAGACCAAGGTGGGCGACAGCGCCGTCAACGAGATCAACGCCAACGACAAGGAAGTCGCATCGACCATCTACTTCGACCTCACCGGTCGCATGATTGCCGAGCCCACCAGTGGCATCTGCATCAAGGTGGTTCGTTACACCGACGGCTCACAGCGCAGTTTCAAGATGATCAAGAAGTAAGACACTTGACCACATCTTGACCCACTCGCTGGGTCACTCATAATTAAGGAATCGCAAGCCCATCATTACCCGGGCTTGCGATTTCTTCTTTCGCCGGCAGTCCTATTTCCCGTCAAACAACAATGAACAACGATAAACAATATCTACAACATTAATTTTTTCATTCTCCAGTAAAGTATTGCGTACATCTTCACAGAACCGCCTTACCCCACAATCACGCCAATCCGCGAAGTTTTTGCCTACGAATTGAATGAAGGGAATGATATAGCAGTTCACCCCGCAAGTTTTTAATGCGCAATCTCGCTAAGAAAACGAATTACACGAAAAATATTTAACGTTATTTTCGTCGAACTCACGTTATTTAAAACCATTCGTGATAAATACAATGAATTCGTGAAATTCGCATTAGCCCCGCAGGGTTTGTGCCAACAACTATATCATTGCCTAAATGAATTCGAGAGTTCGGCCACGCTTCCAGACACAACCTCACGCAAAGGCGCGAAGCCGCGAAGTTCTTTTTTCTTGTTGCCCGCAAGGGCTCACAAGAAATATAAAAACACTTCGCGCCTTAGCGCCTTAGCGTGAGTTGGAAATCGCCTTAGCGCCTTAGCGTGAGTTTGGTTGAGGCTTTTCGAGATTTACCAGTCCGCTTTTGACACATGCGAGGGTGCGGGTGAATACAGCGGGAGGCCCCACGCGTGTTGCGCAGGGCCTCCCCGATGAATGGTCAAGCCTCAAGTGTCAAGAGGCGTTGATTGTGATTCTTTACTTCACGATGTACTTCTTGCCATTGTGGATGTAGATGCCACGCTGGGTGGGAGCAGCAACGCGACGGCCATCGATGGTGTACCATGCGCCATTGTCCTGGCCAGCAGCCATGATCTCGTCAACGGCAGTACCCTTTGAGCGAATCTCAAACGTGCCATCGGTGAAGGTGCCGCCATAGTAGTAGTCGGTCTCCTCAACGGTAACGATTACCATGTAAACGCCTACCTCGACTGCATCGGTGTAGATGTCGCCAGTGCCCTGGTGCTCATAGGTCACGGTAGCGTCGCCACCCTGTACAACGGTAACAACAGCATTGTGGGCCTGACCGTCATAATCGGCATCCTCGGGGAGTTGGATGTTAACGATGGGCTGTGCCTTGTCGATGATGAACGGGGTAACGCTCACGCCGATAGTGTTCTCGTCGAAGTCGCCCTCGAAGGTGAAGTAGTAGGTGCCGGGAACAACGTAGTCGCCGTTCTCGCCGATGGTCTCACTGTGCTCGCCATAGGTCACGTCATAGACCTGGGGTTCGCCGTTGTAAACGCGCGTGTCAAGACCGTTAACGGGGATGGAACGAACGTCGGTCCAACTCAGGCCGGGCAGTTCGGTGTAGTTGTCCAGACCGTCGTTGAAGCGGACTGCGATCTTGTGGTCGGTGGTGCGGCCCTCGTTGAAGGAGATGTTGAAGTTGAACTCATAGTCCTCGGCCGAAACGAGTTCGCCCATGCTGTGCCAGCCGTTCTCGTCGTCAACCTGATACTCCAGATAGCCAGCCTGGCCATAGGGGTGCTCATAGTGACCCCACACGTGGATGGGATGATCAGCGCTCAGGTCGTTCCAAGCGTCGCAGTCAAAGGCCTCGATGTCATAGGTGAAGATATCCTCACCGGGCTCGGGATCGGGATCGGGGATGATGGGCTCCTCAAAGTCGATTTCGCCAACGCTGATCAGGTATGACAGTTCGATGCTCTCGCCAGCGGGGATTTCACGGTTCTTCCAGCAGAAGCCCAGGCCGCTGTCATAACTGCCGTTCTCCTTCATGTAGTACTGCGAGTTGCTGGCGGGCCAGTTGGTGTTGGTGGGATAGATGGTGGAGGAGTAGTTGCCCACGATCTCGTTGGCATGCCAGTTGGAACTGAAGAAGCCAAACCAGTAGTCATCGGCAGGGGTCACACCGGTGAGGTGCTCGCCAAAGAGGGCGCACAGCAACGGGGTGTTCTCGGTGTCGGCATATTTCATCTTGATGCCGTAGGTGAGACCCGACTTGGTGTTCAGGCGCTCGAGGGGAGCGTTGTCGTTGTCACCAATCATGATGTCGCCATAGACACCCACATTGACCGTCACAGCCTCGTTGGGGTTGTTGTTGGTCAGCGTATAGGTGATGCGGGCAGCGACTTCACCCTGGGCCTCGATGCGCGATGTCATCGTCACACCATTGGCAGTGGTGCCGCTGGCGGCGTTCAAGTAGTTAGCCGCACCATCGTTGACCTGGAAGGCAGCGATGAAGCCTGCACCGGGATGATACTCACTATAGAACATGCCCTCATAGTCATCGCCAGCCTCATAGGTAGATGAGTAATAAGAGTTGCCGATCTTGCCCACCAGGCTATAGCCGGTCTTGTTGCCCATACCGGCAGCCTGACGCGAGGTCACGCTGTAATACAGTGACGTGTTACCCAGGCGCTGGTAGCCATCGGGGAGATTCGAGTAGATGCTTGAGCGTGCGGGAGCCTTGCCGGGAGCGGCCGACATCTGCATTCCACACATTGTTGCAATTGCTGCAAACAATAGAACAGTAAATTTCTTCATAATTGATACGATTTATAGTTAATAAAAAGTTAATAAATAATTGACTATTGCATAATTCATGGTGTCACTTTCAATATGACTATGTTATTTGCATTCACGACATGCCATCAGTTTTCTCACATGTCTTTATCGCCAGAACACCACTAATACAATTTCAACTGCAAAGATAATGCCTTATTCACCATTTTTCAAATTCAATGCCGTTAAAATATCATAATAAACAAAAATACGCTTTTGGGGTATTATTTTTTAGGAACGATATAACAGTTGGCCCGAATCCCGTAGGCCATTGTGAATTACACGGATTTTACGGATTAACGCGATTTTTCAATGCTAATTTTCCTATGAAAACGCTTTTCACAACAATTATTTAAAACCACTCGTGATCAATATAATTGATTCGTGTAATTCGCATCAGTCCCGCAGGGTATGGGAGCATATTCCATCTCATTGCCTTTTTTTATACGAGGGATGCGTTGCACGTTTGAGGGAAATGCTGTACCTTTGCGGCGTGATTCAATGAGTTTGGGGTGTCCCCAGCGACAGATGGGGGCTGAGATCATACCCATGGAATCTGATCCGGACAATGCCGGCGTAGAGAACAACTTATTAATTAAAAACAATGAAGAAAACCTTTCTGACGGCTGCCACAATGCTGGCAAGCCTCGTTGCGGCGGCACAGGCCCCCGCAACCGACACGGTGCCCTCGATCGCCCTGAGTGAGGTTGAGGTGCTGGGCACCCGTGCGAGTGAAAACACTCCTGTAGCGTTTACCAACATCACGGGCAAGCAACTTGCGGCCCAGAACCACGGCCTGGACATCCCCTTCCTGCTGACGGCGACCCCGTCGGTGATCACGACCAGTGACGCGGGTGCCGGCGTGGGCTACACGTCGATGCGCGTGCGTGGCACCGATGCTTCCCGCATCAACATCACGGTCAACGACATCCCCATGAACGATGCCGAGAGCCACAGCATCTACTGGGTGAACACGCCCGACTTTGCATCGTCGGTGCGCGACATGCAGGTGCAGCGCGGCGTGGGCACATCGACCAACGGCGCGGGCGCCTTCGGTGCCAGCGTGAACATGAGAACCCAGAGTTTCTCTTCCGACCCCTTTGCCGAGGTGTCGGGTAGTTACGGCTCGTTTAACACCAACAAGGAGACCCTGCGCGTGGGCAGCGGCCTGCTGGGCGACCACTGGGCCATCGAGGCCCGCCTGTCGCACATCGGCAGCGACGGCTACCGCGACCGCGCCTCCAGCAAGATGATGAGTTACTTTGGCCAGGTGGGCTACTTCGGCGACAAGACGTCGGTGAGGTTCATCACCTTTGGCGGCAAGGAGGATACCTACCACGCCTGGGACGGCATCAGCCGCGACGACCTCAAGGACAACCGCACCTATAACCCCAACGGCGAGATCAAGCACGACGGCAAGGTGACGGGCTTCTATGATGACCAGAAGGACATCTACCGCCAGACCCATTATCAATTGATCTGGAACCAGACCTTTACCCCCGAGTGGAAACTCAACGTGGCACTGCATTACACCGACGGATACGGCTACTACCAGGAATACAAGAATGCCCGCACGCTCAAGGAGTATGGCCTCGAGCCCGTACTCACTGCCGAGGGGTCCAGCAAGAAGGCCAGCCTGGTGCGCAAGAAATGCGTGGACAGCGGCTTTGGCGGCGGTGTGTTCTCGTTGCAGTACTCTGGCGAGAGGCTGGCAGCCACCCTGGGCGGCGGCATCAACCGTTACAGCAATGACCACCATGGCAACGTCATCTGGGTCGAGAACTACACCAGCACGCTGGCACCCGACCATGAGTATTACCGCAACAATGGCCGCAAGACCGACTTCAACATATATATAAAAGGTAATTACGTCATCACGGGCGGCCTGAGCGCCTATGCCGACCTGCAGTACCGCCACATCGGCTACCGCATCACGGGCAATAACGACAAGTGGGACTGGACTGCCGACCCCGAGCGCCTGCAGGCCCTCGACATCGACGAGAAGTTTGACTTCTTCAACCCCAAGGCCGGCCTCAACTGGCAGATTGACGCGAGAAACCGCGTGTATGCCTCGTTTGCCGTGGCCCAGAAGGAGCCCACCCGCAACAACTACACCGATGGCCTCTTCCTCAAGCACCCCACCAGCGAGAAACTGTTTGACTGGGAGGCTGGCTACGAGTTGCGCAGCGGCAACTTCAGCGCCGGCGCCAACTTCTACTACATGAACTACAAGGACCAACTGGTGCTCAACGGCAAGATCAACGAGATCGGCGAACTGATGGCCGAGAACGTGCCCGACAGTTACCGCATGGGCGTCGAACTGACGGCCGGGTACCGCTTCACCGACTGGCTGCGCTGGGACGTGAACGCCACCTTCTCGCGCAACCGCATCAAGGACTATGTGGGCTACGTGAGCGACTACGACGCCGACACCTGGGACGACATGTGGACCCAGACCGAGATCAACGCCGGCAGCAGGACCATCGCCTTCTCGCCCAGCGTGACCGTGGGCAGCATGATTGCCCTGGACTACAAGGGCTTCTACGCCGCCTTGCAGTCACAGTATGTTTCGCGTCAGTATCTGGACAACTTCGAGCGCAAGGAGGATTCTCTGGATCCCTACTTCGTCAACAACCTGGATGTGGCCTACACCTTCAAGTTGCCCAGCCTGCGCAGCATCACCGTGGGCGCCACCATCTACAACCTGCTGAACGAGAAGTATGAGACCAACGGCTACTCGATGACCAGCGCCCTGTATCCCGGTGGCGACAAGAACAACCACTATACCCTGTATAGCGATCCCCGCTTCTATCCCATGGCGGGCATCAACGCCCTGGGGCACATCACATTTAAATTCTGAAGCCCCAACACTATATAAGCAACTATGATTGACGCGATTACCCAATACTTTGCCGACTTCACCTGGATCAAGGCCATCGACATGGCCGGCCTGGTGCTGGGTCTGGTGTACCTGTGGCTGGAGTTCAAGGCCAGCATCTGGCTGTGGCTGGCGAGTGTCGTCATGCCCATCGTGCACGGGTACCTGTATTGGGAGCGCGGCCTGTATGCCGACTTCGGCATGGAGGTCTATTATGTGCTCGCCGCCATCTATGGCTACGTCACATGGCGGTGGCACAGCAGCCGCTCCAGCGGGAAGGCCGAGCAATCGTCCGAGAGGCCCATCACCCGCTTCCCGCTGCGGCAGGTGCTGCCCGTGACGCTTATCTGGCTCGTGTTGTGGGCTCTGATCTACTGGATACTGATCACCTGGACCGACAGCACGGTCCCCCTGTGTGACAGTTTCACGACATCGTTAAGCATGGTAGCAATGTGGGCTCTGGCACAGAAGTATGCCGAGCAATGGCTCCTGTGGTTTGTAGTCGATGCCGTGTGCACCGTGCTCTACATCTACAAGCAGATTCCATTCACGGCCGCCCTCTATGCCTTCTACACCGTCATCGCCCTGCTGGGCTACCGCCAGTGGCTGCGCATGATTTCCTCATCAAACAACTAGTTTTTGTCCAACAACCTGAACAACTGTAAAACAACCAGGCCAACGTCAAAATGGTTGTTTTTAGTTGTTCAGGTTGTTTGACAAAGAATCAAGTTGTCTGAAAACACTTTAGTCAAGGCCGCGGACGCGGCGGATGTAGTCATACAGTTTCTTGTAGAACGGGTGGCGCGTCAACGTCGGCGCATCACCCAGGATGAAGAGTTTCATGCGGGCACGGGTGATGGCCACGTTCATGCGGCGCAGGTCGCGCAGGAAGCCGATCTGGCCCGCATCATTGGCCCGCACCATCGAGATGAGGATCACGTCGCGCTCCTGCCCCTGGAAGCCATCGACCGTGTTGACCGAGATCAAGTGGCGGTAGGGCTTGAAGAAGGCCCGCTTCTTGATCAACCGCCTGAGGTACTGCACCTGGGCCCTGTAGGGCGAGATGATGCCCACGTCGATGCGGTCGTCGAGGACGCGCTGCTTGCCGATGCGCTGGAAGTAGATCAGCAATAGGCTCAGCGTCAGCGTGGCCTCGCCCTTGTTGATGCGGCCGAAGGTCTCGCCCACAAATTGCTCCCTGAAGTCACCCTTCTCATCCTCGCCCAGGTTGATGGCCGACGTGTCAAACCACAGGATGGGGGCATCGCCCTCATGGACCAGGCGGTGGGCCACCTCAGGGGCCGACCGCATCTGCCCGTGGTAGAAGTAGTCGCTGCTGAACTGCATGATCTCGTCGTTCATGCGGTACTGCACCTGCAGCAGGGACACACATTCAGGCTTGTTCTCGACGATGCGCTCCATCAGCGTCTTGCCCAGGCCGCCCTTGAGGGCCTCAAGGCTCTTGACGGTGGGCGGCAGTTGGCAATGGTCACCAGCCAGGATCACGCGGCTGGCACGACGGATGGGGATCCAGCATGCCGCCTCGAGCGCCTGGGCGGCCTCGTCGATAAAGACGGTGCCGAATCGCTTGCCGTCTAGCAGTTTACTACCCGCCCCCACCAGCGTTGAGGCGATGACGCGCACCTGGCCGAAGATGTCATTGTTGATGCGCACCTCGAGTTCTACGGCCAGTTCCCTGAGCCGCTCGATCTTCTGGTGCACGCGCTCGCCCCGGTCGCGACGCTTGCGCCTCATCTCGCGCATGTCGCGCCTCACCTGCCACAACTTGGGATAGTCGGGATGATCGGCAAAGCGGCGCTCATAGGTAAAACTCAGCATCTTGTCGTTGACACGCGTGGGGTTGCCCAGGCGCAGCACCGGGATGCCGCAATCGACCAGTTTCTCGCTGATCCAGTCGACGGCAGTGTTGCTCTGGGCGCACACGAGCACCTGGGTCTCGCGCATGAGCGTCTCGCCGATGGCCTCGACCAGCGTGGTCGTCTTGCCCGTCCCGGGAGGGCCATGGAGAACGCGCACGTCCTTGGCCCGCAAGACGTCGTTGACGGCACGCTCCTGGCTCGCATTGAGCCACGGGAAGCGCATCGCGTCAAAGGTGAACACCTCGGCCTGCTGCCGCCCGTAGAACAGGTCGCGCAGGTAGGCCAGACGGGTGCCCCGGGCCGCCATGACGCGGTCCAGCGCGTCAAACATCATGCGGTAACTCGTCTCGTCAAAGAACAATTGCACTCCCAGCGGCAGTTGCGCATTCTGCAGTTCCAGCACATGGCCCTCGGGGATGGAGACAACCATGCGGTTGCCGTCAACATAGGAGATATTGCCCGTAAAGCCGCAATAACGGATGTGGCCCGCCTGCCTGAGGTCGCCGCCAGGCACATCGGCCGTGAAAAACACCACCGGCCTACCGTACTCAAAGTTGTGGTCAATCTCCTCGTCGGCCTTGCGGGTCACCTCGACGCAGAACTGGTTGAGGGAATTATAGTAGGTGCGGCCCACGTGAAGCGGGTACCACGCGTCGCCACGCGTCACCTTGCGCGCCAAGCCCACCGACTCGCTGTGCAGCCGATAAGCCTCCTTCTCCTCCTGGTATTCCAGGCGGAGCAGTTCCCGTTGCATCAGCAACTGCGCTATGGCCGACGTGTTACTCATTGCTACTGCAAATTTACAACAAATATTAAAAACGAGAATGAATCAGCCAGGCAACAAAGCACAACAAAGATTAATAAGAAAACAAGAAGTACAAGAAGTACAATCAATTAATCCATATCAATAATGGAAGACGATAAAGCGGTGAGCATCATCATTGATTTATAAAATTGTGTTTTTTGTGTTTCTTGTTTTTTAAATGAATGATGGCAGTAGTTTTCGTCCATTCGTCTATTTGTATGGGCTGAACGGGCCCGTTATAGCCAGTGAGAGTGCTGTGTCGCCCCTACGGGGCTAATCAAATAATGATGTCGATTTACACAGGGGTTCCGCTTCGCTACACCCCTGCCTATGCCCTAGGCGCCCCGATGGGGCTCAGTTGTGGGGTACAGCGGCCTTGTATTATTTATTGTCGATGAGATCTTCCAGCTGATCGTTAATCTCCTCGTTGGCAGGGTCCTTGGTTCTCAGCATAATGTCCGTTAATTCGCTAGTAAACTCCGAAACGGGGTTATCATATAAACTGCGAAACATGATATCATCATCAAAATAGGAGTAGATTAACATCGCAATCATTATGACAACAAGAGACAAATTCATGCCAAGGACAACCCCGTCATCATTATGAATTATACAGTCAATGGCTAAAAGAGCTATCAATCCCAGCGAGCCCAAATAGAAGACCCTGCGACCAATATTGTTTATTCTTTTAAACGAGTGCAGCAACTGTTCCGGAGTGTTAACGCTAGCCAGGTGCTTGAGAAACCGAAAAGTCTCCACGGCAAACAATGCCAATGCAACTAAAAAAAACAATGCCACACAACCGTAAATGGTATAACCAGTCCCATGATCTCTATTCACCCATGAAAGGTTGAAAATGAGTATGATAAAAAGAATAAAGAACACTATTTCGAGACAGATTCCCTTTTTTGCTTGTTTGCGACATGCGCCCTTGATTCTTTCAAACTTTTCACTTTTGCTCAAGTTGTCGAAATTATCTGTTTTCATAATGATATCCAATTAAAGTTTGTGTAGTTTATTTCGTGTTGATGCGTTCTTGCAGCCGTTCGGAAATTTCGTTGTCGCGGTCAGACGGCCTCAGATAACTGCCTTTAAAATAGAAGATCAGGATGAGTGCTATAAGAATGGCTTTCATTGCCCAATACCCCCAAGATGAATCGGTGAAAGCGTAGGGGCCACCAAGGCCTGCAACTACCGCCAATATACCCACGAGGGTTGCCCTCCGGTCATTCTTTTTCCTTTTTTCGTGCTGAAGCAACAGCTGTTGTGGTGTGTTGAGGCTGCCAACCATCCGGAGAAACCTATGATTGTTCACAATTCCCCAAATTAGTGCAAAACAAATAACTATCTCGAAACAGATTGCAGCTATGTCGCCAATGTCATGTCCTTGATAATTAAATGTGAAAAAGTAAATACCTGCAAGTGTAAAAAGGAGCAGGACCACCGCTAGGAAGCCCACAGCCCGTTTTGACTGTGAACGGCACACGTCCTTGATGACCTCAAACCATTCGTTGCGGTCCACGTAGTTTAAGTCTTCCAGTTTCTCGTTCAGACTCATAATGATACACATTAAAAGTTTGCGACAAAGTTAAGGCAAACAAACAAGATAAGCAAGCATTTCCCCAAAGAAAACAGTGTTGGTTTTCTGTTTGTTTTGTTTGGGTGCACGCTATTCAGCGAAATGCCTTCTGGCATGCCTTAGCGTGGGGTCAAACGGATGAATGGTTGCATAAATCGAGCGTGGATATCAAAAAAACTGAAAACGATAAACTGAAAACTAAAAACTTATTCGTATCTTTGCAGTTTAAATTGTTGTGCTGTTGTAGGGCACAACGCAAACCATTAATTATTAACGACTTAATATGATTAACATCAAGTTTCCTGACGGCAATGTGCGTCAATATGAGGATGGAGTGACCCCTCTGGACATTGCCAAGAGCATTAGCGAGGGCTTTGCACGCAACGTGCTGGCCGCATCATTGAACGACGAGGAATGGGATATCTCACGCCCCATTTGTATGGATGGCGATATCAAGTTCTTCAAGTGGGAGGACGCCGAGGGCAAGCACGCCTTCTGGCACACGTCGGCTCACCTGCTGGCCGAGGCACTGCAGGAATTGTACCCCGGTGTGCAGTTCGGCATTGGCCCGGCTGTGGAGAACGGTTTCTACTATGATATCGACACTGGTGGCAACCCCTTGACCGATGCTGACTTCGCCAAGATTGAGAAGAAAATGACCGAACTGGCCCAGAAGAATGAGGCTGTCGTGCGCGCCGACATCAGCAAGGCCGACGCACTGAAGTTCTTCGGCGACAAGGGCCAGACCCTGAAGTGCGAACTCATCAACGACCTGGAAGACGGTCACATCACCACCTATACCCAGGGCAACTTCACCGACCTGTGCCGTGGCCCGCACATCCCCTCGACGGGCATGATCAAGGCCATCAAGGTCATGTCGCTCGCCGGCGCCTACTGGCGCGGTGACGAGACCCGCCCGCAATTGACTCGCGTGTATGGCATCACCTTCCCCAAGAAGAAGATGCTCGAGGAGTACCTCGTGATGCTCGAGGAGGCCAAGAAGCGCGACCACCGCAAGATCGGCAAGGAGATGGAACTGTTTGCCTTCTCGCCCAACGTGGGCCAGGGCCTGCCCCTGTGGCTCCCCAAGGGCGCCGCACTGCGCAACCGCCTCCAGGACATGCTCGCCAAGATCCAGAAGCGCTATGGCTACCAACAGGTGATCACGCCGCACATCGGCAACAAGTTGCTCTACGTGACCAGTGGCCACTATGCAAAATACGGCAAGGACTCGTTCCGTCCCATTACCACTCCCGAGGAGGGTGAGGAATACATGCTCAAGCCCATGAACTGCCCCCACCACTGCGAGATCTACAAGACGGCTCCGCGCAGTTACCGCGACCTGCCCATCCGCTATGCCGAGTTCGGCACGGTTTACCGCTATGAGCAGAGTGGTGAGTTGCACGGCCTGACTCGCGTGCGCAGTTTCACCCAGGACGATGCCCACCTGTTTTGCACCCCCGACCAGTTGAAGCAGGAATTCCTGGGAGTGATGGACATCATCTCGTTCATCTTCAGGGTATTCGGCTTCGACTACGAGGCTCAGATCTCCCTGCGCGACCCCAACAACAAGGAGAAGTACGTGGGAACCGAGGAGAACTGGGAGAAGGCCGAACGCGCCATCATCGAGGCCTGTGAGGAGAAAGGCCTCGTGGCCAAGCAGGTAACCGGCGAGGCCGCCTTCTATGGTCCCAAGTTGGACTTCATGGTCAAGGACGCCCTGGGCCGCCGCTGGCAGTTGGGTACCATCCAGGTGGACTACAACCTGCCCGAGCGATTCCAACTCGAGTACACCGGCGCCGACAACCAGAAGCACCGTCCCGTGATGATCCACCGTGCGCCCTTCGGCTCGCTCGAGCGCTTTGTAGCAGTCCTGCTCGAGCACACCGCCGGCAAGTTGCCGCTGTGGCTCGTGCCCGACCAGTGCGTCGTGCTGCCCATCAGCGAGAAGTTCAACGACTATGCCCACCACGTGGCCGACGAGTTGAACCGCCTCGACGTGCGCGCCATCGTCGATGACCGCAACGAGAAAATCGGCCGCAAGATCCGCGACAACGAGTTGAAACGCATCCCCTACCTGCTCATCGTGGGCGAAAAAGAGGCAGGATGTGAAGAAGTTTCGATAAGAAAACAGGGCGAAGGTGACCAAGGTTCGAAAAAAATTACTACCTTTGCAGCCGATATTAATCGCGAAGTGGCAGAAATGACCAACTTTTAAGCCATTTCCGTGCAGTTACGTATGCATGGAAGTGCTTGATTGTCACGATAATACTAACAATTTTAAACTGCTGAATGAACAAAAAACCGTATCGTCCCGGGCCCAAGCGCCCGAGCAATGCCACCAGGCCCAAAGGCCGCAATCGCAAGATGGGCGGCAAGAATGACCAAGACACCAACGCGATAAACGATGAAATTCGCGCCAGCGAGGTGCGCCTGGTGGGTGACAACGTGGAGCAGGGCATCTATCCCATCGAGGAGGCCCTAAAAATCGCCGAGGGGCAGGAATTGGACTTGATCCTGATCGCGCCCCAAGCCGAGCCCCCCGTGTGCCGCGTGATGGACTACCAGAAGTTCAAGTTCCAACAGCGCAAGCACGCCAAGGAACAGAAGGCCAAGTCCACCAAACTCGTGGTCAAGGAAATACGTTTCGGACCACAGACCGACGAGCATGACTACAACTTCAAGTTGAAGCACGCCATCGGTTTCCTCAAGGAAGGCGCCAAGGTCAAGAGTTACGTCTTCTTCAAGGGACGTTCCATCCTGTTCAAGGAACAGGGCGAGGTGCTGCTGCTCAGGTTCGCCAACGACCTCGAAGAGTATGGCAAACTCGACCAGATGCCAGTGCTCGAGGGAAAGCGCATGACCATCATGCTATCACCCAAGAAGCCCGGCGGCAAGAAAAAAGAGGTCAAGGACGCCGACGACAGTGCCGATCAGCAGGACAACACTCCCACCGCGGAGTAAACGACAACACGTGAGAAAGAGAGAAGAGCATCAGGCTTGGTAAGTGCCTGGTCTCGATTAATTAATAACATTTTTTAAACTCAAACAAAATGCCAAAAGTTAAGACGAATTCCGCTGCCAAGAAAAGGTTCACCTTTACCGGCACCGGAAAGATTA
>Ga0310695_10006503_pt1 | contig 19256 bp, 14 predicted proteins | sample RumenRJG_04DNA_FD_203882 | JGI IMG/M metagenome (GOLD analysis project Ga0310695, IMG submission 203882) | Bovine rumen microbial communities from Lethbridge, Alberta, Canada - RJG_04 (v2) (version 2) | ecosystem: Host-associated > Mammals > Digestive system > Stomach > Rumen | place: Canada...
GCATGCAGCGGTATTTTCCTGATTTAATGAGTCAAAGTGACCTGTTCTGTTGACTCAGACTTGAGTCAACAGAACAGGCTGCTTTGACTCATGGCGATATTTATTGATCCTGCTGTTATTACGAAAAAGCGCTGCAGCAGATGCAGCGCTTTCGTTCAGAAAAAGACAGGAGAGCTCGTGAGCCTTATTCCAGTGTCCGGAGAGTTTCATAGTCATCGTCGCCATCCAGGTCAGCTTCGATATCTAAACCTTCTCCGTTCTGCCAATCGACATAATTGAAGAAGAACATTCCGTTTTCATTCATGCTGATCGGTTTCGTATTTTGTGTGACGACATGGAGTTCACCCTCATCATCCCAGAGTGTGAATTCCGCGGTGACATCAAAGGTCGCCTTGGAGAACAGGTCTATATCTTTATCCTCCAGAGCTGAAATCCAGATGCCGATTTCTCCTTCGTCATAGTTATGGAAAATCAGGAAGTCAACCGGTGCATCGGGTGCTTTCTTCCGGCCATTCCGCATGGTCGTGGTAAATTTGAAGTTATATTCGCCATATTCATCTGTGATCGTGAAATCTACGCCCGGCAGTTCATCGCCGTTTGCTATAATTTCAAAAGCTTCAAACTCCATGTCCATATCCTTGTGATAGGTCGGCGGATTATAGACAAAATTCGGTGAAGAGTAGGCTTCCGGAATGCCGGTGAGCTTCAGGTAGCGTCCCGGTGAGGTAATGACCGCGTCAAAGGTTTTATGTTCCTTGCTTTCCGGGTAATTCATCCACAGGTAATATTTCAGGTCATTGGGCAAAACTGCGGAGGAGCGTCCCATAGAGCGTGATATTTCCACGCCGGGGATCTCATTGAAGGTCTCGTCGGTTTCCCAATCATATCCGGCCCGCTGGTCGTCATCGGTTTCGATGTAGATATTGATCGCGGAACTGACGGAAATCTTATTCATCTCAGTGCTGTCATCCCGTGCAGCCGGAACAGCAGTCGGAATGGCTGTCGGACGGACAAGCGGTTTTACGGTCGGTACAGCGGTCGGTACGGCTGTCGGTTTACGGCTGCCGCCGCCCTGCGGGGTCTGTGTGGGGAACAGCCAGTTGTCATTTCCGGATGAGTCGGATGAACTGCCGGGATCCATGGGTCCGATCCATGGTGCAAAAATGTCCCAGATGGAGGAACCGCTGTCCGGTACAGAAGTCGGAGAGGAATAGCTGTCGCCGCCATCGACCCACGGTGAGAAGATATCCCAGATCGAAGAACCGCCGTCATAAGGCATGTAAGGCTCCGGGGTGGCTGTCGGACGGGCTGACGGGCTGCTGCTGTCGGAAGGTGCGATCCACGGGCTGAGAATATCCCAGATGGAATAGTCGCTGCTGCTGTCGGATGGCTGTGACGGTTGAGACGGCTGCGAAGGCTGCCAGGGGTTCCATGAGTCCCATCCGGAAGAGGCCGGTTTCTGGGTGCAGAAGTCACATCTGAAAGTGCCTAAACGCGGTTCGACCGGGCCGATCTGGATCGGGTTTGATCTTCCCTGGCCGGAGTAATTGCCCTGGCTTTGCCATGGATTGGTGGAGGTTTTGTAGCTCCAGGTGTTTTTGTTGGTATCTACGGTGATATACCGTTCCTCATTCGGATAGTTGTTATCATAAACCATGATGTAATAAATACCGCCGCCATGATCGATCACCGCATAGGCCGTGATCGCATGTCCGCCGCTGAGGTTGCGCTGGTAAATTCCAAGCGGGAGCGGTTTATCCGGGTTCTTTTTGAAATGATCGATGAGATATTGCACCTGGGTTTTTGGATCATTTTCGATCAGATAATCATCCATGAACCATTGCGTTGTAAACCAATAGGCGATTTCCCGCTGTAATGCCGTATTGTTTTTCAGCTGCAGCTTGCTCACGCTGTTTGCTCCGAAATCCGAAGGGTTTTCCAGCCCGGAGTAAAAGAGGGAGCTCAGTACAGCCATCCCCTCGCAATGCCCGTTGGCGACCACAGTGTTGATCTCGTTCATCCACTGTTCTGCGACCTTGGTCAGGGTACAGGTGCCATCGGCGGATACGGATTTGCAGACCTGTGTCCCGAACAGGCGGACCATCTCCGCACTGGTGAGGTTGACGACGCGGAAGCAGTTCCCTCCATAGCCCCATGCGTTGTTTGATGAGCAAACCTGTGATCCGTAATTTTCAAAGCTGAAGCCGTCTTTTCCGACACGGAATCCGGTATCGGCGACCAGTGTGTCTTTTGCCGATGCGGTTCCGAAGGCAAAAAGGGCAATCAGTAGGATCATAAGGAAGATGCAGTGATTCCGTTTTTCCATAAGTTTTTCTCCGTTTTGATCTGTTTTGATAAAGTCCGTTTGAAAGCGATGCGAATGATCCGTATGATTAAAGCTGAGTTTATCAACAGCCTTTACTGTATCGAACGCAATTCTGTCTTTAAAGTATAAAGCCTTTTTGTCATTGATGACGAAAATAAAGGGAAAACAAGAGGAAAATAATTTGCTGAATTTCCGGCGGGGTGTCAGACAAATTGTCAGAATTGTACTAATATGTCAAAAAAGGACTTGACAAAAAAAATTTCAACCATAAAATATAGGTATATTGAATAACGGAACGTGCACTGCGGGCTAGTAGGGGGAAAAAAGCTTGGGTCTTTCCGGAAGTTTCCTGGATGAAGGTTTACCCGGACGCAGGAGACATAACTTTCATAATAAAGCCTCTGTTCGTCAGGGGCTTTTTTAGTACAAATGAACATTTGGCGGGAACGCGGTTGTCTCCCGATGATCATGAATAAGGTATAATTCAGGTATGGCAAAATCACTTACACAATATGTATGTCAGGCATGCGGACGGACCAGCCCGAAATTCCTTGGGCGTTGTCCGGGATGTGGTGCATATGGCACCATGACAGAGGAAGTCCGGGAAGATTTGGCCCCTGTTTCCTCCCGCAGCCGCAGCCGGATGGTCAGTTCCGGGAGCCTGACGGAAAACATACCGCAGCGCCTGAAGGATATCGATGAAAAAGCAGAACCGCGTATTGAGACCGGGATCTCGGAGCTTTCACAGGTTTTGGGCGGCGGCATCGTCCCCGGCTCCGTCATTCTGATCGGCGGGGATCCCGGGATCGGGAAATCCACACTGCTGCTGCAGACTGCCATGAACATCGCGCAGGACCACAAATTGCTTTATGTTTCCGGTGAGGAATCGGAAAGGCAGATCAAGATGCGTGCAGCCCGGTTGATCGAGGCCGGTGACCGGATCACGGAGATTCCTGACGATCTGCTGCTGATGACGGAAACCAGCCTGAACCACGTCCTGCATCAGGTGAAGGAGCTTCAGCCGGAGTTCCTCATCATCGATTCGATCCAGACCATGCAGCTGGATGAGATCGAATCCACTGCCGGATCGATCACGCAGGTCCGGGAATGTGCGGGAAAGCTCCGTGAAGTGGCAAAAATGAACAATATCACGGTGTTCATGATCGGACACGTGACAAAAGAAGGCAACATTGCCGGTCCGCGGATCCTTGAACATATTGTTGACACGGTTTTGTACCTGGAAGGCGACCGGTTCATGTCGCTGCGGCTGCTGCGGTCCGTGAAAAACCGTTATGGCGCTACTTCCGAAGTGGGCGTTTTCGAAATGCTGGAGGAAGGGCTGGTTGAAGTCAAGAATCCTTCGGAAGTCTTTCTTGCCGAAAGAATGGTCAATGCACCGGGCTCCGCGATCGTTGTCACCATGGAAGGGACTCGTCCGCTGCTGGTGGAGATCCAGGGTCTGACCAATCCGGTCGGGATCGGCAATCCCCGCAGAACGCCGATCGGGGTGGATATCAACCGCCTGTTCCTGATCACCGCGGTCCTGACGAGAAGGATCGGGGTGCGGTTGGGAGAACAGGATGTGTTTGTCAATGTCGTCGGAGGCTTGCGGATCGCCGAACCGGCCGCAGATCTGGCAATTGCGGCGGCAATAGTCTCCTCAGCCAGGAACCAACCGGTGCGGGCAGATGCCGTTTTGATCGGTGAGATCGGTCTTTCCGGTGAGCTGCGCGGTGCCAATAAAATCACGGCCCGGCTGAATGAAGCGGCCAAGCTTGGTTTTACCATGGCTGTGATCCCCCGCGTCAGCCAGAAAACACGGGAAAGTTTCCCGAAAACCATGCAGGTCATCGAAGCCCGTTCGCTCAGAGAAGCCCTGAAAGCGGTGCTGCTGCCGAAAGAGGATGATCAGACGACAAAATAAGGAATTGAATATGGAAATCGATTTAACAACTGGCACAAAGACGACGCTCAGTCCGGTAAATGTCATTGCACACATCCGGAAAAACCATGCGATGGAACATGCGGCTATTCATATTCTGACAAAGTCCAAACCCGGTGTTTCCTTTGCCGGATATTCCTTCATCAAGGGATTTTGGATCTATGGAAAGGCTGACCTGCAGGAAGTCCAGAAAGCCGCGGAAATGGCCTATGCCCGGCTGAAAAACGGGGAGAAAAACCTGGCGATCCATCCGAACTGCGGGACGAACATTGCCGTGACCGGTTTGTGCACTGCCGCCGCATCCATGCTTGCGCTGTTGGGTGAGTCGGAAGAGGACAGCAAATTCTCCCGCTTCAGCGCGCTCACTTCCGCCGGGTTGATCGGAGCATTGATCAGCCGTCCGCTGGGTCCGAAGGTGCAGAAGCATATTACCACGGATCCTGACATGACCGGGCTTTCCATTGTCAGCATCAGCTGCAATTCGGTGCATGGGACGCCGGTATTTTTTGTGCATACGAGGCTGGATTAGCGATCATGGCAAACATTCACATCCTTCATGGAGATGACATCAACGCCGTTGACGAAGCGGTGGCAAAACTGGTACAGGAGCAGAAAGACAGCGGATTTGCGGACCTGAATCTGACTGTTCTTTATGGAAAAGGGCTGTCTGCCAATGACTTTTCCAATGCCGTACTGGCGGCTCCGTTCCTGACGGATTTCCGTGTTGTGATCCTCCATGAAGGGCTGGCTATGGCGGGCGGACGTGACGGGAATCAGAAATTTTTGAAGCTCCTGGAGGAAACCCCGGAAACTACCCAGCTTTATCTTGTCATCAAGGACGCCATTGAGCGGAAGGACTGGGAAAAACTCGGAAAAACCTCGTTTCTGCGCAAATGGGTGGAAAAGAATCCCGGCAAAGCCGAGATCATTTTGTACCAGCTCCCCGCACAAAACGCGATGCCCGGCTGGATCATGAAAAAAGCCGCGGCGATGGGCGGCAAGTTTGACGGCTCCGGCGCCAGCGCACTGGCCGCGGCGATCGGCAATGACACCCAGGCGGCTACGCATGAAATTGAGAAACTGCTGCTTTACGTCGGCTTTTCAAGGCCGGTGGATGACGCGGACGTCAATGAACTGGTCAGCGGTGTGACCTCCGTCTCGGTTTTCGATATGGTTGATGCACTTGTTGCCGGCAATTCAAAAATTGCCCTGCTCAAACTGCATCAGCTTGAGGAAACGGAAGAGATCCCCCAGCTTTTTGCCATGATCATCCGCCAATTTCGTCTGCTGATCCAGACCCGCTCTATTTTAGACCGGCGCGGAAATTCACAGACGGTCCAGAAAGAATTGGGCCAGATCCCCTTTGTTGCCGACAAACTCTGCCGTCAGGCCTCCGCCTTTACCTCCGAAAAACTGAAGACGATCTACGCAAGCCTGCTGGAATTTGACTATCAATTCAAAACCAGCGGCAACGATCCCGAAGCCGCCCTTGATCTCTTCATTCTCGATGTCTCCCAATTGCTGCGGAAACGCTGAATCTTCAGTTTAATTGTTTCAGGATCTCTCCAATATCTCCGTTTATGCAGATGGAGCGTTCCCGGATTTCCTCCGGAGCGAAGGCTTCACCGGAATTGATGCACCCGTAGACTGCCTGCGGGTTTTCGAGGGTTCGGTTCCAGAAGGGGTATTTGATGATCCCGGGCGTGTTCATGCCTACACCCAATTCGAGAAAGAGGATTTTGCCTTTGTGTGTCTGCAGGTACTGACGATAGCGGTCTGCTGCCTGATGCCAGCCTTCATCCTCTGCGAAAGTTTCGTCGATCCGCAAATTTGTCGTCATCGGTTCGCCGCAGCGCGGACATTTCGGGATGAGGTCAGAGGGGATCCGCATCTCTTTCTGTTTCTCCCACATCTCCCGGACGATGGCTTCATTGTCATAGGTTTTCTGATGACAGGGGACGCTGCACTGGAACAGGCCGTAATCCCCCTGCGTGTAAAACAGGCGTTCCTTTGCAAAGCCGGCTTTTTGGAAGCAGTGGTCCACATTGGTGGTGAGCACGAAATAATCTTTATCCTTCACAAGGTTCAACAGATCAGCATAGACCGGTTTGGGCGGGTCCATGTAGCGGTTGACCATGATGTTCCGCGACCAGAATGCCCACATCTCCTCCGGGGTTTCGTAAGGGTAAAAGCCGCCGGAATACATATCGGTAAAGCCGTATTTTTCCCGGAAATCGGAGAAATATTTCTCAAAGCGTTCCCCACTGTAGGTGAACCCGGCGGAGGTGGAGAGCCCCGCTCCCGCGCCGATGAGAACAGCGTCTGTCTCCGCTAAAACTGCCTTCAGCGCGCTGATGTTATCCGAGAATTTCATGGTAGATTGCATAGTCTTCATCCTTGAATACATTGAAAATCACTTTGATGGTGCTGTTTGTTTGTGCTTTATAATCCCGCACCGTCTGCACGGCAATTTGGGCTGCCCGCCTCTGCGGAAACCCGAAAACGCCGGTGGAGATGCAGCAAAAGGCGATGCTTTGGATATCGTTTTCAGCTGCCAGTTTCAGGCAGGAGCGGTAACAGGAAGCGAGCAATTCTTCATGCTCCGGGGTCAGCGTTCCCTGTACGATGGGGCCGACTGTGTGCAGTACAAAACGGCAGGGCAGGTTGAACGCCGGAGTGATCTTTGCCTGTCCGGTCGGTTCCTCGTGACCCTGTTTTGCCATGATTTCCGCACAGTAATTGCGCAGCTGCACGCCCGCGTAGGTGTGGATGCAGTTGTCAATGCAGTTGTGACAGGGCTGGTAGCAGCCGGTCATCCCGGAATTGGCAGCATTGACGATGGCATCACATCGCAGGGTGGTGATGTCACCCTGCCAGAGACAGATATCCGGCTCCGCAGGGCTGAGATCGGAAACATCCGTGATCCCTTTCGCGGAAATAGCTTCCTTAAGAAAATCATCCTGAACCTTAAGAAAATCATCGTTCACAGGCCCAGCCATGCGGACGTTGAACAGGCTCCTCAGCAGCATATTCTGTGCTTCTTTACCGGCCGGGATCACTATGTTTCGATAGTCCGGCTGTTCATCAAGAAGTGCGCGGATGAGAAAAAGTCGTTTTTCCTCGTGATTCATAAAGCCTCATTGTCAAAAATAAAACTGGTTTGATTTTCGATCCAGGATCTCTGCGGAACGTCATGGATCATGTCATCCTCCCTGTAATTGCCGAGCAAAAACGGCGAAGATGGATCGTGCAGACGGCTCAGGGACAGGACTTTTGCCGGTTCAGCGTTCGCGTAGCAATATCGGCATAAATGCCTGCAGGTATTGTAGGCTCCGATATCGCAGGCGAGATAACATGCGCATGCTGCCCGGGCTCCTTTCACCTTCGGAGCGGTCAGGCGTTTCCTGATCGCCTTTTCGTAGTCGCTGATCCGCGTACAGCCGCCGCAGTCCGCACCATAGACAGCCAGCTCGTCTCCCTCCGCACAGGGTTTCACGGTCATCCCGTGTGAGGCGGCGATCCTGATCAGTTCTCTGCCCAGCGTGAGTCTTTGCTCTTTGCCGACCTCTTTTGCTTCCGGAAAATTTTTCCTGACCTTCGGGTAAAGGTCGATAAAGCTGATCACGACGGTTGGTGTAAACCCATCCAGGGCGGCAGCCATCTGTTCAAAGACGCGGATGTGGTAGTCGATGGTGTAACGCTCCGAAAGCAGGATCGGATCATAGCGCCAGACGATGGCGTTGGAACCCACCATGCCGGAAAGTTTCCGGAAATCCTCAAGTATGCGGTGTTTGTCCGGGACATTCGGCTCAATGTCACGTCCGTACGGAGTGATGGTGACGAACCACAGCTGTCCGTATTGGTGCAGCAGCTCCATATAGGGAAACATTGGGGCGGGATTCTTGGTGCAGAAGCAGAGCACGTCCACAACAGCCGGGTCCAGCCGGTACCGGCTCACCCGCGATGGATCATAAGGATTGCGGACGCAGACAAAGCCTTCCCTGAGTCTGTTCGCAAACCATTCGGCATAAAACGCCGGAATATCTGTCCGTTGTCCCGTGTTGATGATCATAGTACTACAGTTTTACCACAATTTTTCCCTTTCCACATGCACCTTTTTCCCATTCCAAAACGATCCACGAATCATGAACGCGTGCATCTTTCCTTGCCCACAGCCGCACGCGGTGACAGGCCCCTTGTGCCTGCTTCGCGCACAATGTGCCAGTCCCCGTGTGCTTCATTTCCTCCGGAGTGCGGCTTCCCCCATCAAAAAACGATCCCGTCACCGCCACTGATGTCCCAGCCGTATCTCTAATAATGGTGTTTACAGATGGTGATATAATAACCGTATTGAATCAAAACTGATCTCCAACAGGGAAAAATATGAAAGAAAAGAATGAAACTATGCTCGACTTTCGGGAGATGCCTTATTCCCGGCCGGATATGGACGAACTGAGCCGCGTCTATACTGAAGTAATCGAAAAGCTGCAAAACGCCGCCTCTTATGACGAGGCCCGGACTGCTTTTTTTGATCTTCAGGAAACCGAAAAGCAGGTGGATACCATGATGAGCCTCTGCTCTGTCCGCAACACCATCGATACCACTGACGAATATTACGCGGGCGAGATCAAATGGCTCCGGGAAGAAAACGCCCGGCTGATCCCGCTGCGGAAGCAGTTCCGTCAGGCGCTTGCTGATTCACCCTTCCGTCCGGATTTTGAAAAGGAATTCGGAGCCCAGCTGCTGCGCATGGTGGATGCTTCTCTGAAGACCACCGATGAAAAGATCATCGCGGATACCATCCGGGTGAGCGAGATCACCCAGCAGTATCAAAAGGACAGTGCGGTTGCCGTCACCGAATTCCGCGGGGAACAGTGCAATTTTTACGGACTGCTCAAACATATGGAAAGCACCGACCGTGAGGAACGGCAGAAAGCCTTCCATGCCTGGGCTGCGCTTTATGAGCAGATCAGTCCGAAGCTGGATGAGCAGTATGACGAATTGGTGCATCTGCGCGATGGTATGGCGAAGAAGCTTGGATTCCGGAGTTATACTGACCTTGCTTATCTGGAACGCCGGCGTTTTGATTATACCCAGGAAGATGCCGCGAAGTTCCGTGCTCAAATCAAGGCTTTTGTCACTCCCGCTGTGGCGGAGATCCGGGAAAAACAGCGGCAGCTGCTGGGCGTGGACAAACTGCACTTCTATGATGAAGCATTGATCTTCCCGGAAGGCAATGCCGACCCTATCGGCACTATGGAGGAGCTGGTCGCCAAGGCACAGCAGATGTACCGTGAGATGAGCCCAGAGACCGGTGAGTTTTTCGATTTTATGGTGAAATACCATCTCTTCGACCTGCAGACCCGCCCCGGTAAACGCATGGGCGGATATATGACCCGTTTCCCGGGATATAAGGCTCCTTTCATCTTCTCGAATTTCAACGGTACATCAGCGGATGTGGATGTACTGACCCATGAAGCAGGCCATGCCTTCCAGGGCTATCTGGCCATGCGTTCCATCCCGATCGGCATGCTGAGCGGTTCCACCTCGGAAATCAACGAGATCCATTCCATGACCATGGAACATTTCGCTTATCCCTGGATGGAAAGCTTCTTCGGTGAGAATTGCGAAAAGTATCTGACTGCCCACCTGATCGGCGCGATCTCGGTGATCCCCTATATGGCCTGTGTGGACGAATTCCAGCACCGCATGTATGAAAAACCGGACCTGAGTGCCATGGAGCGGCGGCAAGTCTGGCGTGAGATCGAAAAAGCCTATATGCCCTGGCGTGATTATGACGGAGAGCCCTTCCTGGAAGGCGGCGGATTCTGGATGCAGAAGCAGCATATCTTCCTGTATCCCTTCTATTACATCGACTACGCCCTCGCGCAGGTCTGTGCGTTCCAATATTACGGGCGGATGAAGGAAAACCGGGCTGAGGCCTGGGAAGATTACCTGCGCCTCTGCCGTGCCGGTGGGACAAAAGGCTATTTCGAGCTTCTGGAGATCGGAAATCTGCTCAACCCGTTCAAAGACGGCACCATGGAAAAAAGCATCACCCATGTGATCAAAGAGCTCCGCGAACGGTATTGATCGCGTCTCCGGCTTTTGACTGCACAGTTCCGCCCCGGTATAAGCATACAAGCCCGATACCGGGGCGGAATTTTCATAAGTCTCCAAAGGTCATATTTTTCTGAGATTTCTTCAGAATCATCTTTGATTGGTGCAGATATTTGTTCGCTTACCGGCGAACGAATGTCAATTTATCAGCGTTTCCTTTCCTATTTTCAATCATCAAAGATTTTTTTCTCATTAAATTACCTTTCGATTTTAAGTATATAATAATGTAAACTGAGAAAGAAAACATCTGAAATTGCTGTCAGTTTTCAAAAGAATGAATATGAAAAGAGGTAAATCAAATGACGATCGATGCAATTACTGAAGCTTCTGTCGGACTAAACGAAGAATATATCCCTATGGTTGTAAGTTATATTGATTTTTTGAAATCATATAAAGGATATTCCAATTTCTCACAAAAAAATCCGTTGAAAAACAAACGCAAACCGAAAGATGCCATTAACGCATTTAAAGGCAGTTTGATATATATAGCTGATGATTTCAACGAAACACCGGATGAATTTAAGGATTATATGTGATGTACTTATTGGACACTTGTGCATTGATTTGGCTGCTAAGTGATTATACAGCTTTGCCGGAAAAATCCAGAATTGTTATCGAATCTGCTGATATTGCATATATCAGTATTGCCAGTTTATGGGAAATTGCGATAAAACAAGGCAATGGTAAACTAAATTTGCAAAAATCAATTTGTGACATTGCTGAAATTTGCGAACATTCTAATATCGAACTGCTTTATCCAACGCCTTTGGATTTCGATATAATTCAATCTTTGCCAAAAATACATGGTGATCCTTTTGACAGACTTATCATTGCACAAGCACAAATCAGGAACCTCACCATTATTACAAGCGATACATTTATACCTCAGTACGCTGTGAATACGATTTGGTAAATAATTTAATAAAATTTCCAATAACAATAAAAACGGGAACTCTGCGGAGATAATCTTCAAGAGTTCCTTCTATAAGAGTTCACTTTTTTATGCGCATGGCAATCGGAAGTGAGTGCTTCGCAAAGGCGCGGCTTAAGCGTTCGTATGCTGCCATAAGAAATTTGCCGCGCCGGAATTATTTCGTCGGGGCACGGGCCGGCTAAAGCCGCCCGTTACCCCCGACACCCCGCTTAATGTGTCAAGACCGACAAATTTGTCGGTCTTGTACGGTTCTTTATGAGGCTTATCCGCATGCAGCGGGACTTACCTGTTTTTATTCATTACATTCAGCTGTTTTGGAGCACTTTTTCGGCGAAGCGGATCTGCTCCATGACGCGGAAGCGGGCGGTGCCGCCCCAGGCGCAGCGGGCATCGACGGCGTTTTCGATGGAAAAGACTTCGTAGACATCTTCATCGAATAAGGGGCTGATTTCCTTCCATTTTTCGAGCTTGATTTCTTTAAGGTCACATTTGTCCGTCTCACTGATCTTTACCGCCTTACCCACCGCGTGATGGGCTTCGCGGAAGGGCATGCCTTTTTTGACCAGGTAATCAGCGATGTCCGTGGCCAGTGCCTGTGTGTTGATCACTGCCATACAGCGGTCCTTGTTCACGGTCAGCGTGTCCAGAACGCCCTTCATGACGGACATCACCAGAGAAGCGGTATCGGCAGCGGCGAAGACCAACTGTTTGTCCTCCTGCAGGTCCTTGTCATAGGCTGAAGGCAGGCCTTTGAGGGAAGAGAGCAGGGAGAACAGATGTCCGTACTGCATCCCTGCCTTGCCGCGGATGAGCTCCAGGGAATCCGGGTTTTTCTTCTGCGGCATCAGGCTGGAACCGGTGGAAAAGGCATCGGACAGGGTGATATAGCCGAATTCCATCGTGGAATACAAAATCATGGCTTCCGCACAGCGGCTCAGGTGCATTTCGAGCATCCCCGCCCAGTAGAGAAAATCACAGGCGAAATCCCGGTCGGAAACCGCGTCCAGACTGTTCGGAGTGGGAATGGAAAAGCCAAGGGATTCGGCAAGGTCAAAGCGGTCCACCGGGTAAGCAGTGCCTGCCAGGGCACCGCAGCCAAGCGGCAGGGAATCCGCATGCTGTGCGGTTTCTTCAAGACGCTGACGGTCACGGTCCAGTGCCCAGAAATGACTCATCCACCAATGGGAAAGCAAAATCGGCTGTGCCTGCTGGAAGTGGGTGTAGCCGGAAAGATAAACATCGATATCCTTTTTTGCCCGTTCCAGGAAGGATCCCTGCAGGGAGCGGAGCTGTTCTTCCAGTTCGGGGATAGTGTCGAGCATCCACATGCGGAAATCGGTGACGACCTGGTCATTGCGGCTGCGTCCGGTGTGCAGCTTGCCGCCAACCGGTCCGATGATCTCCGTCAGCCGGCGTTCCACCGCGGTATGGATGTCTTCATCAGTTTCCTGATAGACAAAAGAACCCTCCGCGATCTCCTGCCGGACCTGTTCAAGTCCCTTATGGATCAATTCCAGCTCGGCTTCCGTAAGGATCCCGGCGGCACAGGTGGCCTTTGCCCAGGCCTGCGACCCGCGGATATCCTGATCCGCCATCCGTTTGTCGATATCCAGGGAGCGGTTGAGATCCGCCATGGACTGATTTAGAGCGGCTGAGAGCCGTCCGCCTGACCAAAGGGTATTTTTCTGCATAGGTTTACTCCTCAAATTTCAAAAGATCCGGTGAATTTCAGGAACAAGTATCGCTCCGTATTCTCCCGTGGTTGTATTTTTATGATTCTTTCACTCAAAAGGCCGGTTTTGCCGCAACGACGCGCCGGGTAGCATAACCGCCCTCCGGTTTTTCATCTTCGCAGGTGATCAGGACCAGGGAATTAGCGCCGGAGTCGGAAAGTCTCCGGACGGCTGCCATGTCATCCGCCGCAATTTTTACATTGGCAAATACAGTGAAAGTCAGCATTTCACCGCTGTTGCCGGTAATGATCAGCTTCGCGTTTTCCGAAAGCATTGAAAGCAGGGCAAAGGGACCCGCCTCGGTCATGTTCAGGTGATTATGAGCAGCGAGAATGCATGGCCCGGTGCCGGGCAGGGAAAACTCTTCCGGCAGTCCAATGCTGCTCCCGAGCCATTCTACCGGATATTCACCGTCCCGGAACGGGATCATGACGATCTTCTCAGAGACATCCAGTGACGGGATCTGCAGCGTAAGCCCGGAAGGTTCATAACGCAGATCTTTCGGGAGCTCACTCAGGGGAGCCGGATGTCCGGCGGAAAACCCGGTCCCGGGAAGTTGGGGCAGACTGAAGAACCGGCTCACCGGATGCGTTTCCGGAATGTCAGGCTCCGGTTCAGGATCAGGATCAGGTTCAGAATCAAAACAACGAATGATCAGGTCTTCCGGAGTTCCTGTATTCCAGTCCTTGTCTTTGCTGAGAGCTTCCCATTGTTCGGTGGTGCCGCCATAGTGGATTTCTTTAAGGTTTGTACAGTTCCGGAACGCGTCGGCTTTGATGGATCCAACGGAAACGGGAATCACAACGTTTTTCAAGGCCGTACACCCGGAAAAAGTTGATTTTTTGATGGTCTTCACACTTTTGCCGATTTCAGCACTTTCAAGACTGACACAATTTTGGAAAGCTGATTTTCCGAGAGAGGTCACACTATCCGGGAGCTTTATACTTTTCAGGGCGGTGCACCACTCGAAAGTGGATTCCTCGATGGTTTTCACTCCTTCCGGAATGTCAATGGACGTGAGGCTTTCACAGCTCTTGAAAGCGCCTTCGTCAATCAGGGTCACGCTTGAGGGAATAGTGACGTCCGCGAGTTTCATGCAGCGCTTGAATGCATCCTTCCCGATAGTCTTCATACCCGCCGGGATCTTGATGCTTTCAAGGCTTTGGCAGCGTTCGAAAAGCGAAGGAGCGATAGCGGTCAGTCCCTTTGAAAGCGTGATGTTCTTCAACGCCGTACACCGTTCAAAGCCGGATTCACCGATGGATTTTACACTGTTAGGAAGCAAAACGTCATCGAGTGAGGTACACCAGGCAAAAGCCGCGTCCCCGATGGCCGTGACGGTTCCGGAAATCGTGATATTCCTGAGTGATGTACACCACGAAAAAGCAGAGGCCCCGATAGATTCGATTCCTTCCGGTATCGTGACGCTCTTCAGATATTTGTAATTATAAAATGCGGAATCCGTAATGGATTTTACCGGAGTCCCGTTGATTTCGGAGGGGAGAGTGATCTCTGTCTCATTCCCGGTATATCCTGCGAGGGCTGCGGAACCGTCATCCATCAGGAGATATTTCCAGTCACCAAAGGACTTGTATTCCGGCTCTTTCGACTTTTCAACGGTATACCCTGTTCCTTCGGCATTGATAACGATCGTTCCCGCGTCTGCGCTGCAAAAAACCCTGAAATCCTTATCATGCAAGGCATCGAGCAGAACCCCGTGAGCTCTGCGGTTCTGTCCATCGGTGATGAGTGCGATCCTGCCGCCTTTCAGGCGCTTCACCAGTTCATTTGTGCTTTCATCTTGAGAGCCGTGATGAGGAAGTTTCAAAATATCGAAATATTTCTCAGAAATCTCGTTATTCCTGAAAAGCTGTTTGATCCCGTCGTTTTCCAGGTCACCGGCAAATAATGCCGTGTGGCCGTTGTATTCCAGACTTGCGGCCATGGATACGTCATTATCGTTATTGCCGTCGAACCCGATTTTGCTGGGATAAAGACGATATTCAGCGTCCCCGAGGGAAAAGCTCTTGTTTTCTTTCAGGCGTTCGTATGGAATCGTGCTGCTGCTTTCGGTAAGGACAGCCATCATTTCTTCATAGACTTTTCGGGTGCCCTCATAATCAGGCATATACACCATACCGACGGGGATCCCTTTGAGGATCGCGGCTGCTCCGCCGACGTGGTCTTTGTGGAAATGGGAGATGATGAGCGCGTCAAGCTTTTGGACATTGTGCTCCGCAAGGTAGGCAAGCACATCGTTCGCGGTCTCTTTGTAGCCGGTGTCGATCATGACGGTAAGAGGAGCCTCTGTCGGCCCGGTCTGAATGAGAATGCAGTCGCCTTTTCCGACGTCGATCAGTGTGATTTTAAACATTTCTTCTCCTGCCGCAGTTCCATATGAAGATAGATAGAGACCTGCCAGAACAATAGAATATATAACGGATAAAAATGTTTTCTTCATTTCATTGGCTCTCCCTGTCTGCGTAAATTCCTGATAAGATTCATCCGCTTTCGTTCAGGTTATCTATGTAACTGTTGTGAAGAGTCAAAGAGTCAAAGCAACCTGTTCTGTTGACTCAATACTGAGTCAACGAAAACAGGTCACTTTGACTCAGCATGGAACAGATACTTTTTTTATTATATCACGAACAAATTTGGCTCACTTTGCCAGCCGCACCATTCTTTATAATAAAAGAAGGCGCATGTGCGCCTTCCATCCTGTTACTAACTACTAACTTATACTATTCCAGCCCCGTCTGTTTCTTCATCATGGCAATGACCTTGCCCGGGAGGGAGAAGCAGCTGATGAAGCCGGTGGCATCCTTGTGGTCGTAGAGGGAGACATCACCGAAGGAGGCGAAGTTCTCATTGTAGAGGTTGTACTTCGGTTTGCGTCCGGCGATGATGATGTTGCCCTTGTAGAGCTTCAGTTTGATGGAACCGGTGACCCACTTGTTGGTCTCATTGAAGAAGACGTTCAGGGACTGAACCAGCGGGCTGAACCACTGACCGTTGTAGACCAGTTCTGCCCATTTCGGGGCGACGGTATCCTTGAAGTGCATGGTTTCGCGGTCGCAGGTGACGAATTCCAGTTCGGAGTGGGCTGTGCAGAGAATGGTGCCGCCCGGGGTCTCGTAAAGGCCGTGGGACTTCATGCCGACCAGACGGTTTTCCACCATGTCACAGCGGCCGATCCCATTGCGTCCGCCGATGACGTTCAATTCATGGACCAGCTGGCCCGGGGTCATTTTCTGACCGTTCAGCGCAACAGCTTCGCCGGCTTCGAATTCGATTTCAACGTATTCCGGTTTGTCCGGAGCAGCTTCCGGAGAAACGCTCATCACCCAGAAGGATTCATCCGGTTCGGCATCGATGTTTTCGATGGGGCCGCCCTCATGGGAGATGTGCCAGATGTTGCGGTCGCGGCTGAAAAGCTTCGGGTTCTTTGCGGAATCCGGATAGCCGATGCCCTTCTGGTCCAGGTAGTTCAGCAGGTCTTCGCGGGAAGTGAAATCCCAGATGCGCCACGGGGCGATGACCTTCAGAGAGGGATCCAGGGAGTGGATGCCGTTTTCCAGACGGACCTGGTCGTTGCCTTTTCCGGTGCAGCCGTGAGCGATGGCGTCAGCATGTTCCTGCTGGGCGACTTCCACCAGACGCTTGGCGACGATGGGGCGGGCAATGGAGGTGCCGAGATAATACTTGCGTTCGTAAACCGCACCGGATTTGACCAGCGGCCAGATGTAGTCCTTGCACAGCGGTTCGACAAGGTCATCGATGATGAGCTTGGTTGCGCCGGAGGCCTTTGCGCGTTCTTCCAGATGATCCAGTTCTTCTTCCTGACCGACGTTGGCGCAGTAGCAGATCACTTCACAGTGATAGTTGTCGATGAGCCACGGGATGATGGCTGAGGTATCGAGACCGCCTGAGTAGGCTAATAATACTTTGTTGATTTTTTCAGACATAATAAATGCTCCAGTAATTTTGGCTTGCTGCCGATAAAATAAAAATCTCCGCTGCATGCGGAGGATCAATACATGGGAATATCAAAAACTGCCGCAGCCCAGCGTTATTTGCAATTCATTCGTCGGATAGCTCGAAGCAAGTTTTTGTTCATGTCCATGATTATATTCTTTTCCCGGCAGGATCAGGATAATCGTCCCGAATTTTATGACATTTATCATAAGAAAGCTGTATGCGATAACTTGGATCCCGTGTTTGTTATTTCCGGATCATTCTTCCGGATTCGCGGCGTCGCCCAATCCGGCATAGGTTACCGAGATGACCGGAAGATCTTTGAATTCTTTATAGAAATCAAAGTCATCGCTGTTTACCATCGGTTCGCCGTCATACTTGAAGCGAACGTCGTAGGAGAAAGTACCGTGGACCATCCCGGCTTCCATATCTATCAGATTGTAGCTCCAATAGGTCCAGCCGTCATCGAACAGTTCCTGTCCGGTTTTGCCGATGAGTTTATCAAGTTCTTCCTGCTTCGGAATTCGTTCACTGAGGTTTTCGATCGATTTGACCTCAAGGGCTGCAATGGCTTTTCTCACCTTTTGGTCTCGTTCTTCATCGTATTCTTCTCCCCAAACGATATCGGCGGCTTCTTTTGTCAGATCCGCTTCAGCACGATAAAAAATGCCGTCCGCATTGAAAACAAGGACGAATTTTTTGTCGGAAAAGGCCTCCTGGTAATCGCCTTTTTCTTCATAAACCAGAAGGTCGCCCATGGTCTTCGCCTGAGACGGATCAAATGTGCCTGTGGTGACAGTTTCCGCGGCGGTTTCTGTGACGGTTTCTTTTTTTTCGGTCCGGCTGCATCCTGTCAATGCAAGGAAAAGGGCTGCCAGGATCAAAACCATTGTTGCAAATTTTTTCATGTTTCCTCTTTCAGAACAAGTCAGAACTGCCGCCGTAGACTTATCATGTACCGAAGGCGGCTGTCCGGTTGTATTTGTTCGTAAATATTTAGGTTTTATACCATTATGATTGCCGTCCAGCAGTGCGTCGGCAATATCTGAATGTTACCATATACTATATCATCAGGAAAACAGATGTTTTTTACAGATGACGCGCGTTGGTGACATTCCTGTCATGCTCCGTTCCTGCTGCTGCAACGGGGCCTGGACCCGCAAGGGCCGGTACCCGTTTCACGAACGCCGTGGGAGAGGGCGCGGGGCTGATGGGAAGCGGCATTGTTTTTGGGAAAGGTTGCTGTGGTTGACACAGGGGTGTTTGGTTTTATAGCAGCCCATCCTACAGGGGTACCGGCCCCTTCAGGTCCGGGCCCCCTGCCGCACCGCTGGGGACAAGTTGGCCGGACATAAGGAAGACCGTATTTTCAATCGGGATATCTTCAATGTGCTCTATCAGAACAAAGTAAAACAAATGAAAGCCGTGTGAAATGACGGCTTCCATTTGTTTATTGGGTTTACTTATTTACATCTGTGCGGTTTGTTGTTTGATGGTTTTTATTATAGGAACAGAGGGGTTTTATAATTCGGGAACTTTTCAGGTAAATTTAAGAAAAAATCGGGAAATTTGCTGCCGCGATTCACGGGGACTGTCCCTTTATGGGACTGTCCCCACATTACCCGATTACCACAAAAAAGAGTGTTTGTCAACGGCACTTTTTTGCTGTTTACTTTCGTGAATGGATGTTGTAAACTGAAAGCAACAAAGACGGAAACGGGAAAGGAGGGCTGAAATGAACATAGCGGACATGATCAAAACCATGGCAGATCAGGTCATCGAACCTGAAGCAGGTGCGCTTGATCATGTCCGGGATTTCAGCTCTATGCAGGAACATCTGCGGGAAGCGGAAGCCGACTATGATGAGGCAGTGAAGCTTTTCAACGAGACCGATCCCGGGTCCCGGTACATCATGGAAATCATAGCGCAGGCGAACGAGGCAGGCAGGGTTCTGATCTCCCGTGCGCTGACACTTTATACACAATATCAGGCCAACCTGGATGACATGCAGAAAACCAATGAGATCCTTGACCGGGTCACAAAGGACACATCGATCCGGGAAAAGACCTGTACCCAATATTACCGCTTCATGAAAGAAGCGAACCCGAACGCTAAAGAGCTGATCGCGGCGATCCTGAAGGAGAAACAGAAGGTCATGAATTTTCTTGACCGCTGTGTCCGCACGCAGACCAAATATCTCAAGAAATACGAAAAAGGGGAAAACGG
>Ga0310695_10006504_pt1 | contig 19255 bp, 23 predicted proteins | sample RumenRJG_04DNA_FD_203882 | JGI IMG/M metagenome (GOLD analysis project Ga0310695, IMG submission 203882) | Bovine rumen microbial communities from Lethbridge, Alberta, Canada - RJG_04 (v2) (version 2) | ecosystem: Host-associated > Mammals > Digestive system > Stomach > Rumen | place: Canada...
TTTGCCATGTCTTGTTACGATTTACGCTTGTTTTGAATTGCAACACTAAGATAAGTGAAAAATCTGACATGGCAAAATCCTGAGCAACTTTTTGTTGCTCAGGAACTTATAAATAAAGTTAAATCAGAGTGTTGCGGAATTAAGGGTCAACATTGGCCTCATGTGGAAATCCTGATGGTTGTGATGGTTGCTCGGCTGAGTGTATGGATAGTTGTTCGAGTACATGTACTAGCACATGTGCTAATACATGTTCAACTTCATGTGCGGATACTTGTAAAGGTTCTTCGGCCATTGGCTGTTCAGATTGTAGCTCCTCATGTCAAGGAGGGTGTGACACAAGTTGTACTAATTCTTCCACGTTAGATATCAAAAAAGAGGATGTCTCTAGTGCAACGGGAACTATAGATGGATATGATTATGTGGATTTAGGATTGAGTGTAAAATGGGCAAGATACAATATTGGTGCGACTAAACCCGAATCTGTCGGTGACTTTTTAGAATTTACCGAGGGGTGTACAAAAAGCACGTATCAGTTTAATAATATTACGGGCATGATGAACAGCGAAGGATATACAAGAGGGAAATCCATCGCGGGGAGTCGCTTTGACCAATCAACAAAAAAATGGAGCGTAAGATGGAAAACTCCTACTAAAAAACAATTTGATGAACTATATAAGAATTGTGACAGAAGTAATTATACACTTAATGGAAAAACAGGTGTATTGTTTACTAGTAAAATAAATCAACGCAGTATATTCATTCCGAATTCTGGTTATTATGATTATCCTAGTGTAAAATATAGAGATTTTGCCTACTTATGGACTAGTATGCGATATACTGATGAAATGGTATTATTGTGGGACGGAACATCTCCTAGTATGGCTAGTTCAAAAGCTCCGATTCGTCCAATTTACGATGGAACGAGTGGAAATTCTGGTTGTTCTGGAAGTAGTTGTAGTTCTAACTGTTCTAACAATTCTATGAATAATACCTGTTCAAGTTGTGGAAATGGATGTTCTAGTGGATGCAAGACCACATGTTCGGGTTCATGCATTAATGGGTGTAATACTTTATGTGGAGGCCAATGTAAATATTCTTGTGGTGGATCGTGTTCCTATGTTTCAGCAGGAACAAAATGCACAAGTTGTGCGAACACGTGCTCAACATACTGTTATTCTAGCTGCACCATGGCATGTAGTTCAAGTTGTATGTCTTGCTGTATATATAGCTCTAAATAGTCGTGTTGCTAAGTTGTTCTGACTCTTCTATATCATGTGACAATAGTAATGATGGATGTACGGGTGCTTGTATAGGAAGTTGTATGGGATGCACTGGAACATGTAGTGAATCATGTTCCAGTGCATGCAAGAGTTCTTCTGGGTGTACAGGATTTTTTTGTGGCATTTATTATGTTTTTTGTTCTGGTATAATGATGTTTTTTAAGTAGAAATGGGACAGATAAAAGATAATTCAGAGCAGTGGCAAGCTGGAATTGCAAAAAATATTACGTTTATTGTCACGAAAGACTGTCAATTGGCATGTAAATATTGTTATCTTGTTGGAAAGAATTCTTCTGAAAGAATGTCATGGGAGATAGCAAAGCAAGTTATTGATTACATCTTGAACAGAGAGGACGAATTTTGTGAAGAGTCTGTGATTTGGGATTTTATTGGTGGGGAGCCTTTTTTGGAAATAGACCTAATAGACCAAATATGTGACTATCTTAAAACCGAAATGTATCGGAGGCAACATCATTGGTTTAACTCTTATCGTTTCTGTTTTTCTACCAATGGTATAAATTATCATACAGATAAGGTACAGAATTTTATCAAGAAGAATCACAACCATCTCAGTGTCGGAATAACTATTGATGGCACGAAAAGGAAGCACGACCTTAATCGAATATGGAAGATTAAAGATGGTTTTTCGCCTAAATCAGAAGAAGAAAAAGGATCATATGAAGATGTCGTAAAAAATATTCCATTATGGCTCAGTCAATTTCCTGGTGCAAGTACAAAAGTTACGATTAGTAGTGCAGATATTCCATATATAAAAGAAAGTGTATTACATCTTTATAGTCTTGGCATAAAAGAAGTTAACATAAACTGTGTGTTTGAGGATGTTTGGAATGACGGAGACGAGAAGTTGTTTGAGGGACAACTAATCCAATTGGCAGATGCGATTATAGATGCAAAATACTACAAAGAGTACGCCTGTTCATTTTTTTCGGAATATATAGGAAAACCCCTAAAGGACAATCAAAACTGGTGTGGTGCCGGTAAAATGCTGGCTGTTGATGCTGCAGGAAATTTCTATCCGTGCACTCGCTTTGCTAGTTATTCTTTACGAAACAAGAAACCTATTATTATTGGCAATGTACGAGATGGTATAGATAAAAACAAACTTCGCCCTTTCCTTATTCTAGATCGTACGACACAGTCACCGCAGAAATGTCTTGATTGCGAGATCGCAAGTGGCTGTGCTTGGTGTCAAGGGGAAAATTATGATGCAGCAGAGACCAATACTATTTATCAGCGCAGTACTGCGATTTGCAAGATGCACAAAGCACGTGTCCGCGCCAATAACTACTACTGGAACAAACTCTATCGGACGCTTGAAATGGAGGGTAAACGAGAGGAGTTTGAGCAAAACAAACGAGACGTGAAACCGGAAATCTGTTGAGACGATGTTACAGTACCTTATAATATTGTTGGATGATACGAGTGTGTCGTACTGTCATTATGAGAACGACAGACAGGACAGGAAGTTGATACCGATAGAAACTCTAAAACAGGGTATTCGTTTCGGTATGATGGAGAATCTAATGATTCAATATGTTTATCCGAACTATACTCTGCCAGAAGAATACAAAGAGGTGATAGAAAGCATAGATCACTCTAAGATTAAACCTATTGCAGATGAGGCAGATATATTGATTGTATCAGAGCCTATCGTTAATGCCGTTTCTGTGCCTGTTGTTTGGAGATTAAATAAATCGCAATTGTTCAGCGCGGAGAAAACTATCTCTGAGATGTTAACAAAGACTCCAAGGCTGAATGTTGTGATTACTGATATTGATAGTTTCACGGACGAGGATTTTGAACAGTATCAGTTCTTACTCGAGAAACTTTCAATATTTATTGAGCAATTATATGCAGAGGGCAAATCCCCTCAACTTAACCTTCTTACAGATCGCTTGATGCTTGAAGAGATGAATAATTGTGGCGCAGGTGATTCTTGTATTACATTGGCACCGAACGGGAAATTCTATATTTGTCCTGCTTTCTATTACGCAGATGAGGCAGATAACGTTGGCGATTTGGAACATGGATTGGATATAAAGAACAGTCAACTTTATAATTTGACATATGCTCCTATATGTCGCCACTGTGACGCATATCAATGTAAACGTTGTATTTGGTTGAATCGTAAGACCACGCTTGAAGTGAATACACCTTCTCATGAACAATGCGTAGTTGCGCATGTAGAGCGTAATTCATCAAGACGATTATGCTTAGATTTGGCGAAAAAAAAATTTCATGTGTCCCAATCATTTGAGATAAAAGAAATAGATTATTTAGATCCTTTTATTAAAATAAATCAATGGAACTGAGAAAAATTGTGGGTAGGGTAACCCAAGAAGAATGTAAAGAGATTCAGACACTCTTTGAACGTAAAAATGGCTTAACAGAGTTAGCGAGAATTGTTACTGCAGACAATGTGGAATTGTATGAGAAGTTAGTAAGGGATTTGGGTGAGACAAGCACAAAGTTTCAGTCTTGGTGGGATAGTATGGGCAAGAAATACAAGTGGGAGTCTGCAGAGAATGGCAATTGGGAAATTAATTTTCAAACTAATGAAATAACTCTTGTTTTCAATCAATAATTAATAATATGCAAATTTTATTTATAGGTACGACGGAGTTAATGCTCATCGCGGGAATTGCTTTATTACTTTTCGGTGGAAAAAAACTACCAGAGATGATGAAAGGTATGGGGCAAGGTATCAAGGAATTGAAGAAAGGAATGCATGAGGCGTCAGAACCCATAGAGGAGATTAAGGACACCGTTAAAGAAGCCACAGACTTGTCTATGGATAATACATCGACAACAACTGATGCTTCAAAGCAAAAATAAAGAGGACGACAATCTAATGACATTTGGCGGACACCTTGAGGTGTTGCGCCAAATGTTGTTCCGTATCATCGGAGTTGTCGGAATCATCGCAGTTGTCGTGTTTTGTTTTAAAGACCTAACTTGGAACTTATTGTTAGCTCCGAGTGAATGGGATTTTTGTACTTATCGTTGGATAGAAAGGACGTTGCACACGATGGGTATCTATTTCCACTTTGAGGAATATCATGTAAAACTAATAGCAACGGATCTCTCCAGTCAGTTTATGACACACATCACAACAGCTGTTTATTTGGGGTTGTTGGGTGCATCGCCATATATTTTGTTTGAACTGTTCCGTTTTATTTCTCCGGCGCTTTATGAGAACGAGAAAAAATATTCTGTTCAGGTAGCTGGCATCATCTACACACTCTTTATTTTGGGTGTATTGATGAGCTATTTTGTTTTATTTCCAATCTCTTTTCGTTTCCTCGGAACGTATTCCGTTTCTGAAAGGGTTGTCAGTACAATTACCCTTGACAGTTATGTCAACACGTTTATATCATTAACGCTCATTATGGGAGTAGTATTTCAACTTCCGGTGATTGCATATTTTCTTGGGAAGATGGGCTTTATCACTTCAGAGATATTATCTGAATATAGGAAACATGCTATAATCATTATTATGCTAATAGCAGCAATCATTACTCCTCCGGACTTGATGACTTTGATATTGGTGACAATTCCATTGTATCTACTTTATGAGGTAAGTATACGTGTTATACGATGAAAGATGGATATTGATTTTTAGCTTAAGCTTTTGACGGATTGTTCACCAGCTTGCCATAAAACAAAGGGATAAAGTTAAAAACCATTCAACTTTTTTTAGGGAACGACAGAAGGATGAATTTTCGCATTTTCGCATTTTTGTTTTTAGACAAATGACCTCAATCAACAAAATAATCCTTATCTTTGTACGGAGAAACTAATCAAAATCGCAATATCATGAATAAAATGATGCTTCAAGTTATCAATCCTGACGGTATGAGATTTACTCTTGATGTCAAACGTTACTCTGTCTGCAATGCGTAGTATAGAAAGATTACTCAGACTTAGTTAATAGTGAAATAAAGTATATTTTTTGATTTTAAAATAGCACAACGAGATTATGTCTGTAATAAAAAAAATATTGTTAATAACAAGCACTCTATGTTCGGTTATTTTAAACGCTCAAACGGAGCAGTGTTTGGGCTTATTGATAACTACATCTAATGGCGTGTTCATTGGCTATAGTTTAAATAAGTTTCCTGTGCTCTCTTTTGAGTCTGAAATGTTAAATGTAACTTCGGAAGGCTTGAAGAATTCCTATCCGTGGAAAGAAATAAAATCGCTTTCTTATGTTAATGAATCTGAGCTTCCAAGTATTATTAATAATTTACATGGCGGTAATGATTATTCGGTAGTTTTCTACGATGAAGGGTTTTCCGTTTCGTCAAATAAGGCAGAAGTGATTAAAGTTTATGATGTAAATGGGAAATGTGTTTATTCCACAAAAGTTGGAATAAATGATTCTATATACATTAATTATTCTTGTTTTACAAGTGGATTATATATATTAAGTAATGGCATAACTAACACGAAATTCTTTGTAAAATGAAATACCGACTGTTCTTATTTTTCATATTATTATCCTTAGAATATACAAAAGTTTTTTCACAGACAGAGTGGGTTTTGGATAATTCATCTGAATCCCGGATATACACGTCTGATATTGATTCTATAACATATACAAATGAGAATGGTGAATTTTCTCATAATTTGTGGTTGGGTGGGCGTATTGTTGAGAAAAGGGAAATAAAAGAAGGCGATGTGTTTGAACCTAAGGAAGTCTCCTTAAAATATGACTATTGCACTTTTGAGGAGGATGGAATGGATGGCATTATGACAACCGATGGTAACTTTGCAATCCTTCAATACACTCCAGATAGCACAGGGTATGTTTTGACGTGCGGATCAATAAATGATGGTGCATATGATTATATATTATTTGATACCTTGGGCTATGTTAAAGGAATTAAAACGAGAGACAATAAAATATACAGTGCGATATATTCACCCGATGAATTGTGGTTGATAGACTCTGATGGGAAAATAACAGCAGAAATACCATATTCAAAATTCAATAGTGTAGACAACGTGGATGCACAAGCACGACCTGCTGTAGGCGAATCATTTACAAGACATCCCGTATATCAAGGTTTATCCATCTGTAATACTGTTTTTGGCTATTGTACAAATTTGCCGTTAAACGCATCTCTTGACTTACTGCATGCGTATCTCAGAAATCACGGAAATAGAAATGGTGATTTTTTAGGTCGGCTGATAAAACTCGGCTTTGATTTTTTTAATCCAATTGCGTGGGCCGACGCGCTTGACACCATGATTGATATTTTTTTCTTTGGAAATGTCATGGTAACGGCTCGTGACGCCATTCAAAAAGATATTTTTCGCTTTAATCTTCCCTGCGAAGTTCGAGGGTTAACTTATAATACTGAATTTTTTAGAAGTATGGGAGCGAGATATGAAGAGTTAATGAGACATTCTTTTACCTTGAATATGACTACACAGACAGCGACAATCCCTCATCAAGATCAGAATAGTCAACATAAGGAAATAGAAAGAGAAGGTTTATATGATGACTTCACTTTCGATTTTCAAGAAATCCAAACGTTATATGATTATGAGCCTTCATTGACTTTAGATGCAACAGTTAAGCGGTATCTTTCACCACGAGAATTAGCTGAATTACAGAATGCAGTTCTTGCTGTAAATCCAGACGCAAAATTTGAGATTCCGCAAGAATCCGTTTGGTATACGATGAACTACAATAGGACAGTATACGGAAACCGCAATTCTCTTGTTACTGGTTCGGTTTCCAGTACTATTGAAAAAGTTGAGAATGAGAAATCAAGGACTGCGGATGTCATTTGCTCTTTTTCAAGCGTTCCTAAAGGCGCAGAATGCATTGTGAGTGTATCTCAAAATGAATCAGAGATATCATTTCTTTACCATGGAGAGCCAGGTAAAGAATCACAAACTCTATCCGTAGACAACCTTTCTATGAACACCAGTTATGTTGCCTCATGTTATATCAAACATCATGGTAGAACCTATCCTGGCATAAAGAGTGTCGAATTCCAAACAACAGGCCCATCAGGTAAAGTTATATCTATAGATCCTGAAACAATCACAACCTCGTCGGCAACTGTTAAATGTGAATTTAATGGAATCGAGTCAGATGTAGAATGTGGAATAGTTGTTCAATCATCTGAACAAACACTTACTTTTAGCGCTTCGTCTAAAGGTGGTGAACAATTAATAACATTGTCAGGACTGGAACCAGGCACACAATATAGATGTTATGCATTTGTCAGGTCGTCTAATTATTACAGAAGACAAAGAACCAGCGTATCGTTTACAACGAATGTTCCTGGAATTGAGGGAACATGGAATTGTGTTGAGGAATATGATTGGAGGCCTTACCCTAGTGCGGCATGGCAAACTAAAACGCGAAGTTATACTCTAACATTACATAGTGATGGAAGTATTATAGTAAATGGACTTGATTATAACTATATTGGTGGATCTTGGGATTATTCGTCAAGTGGCCTTTTTACTGCTACCGGTCATGTGTTTGCAACTCAAACACAGAACTCATGGGACAGATTCGAAGGCACTGTTGATTCGGTAAAAAATCCAAAAAGAATCACGGGCGTTAGATATCGTGGAAATATGAATATGGTTGTAAACGTAGAAGACGTCGCTGGAAGAATTACAATGACAAGATAAAAAGAAAAGACAGAGCGAATGAAGCCTCTGTTTGTTGTTAATGCATCCATGAACAAAACCCTGCAGTTTTTCGACTACGAACAATGCTTCTGGCACTACGCTGATTTAATAGCACATATCCGACAGGCTAAGATACAAGGAGAGGTAATCGTGGCGAAGCCCGTATTTCTTCTTACCATCATCGACGCCGTTGACGGCGACATCGTCTCCGACAACAACTTCCAACTCAACGACTGGATAGAGGAGCGATACAACAACCTGATGAAGCAATATACGCGCGCCTCACATTTCGACGTGCCTACAGGGATTGACAAACCCTTCTGGCACTTGGAGTCCGACGGCTTCTGGCATCTCGCTTATCCAGGGAATCTGCGTCCCAAAGTTGCAACGCCGTCAAAACATTGGCTCAAAGAAAACGTCAGATACGCTTCACTTGATGAAGAGCTGTGGATTCTTCTCCAAAACAAAACGTGGCGCACAAAGTTGCGTGACTTCATCGTGGAGCAGAAATTGCTCTGATGTTCGCATTTTCGCATTTTCGTATTTCGACAAATGACCTAAATCACCCAATAAATCCTTATCTTTGTCTTCGAAAAAACCTAAACACTATGAAAAAACTAATCTTATTTGTTGCAATCCTCTTATGCTGCAGCACGGGCTATGCTCAAAATGCCGAAGTTAAAATAACTCCCAATGATGTGTTCTGCGAAAAAGGCTTCGTCGTGCGCAAGGGCTCATTCAAGTTAGGGAAAGAGAAGCTAAAATTCAAGGGAATATATTCCCCAGACGGCACTGTGTGCGTCAAATGCTTGCCGCACGCGATAAACACGGACATTCTGGTTGTTGCTCCAGGTACCAAGACCATCGCCCAAAATGCATGCGTAACAACAATGACCAAATATTGCTACATCCCCAATACCGTCACACAGATTGGCACAGGCAGTTTTCCAACAGACTGTGAAGTTGAGATTTACGATGTCAATACCATCGAAGAGTTGGTTAATCAATAAACCAAGAAGAAGGCAGAGGGCTGATGGCTGATGTAAGATGTCTGAAGGCTGATGTAAGATGTCTGAAGGCTGATGTCTGAGGTAAGGGGTAAGAAGTAAGAGGTAGTATGAATATAGAAGAGGTCAGAGAGTACACGTTGTCGCTTCCAGGAGTAACAGAAGACCAAGCGTTTGGTGAAGACATCCTTAATTTCCGCTTGGAAGGAAAGATATTCGTCTGCCTATGGTTAGGCGGTGGCAGGTATGATATGAAGGACGGAGTTTCAAGAATCGCCTTGAAGTTATCTCCAGACAGAAATATCGAACTTAGAGGACAATTCTCTACTGTGACACCTGCCTATCATTGGAACAAGACGCACTGGAGCGACGTTTATTACGAAGAAATGGACGAAGCAATAGTAAAGGGGTTGATTAAAGAGTCCTACCAACTCATTGCATCGAAACTTCCAAAGGCTATTCGGTCAAAGTATTTATCAGAATCAGATTGATTTAGATGTGGTAAAATGGAAATAAAGAAAAGAATGATGAGAAAAGCAAGCAGACAAATGGATGGCATCTTCGCATTGGAAGTGTTGGATAAAGCTCCCTACGTGACCGTCAGCATGACTAGACCTGATGGTACACCATATGGATTGCCCTTGTCTTTGGTCAGGACAGACGATAAGACTTTCTATTTCCACTGTGCCCAGGAAGGTGAAAAGCTGGACTGCATAAAGAGCAATCCTACTGTTTTCCTTTCTGCAGTAACCAAGTGTGCGCCTACTGTCGGTCCGAAAGATGGAAGCTTTACACTACAGTATAAGTCAGCGACTGCCATTGGTAAGGCTGAGATTGTAACTGACCGTGAAGAGAAAATAGAAGCACTAAGGGCAGTCTGTCTGCGTTTCCTCCCTCATCACATGGATGCTTTCGATGATGCTATTGCCAGAAGTCTCGAACGGACAGCAGTGGTTAGGATTACTCTGACTGAACCTCCTATTGGCAAGCGGAAACAGTATGACAAGCAAGGAGAAGAAATGAAATGGGGACGAATGGAATGAGCTAATATGGCAAACATTAAAATCATACAAGGAGACTTTGAGCAGAAGTAAGAGGGCTGATGTAAGATGTCTGAGGGCTGATGGCTGATGTAAGAACGAAAGACGAAAGACGAAAAACGAAAGACAAAGACGATAAAAATGCGTAGAGAGTTTCGTTGGGGATACGACTTTTTCAAAAACACCGAACGAAATACCTCAAAAACACCGAACGAAATACCTCAAAAACACCGAACGGAACACCTCAAAAACACCGAACGAAATACCTCAAAGTAAGAAGGCTGAGTGAAGATGTCTGATGTCTGATGGCTGAGGGCTGATGTAAGATGTCTGAGGGCTGAACATCCGCCCGAGGCGAATGCAGAGTGGAGCTTGTTCCGACTTTGCTGAGCCGAGTAGGATGTCTATGGAGCGTAGCTTCATGAAGGCTGAAAAAATCTGCCCCATCCCAATGCAGCGCACTACGTTGTTTATCCTCATCTTCATCGTGGCGTTGTTGATATGGGTGCTGAGTTGACGTGAAGTAGTTAGTTCCCTCTGCCCTTCACTATCTGCGGAAATGCAGCAAAGAGCTCCAGAGCCAGCGCCGTTTCTTCTATGAGCTTGGTTCTGACGAAGTTTTTTGTGCGGGCGTCGTCGATGACCTCTCCCAATCCCTGCATCAGCAGCTTGGGACTGGTCTCCTTCACACGTTGTGTACACCACGCCGCGTATTCGGCCGCCGACTTGTCCGTGCGCTCCCTGATGATGTTCTCGTTGATGCCGGCGTGCAGCACGTTGAGGAAAAACCACACGTCGAAGACATCACGCGGCGACTGCCGTTCACCCATTGCACATAGCTTATGTGCAAACATGTCGGGCACCGTCATCACGCGAATGTCCGTCCCCGCCAGCGTGTGCGTTTCGTAGTGGTTGTCGTATTGACGGTTGGTGATCTCCACCTTCAGCATCCTCTCTCCCTTGCCGTAGTTCAGCACGAGGATCGGTCCGTGCATCTTCTTTGCCTCGTCGTCGATGGTGCCGAAACGCAGCAAGATCCGGCGCACCTTCTCATACACCGCATCCTGGCGCTCCGCATCCAGCAGGTTGAAGTCCAGATCGGTGGAGAATCTCGGCAGGTTGTGGAAGAACATCAGCGCCGTGCCTCCCTTGAAGCCCAACACGTTACACAGGTCCTTGTCCTTAAAGATCATACTCAGGATCTGAGCCATATACAGCTTATGCTTTTGTTTGTCCATACGGTGTCACTGTTTGATGTTCAACATCTTTGCCACGCGTTCGTTGAGGCGGGCGGAGCGATACATGGGCAGGAGTTCCCGCACCCGTTTGACGGACAGCGGCCTCAGGTTGTCGAAGTAGCAGTTGCCTGCACTCAGATACATCATGTCGAGGAAGGCCCTCTCCGGCGTCGCCATAGCGATGTTGTCGCGCTGCTCGATGCCCTCCAGCCCAATCCACAGCTCGGGGTTGATGCGTCGGTAGCGGTATTGCCTGCCGTCCACCTCCACTGCCCTGTTCACATAGCTGATGCCGGTGATGCTGTCATCCCATTGGAACACCACTCCGGCGCGCTGCAGCACGTACTCCATTGATATATACGACGGGCGAAACAGGCTGCATGCCATCTCCTGTTCGTTGTATTTGAGTTTGGTGTAGATGCCTCGCCTGGGATTGCCTATCTTTCCGTCCTTGGCATAGTAGTGTAGCGACTTTGTCAGCTGTGCGCTGTCGTCGGCTCCGGTCAACATGCTGAGTGTCTGCACTGTGAACACGGTTCTCTCGCTGCCCAGAATGGCCTGCAAGGGGTTTATTCTCGAACTCATAATACGAATTATTTGTATTTTCAGTTCACAAAGTTATGTCTTTTTCCTGAAACTGCCAAATTTCTTGCGTATTATTTTTCTTTTTTTCCGAAAACACCTGTAATTCTATGAATCAAACTCAAAACAACCCCAAGATGGGGGAGCAGACCGCGAAGGAAAAGGTCGCCGTGCGTCATCTTTTTGATGTGAGGTAGGGTAGTTGTCTCGCGAAATTGTTTGTGAGACAAACGAGACGAACAAGACAAAATAGAAATGGCCGCCGGAATTGCTCCGACGGCCATTTCTTACATCTTACATCTTACATCTTACATCTTACATCTTACATCTTACATCTTACTTCTTACATCTTACTTCTTACTTCTTACATCATACATCGTTCACGCTTCGCCCAGGCGAGCGTAGATTAGCTGCAGCTGCGGCCTGGTGAGTCTGCGGTTCTCGTACCAGCCCATGCGTTTGAGCAGGGACCGAAGCGGTTTGAACTTGCCGTTGCCGTAGCGCAGGTCGTTGAGCAGAAGCTTTTGGCTTTGGCGCAGACCTACCGGATGTCCGCGGCATCCGTCCGAATAATAGGCTCTTGCCAAATCTGACAGCGTCACGGCGTCTCCTCCTTCTGCTCGGGGATGAGGTAACGTCCTCTTCGCGTCGGCACCCAGTGTCTGTCACCTACCAGCCTGTTGAGCGTGGCACGACCCAGTGGAGCAAAGACGCTTTCTTCCCTCAGGTCCTCTATGGCGACCTGCTCTCCTGCATGGCGTGCTTCAAAGTCGCAGAAGGCTGCCAATCTTGCGGCCTCCACGGCGCTGATGTGTTTCACTTTCTCGCCGAAGGCGGCGAGCATGCCATTCTTCACGCTGCGCGTGTTGAGGTCGAGGATGCCCTGTAGCGCCAGCGCGCAGTCGATGGCGATCTCAATCCACCATCGCGCCACGTTGATGCACTGCCTCAGTAGCTGACGATCTTCAGCCGTCCATGCTTCTCCGCTATGTACCTCGTCGCCGCCACCACCCCGAAGAGGGGCGAAACCGTTAGCAATAAGCAGCAGGTAACACAGGCCCATAGCCCTCTCGTTAGCTCTACTACAACTGTCCGCAGCCATGTCCCCAAACGAGAGCAGATACTTTTTAATATCTCGTCCCAACTCAAGAACTTCAGGGATGCAGATGGCACGGGCGCAGCGTTCAGCGTGAACACAGTCTTCGAGGTCTTGCACAGTAGGGATAGGAGCTCCCTCTTTGCGGAGTCCGTACTTTTCAAGGAGTGCGTTGCACTCATCAATTTCATCAGGTTTTTCATTTTCGTGGAATTCATTGTTAAACATTCTGAGTCGGTCGGCACACTCGCGCAGGAAGGCGCGCTCCGCCATCGTCCAATGGGGGTCTATGTATTCGCCTTCTTTCTCCTCGTCCTTACGCTTGGGCAGGATGGTGAGATTGCTGCGCGAGAGCGTGCCGTCGGCGTTGTTGTAGCGGAAGACTTTGAACATGGGGTCAATCGTACCGCTGATGTTGGCACAGATCTTCATCGAGCGCACATACAGCACCCCTTCCTTGGTCTTGTGGATGAAGTCTTCGCCGGTGCCGTCGTAGCTTCTCTTCATCATGTCCGGGATGACGTTGTAGCTGGGCTGGGCGATTTTCTTGCCGAACTCGCCGCACTCCGTACAGCTGATGTAGATGGCGTCACCGCCATTGATCTGCATCTGCTGCACCAGCGCGATGGCCGTCGGCAGACCCATGAAGATGCGCACCTTCTCGTCGGGCATCGGCGTCTCTTTGCGCTCCTTTTCCGAGAGCAGGGAATATTTGGCGGCGTTCTGGGCGTTGAGGCTGTTTTCCTTCAAGTCCTTGGAGAGGAAGAGCGACTCCAACTCCCTCTGCACCACGCTCTTGCCGCTGCCGCTGCCGCCCATCTGCCATGAGAGAGCGCATACCCAGCGCAGACGGTTCGGTGAGTAGAGCACACGGGCCCTGCTTCCGAGGAAGGCCAGGATGGGCATGACGGCAGTCACTGCCTGATGCACCGCGATGGGGTCCACGCCGCCGAGCAGCGTGCGGGTGAAGGGGTCGATGTCTTCGGGCACGGGCTTGCTCTCCAGCAGCTCCTTCATGCTCCAGTCCTTGGGGTCGGCAGGCAGGCCCGATTTCTCGGGCTCTGCTGCCAGCTTATTTAACAATACGACGTCAGCCATTGTTTTGTCCTCCGAGCCAGAAGTCCATGTAGCACAGCGAGCGGTATTCACCCGTCTCCTGTCCGCTGCGCTTGACGCGGTAGTAGTCGGGTTTGAAGCGTACGGGCACGACAGCGTTCACCTGATGGCCGGAGGCCGCGAACTCGTCTATCTTCTCGTCGTGCAACTCCACGAGCGACACCCAGTTGATTTTCTCTCTTGCATCGACGGGTGTGATCCACACGCTCTGATGGCGATGCACCGAGCCGTTAGTGTAGGTCACATTCACCTCGGCGTCGATTTGAATTATTTTGCAATTTACTATCATCTTTTGTAAAGGTTAAAGTTTAATGTTTAAAGGTTAAAGATTTTTTTAACATCGAAAAACTCGAAAAGCTCTAAAATTTCTCACACATTTCTGTCCCCCGATAACGGGGGAACCGAAGGGGGTTATCACAGAAATCACAGATATTTAAAGAAAAACCAAGAAAACCCTTTTCTCCTGTTTGAGACTTCGTCTTTGCTGCTATGCCTGTAGGATTTTCCTTGTGAACAAGCTCCCAGATAAAATCCTTCAGCCATATCACCAATCCCGATGGGATTCAACCAGGATGAAAGAAAAACATTAAAAACCATTTGCAGTTGGCAGCGCTGAAAGCGCGAAATAACTTAGACCGGGGGCTCGCCCCTGGGTGAATGAATCGCCCCCATTCACCTACGCCCCTGTAAGGGGCTTATAATTGTGGGCGGTGTGGGGTCCCATCGATAGGGGCAAGCCCCTATCCTAAATTATTTAGCCCCGTTGGGGCAGTATAATGCCACACGTGACTGTATTTTAGGTTTTTCCATTCGTGAGACAGAACCCCTGTAGGGGTAATGGTGTCGGTGCTAAGACTGTCTGGAAGCTCGCTTACAAGCAGGATTAATGCTGGCAGCATTACAAGCTCTGCAAGAGCGTCTATCTCATGAATGGGGTTTTCTTTGTTTTTTTTGAAACACACCCGACGTGGTTTTCGTTTTTTTCGTGTTTTTAGATGTTTTAGGGATTAATTACCAGTTCTCTCTCGATACTTTTTCGTCGAAGACTTCATCGTGCTCGTGATCTTCGATAAGCAGGCGCTCAAAGGGCGTGGGCTCGATGGGGGCGCTGGCGCCGCAGATGCGCTTCTCGGCCAGCAGCTGCCAAAAATCGCCGTCGTTCAGCATGGCGCGCAACTGCTCCTGGGTGTTCTTGAAGCGTCGGAAGCTGACGGTGATGACGCCCCGCTTGAGGTTGCCTGACGTTCCGGCCATCATTTCGATACCGCTTTCATTCTCTGTTCCCATGACCACTACCAGGCCTCTTGCCTGTTCGTCGGTCAAAGTGTTTTTGATAAACATACCTTTGTTTAAGTTTTAATTATTAATTTTTCATTTTTAATTATATCGTCTCCGGCCGGAAGACGGGTGCAAAGGTATGGCGAAAAAAAGAGCGCCTCAAATAGTTCGAGGCACTCTCGAAGTTTTTCTCGAAGTCTCGAAGTAAAACTCGGACTCTCGGAAAAAAACTCGGACTTTTATGGTAAAAACTCGGAGTTTGGGGTTAAAAACTCCGAGTTTTGGGGCAAAGACTCGGACTTTTGTCCAATTTAACTAGAGTTTCTTGATTAATTTATAGATGGCTTCTGTGAAAGCCTTTATCAAAGTTGTTACTCGCTTCTTCACATTTTGTGTCGACCACTTGTCGATGTGCATCTTCATATATTTATTGCTATAGAAGGTGTCTGATATGGTATTAAAAGGACATTTAAAGTCAAAGCGCAATTTCGGAGTAAGCTCTTTGATAATCTCTTCAAACCGCTTCATCCCAAAGACCTGATGGAAGACATCGCGCAGGACACAATAGAGATAGCCGTAGGAACTTTGTCCCCAAAAGTGTTTCTGCACCTCTTTTGTTGCCTGACCGATGATGTCTATTGTGATGCAGTCCGGAGAAAAATCCTGCTGCATCGTGGGAGGCATCTGTGGCCCTGCTTGAAAATGCCAGGAGCCCGCTTGTGGGAGGTCTAATTGCTGTCCGTAGTAGTCATTACAAACGAAGAGTTTTCCGACCGTGAGGTTTTGAATGTGATTGGTTGTGCCTCCCTTGGACAGCATAGAAGATGATACTTCTGCGTCCTCAATGTTTTTTTTCATTATAATTGCTGAATTGGTCTCCTCTCAGAGATGAATAAATAATATGATTGCCATTTTGGCCCGTCAAAGTTAGGAAAAAATTTTTAGTTTTCGCTGTTTGTCTCATTCGTCTCATTAAAAAAAGAGAGAAAAGGGCAAAAAGAGAGAAAAAAAATAAACAAACAAGTAAAAAGAGTACTAAGAAAACTATATATAACTATATAGCAAAAGAACGCTAAGAAAAGTTTTGTCTCACGAGGCTTTCTTTTTTGAGGGTGCGTTTAACGAGCCTCGTCATATCTGGCATGTAAAGATATCGGCGGGTCCATCAAAGAACATACGCACAGGCGTACTTGTCAATAACGCGCGTGAGACGAATGAGACAAACGAGGCAAGACGAAATCGTTCGATTCTTGTATCGTGTTGATTTCTATGGGTGTTACAAGAAGAGTGCGAACTTTCGTTTTTTTTTATGTCGTACCTTTGCACCGTCAAACCGAAACAACGGCGAAAAAATTGCGGCCCCACGGGGGAAAATTTACGGCCCCACGGGAAAAACGATTTTCGAGTGAAAAATGAAAAGTGAAAAATGAAAAATATCGGCTCCTCAGACTTTCCAGCGGGAAAGTGCCGAAAAAGCCCTGGTGCGCAACGGGACTGATTGAGGGAATGTAAATAAATTATCATCTTTAAACTTTAAACGTTAAACTTTAAACTTTACAATTATGGCACTTAAGATTAAGGCAAAGGAACAGTATCAGAACATCGGCAAGTACATGGGCACCTATCGCTACGTGATGGCCCCCGAGCTCTACATCGCTCTCTCTCAGAGCAAGGTCATCCAGGAAGCCGCCCTCCGCTCCGGTATCAACAAGGGCGTGATGCAGGCCTGCTGGGACGCAGCCGGTGAAGTCATCAAGGCATGGGCCACCGAAGGTCACGCCGTAGCTCTGCCCGGACTCGGCACGATGCGCTTCGGCCTGCGCGCCAAGAGCGTAGCCAGCGTCAACGACGTCAAGGCCGCTCTCATCTCCAGCCGCCGCATCATCTTCACTCCCGCCAGCGACCTCAAGGAGGAGCTCTCGAAGACCTCCGTGCAGATCACCTGCTTCGACCGCAACGGTGTTGAGGTGAAGCGCGTCATCTCCGGCGACGAGGGCAAGGTGGAAGACCCCGAGGACGGAACCGACCCCGAAGGCGGTGACGGTGGAACTACGGATTCGGGGAATGACGGAACCACGGACAACTCCGGATCTACGGATTCAGGGAACAACGGATCTACGGAGAATCCCAGCGCAGGCGAATCGTTCACGATTGCTGCCGGTGTAGGAGCTGACGGCGGTGGCACGGTCTCCATCAAGAAGAACGGCACCGCTGTAGCCGGTAACAGCGTCGAGGCAACGGGTAGCGACACGGTGGTCATCGAGGCTGTGGCTGAGAACGACAACTTCCAGTTCATGAGCTGGAGCGACGGCAGCAGCCAGAACCCCCGCACCATTCAGCCCAGCGCTGACATGAATCTCGAGGCCTCGTTCATGGATCTCTCGAAGATTTGAGCTGAGCCATGAAGCGTCGTTTGGCCTTCCTGTCATGGGGCGCGGCAGTCCTTTTCGGGGCTGCCGCCCTCTTCCTTCCTCCGCAAGGAGAGATAGACCACACCGTGCTGCTGCTTTGCGCGCAGTTCCTGCTCTTTGCCGCCACACTCCTTGGCGTTGACGGCTACTATGACAAGATGAGAGATTTAATCAAGAAATAAGATGGCTCACTACGTCGTTTTACCGTCTGTCCGGTGTCCCCTGGCACCGTCGGTGCTATTGGGTGCGGCATCGCGGTGCTGGCTGATGCCATCGCCTAAAGGCTCGGCCCCATTGCCTGGCGGCAAAGGAGCGGGGCTGATCCTGCCTCCGCTCGGCGTCATCGACGGCTCGGTGCTCATGCTCTCCGCACAACTCCTTGTCCTCTGCGCCACACTGCTGGGCGTGGATGGCTACTACGACAAGATGAAAGACCTAATTAAGAAGTAAACCCCAACGGGGTCTTTAATTATCGATTATCAATTATCAATTAGAAAAATGAACCTCTCACCGCACTTTACACTAAAAGAGATGCTTCGAAGCGAGGTCGCCAAGAAGAGAAAAATAGAGAATCGCATCTCCTTTGCGTAGCAATGGGGCCGAGGTGGAACCGAAGGCAATCATGCAGCACCGCGATGACGGAACAATATAGCGCAGACGGTCCCAGGGGACACCGCAGAAACGATAAAACAACCAATAAACATATATAATATGAAACTAACAGAACATTTTACTTTGGAAGAAATGCTCGACAGCAAAATTGCTGAGAAGAGGCATATCGAGAACAGAATAAATGCAACCGAAGTAAATAATTTAGTCAGGCTCTGCCAAAAGGTCTTGGAACCTCTGCGCGAACATTTTGGCGTACCGATTAAAATCAACAGCGGTTTCCGCTGCAGGAATCTCAACGACGCCGTCAAGGGTGCAGACAACAGTTACCACATGAAGGGTCGAGCTGTTGACATACCGATGCACCCAGGCTGGCTGGCGTACATCAGAGACCATCTGCCGCACACAGAGTTGATCAATGAAGGGACGTGGATTCATGTGGCTTTGTAGCGCACATGAAATCCAAGTGAAAAATTAAAAATTTGGTCCGTCGGGAAACCGTCGGGCCATTTTTGTTTTGTCTCTTTCGTATCATTTGTCTCAGAAGCAATTTTATGAGACAAAGGGGTGGGGCGATTTTATGTTATTGAGCATATTATTGTTTTTTTTTGTTTGATAAAAAATGTTAATTATTGTTTTTTCTATATATTTGCAATGTCTCCACGCCGAAAGTGGTGTAAAAACCACTGGGAAAAGCCGAAAAGAAGTGTCTTTGAGGCGTTTGCGGGACATCATATATGGAAAAGGCGTTTACTTTACGCTTCATCGCTGAGTTCCGAACTTCGAACATTCGACCCTCAGAAGTGATGTAGCAGCAATGGACGCCCATGTTGTAGTTATATCTGCGTGGGATAATTGTTGTTCGTTCTGACTGGGTGCGGTATTTTGGAGCCTCGGTGATTAGAACGAAGTAACAC
>Ga0310695_10006506_pt1 | contig 19248 bp, 12 predicted proteins | sample RumenRJG_04DNA_FD_203882 | JGI IMG/M metagenome (GOLD analysis project Ga0310695, IMG submission 203882) | Bovine rumen microbial communities from Lethbridge, Alberta, Canada - RJG_04 (v2) (version 2) | ecosystem: Host-associated > Mammals > Digestive system > Stomach > Rumen | place: Canada...
CCACGTGGTTCTACCTGCAACGCGGCACGGAAATCATCCCGACTTCTGACCGTCTGCGTTCCACCGTCATACGTCACAACGGCTACGAACACCTGTGGACGATGGGCCTGACGATAGCAGAAGGCAGCAGTTACAGCCAGACACAAAACCTCCTGGAAGACTACGAAGAACTCCTCGACGAACATCAAATGACCCTCGAAGACCATTGCATCCGCACATGGTTTTTCGTCCGTGATGTCGACACGCAGTATAAAGGTCTCGTCCTTGCCCGCTGGGAGAACTTCGCGCAACACGGCCTTGTGCCTGAAACGCACTATATCGCCTCGACTGGCATCGGCGGAAATCCGCCCGACCCTAAGGCTATCATTCAGCTCGGAAGCTATGCTTTGAAGGGTTTTCTGCCGGAACAGCAGCGTTATCTCTATGCTACTTCGCATCTCAACCGCACGAGTGAGTACGGCGTTACTTTCGAGAGGGGAACGCTCTTGAAGTTTGGCGACCGCAATCATGCCATCATATCCGGCACCGCGAGCATCAACAACAAGGGCGAAGTGGAACATGTGGGCGACGTTGTCATGCAAACAAAACGTATGTGGGAAAACGTCGAAACGCTACTTGCAGAAGCAGGAATGACGATGGACGACGCTGCTCAACTGATTGTCTATCTGCGCGATACCGCCGACTTCGAAGTGGTCAGCGAGATGTTCAGGCAGAAGTATCCGAACACCCCAACCGTCTTCACCCTCGCTCCCGTATGTCGTCCCACATGGCTCATCGAGATGGAGTGTATGGCGATTCAGCCTGCGAAGAACGACGAGTTCAGCGATTTCTAGTCGCTTAACTCGTGGGAGTAATAAAAGGAAGTTAACTCGCTACGCTCGTGGAAGTTAAAAAGGAAGTTAAAAAGGACAATAGCTTTAGCCACAACTTCAAGGATCTGGAGTGCTGGCAGCAGGCACATGGGTTTGTAAAAGCAGTCTATACTGTTACGAAGTTGTTCCCTGAAGATGAACTTTACGGGCTTACTTCGCAGTTTCGACGTGCTGCAGTCTCAATTGCAGCCAACATCTGCGAGGGCTATCGCAAGTTGAGCCGTGCAGACAAACTTCGCTTCCTGAACATTTCGCAAGGGTCGCTCGAAGAATGTCGCTACTATATCATACTATCATACGACATCGAATATATCGACAAAGCAACTCACGATAGATTAGAAAACATCCTCAACGGAACCAGTTGGAAACTCAACGGCTACGCCGAGGCCATAAGTCAAAACAAAGGAATAATAGATTAACAGAATACTGAACAGAAGTTAAAGTGGAAGTTAACTCGCTCCGTTCGTGGAAGTTAAAAAGGAAGTAGAAGAGGACAATACCTTTAGGCTCTTAACAGCCAACACTATCGTCCAGCGCGAAGCGCTTAACTTCCAGCCAGCAACGCTGGCGTAACTCCCATTTTAACTCCCTCATTTAACTCCCAATTAATAAAAAGATGAAAGCCGGAATAGTAGGATTGCCCAATGTTGGCAAGTCAACCCTCTTCAATTGTCTGTCGAGTGCGAAGGCGCAAGCAGCAAACTTCCCCTTCTGCACCATTGATGCTCAGCTGGGACAAGTAACCGTTCCTGACGAAAGACTGACTAAACTTGCCGAACTTGTGCACCCGGGTCGCATCGTGCCCGCTGTCTGCGACATCGTCGATATTGCAGGTCTCGTGAAAGGTGCCAGCAAGGGTGAAGGCTTGGGCAACCAGTTCCTGGCCAACATCCGCGAATGCGACGCCATCATCCACGTGCTCCGTTGCTTCGATAATGATGGCATTGTGCATGTTGACGGCAGTGTCGACCCCGTTCGCGACAAGGAAATCATCGACGCAGAGCTGCAGATTAAGGACCTCGAGACCATTGATAACCGCATCAAGAAAGTGGAAAAACAGGCCAGAGTTGGTGGCGACAAGCAAGCCAAGACTGAACTCGACGTCCTGCTTCGCTACCAAGAAGCGCTCAATAAAGGCATAAGCGCTCGCTCCGTCTCTTTTGAGACAGAAGATGAAATTGCAGCAGCCAATGGTCTGTTCTTGCTCACGACAAAGCCCGTGCTGTATGTCTGCAACGTGGATGATGCTTCTGCTGCCACAGGTAATGCTTATACGGAAGCGGTAAAGAAAGCTATTGAGGGCGAGGATGCCGAGATGCTCATCATTTCGGCACAGACGGAAGCAGACATCGCGGAACTTGAAACCTACGAGGAGAAGCAGATGTTCCTTGAGGATCTGGGTCTCTCGGAGAGCGGTTGCAACCGTCTCATTAAGGCAATCTACCATTTGCTCACGCTCCAGACCTTCATCACGGCTGGCGAGATGGAAGTGAAAGCCTGGACATTCCGCCGCGGATGGAAGGCTCCGCAATGTGCTGGCGTCATCCACACGGACTTCGAGAAGGGCTTCATTCGTGCAGAGGTCATCAAGTACGATGACTATATAAAGTATGGAAGTGAAGCAGCGGTTCGTGAAGCAGGAAAGATGAGTGTGGAAGGAAAGGACTATGTAGTGCAGGACGGCGACATCATGCATTTCCGCTTTAATGTGTAACGTATGAGCCTGTTCATCACTTGGAATCCGGATGTGACAGCCCTCGACTTGGGCATTTTCGCGATACGTTGGTACTCGCTCTTCTGGGCGATTGGCCTTGTTTCTGTGTATCTCTTGATGCACAAGCTTTATAAACAGCAGAAGATCAGTGAGGAGAAGTTCGAGCCGATGTTCATGTATTGTTTCCTTGGCATCCTTATAGGAGCGAGATTGGGACACTGCTTGTTCTATGAGCCGAGCTATTACCTGTCGCATCCTGTTGAGATGCTGCTGCCTTTCCGCGATGTTCCGGGCAAAGGCTGGACGTTTACCGGCTACGAAGGACTGGCGAGCCACGGCGGCACGCTTGGCCTGATGATAGCACTTTGGCTGTATGCCAAGCGTGTTGGCCTCAAGTTCATGCACGTCCTCGACAACGTCGCCATCGTGACACCCATCTGTGCCTGTGCCATTCGTCTCGGCAATCTGATGAACTCTGAAATAATAGGAAGGCCGACGGACCTGCCTTGGGCATTCATCTTCGAACGCGTCGACAGCCTTCCTCGCCACCCAGGACAACTCTACGAGGCTATTTGCTATGCCATCTTCTTCGGCATTCACTGGTTCTTCTACCGTCGCTATCCGCAGAAGGTGGGCAGCGGCTTCTTCTTCGGACTCTGCCTGTTCCTCATCTTTACGAGCAGAATCTTCATCGAATACACAAAGGAAAATCAGGAAGCTTTCGAGGAGGGAATGCTCCTGAACATGGGGCAACTGCTCTCCATCCCCTTTGTCATCCTCGGCCTTTACTGCATGTATCGAGGCATTCGCAAGGACGAGTCGACCGACATCACACGTTAAGATTGTTGAATCATCATGAACGTTCAATTGAATCATCATGAACATTCAATTGAATGTACACGAACGTTCAATCAACATCACCTGTCTCGTTCTGTATGTTTCCCTGTCAAGTCGACACATTTGGTGTGTGAACTACATCTTCACGCGCAGTTGAAAAGACAGATCATTCTTCCAGGGACTGAGGATTCGCTGTAGGGCGGTGCCTTGTTCGTCACGGTCGAAATAGCGAAGCAGGCTGTAGCGACCCTCGAGCATCCACTTTCCGTTCTTGCTTTGCCAACGGCAGGTGAGGATGCCCAGCATGCCGTGACCGTAGTAGGAGGCCGACGAGATGGTGCTGTAGAGCGCCGGCGACTGCAGATAGATGCGGCTGAGGTAGTCGTCGGTATTGAAGTAACCGAGCTGCGCATTGAGGGTCAGGTTCGGCTTCGGCAGCAAGTATCGGGCGCTTTGGCTAAAGAGAAAACCGTTCCTGCCCAGCACATTGTGGAAGAAACCCGTGGTCTGGAGGCGCCAACGACTCGTCAACTCGCCTGTCCACCCGAGTTTGACACGATGGTGAGGCTCCATGACATCGGCGTTTTCCTTACGCTTGAGTTGATAGCGAGCGAGGATTGTGTGCCGCCGCGAAACGGCATAACTGCCTTGCAGGAAGAACTCCTGACCCGTGCTGCTATGGGTCATCCGATATCGCGGCCAAGGATGATGGAAGAAGTCGGCATAGGCAGTCAGTTGCAAGCCAGCCAGAGGTTCCGCTTGCAGGTGCAGAAGTACGCCGCTTTCGTTCTGCGCGCTGCTGTTTTCGGCGAGCGAACTGGCGTAGAACGAGTAGTATTGATAGGCGTAGAAACGCTGTACGGCAGAGAGGATATAGTTCCTGCTGATGTTCCACGACGCGCGATTGATGGTTGCCCAGCCGCCGCCGGCTGTGCTGTAGGCTGTTTCTCCGGCAAAGGACAGGCGGTAGCGTGTGTAGCCGTAATTCAGTCCGACGACGCCAAAGGAACGCCCCTTCGGATAAATCGCCCTGTATTGTTGGGTGCCGGGGTTGAGGTCGCGGCTGAACTTCTGCCAGTAACCTGTCGCTCCCAGGTGGAGACCTTTGTTGTACCAGGCAATGTTGCCACCTACGACGGCACTCCTGACGTTCCGTCGTCGCTCCCATTCCGATGCTGTTCGATGGTAGCCGTCAGTTCGCAAGGTCTGCACCTCGCCCTCACTTGTCAGCGTGGCATCGCGCTTTCGGTACGAGCCGAAGGCACTCAGGTGCAGATGTTTAGGCAAAGCCAACGTGACAGCAGCGCCTCGGAGAAAGTTCGTCTCGTCCATCCCAGCCATAGGTCTGATGCCGCCTTGCGTCTTGAGTGGCGGCGTGCTTTTGCTGTTCCAAGTTGTTCCGCCGAGCACCAAGCCCTCGCCAAACCCGATGCGGTAGTCGCCGACTACTGCTCTGTCAAGGATGCCGACGTCGTGCAGCATGGCATACGCCCCGTAGCTGTCGTAGTAGCGCTCGCCTGCGTCCTTCTCCACGCGCAGTCCCGCCTGGAAGTGTCGGCTGTTACCTATCTGATAACGCATGCGGTGGTAGAGCGCGTCGCCGCGGTAGCCGTTCTCCTGTTGCTGCCCGAGTCTATAATAAAGAGGTATGTCGAGGCGCGTCGAGAAGTCGTGGCGGAGACTTCCAAACAGCTTGTCTTTGGCGTTTTGCTGCATCGGCTCGGCATAGACAAAGAGCGAGAGGCGCCTGCGCGTCACGTCGTCGATGAGCGGCACAAGTCGCAACTCAGCCAGCGTCTGCATCTGTCCGTGCAGATAGATATAGGCGTGAATCTGTTCGATTTGCTTCTCAGACAGGAACGGCAGTTGAAGAAAGTCCTCAATCGACGCGGTATTAATGTTCAAAGGATGCTCCGAAAGCTCCTTCAACTCCTGAAGATGCAGCTGCAGATCCTCTTCTTCTGCCCGCTCCACATCGCTTGCGTACTCCTCCACGAAGTCGTCCCAGTCGTATTGCTGTGCATGCAAAGAGGTTGCGAGAAGCAAGCAGAGCAGGGACAAAAGCAGACGCATCTTACTTCCTATTTCTTAATAGTATATGTGCCGGCCTGATATTCCTTCGAAGATGTCTCACCGGGAAGGGTCACAGTTGCTGTAGCGCCTTTTGGGATGGTGAAGGTCCAGATCCAGCGGCTACCATTGTACCGCCATTCGCTTTTAATGGTGCCGGCTGCCGACTTGTATTCCGCCTTGAGATGTCCCAGGCGCTTGTCGGGCACGGGACGCATGATGATGTGCTTGAAGCCGGGTTCCTTCGGGTCGGCAGCGATGCCGGCGGCCGTCTCCCAAAGCCATTCGCAGACACATCCGTAGGCATAATGGTTGAAGCTGTTCATGCCGCGCGGACCCATGCCCTTGTCCACGGTGTACGAGTTCCAACGCTCCCAGATGGTGGTTGCGCCGTTATCGACGGAGTAGAGCCACGACGGGTTCTTGTGCTGGAAGAGGAGTTCGTAGGCGATGTCCTGCATACCGTTCTCGGTGAGGGTCTGCATGAGGATGCTCGTGCCGAGGAAACCTGTCTGGAGGCAGTTGTCGTGTTCCTGGAAGTTCTTGCGGAGGCGGGCTATCATGGCGTCTTTTGCTGCCCCCTCGAGCAGGTTGTTCTTGAGGGCGAAGAGTGCCGGCGTCTGCATCGTGTTGAGGATGTCGAGCTTGAACGTGCCATCGGCATTGAGGAACTTATCAAGGATGTAGGCTTTCGCCTCGGCCTGCATCTTGTCATAATAAGCGGCGTCGCGGCCTGTGGCACGAGCCATGTCGGCCATCATGCCGGCATCGATGGCCCAGTACGACGCGCTGAGGTAGTTCCAATAGACAATGGCGTCGGGCTTCGGCTGCCCGTTCTCGTGGCTGCGTCCGCTGCAGCTCTCCAGAGGTTCATAGCTCAGCCAGTCCGCCCACTGGTAGTTGCCGTTCTCGCCCGTCATGACGGTATGCTCGTACTTGGTCTCGTAGATGTGTTCCATGAAGAGGCTCATCGCCTCCCAGTTCTCGTTGATGATGTCTTTGTCACCAAACTGCTTCCACACCGTCCAAGGCACGATGATGCCGGCATCTGCCCAGCCCAGGCGCATCATATCGCCGTTACCCTTGCCGTCACCTGCTCCGTACTGCGCGAGAGGCGCGACGCCCGGGAAAGCACCCGTAGGCGACTGCGTGTCCCTCATGTCCTGCATCCACTTATGGAAGAAGCGGTCCGTGTTGGCGAAGAATGTGCCGGTCTCTGTGAAGACCTGCGTGTCGGCCGTCCAACCCAGGCGTTCGTTGCGCTGCGGGCAGTCGGTGGTGACGGACAGATAGTTGGAACGTTGGCCCCAGACCGTGTTGGAGATGAGTTTGTTGATGTCGTCGTTGCCCGTCGTGATAGTGCCTGTCTCCATTTCCTTCGTGATGGAAGAGACGGGGACGGACTTGATGCGACGGATTGTGACCTCGTCCGTAGCGGTTATCGACACGTAGCGATAGCCGAAGAAGGTGCTGCGAGGAACGAACGACCTATAGCCCTTCAGGTTGTCGAATGTGTAGCGGAGTATCATGCCGGTGTCCGGGATACGCAAGTTCAAGCGGTGGCAGCTGCCTTCCGGCCCGTCCATGCCGCGGCTCTTTGCGCCATTTCCGTCGTTCAATAACTCGCTCGGGAGGCAAGTCAGCACGGTGCCTTCCTTCGCTTTGAACTCGAAGGCGGGAACTGCGGAAGCGTTCTGACCGAAATCCACCACAAGTGTCTCGCCCGGACGAACCGTCATGGGCTTGCCAGGAGCGAACTCCTCGACGATGTTGACCTTGCCGAACTGGTCGTCGGTTGCGCCTGTCGTACCTTTCCAAGTGTAGGCCTTGACGGGAGACAATGCGAGGTCCCAACGATGATAAATCTCTGCGCCATCGGTCGGCCAAACCTTTCCCTGGAATTCCTCATTGAGTTCCGGCTCGCTGAACAAGGCATCGAAATATATATCTCCCCGCTTATGTTCATCGTAGTCCTCGCCGTCGAAGATGGCGGCGTGTGTCACGGGACCAGCCACGCCTGCCTTCCAGTCCTTCAGGTTCGTGGGGAAATGCTCCTCGCTGCCGTCGGCGTAGGTCAACGAAAGCACGCCCCTGAAGGCTACCTTCTTGCCAACCATGCCGTCATGACCGCCGGGAGTGATGATCTTGTCAGCCCACCAGCCCGGCACAACCTGCACAGCCAGCCAGTTCTCCAGTCCCGCGCCTTTCCAGAAGGCCTTTGTGATGTCGTAGGTAAAGCTGTACTTCGTCTTCTCGTAGTGCGTGAAGCCGGGCTTCAAAACCTCGTTGCCGACAAGATTTCCATTGATGTAAAGCTCGTAGGTGCCCAAGGCGGTGGTCTTCCAGATGGCCCTCTTCACCTTCTTCGCATTGCGGGGATGGCTGAAGAACCAGCTTGCGCCGTCGGCCGCCCGCGTGCCATCGACAACTTTTCCCGTGACGACCTGCGCATCCTTGGCGCTTATCCAAACCGATTCGTTCCACGGCCCAACCAAATGATAGTCGATAAGTGTGCCTACTGATTGTTGCGCGTTGCAGGCCAAAGCACTAAGTGCCAGCGCTGCAAAAATGATAAGATTCTTTTTCATAGCTTCTGATTATTCTGATTTCTCTGATTATTCTGATTATTCCGATTGCCCAAGTATTCCGCGAAGACACGCGCCGCGCTCTCCACCTTGCGGGCACAGGGCCGGACGCGATAGTATTCGGCATTCCGCTCGTCGGGCTGCGAGGTGTTTGTCTTCGCTTTAACGCCGCCCATTCGAAGCAGTTCAGCACAGTTTATGCTGCCATTTCTTTGGCGGAACGTCTCGAGGAGTTGGCGCACGAGCTGATAGCAGGCGGCCTTTCCCTCACGGTCTTCGCCCCGAGTCTGCCCTTTCTCAAGACCCGCCAGAATCACGAGAGCGGAGCACGTGCCGCACATCATCCGCATTCTTCCCACGCCTCCGCCGAAACCGGCACTAATCCTGAGCGCCATCTCTTCGTCCAAACCATAAAGGTCGGCAAAGGCACAAACGACGCTCTGGCAGCAGCCGTAACCCTGCATGAACAGCTCCACTGCTCGTTGTATGCGGTTATCTAAATCAACTCCCATTGTTGTGTTGTTTATATATACATGTATCTATAATTAAATGTACATGTATCTATAATTATACATACATGTACATATAATCAACTTGGCACGCTAAGTTTTGTTACACGACATGTTAAGTTCTTTAATGTAGCGTTTCGAGTTTGGCAAGGCCGCGTTTTTAGTTGCCGCCTTTGACCAGTTTCTTTATGTCATTCAACTTGCTTAGAGCCTCGAAAGGCGTCAGGTTGTTGATGTCCAGGCCGAGGATCTCGTCGCGAATCTGGCAGAGGACAGGGTCGTCGAGCTGAAAGAAGTTGAGCTGCACGCCACTGTCCGGGCCCTGATCTGTCTTTATCTTTCCGCCAAGATGCTGATGGTTGACGGCTCCTTCAAGCTCCTTCAGGATGACGTTTGCCCTTGCAACAATGGCTCTGGGCATGCCTGCGAGCTTCGCCACATGTATGCCAAAGCTGTGCTCCGACCCGCCTCGTTCGAGCTTTCGAAGGAAGATAACCTTCCCGTCGACCTCCTTCACGCTCACATTAAAGTTTTTGATGCGCGAGAAGGAGCGTTCCATCTCGTTCAACTCGTGATAGTGCGTGGCAAAGAGTGTGCGGGCATGACCTCGATTATTCTCGTGTATGTACTCGACTATAGCCCATGCTATCGAGATGCCATCGTAGGTGCTCGTGCCTCTGCCCAGTTCGTCGAAAAGCACAAGACTGCGCTCCGAGAGGTTGTTCAGGATGCCTGCAGCCTCGTTCATCTCAACCATGAAAGTACTCTCGCCGATGCTAATGTTGTCGCTCGCCCCGACACGCGTAAAGATTTTGTCAACGAAACCGATTCGCGCACTCTCTGCCGGCACGAAACTTCCCATTTGAGCGAGAAGCGTGATGAGTGCCGTCTGACGGAGCAAAGCACTCTTACCAGCCATGTTCGGACCGGTGATGATGATGATTTGCTGTGTCTGGGTGTCGAGGAAAACGTCGTTCGCGATGTACTTTTCCCCGATAGGAAGCTGCTTTTCGATAACCGGATGACGTCCTCCCTTGATGTCTATCACATCACTATCATCGACGATTGGACGGATATATCTGTTCTCTTGAGCCGACTGAGCGAACGAAAGCAGGCAATCGAGCTGGGCCAGGAGCGAAGCGTCCTTTTGTATGGGAGCCACATAGGCTGCGAGGTCGGTGATAAGACGGTCAAAGATTTGTACTTCGAGAGCAAGGATGCGTTCCTCCGCACCCATGATTTTCTCCTCGTACTCCTTGAGTTCCTGGGTGATGTAACGCTCGGCCTGAGTCAATGTCTGCTTGCGAATCCAATCGGCAGGCACTTGATCTTTGTACGTGTTGCGCACCTCGAGGTAGTAGCCAAACACGTTGTTGTAGCCAATCTTAAGGCTTTGGATGCCCGTCGCCTCGATTTCTCTTTGCTGCATCTCCAGCAAGTAACCCTTGCCTTGGTACGCAATCTTACGCAGTTCGTCGAGCTCAGCATTCACGCCATCCATGATGACACCACCGTTCGCAACGAGCAGGGGGCAGTCTGGTCGCACTTCGCGAGCTATCCTGTCGCGTATCTCGACACAAAGGTCGAGCTGCTGTGCTATCTCTCTTAACGTGCCGTCTTCGGCATTTTGGCACGTTAACTTTATCGATTCAACTGCCTGTAATGCCACTCGCAGCTGCACGACATCACGAGGTGAGACACGTCGTGTGCTGACCTTCGATATGATGCGCTCCAGGTCGCCTACTGTCTGCAAGGGCTCCAAGACAGCGTCTCTCGTGTCGGGACTGCGGAAGAAACTCTCGACGACATCCTGCCTTTTGCCAATCTGAACAGGGTCTTTCAGGGGGAACAACATCCATCGATGGAGCATTCGGGCACCCATCGGAGTCACCGTCTTGTCGATAACGTCGAGGAGCGAAATGCCGCCTTCGTTCATGCAACCCACCAGCTCGAGGTTCCTGACAGTAAACTTGTCGAGGCGCACGAAGCGGTCTTCCTCGATGCGACGCAGGGCGGTGATGTGTCCGAGCAGTTGGTGTTGCGTCATCTCCATGTATTGCAGGATGACGCCTGCCGCTATGACGCCGCTTTGCAAGTGCTCCACGCCGAATCCCTTCAGGTTCTTCACCTCGAAATGGCGCAGGAGCTTCTGCTTCGCCGACTGCTCCGAGAAGGCCCAGTCATCGAGCTCAAAGGTGACATAGCGTGTGCCGAAGCATCCCTCGAACATCGCTCTCCGCCCTCGCTCGTAGAGGACTTCCTTCGGAGCAAAGGAGGCTATGAGCTTGTCGATGTAGTCCGTCGTGCCTTCCGTCACGAGGAACTCGCCAGTACTGATGTCCAGGAGAGACATTCCGCAAGCCTGCTTGCCGAAGTTTATGGCGCAGAGGAAGTTGTTCTCCTTGTAGTTGAGCACCGTATCTGCCATTGTGACACCAGGCGTGACCAGTTCCGTAATGCCTCGCTTGACAAGTGTCTTCGTCAGTTTCGGGTCTTCAAGTTGGTCGCATATTGCAACCCTCTTGCCAGCCCTGACAAGTTTCGGCAGGTAAGTATCGAGGGCATGATAGGGGAAACCAGCCATCGCAGTACTCTGCGCGATGCCTGCCTTGCCATTGTTTCTATGGGTGAGCGTGATGCCAAGTATCTCGGAGGCAATCACCGCATCGTCGGCATACGTCTCGTAGAAGTCGCCGCAACGGAACAGGAGCAACGCCTCGGGGTGCTTCGCCTTGAGGTCGTAGAACTGTTTCATCATTGGAGTCAGCGCTTCCTGTGCCATAATCCTTAGTCTTTTATCTTGATGTTATCGATGGTGAAGGACGAGGTGCCGCTCATCTCGACATCGGCAACGATGGTCGGCATCACGTCGTAGCTAAGCACGAGACCCGTGACGTACTTCAAGCCGGGCAGGCAACGAACGCGAATCGTCTCGTCGGAGAGGTCGTAGCTTAACTGCTCGCCAATCCACACGGGCTCTTCATCGAAGCCTCCCATATCGCTAACGGTATCGGTGACGCAGCAAAGCAACTTCTTTTTATCGTAGAACGAGATGCTTTGTCCTTCGATATTATAGCTCAGGCGTTGCAGCAAAGCTTGTTGCATGTCGTATGGATCGATGCTTTGCACGATGTTGGCCGAGCCGTCCTCGTTAATATGAAGCTGATACAGGCGCTGTACAAAGATGCCTGTTCCCTCCATCTCTCCGCAAGCGAGCCACAAGGTCTGTGTCTCTGCATCATATCGCGCTGACGGATTATTGCCGTGACGAATGTCTGGGAAAGCCGTTGCCTGACCGTCTTTTACGACCACAACGCCCATACCTTCCGAGGACCGTTCCTCGCTGAGACGCATCAGACTCCAGACTTCGACGTTTTCCTTCGTGTCTTCGAACGTCTTCTCATATCGTTCGTCAAGTTCTACGTAAGCCATCGCCTCACGTACTTCTGTCGAAGCCGACTCAAGTCCGAAAGCCTCTTCGATAGTGCCTGAAATAGGTTTCACCTCGATGTCTTTGCCTTGACAAGCCATCATGATGCCGCATGCAACCAGTGCCGCAACCATCCACAAAGTGCCGTTCTTCATCATCCTTCTCTATACATTATATATTATTATATGTCGTCTGACCCTGCAAAGATAACGATTATTTCTGGAATGGCAAAGTGTTTGGGCAGAAAAAGCACGGAGGCAAGCGAACTATGTCGCTTGCCTCCGTGAATATTATAGCTTATTTCCCTTTAATGAAGATTAGGGAAAGGCATTACCATTCCTCGTCCCAGAGGTTGACGTCAGTGATATCTTTTGCTCCGATGTCACTGCCATCGCCCTCGCCTCCATCTGGGAGGACGGAGCTTCCACTGCCATCGCTTGCAGAAAGCATTGCTACACTTCTCATGCCAAGTTCAACGGCAAGGAATGCCGGAGTCATATATGTCTTTTTCATCTTACTTCAGAATCTTTTTGCCGTTAATAATGTTAATGCCCCTCTGCACTTTGTTCAAGCGCTGACCTGCAAGATTGTAGATGGGGCCTTGAACCTCTTGAACACCTTGAGCTCTTTCTATGCCTGTTGCATCATCGTCGAAGTCGAAGCTGAGAGCCTTGACGCTGCTGCCGCCATCAACTGTAAAGTAAGCGCGGAAGCCCTTCAGGGTGGCATCGTTGCCGACGAGCTTCTTCAGTTCACCCTGGTTGCTGATGTAGAAGCTGCCTTCAGGGATTGTTGTCTGGCCGATGTTGCCAATCATGTTCACGCCGTTCTCTGAAACGGGAACCATGCATGACGTGATGGTCTTGTCGGTCACTTCAATCGAGGAGACATCACTGGCCGTCTTGACGATGTAAGGCTTGCCTGCTTCGATGCTTGATGCTGCAGAGAATACCATGCTTGCACTTTCGCCGGAGCCGTTGACACTTGTTAGCTCACGAACGTCCCAGCCACTAGGGATGTTATAGTCGAAGGGCAGGCAGAGGCCAATCCACTTGTTAGCTGTGATGCTACGCTTGATGTTCAGGCTCTTGACGTAAGGCATTCCGTTGAAGACAGGCGTTGTTTCTTCGCGAAGCTCCATCCAATTCGTCGTTACATCATGCGGATAGTACAGCACAAGTTCTGCCACCTGAATTGCACTACCGTCCTGCACTTCGTTAAAGACAATCTTGAAGTACTTGTATGGCTTCGACGGGGCATCCAAGTGATAGTATCCTCTCTTGCACGGCACACTATTCAGGCTTTCACCCTCTGCATTTGTAATCAATTGACGGTCTGCCGTTACGGTGTGTATCTCTTCCCATGTGCTTTCAGGAGTGTTCGCGACGTTGCCTCCGTACAAAGTCCAACTCTTGGGAATGCGGCCATAGTTGCCCCATTCCTTGCCCACTTGCAAGCTGTAGCCTGTGATGGATATCTGTTGCTGGGAAGCCGGGCCGAAAGTAACATATGCGCCATAGCCATCTGTTGAGAAATTTCCTCCAAATTTTGTTTTGGGGTTGCCATCAAACATGTTGGCAGCACTGCCATCTCCCCATGTGCCCTGACTGCGATAGTAAATAAGCTTGTCTTCTGCTCCGTCATAACCCTGTCCATCGAGCATAAACTCACTTACCTGTGTCATATTACCGTCGTTGCGAACTTTTGTTATCTCCCACTTGAACCACTTGTAGGTTGTTTCTGTTGGATTGTTTACATCGAAATGAACAGCTGCATATCTTTCTGTTGTATATGTCTGACCTTCTTTGCTGTCAATCTCTACCCAACTGTCATCTTCTCTTTCTGGCTGAGATGTTGCATTTGAACCATACAACTTCCAGTCTTTCGGGTCACGACCGTCGGCATCATTTGCTGTTGTAATGGTATAGCCGCTCACGGCAAGGGGTTTTGATGTCTTGAAGACCACCCACCAGAGGGCATCATCCGCGCTTGTTCCTTCTCCCCAATCGCCCTTGCACCACTTGGAGCCAGTGTTGTTATCGAAGATGTTATAGAAGCTTTCTCCAGAATCACCATAGCCGTCCAATGCTGTGTAAGGAGGTTGGTACTCCGGCCCATAGGCTGGAATGATTTCTGAAAGTTGCCATCCTGCGTTCACGAATTTCAACCTGTAGTACTTGTAGGCTGTCGAGGGGGCATTGATGGCGATATAATGGGCGGTGTAGTCTTCTCGTTGTATGGTGCCTTCCTGTAGCGTGTTCTCCACCATTGTCCATTTGTCCCAATTGCCGAGAGGGTCGTCCATTGCTGTGGCGTCATTTGATGCGAAGAACTCCCATTCCTTTGGAAGGCGTCCGTACTGCTTATTGTCGTTGGCCGTCACATAGGTAAAGCCCATAATACGCACATTCTCCGATGCCACTAAATCAACATAGGAATCGCCATCTCCGGCAAGCCATTTTGTTTCTAAGTTATTGTCGAAAGCTTTGTCGCAGCCCTCGCCTGTTTCATAACCCGTTCCGCCATGCACGGTGAACGTCACCTGAGCGGACATTGTTGTTGCCATCATTAGCATGGCAGCGAAAGTTAACAGTTTCTTCATTTGTTTTTTACTATTGGTTTGCTTTTTTAGTTGATAATAATCTTTTTTCTTGTTGCGTGCGGGGTTACACACACAGAGCTTCTGCAAATATACGGATTTTTTAAGAAATTACCCCCCCCCCCCCATTGTTAAATAATGTTAAATGTGCCAAAATCTATTGTTTGGCGTGCAGAATATTGGGAAACTGTGCGAGCGGCAACAAGTCACGGCAAGCTCTTTTTGTAAAGATTCTTCTCTTGCTGATGCGTTTTAAGCGCGTTTTTTGACCGTCGTGGCACTTTTCATCACCCGAGGCGAAAAACGAGCTCAAAACGAATGTCCATTGACAATCAATGGGTTACAAAGCATCATCTCAAGACAAAATATCATAAAGGTATCACTCTCCTTCGAGGTGCCATCAAATGAAGCAAAGCTTGAGGTGAAATTTGACGGGAAAAAACACACAACGCAGCAGGCGAAAAATGCAAACGCCGCATGCGGCGTTGGTCATCGCGGCACGCGGCGTTGGAAAATGCGGCTCACTACGCAGGCAATTGCAACGTTTTCCGTTCGATTTTTTGTAAAGATATTTCCGGGAATGCTGAAGGCTGTACAACTACTTCCTTTGTAAAAAAATCTTCTTTCTTCGTTCTTCATTCTTCATTTTTTTGTATCTTTGCAGGCAAAACGACAAAACAAAAGACATCATGAGACGCATCTTGACTTTGGCAGTCACGGCTTTGGCTGCCCTGATCAACATTGAAGCCGCACAAACCCTGAAGGCTCCGAAGGGCGGCAAGGCGATTAGCGACGAACTGCTTGGCATTTTCTTCGAGGACATCAGCTATGCTGCCGACGGCGGTATCTACGCGGAGCTCGTGCAAAACGGTTCTTTCGAATATAATCCTACAGAACGTGACGGATGGGGGCCGGGCACTTCGTGGCGCTTCGTTCGACCTGGTCATTCACTCGGAAGGATGGAGCCTCGCATGGACAACCCTTTGCATCCGAACAATCCCACATACATGCGTCTTTACATCGAGCGCGTGGGACATTATAGCGATTATGACGGATGGACAGGCGTCGGAATAGAGAACAATGGCTTCGACGGCATTTCTGTGAAAGCAGGACAAAAGTACGACTTCTCCGTGTTCCTGCGAAATGTCGAGGGAGGCAACAAGGAAGTTCGTGTCGTTCTGGTTGAGCCAGGACGTCCCGCAAAGCTTTTGGCAGACCAGACAATCGTGGCGTCGTTGAACACATGGCAGCAAATCCCGACCACGCTCACGCCTTCGGAGAGCAGCTCTCGAGCTGTCCTGCAACTCCTTGTGTTAGGCAAGGGAGCCATCGATGTCGATGAGGTTTCGCTCATGCCTCAAGATACATACAAAGGGCACGGACTTCGCAAGGACTTGATTCAAGCGCTTGCCGACCTGAAGCCTAAGTTCATGCGCTTCCCCGGAGGCTGTGTCGTGCATGGTGGCGGCGACGGATTCTGGGACACTTATCGCTGGAAGTTGACCCTCGGACCGCGTCACGAGCGCAAACACCTCAAGAATACCTGGGGCTACCATCAGTCGATGGGGCTCGGCTACTACGAATACTTCCAGCTGTGCGAAGACCTCAATATGGAGCCAGTGCCTATTCTTCCTTGTGGCGTATCGTGCCAAGGAACCAACGGCGGCTGGGGAATGCCGGGACAAGCACAGGACGTGGCGCCGATGTCGGAGATGGATGAATGGACACAAGACGCTTTGGACCTCATCGAGTGGGCAAACGGCGACGTCAACACGAAGTGGGGTAAGATTCGTGCCGAGCAGGGACATCCGAAGCCATTCGGTTTGAAGTACCTCGGCTTGGGCAATGAAGAGCGCATATCGCCCGAGTTCTGCGAACGCTTTAAATATATGTACGAGCGCGTCACGAAGGCTCATCCCGAGATAGTCATCGTGGGAACGGTCGGCCCAGGCTCTCACCCAGGCAACAGCGACTACGAGAACGGATGGAAACTCTCCGACGAGCTAGGCATACCGTTGGCTGACGAACACTACTACGAGCCGCGTGACTATTTCCTCAATAACCGCCAGTACGACAGCTATCCTCGCGGCAAGAAGACGAAGGTCTATCTCGGCGAGTACGCGGCCAAGGACTCGAAACTCATTGATGCCCTCGCCGAAGGACTCTATCTGCTTCATGTGGAGCGGAATGCCGACATTGTCCGCATGACGAGCTATGCGCCTCTCTTTGCTCGCAAGAACAATACCTCGTGGAATCCCGACCTGATATACTTCGACAACGAACGCCCTTACCTGACCTGCAGCTACTATGTGCAGCAGATGTTCGGGCAGTCTGCCGGGCAGTATTATTATGGCGACTGTGTTCGTTTCGAAGGTGACAAGGCTGGAGTCATTCAGCCGGAAAAGGACACGCACTACGGTCAGTCGGTCATCTTGAACACGAAGACACGCCGCCTCTTCGTGAAGCTCTGCAACGCAACAAGCGACCGAAAGACGGCGCACCTCAATCTCAGTCGCTTCGGCAACCTGAAATCAGGCACGAAGACATTGCTTTGCGGACAGCCCGAAGACAAGAACAACTTCGATAGCCAACCAATAACTCCAGTCACCGAACCCTTCAAGGCAAAGAGCAAGACTGACTTGGTACTGCCGCCCTACTCGTTTACCATGCTGGAGATTGCGTTATGAATATCCTCCTTGCCATAAGTCGCTGGCTGGCTCGATACACGAGCCTGTTCATCATACTGATTGCCGTCGTCAGTTTCATCTTTCCTCAGACATTTGCGTGGGTGCAGCAGGGGCAAAGAGCATCCATCATTCTCGGCCTCATCATGCTGACGATGGGCTGCACACTCTCTACCGAGGACTTCCGCATCCTGTTGTCTCGGCCCGTCGATATCCTGATTGGCAGCGTCGCACAATACACCATCATGCCGCTCGTGGCGTGGACTTTGGCCCGACTCTTCCATTTAGATGCATTCATGACGGCTGGCATCATCCTGGTCGGGTGCTGTCCTGGAGGGGTGAGCAGCAACATCATGAGCTTTCTTTGTAAAGGAGATGTGGCTTATAGCGTAGGCATGACAACGGTCAGCACCTGTCTTTCGCCCGTCGTTACGCCACTTCTCGTGCTCTGGCTTGCAGGGGCAGAGATTGACGTGGATGCTTGGGGAATGTTCCAGAACATCTTGCTCGTGACCCTTTTACCTGTGACACTTGGGGTGGCATTCAACTATTTCCTAGGCAAGAGGAAAGACTTCCAGACGATTCAAGGCATTATGCCTGGCATAAGTGTATTGTGCTTGGCATGCATTGTGGGAGGCGTCATCTTCACGGTTCACCCACAGCTCAAAGCGAATGGACTGAATCTGGTTCTCCTGACACTTGCCGTCGTGACGCTCCACAACGGGACAGGCTACCTGCTTGGCTACTTTGTGGGCGAGCTTTTCGGCTTTAACACGGCTAAACGCAGAACGTTATCAATCGAGGTGGGAATGCAAAACGCAGGTATGGCGACTGTGCTGGCCCGCAACTTCTTTGCTTCCCCGGCCATCATTGCGATGAATCCCGCGGCAGCCCTCGCCGTGATACCGTGCGCCATCTCATGCGCCTACCACAGCATCTCGGGTACCCTGCTCGCCGGCTTCTTCACGTGGCGAGACACAAAGAAGGCATAATTAGAAATACAAAAAGAGGCAGACGATGACTCGTCTGCCTCTTTTTGTTGTTAGCTTTAAGGTAGGAGAAGGCTTATTCGTCGAGCTTGATGCGAACGTTACGATACCATACGTCGTCGCCATGGTCTTGGAATGCGATGTAACCACCGTCTTTCTGTCCTTCGACAATCATCATGTCGTAAGCTGCCGGGAACTCGCCACCCTTCTTGAACTTGCTGCCGTCGAGCATCTCCTTCCACTTCGGTGTCCACAAGTGATACTCAAGAACTTCTTCTCCATTCTGGTAATGCCATACGGAACCTTTGAATACGCGAATCTTCACGGTGTTCCATTCGCCGAAGGGCTTAGCGTTCTGAGGCTTAGCAGGAATCATGTCATATAGCGAAGCAGCCTGACGATTGCCGTCGATACCTTGGTTTGCATCCTCATGATTGGCGTTGTCGAGCACCTGATACTCAGAACAAGACTGCCAGATGGGCAGGTATTCGCCGTTCTTTCCCTTAGCCTCTTGAGCCAAGTAGAAGATACCCGAGTTGCCACCCTTGCTGATCTTGTACTCGCACTCAAATGTGAAGTTCTTGAACTTGTGAGCGAAAAGCAGGTCGCCGCCACCTTCCACTTGAGCTTCGCCTGTGCCTGAACCTACCAAGTGGATGCAGCCATCGGCGTTCTCCCAACTCGTCGGAACAGCTTCCTGGCCATAGCCGCGCCATCCGTCAAGGCTTGTGCCATCGAAGAGGACATAGTATCCTTCGTCGTCAACTTTGAGCTGAGCGAGGTCGTACTGCTCGTTATCGATGATGGTTGCAACATCCTGCGGAGCATTCGAATCTTGTTTCTCGACGCAGTTCTGACAAGCCTCGCAGTCGCAATTACACTTCTTCTGACCGCAGCAAGCAGCCAGGAACATTGCTGCCAAAGCAGCAACATAGATGATTGATTTCTTCATAATGGTT
>Ga0310695_10006507_pt1 | contig 19248 bp, 16 predicted proteins | sample RumenRJG_04DNA_FD_203882 | JGI IMG/M metagenome (GOLD analysis project Ga0310695, IMG submission 203882) | Bovine rumen microbial communities from Lethbridge, Alberta, Canada - RJG_04 (v2) (version 2) | ecosystem: Host-associated > Mammals > Digestive system > Stomach > Rumen | place: Canada...
AGCATCCAGCTGAAATTGTGGTACTCGCGAATAATCCCAGCCGACATCATCGCAGTTATAGGGTCGTCAATGAAAGCATTGAAACCGAGACGTTTTCCAGCCGCAGTCACAGTTTCTCCGGACACCGGATAAAGTGACTTTTCAGGAGCAGTCCTTTTCTTCTGTGAATCAGACAGTTCACTCTGTTTATAGCCGTATATTGCAATTTCACTTACTCCGCTGTCACAGTAATCTGAGCTGAAATGCAGATATCGGGTCGGTTCAGGTTTATCAAATTTTATGGCACGCCAGCTGTTGTAGAAATTCATATTCTGCTCAGCTATCTTGTGCCAGCTGAATGGTTCACCGTCGGAAATCGTCCACGTAGGGGTACCGTTCGTATCGAGGAAAGCGACCGCCGTAATGACATAATTTGCCCCCAAGTCCATGTAAAACGAAGCCGCACCGTATTCCATCTGCTGATTCGGAGTCCAGTTTGCCTTTGAAGTAGCCTTCAGCACATCGCCGCCGACGTTCAGATTATCGGGACTTTCCGGAACTTTATCCTGTTCATCAAACAAATATGATACATCGCGCAGATACGTACCCTTGCTAAGGTGAACAAAGTTCTCATCGCGAATGACAAAGCCGCTCACATCAAGCAGTTCTGACTTTTCAACAGCCGAAGCCGGAAAAGCGTTAAAACTTCCTGCCGCGACTGAAAATGCCGCCGCCGCAGAGACTAACCTTCCGTTTTTCATATTTTCACTCCTGTCATGTGCAAATAAAGCATTGCGCCGTATTAAACTCTACGTATTATTATAATTGTACTCTTCCCTTGTCGGCAACGTCAAGGTTTGTTTGCGAGTACACAGTAATTTCAGCAATTCAGACAATAGAATCATGTACTGTTTGTGCGTTATGCACACAGTATAAATATACAATTTGTACATTACATTTATAATATTCCATATCTCAATTTTCTGCACATTTCAAAGTTTATGCAACCTAACAAAATATTTTGATTAAGCTCTTTTTCTGCCGGTTAATTTGCAATTTAACTTGAAATTGCTAAATATATGTGATATAATATATACATACCTCCTATCGCAAATGCATATATCAAATGTGTTAATTAATGTAATAAAAGGAGAAATACTTCTATGAATAATTTTCAGTTTTATAGTCCTACCGAATTTGTATTCGGAAAAAATACAGAAAACGAAGCCGGTCATTATGTAAAAAAGCACGGAGGCTCGAATGTTCTGCTGCATTTTGGCGGTGGTTCCGCAATTAAGAGCGGACTGCTCGGAAGAGTCAGAGCATCTCTCGAAGCCGAAGGCATTTCATATACAGAACTTGGCGGAGTACAGCCGAATCCCCGCGATACTCTTGTATACGAGGGAATCGACCTCTGCCGCGAGAAAAATATAGACTTCATTCTTGCTGTAGGCGGTGGCTCAGTTATAGACTCAGCAAAAGCAATCGCAATGGGAGTGCCATACGAAGGCGATTTCTGGGACTTCTATTCCGGCAAGTCACCGGAAGCCGCACTGCCTGTTGCAACGGTACTCACAATTGCTGCGGCAGGAAGTGAAGGCTCAGGCGACTCTGTAATCACAAAGGAAGAAGGCGGACTAAAGCGCGGTGCAGGCTCCGACCTTATCCGTCCGCGCTTTTCTATACTCAACCCCGAACTCACCTGCACACTTCCTGCATATCAGACAGCGTGCGGAGCAACAGATATAATGGCTCACGTATTCGAGCGCTACTTCACCAATACAAAAGAGGTTGAAATCACAGACCGTCTCTGCGAAGCAGTCCTCATGACCATGATAAAGGAGACTCCCCGGGTTATTGCCGACCCGTCAGACTATGACGCAAGAGCTAATATCATGTGGGCAGGAATGGTCGCTCACAACAACATCGTCGGCGTAGGCAGAGAACAGGACTGGAACAGCCATGGCATCGAACATGAACTCTCCGCACTCTACGACTGTGCACACGGTGCAGGACTTGCAGTCATCATGCCTGCATGGATGGAATTTGTTTACAAGCACGATGTAATGCGGTTTGCACAGGCGGCAGTACGTATATGGGGCTGTCACATGGACTTTGAAAACCCCGAAAATACCGCACGCGAAGGCATTATACGCTTCCGTCGTTTTCTAAGCAGTATAGGAATGCCGCTCACATTTGCAGAACTTGGCGCAAAAACCGAGGACATCCCTGCACTCGTTGATAAATTCGGTATCGGCGACGGTAAAACCGGTGGATTCGTCAAACTCACAGCAGAAGATATTGCCGCAATATACAGGATAGCAGTCAGTCCCGAACTTGTCTGACATATATTTTCCGGAATAAATTCACAGAAAGGAACGTATACGATGAACGTAACAAAACGTATAGCATTGTTTGCCGGACAGGCTGATGAATCGTATCAAAGCCGGTTTATACGTGGTTTCATGAAAAAATCGTTTGAAGCAGGGTATGATGTTTGTGTATTTTCAATGTATCGCAAATATCAGGATACACCGGAACGTGAACAAGGTGAAGCAAATATATTTTATCTGATGAATCCGGAACAATTCGACGGCGCCATTATCCTGAAAGACAGCATACAAACAGAAAATGCAGCAGAAAATCTTGAACTCCATCTCAAAGACATCTTTAACAAGCCTATTGTAGTAATAGAAAAAGAAAGTGACCTTTTCCCGAGTATATGTACCGACTGCTATTCAGCAGTATTCGAGCTTATCACACATCTTATAGAAGTTCACGGATGCAGGGACATAGCCTTTCTGAGCGGCAAGAAGTGGCACAAACACTCAAAAGAACGTCTTCAGGCATATCGTGACGCAATGTATAAAGCAGGCCTTTCGATACGTGAAGGCCGTATAATCTACGGTGATTTCTGGTATCAGAGCGGAGAAATGTGCGCCGAGGAACTCCTCTCCGACGGCAAACCGCTCCCCGATGCAGTTGCCTGTGCCAACGACCAGATGGCAATAGGACTGTGCAAGGCATTTGAAGAGCGCGGCATAAGAGTTCCTGAAGATATCGCCGTTATCGGCTATGATTCGACATATGAAGGACAAACCAGTCCCAAGCCTATAACTTCTGCGCTTATACCGGCAGAAGAATTCGGCGAATACGCTTTCAACTTCCTGACAGAACGCATGAGCGGTAAGATTCCTGAGTCATTCAAACTAAAATCGCAGATACTTCTCGGCAAAAGCTGTGGCTGCAACTGTGAGACCATGCCGCATTATCAGATAATCCGCAAGAAATGGGACACTGATATATCCGAAGAAGGCTACGATTCTGTATTCAATACAATGGCAGAGAACCTTATTTCCCAGTCAACGATGCAGGAATACCTCAGCACCGTCTATTCATATGCATATCAGCTTCGCGGCGCAGAAGAATTCCACCTTTGCATTGCAAACGAGTGGAAAAATGCAGTTCAGGGTATATACAACCGTAATAACGGCTATCCGTCAGAAATGATACACGCTATACGCTATTGCAGCGACCGCAAACGTAATTTTGTCAGCCTTGACGAAAAATTCAATACGGCAGATATGCTGCCTGCACTCCATGAAGACCGCAGTACTCCTGTTGCCTACTTCTTCACTCCGGTTTTTTTCGAGACCGAGTGCTTCGGATATGCCGTTATAAGCTACGGCGACAAACTCCGCAGCTACGATGAACTTTACCGCCGGTGGATAGGCACAGTATGCAGAGGTTTTGCAGTTTTGAAGCGCAGTATCATACTTACGCAGATGCAGGAACAGCTTGAACGTTTCCGCAGCAGCAAATTCAGGGTATCAAGCCACGCATACGAAAGTCTCGGCAGCGAAGAAAAAACGCAGTACAGGCTTGTATCAAAGATTCTTGACGACAACCTGCTTAATTACCATTTTCAGCCTATCGTCAGTGCAGTAGACGGAAGCGTATACGCATATGAGGCACTCATGCGTTCGCGCACTGAAACTACAGTTTCACCGCTTGCAATTATAAAATATGCCGCAATGCAGGAACGTCTCCCCGATGTTGAACGTGCTACATTCAGGAACGTACTGCGTATCATAGACGAAAACGCTGACCGTTTCGGCAGTGCACGAGTTTTTATAAACAGTATTCCCGGAGTAAGTGTCGGAGAAAAGGCAGTATCCGAGATAAACCTGTCACTCGCCGACCATGCAGAAAAGGTCGTAGTCGAACTCACCGAGGAAGCGGAACTCAAAGACTCCGAACTTGAAAAGCTGAAATCATTCTTTAACCAGATGCATATCGACATAGCAGTTGACGATTACGGCACAGGCTATTCAAACGTAAGCAATCTGCTGAGGTATATGCCTGACTTTGTAAAGATAGACCGTTCACTTCTCAGTGAGATACACGAATATCCGCAGAAACAGCATTTTGTACGCGAGATAATTGATTTCTGCCACGATAACAATATCAAGGCACTTGCAGAAGGTGTCGAAACTGCGGAAGAACTCCGCACCGTTATACATCTCGGTGCCGACCTTATACAAGGCTACTACACAGCAAGGCCGTCCGCTGAGATTCTCAGCCAGATAGACGAAAAACGGCGCAGTGAGATAAAGCAGTATTATCAGGAGCGTATCGACGGCAACAATAAACACGTCTATATAGCAGGAAAAACCAACCGCATCTCCCTTGCTAAACTTGATAAAGACGGCTGTACCGACATAATAATCGGGCACGACGAAATGGTTTACAAAGACATTTCAATCATCGGCACACCGCAGATGAAAACGAATATACACGTCCGGATAGAGCACGATTACAAAGGTCGTGTCACACTTGAAGACGTATCATTTGCCAATGTAAAGAACCGCCCATGTATCGAGCTTGGAGAGAACACCACCGTAACACTGGTACTTGTCGGCTCGAATATACTGTATGAATCGGGAATACAGGTACCCGAATCTTCAAAGCTGATAATCGAAGGTGACGGCGCACTTACTCTTGACCTCAATGCCGCAGAAAGCTATGGTATCGGCAATACACACCAGTTACGCCACGGCGACCTTATATTTGAACAGGACGGACCTCTCAACATAAGCTGCCGCGGAAAGAACTGTATATGTATCGGCTCAGGGCTCGGCGGAAATATCCACATCAACCGCGGCGAATACAATATCAATGTCAACACTGAAACCGCTGTCGGCATAGGAGCGCTCTACAGCGACGTAAGTCTTGCAGTATCAACGAGCCATATCGAAGTTGACTTCTCAGCAAACGAAGGAGTACTGATAGGCTCTCTCAACGGAAACGCAGATGTTACAGTAACAAAGACGTCTGTCAACTTCTACTCTCACTGCAAACGCCTCGTAACGCTTGGAACTCTCAACGGCAAATCCTCATCAGTGACTACAAGTGAAGTCAGCCTTGTTTTCAACATCATGGCAGATAAATCAACAGGATTCGGTGCACTGAACGGAAGTTCCAGACTGAAAATGAGCGATACCCACCTAAAGATGGAAGCAATCGGTCACGAAGCACTCGCATTCGGCGGCTATTCTAAAGACACTTCTATTTCCATAGTAGATGCAGATGCACAGGTAGACATAAAAAACTCTATCGGAAAAGATACATTCGCACCTGAAGAGAATATCATAAGCAAAAACGGCAGGCTTAAAGTCAAAATTAACGGAAAAGACCTGAACCGTAAGACAAATATAGATTACACATAAGAATGTCATATTTCTTGACAGTTCGCATATGATATGCTATAATTTCATTGTTGGATTCTGACGCTCCACTTTAAAGTGGAGCGTACATTTTTCAGCATATGCGGGGTGATGAACTATATGAACGTATTCGACTTTGATAACACGATATATCGCGGAGAAAGCTCAATCGACTTTGCTGTATACATGATAAGCATCAACAAACGAATAATACTCTGGCTCCCGAAAATATTCTGGAACCTCATTAAATACAAACTATGTCTCGTATCGAAGGATTACATGGAGCGAACCATCAACGATGCACTGAAAACACTTATCCGCAGTGAAAAGGAAGTTCTTGACCTGACTAACGGATTCTGGAAAACTCACAAACACAAATTAGCACCCTCTATCCTGAAAAGGATACATAAAGACGACATCATCATAACAGCAGGACCATCATTCCTGATAAACGGCATCAGCGATGCTGTCGGCACATCAAATATGATATGCTCAGAGGTCGACCTTAAACGCAGACGGATAACCTATCTCAATTTCAGCGATAATAAAGTAAAGCGCTACCGCCGCCTCTACGGAAACACTCCCATAGAATGCTTCTATACCGATTCATTCAACGATAAGGCAATGATGGATATTTCCGAAAGAGTATTCATAGTAAAAAAAGGCAAAGTAAAACGGATAAAATAGTCTTGACAAAACGGAAATAATAAACTATAATATATCCAGTATTTTTTGAGGAGCTGATACCAATGTATAAGGTTTCAACTGAAAAGGCACTGAGTAATGAGCTTGCTTCTGTAAGAATGGAAGGTTTCAGCTTTTCTGACAGCGAGATAAACAATGTCAGAAAATGTCTCAGCGGAGAGATGACCTTTAAGCAGTTCACTGAAATGATTGTCAGTGATGTAAAAAGCAAATAATGGCTGTATACAGAGTAGAAGGCTGTCAATGGAACTGCTACCCTGATACGACTGTCCTTATAAATAAATTTGATATCCGTGACCAGTCCGAGCTTGACAGCGTCGAAAAGCAGATAACTCTGCTGAGAGGTACGCAGGCTGAACAGGAAACGGATTTTGTAAATGTAGACTTTGATTTCTACAAGTCGCTTCACAAGCTTCTGTTCGGAGATTTATACGACTGGGCAGGCACTCTGCGAACGATAAACATCTCCAAAAAGGGAACAGTATTTTGCAGGTACAACGAGCTTGAAAGGGTCGGAACACTGAAATTCAGCCGGCTAAAAAGTCAGGATTACCTCTGCGGACTGTGCATGGACGATTTTCTCAACGAGCTGACGGAGCTTTATCATGAACTGAATATGCTTCACCCATTCCGCGAAGGAAACGGTCGTACTCTCCGCATATTCATAACTCTGCTTGTACGAAATGCCGGACACGATATTGATTTTTCCGGCTGTGACAGCGATATGCTCATGATAGCGACAATAAAAGCCGCACAGGGGGACACATCATTACTCAGGTCGATATTTCAGGATATAATAACGTAAAAAAGCCATAAAGAAGGTGAAACTTCTTTATGGCTTTAACTTTAAGGAGAATCGGGGAAGCTATTATTTTATAGCCGCAAAAGCACCGTCAAGAGCCGCAATAAGGTCGTCGATATGCTCAGTACCTATTGAAAGGCGGATAGTTGTCGGCTTGATACCCTGCTCAGCGAGTTCAGCTTCAGTGAGCTGTGAGTGAGTAGTAGACGCAGGGTGGATTACGAGCGACTTAACATCTGCAACGTTTGCGAGGAGCGAGAAAATCTCAAGGTTGTCGATAAACTTTTTAGCATCGTCCTCAGTACCCTTTACATCGAAAGTGAAGATACTGCCGCCGCCGTTAGGGAAGTACTTCTTGTAGACCTCATGGCTTGACTCAGAAGCGAGTGACGGATGATGAACTGCTTCAACCTGCGGATGCTTAGCGAGGTAGTCCACGATTTTCTTTGCATTTTCAGTATGACGTTCAACACGGAGAGAAAGAGTTTCGAGACCCTGAAGGAAAATGAAAGCATGGAACGGCGAAAGAGTAGCACCGGTGTCACGAAGAAGAATTGCACGGATATAAGTTACGAAAGCAGCCGCACCTACAGCCTTTGAGAAGCTTATGCCGTGATAGCTTGGATTAGGCTCAGATATCCACGGATAGCGACCTGACTTATCCCAGTCGTAATTACCGCTGTCAACTATAACACCGCCGATAGCAGTACCGTGTCCGCCGATGAACTTAGTAGCAGAATGTACCACGATATCAGCACCGTATTCAATAGGACGAACGAGGAACGGAGTTGCAAAAGTATTGTCAACTACGAGCGGAATACCGTGCTTGTGAGCGATTTGAGCAACAGCCTCAATGTCGATAGCATTTGAGTTAGGATTGCCGAGAGTTTCGATGTAGAGAGCCTTAGTATTCTCATCGATAGCCGCTTCAAAATTACTGATATCGTCAGGGTCGACGAACTTTGTAGTAATGCCGTAAAGTGGAAGAGTGTGAGCGAAAAGGTTAAAAGTACCGCCGTATATAGTATTTGCCGCAACAACGTTCTCCCCTGCCTTTGCAAGAGCCTGAATTGCATAAGTTATCGCAGCTGAACCCGAAGCAGTAGCGAGAGCGGCAACTCCGCCCTCAAGAGCGGCGATGCGTTTCTCGAAAACGTCCTGTGTTGAGTTAGTGAGTCTGCCGTAGATATTGCCAGCATCCTTGAGACCGAAACGGTCAGCAGCGTGCTGAGAATCGCGGAAAACGTATGAAGTAGTCGCATAAATAGGTACAGCTCTTGCATCTGATGCAGGGTCAGGCTGTTCCTGACCGACGTGAAGCTGTAAAGTCTCGAAATGTAATTTATTGTTTGCCATTGTAAATTCCTCCTGAAAAAATCTTTAAAAATATATAAATAGTGGTATTCGTTTAACATCGTGATACGCACATTCGGTCGTTACCTTTGACGACCGAACGCAGCCGTTTCAAAATATCAGGTGTCAGCATTATCGCCACTCCTTTTCGTTTGGTATGCCTATATTATACATCGGAATTATATGATTGTCAATTATGTAAAACCCATTATCAGTTATAGACTGAATCTATAGCTGATAGCAATTCAAGTTAAATAATAAAAATATGTAAAGTGGACTTGACACAAAATGTAAAGTGTGCTATACTATAGTCACAGAATAAGTAAAGTAAGCTTTACATTGCAGGAGGTAAATACTATGCATGAATTTTTTACAGCAGCACTGCCGTGGGTCGCACTTGGAGTTGCAGTAGCAATAGTTATGACATATTCAGGCGCAGGACGCAAAAAGGAAGAGAATAAAAACATTGAAAAATAGAATTCAGGAACTGCGCAAATCGCGCAAGGTAACGCAGCAGGAACTCGCAGACGCACTGTCAGTCACGCGTCAGACGATAATCTCGCTTGAAAACGGAAAATACAACGCATCACTCACACTCGCCCACAAAGCCGCACAGTTTTTCGGAATATCAATTGAGGAACTGTTCATATTCGAAGGTGACGAGAACCTTTAAGGAGGAACGATAATGGAAGAATTCAGAAAAAAACTCAAAACACGGCTCAATCTCTGCATATCATACTGCTGTATGGCGCTGTTTCTCAACTTTATACTCAACCGCCTGACGGCACACACAAGCGACTTCTCACGCGGTATGGCAATGGGAATACTCATCTCAACCGAATTATCAAGTGTATTCTTAATATTTTATTATTCTACCGTACTCAAAAATGAAGAAAAGCTAAAGCAGATGTACATAAAGTCAAAAGACGAGCGCAATCTTGCTATAGCAAGGGAAACGACACGCACCGGCGCACTGATATCGGTCTATGCGCTTGCAATAGCAATAATAATTTCCGGATTTTACAGTATGACAATCAGCATTACCCTATTTTTTGTACTAATGGCAAGCACACTGATAAACGTCGCAGTAAAGCTATATTACAGCAAAAAGATGTAAAGGCAACACCGCACAAAACGCAGCCAAAGGGACTTCCCTTTGGCTGTTTTTATGTTTTAGTTAGAAAACAGCCGAAATCGAATCAAATTCACAAAAAATTTACATATGTATATACAAATAATCACCCATATAGAAAATTAATATGCTATAATAAATGTATATAAATGTGTATTATCTATCTGCACGGACAGGAGGGTTGTTTGTGGATTTCAGGAAAAAAATAGTCAGATACACAGCAGCCTTCGCTGCTTCAATATTGTGTATTGCACCGTTCAGCAGACTGTATACATTATCCGCCGGCGATGAATATTCCTATTACGGCGGAGGATACGCAGCAACAGGACAGATTTCCGGTGTAGGATATACCGCCGAACTTTATGACGCTTCAAACGGACTGCCGACGTCCGACGCTATGGTTCTCATGGGAGCACATGACGGACACGTATGGGTAGGCGGCTACAGCGGAGTATTCCGTTACGATGGCACAGTCTTTGAGAAGCTTGACCCGTCAGAAGGCTTTACGAATGCACGCGGATTTTTCGAGGACAGTTCAGGCAGGATATGGGTAGGTACTAACGACAACGGTGTTGTAGTTACAGACGGAAATGAAAATGTGCATATCACGTACAAAGAAGGTCTGCCGTCATCATCTATACGAGTATTTGCAGAAGATAAAAACGGAAACGTCTTCATTGGTACAACTACGGGAATATGCTATGCAGATAAGGAACTGCGTCTGCACAGTATCGGCGACAAAACTATAGCGAAAGAGCGTATCATCAGACTTGATACCGATTCAGAAGGACGAGTGTACGGACAGACTTCCTCCGGTATAATTTTTGCCATAGACAAGCGCACAGTAAGTGCCGTTTATCAAAGTGACGAACTCGGCATGGCAAAAATAACAACGATAATGGCAGACCCGCATAATGCAGGAAAAGTCTATATCGGAACAGAGAACAGCGAGGTATATTACGGTGAATTCGGCTCATCGGCAAAAGACATGGAGCTTATATCTGTTCCGGAACTTAACGGAAGCGTCCACTGGATAAACCATGACTGCGGGAAGGTATGGATATCATCAGCGACAGCCTGCGGATATCTTGACGATGAAAAAAGATTTCACAAGCTTGATGACCTGCCTCTTCACAGCGGAATAGAAATGCAGGACTCCGACTATCAGGGGAACATATGGATAGCGTCCTCAACACAGGGAGTAACCAAACTCGTAACCAACAATTTTGAAGACATCACAAGCAGTTCCGGACTTACGGAAGAAGTGTCTAATGCGGTATGTTTTTATGGTGACGACCTTTATATCGGAACTGATACAGGTATACAGATAATAGGAAAAGACGGTAAAAAGGCAGAAAATGCACTTACTGATTATTTGAAAGGCACAAAGATACGATGCTTTGTCAAGGACTCCGAAGGCAATTTATGGGTAGCGACGTATACAAATGAAATGGGACTTATCTGCTATACTGCCAATGGGGATATAAAGTCCTACACCACAGAAAACGGAATGCCGTCCAATCAGATAAGAAGTGTATCCGAAGGAGAAGACGGAAGCATCTACGCGGGCACAAACGGCGGACTTGCAGTTATCAGCAACGGCAAAGTGTCATACACCGCCGACAGGGAAGACGGTATCAGCAACACAGTTTTCCTGACCGTCACCAAAACTTACGACGGCAGATATCTTGCCGGCACAGACGGCGGCGGGATATATGTAATATCAAACGACAGTATATCTTCAATAGGCAGAGATGATGGACTGACCAGCGAAGTTATCATGCGTATAATCAAAGACGACGCGAACGGAGTTTTCTGGATAGTGACCTCGAATTCCATACAGTACCTGAAAAACGGCATATTAAAAGAAGTAACCACTTTCCCCTACAACAATAACTACGATATCTATTTTGACAAAAGCGGTAAAGCGTGGGTACTTTCCTCGCACGGAATCTACGTAGTTGATACAGAAGATATGCTGAATGACACTGTCAAGGACTACAGCATCTACACAATTGAGAACGGACTTCCTTACGCGATAACATCAAATTCCCGCAGTGTCACAGACGATAGCGGCAACCTTTACATTCCCGGCAGAAACGGAGTAATCAGAGTAAATATAGACAACTACCGCGAAGGCAAAGAAAGATTTCTTACCGGTGTAAGGGCTGTATATTGCGATGATGAGAGGATATACCCCGACAAGAACGGAGTATACACCATACCGCCTTCACGCGGACGTGTACAGATAACAGCATCTGTTATGGATTACACCATGATAAATCCCTATATCAGTGTCTATCTTGAAGACGGCCCTGACAACGGAATAACCGTACCGAGGAGTCAGCTTTCATCACTTGAATACACCAATCTTCCCTACGGTAAATACAAGCTTCACATTCAGGTCATTGACAGTAAAACAGGTGCAGTCCTTCAGGACAACACCTACAAGATAATCAAACAGGCAAGATTTTTTGAACTGCTTTATGTACGTATATTGATAGCTGTACTTATCGCAGCGATCATCAGTCTCATAGTGTGGGCGATAATGCGCTCAACGATAATTGCGCGGCAGTACAATGAAATACGTCAGGCAAAAAACGACGCAGAACGCGCAAACACGGCAAAATCACGTTTTCTTGCGAACATCTCCCACGAGATACGCACTCCTATCAATACGATAATGGGCATGAACGAAATGATAATGCGTGAGGACGCAACTGATGTCCCGAAGGAATACTTCATGTCTATCATGAACTATTCATTTGACATACGCAGTTCTTCCGAACTTCTCCTCGGAATGATCGACGATCTGCTTGACATCTCCAAGATAGAATCCGGAAAAATGCACCTTATCGAGCAGGAATATGATTTACAGGAGATGCTTCGCTCAGTAATATCCATGATAAGGATAAGGAGTACCGCTAAGGGACTGAATTTTGAGATATCCGCCGACGAAATGCTTCCGCGTCGTATGTACGGTGACATAAGCAAGATAAAGCAGATAGTTCTCAACTTTCTGACAAATGCCGTAAAGTATACAGCTGTAGGCGGATTTGTTCTGAACATTACCATGGACGAGCGGAAAAATGATTCAGCGATCATAAGCTTTTCGGTTAAGGACACCGGAATCGGCATTAAAGCTGAAGATATCGACAAGGTTTTCACAGCTTACGAGCGGCTTGACGAACAGCTTAGCAGTGGTATTCAGGGAACAGGTCTCGGACTTGATATCTCCAAGAGATATGCCGAACTTATGGGCGGAACTCTCCGATGTGAAAGCAAATATAATGAGGGAAGCGAGTTCATACTGACACTGCCGCAGAAAATCGTCGATTCCACTCCCATAGGCACGTTCAGCGAGTATGCAATCGACGTTGTAAAAGGACCGTATCTGCCGCAGTTCATAGCACCCGACGCAGATATACTTGTAATAGACGACGACCCGATGAGTCTCGACCTTATGAAGGGACTTCTTCAGCCTACAAGAGTATTCGTAACGACCTCACAGCGTGGTGAAGATGCACTTGAAAAAATCAAAGACACTCACTTTGACGTAGTATTCCTCGACCTTATAATGGCAGGAATGAACGGTATAGAAATAATCGAAAAGATACGAAAAACCGACAAGAACCTTCCTGTCTACGTACTCACAGCGAATGCCGCAGAAGATGAGGACTATTACAAAAACATAGGCTTCACCGGATTACTTCTCAAACCAGTAGACGGCGACAAACTCGAAAAGACGATAATGAAGCATCTGCCGGAGGAAATGATGGAACATCCCAAGCAGGAGAGAGAAAATGCCGAACCCAAGGAACTTCCGTCAGATATGCTGTGGCTGAATGAAACCGAAGGAATATCAGTGAAGGACGGAATCAAAAACTCAGGAGGCATATCGGGATTTCTGTTCTCACTTGAGCTTTTCCGTGACACTATCGACGAAAACATCAGTATCATACGTGAAACCTACATAAGCGGAAACATCAAGCTTTTCGCCCTGAAAATCCACGCAATAAGAGTATCCGCACATATCATAGGCGCATACGGACTTGCAGAATATGCAGGAAAACTTGAATCTGCCTGTGACAAACACGATATTGAATTTATCAACAGTCATATAGACGTGCTTATCTCGGAGTATGAAATATACAAAGAAAGGCTGAAGCGGCTGAAGCGTAACGAAGAATAGTTCATCTGATATCGAATTCATAGTCACCATGAACAGGGATATCGTGTGATTCTATACGTTCGATACTGCCCCACGAGTGATTTTCAAGCGACTGTATCAGGTCGTCGATATCATACGGATTACCCTCCGCTTCCATTTCGACAGAGCCGTCGGGAAGATTTCTGACCCAGCCGGAAACACCGAATCTTCGGGCAGAACTGCTTGCTTTCCAGCGGAACCCGACTCCCTGAACATAGCCATAAAAAATAATATGTCTTCTGACTCTATCCATTACAATACACCTCTTTTTTTAAGGCAATACCGCACAAAGATTGTGCTGAAGATGCACCGTGAGATTTTTCGTCAGATTGTATAGAAATTCCGCAGGCATACTGACGTATGTCAAGGGATTTCTGTGCAAGATGACGGAAAATATCCAAGCAGATTCAGTACAAAGACGTCAAGCGGTCTTTGTGCGGTGTTGCCTTAAATATTATAGCATGACTGCGGGTTAATTTCAACAAGGCGCGGACTTTATCACAAACATTCCACATAAGACTACCATAATTCCACTTACGCTCCATTTTCTTCTCATAAAACTCCCCTATAATAAAGTCATAGAAACAAAACAACAAATCCGGTATAAAGGAGAAGATATTATGAAAAACACTTATTTATTAGCATTTGCTTTAACAGTGGCACTCGCATCAGCAACAGTACTCACAGGCTGTGGAAATAACATACTGAGCGACAAAACAGAATCCACATCAACAGCTGAAACGACAGAAAAAGAGTCTGAAGCCACAACTGAAAATGCAACAGAAAAAACTGAATCAGCCAAAACGGATACCACAGAAAAGTCAGAAACACAGTCCGTATCACAGCTTACAAATACTGAGGAGACAACCTCTTTTACCAAGCGAGACCTTGAACAGACAGCCGACACAAGTGAAGCACAGAATATAACAGTAGCCGAAGGCAAGACCATCGAAATCTCAACCGAGGGAGTTTACGTAATCAGCGGAAAAGCAACCGATTGTACGATCAAAGTCGAAGCTGACGATACAGCAAAGGTACAGCTTGTCCTCGACGGTGTAAGCATCACAAACAGTGATTTCCCTGCAATCTACGTAGTATCAGCCGACAAGGTATTCGTAACGACTACAGAGAGTGAAAATACACTTGAAGTAACAGGTCAGTTCACATCTGACGGCGATACCAATACTGACGCAGTAATATTCTCAAAAGACGACCTCGTACTCAACGGCACAGGCACCCTCAATATAACATCAGCATACGGCAACGGAATAACCTCAAAGGACGACTTAAAAGTAACCGGCGGAACATACAACATGGAAACTGCCCTTGATTCATTCGAGGCAAACGATTCGATAGCAGTAAGCGACGGAACATTCGACATCAACACAAGCAAAGACGGTTTCCACTGTGAAAACGACGAAGCAGAAGGAACAATAACCATATCCGGCGGAACATTCACCATAAACGGCAAAAGTGACGGAATACAGGCTTGTGCACTGCTTCAGATAGACGGCGGAACATTCGATATCACATCAGCTGAAGGACTTGAAGCAACATCAGTTATCATCAACGACGGAACGATAAAAATATACGCGACCGATGACGGAATCAATGCGCCATCAGGTTCAACGACCTACTCTCCCTCAATCGAAATAAACGGTGGAGATATCACAGTTGAAGTAGGCCCCGGAGACACCGACGCAATCGACTCAAACGGCTCGATAACCGTTAACGGCGGCACAATAAACATCACCGCACAGATGTCGTCATTCGACTACGACACAACAGCACAGTTCAACGGCGGCACAATTATAATAAACGGCAGTGAAGTCTCGGAGATACCGCAGAGTATGATGGGCGGAGGATTCGGCGGCGGACACGGAGGTCCCGGCGGACGAGGCGGACGCGGAAACTTTGAACAGCCAATGTTCTGAAAATAAGAATACCTTTCAGATAAAAATGGAATCCGCTCCAAGGCATTTACATCGGGGCGGATTTCGTGTATAATGATAGTATTATGGAGGTGCACTATGCCGAAGATACTTATAGCCGATGACGAACCCAATATAACACTGCTTATAAGCCGATACGCACAGCGTGAAGGCTATGAAACGGTATGCGTTTCAGACGGAAGACAGGCTATCGACGCCTGTGCAAATGACAAATTCGACCTGATAATCCTCGACGTAATGATGCCCGACACTGACGGCTTCACCGCCTGCAAAAAAATCAAAGAAACTCAGGATATCCCGGTTATCATGCTTTCGGCAAGGGGAACTGAATTTGACAAGCTTTTCGGATTTGAAGTCGGTGTAGACGACTATGTAACAAAGCCGTTTTCACCGCTTGAACTTATGGCACGTGTGAAAGTAATCCTCAGTCATAAAAAATCACCTGTACAAAAAACGGACGATGCAGTAATAACTATCGGCGGAATATCGGTCGATACACTCGGTCTAACGGTAAGTATAGACGGAGTAAAGGCTGACCTGACAGCAAAGGAATACGCACTGCTTCTGCTTCTTATAAAAAACAAGGGAGTAGTACTCTCACGCGACAAGATACTAAACGAAGTATGGGGATATGACAGCTTCGGAGTTGACCGGACAGTTGACTGGCAGATAAAACTACTGCGCGGAAAGCTTGGAGAATACCGCGACTGCATAAAAACGGTCCGAGGGGTGGGATATAAATTTGAAACGTAAAACAGGAACTTTTCAGAAGAAACTGCTTGTATGCTTCATAGTCTTCACAGCTGTCATTTTCACGGTACTCTGGCTGCTTCAGACAGTTTTTCTTCAGCGTTTTTATGACGGAATGATAATAAAAAATACTCTTTCGGCAGCCGAAAAGATATCAGCACACAGCAAAGAGAATGACATCTCAGACTACATCGACAAGCTTTCGCGTGAAAACTCGGTAATCATTTTTGTGACCGATACAGACGGCAGCATACTCTACAGCTCAGATGAGTACAAGCGTATACAGCATATGCACGAAAACGGCGAAATAATACCCGATATGAAGCCTGACAGCAGGATTCCCCGCGCACACTACCGTGAGCTTCCCGCGAACTACAGTGAATTTCTCAGCAAGCTCAGCTCATCTGATACAGATACTGCGGAACTCCGCTACGACGACTTATATGTCTGCGGACGCTTCATCGACTACCCTGAAACAGACGGGAAAGCGGTCCTTTACATAGGAACGATGCTTACACCTGTAGGCTCAACAGCGCGCATAATACGCATTCAGCTTATATGGGTAACAATTTTGTCAGTAATTATCGGAGCAGTTATAGCGTGGTTCATGTCGCGCAGTTTTTCGCGGCCTATCTCACAGCTCACCGAAAAAGCACATAAGCTTGGCGAAAGCAGTTCAGATGTCACATACCACGAAGGCTTCTGCTCAGAGCTTGACGAGCTGAGCCACACTCTCGACGCTACATCAGAAAAGCTCAGTCAATCGCGGGAATTTCAGAACGAGCTGCTTGCGAATGTCTCACACGACCTGCGTACTCCCCTGACAATGATAAAGGGCTACGCTGAAATGATACGCGATATATCACGCGAAGACGAGCAGCAGTGTACTGAAGACGTAGCAGTAATAGTCGAAGAAGCCGACCGCCTCACTGCCCTTGTAAACGAGATACTTGAATACTCAGAGCTGCAAATGACCGACGCTGAACCTGTAATGAGCGAGGTAAACCTCAGTGAAACAGTTAAAACGGCGGCAGGCACATTCAGAAATCTCTACGAAAAGGACGGTTTCATCTTTGACTGCAAAATTGAGGAAGAAGTATATGTGCACGGAAATGCTTCACGACTCGGACGAGCAGTATATAATCTTACGGACAACGCAGTCCGCCATGCCGGAGACGAAAAATGGATAGGAATAGCACTAAAGACTGAAAAAGACCGTGTAATAATCGAAGTATCGGACCACGGAAACGGTATCGCAAAGGACGAACTCGAACGCATATGGGACAGGTACTATACCTCGCGTCAGCGAAACGGAAAAGGAGTTTCGGGACTCGGGCTTGCTATCGTAAAGCAAACCGCCCTGCTGCACAACGGCAGATGTGAAGCAGAATCCGAAGAAGGAAAGGGCAGTACATTCAGAATAATACTAAACGTTTAATAACGGAGGAAATATGAAACTAAGACCGTTCATGGCAGATGATTCTGACGTAATAAAGCAATGGGACAACGACGAGAGAGTACACAATTTATGGTGTGCAGGACGCATGGACTACCCTCTCGAACGAGAAAATTTCCAGTCATTTCTCGCTGACATTGCAAAGCGGCACGGAGATACTCCGTTTACAGCAACGACCGACAGCGGCGAAGTTATCGGATTTTTCTGCTATTCGCTCAATACATTAACTAACGAAGGAATGCTCAAATTCGTCATCATAGACCCTGAACACCGCGGCATGGGTTACGGCAGAGAAATGCTGAAACTTGCGGTAAAATATGCATTTGAGATAACGAAAGCAGAAGCTGTACATCTCAACGTCTTCACAGTCAATGCAGGAGCAAAAAAGTGCTATGAAAGCGTAGGCTTTACTGAAAGAGAAACAGTCCCCGACGCATTCACCTACAAGGACGAAGCATGGGGACGCTGCAACATGATAATCAGGCGATAGCAACCGTTTACCGGAGGGAAAAATGCTCTATTATATGTTCAACAAGCCACAAAACTGCGTAACAGCGCGTTCTGATGCGGTACACAAAACGGTCATGGACTACTTTCCCGATGAACTTGCAAAGAAGCTTCATCCGGTCGGCAGACTTGATAAGAACACGACCGGACTTCTCATTCTAACTGATGACGGCGACCTCGATTTCAGAATCATGCAGCCTGACCGTCATATCAGCAAACAATACTTTTTCTACGCACTCGGAAACATGACACCGGAAAAGACTGTACTTCTTGAAAAAGGGGTACCCATGGCAGACTTTACAACACGAAAAGCGGTATTTACTTTCGGACAGGAATATCGTATCGGCGAGTTAGAGGAGTATATGTCACCGGAACGTCACGACCGCTACATGAAAAACCCAGAAGGTCCGGCATTTTCGGGTTACCTCACAATATGCGAAGGCAAAAAGCACGAAGTAAAGCGAATGCTTGAAGCCGTAAACTGCCGGATAATATATCTTAAGCGTGTAAAAATCGGCAATCTTGAACTTGACCCTCTCCTTGCCCCCGGAGAGTTCCGCACACTTACGGAAAGTGAACTGAAACTGCTGAAAGTGACGTAATAAGCGAAAATGCTTATACCTATGCAATCAAGTCCAGTATATAACAAATTCAGCCAGTACTTATCAAAGTACTG
>Ga0310695_10006508_pt1 | contig 19245 bp, 18 predicted proteins | sample RumenRJG_04DNA_FD_203882 | JGI IMG/M metagenome (GOLD analysis project Ga0310695, IMG submission 203882) | Bovine rumen microbial communities from Lethbridge, Alberta, Canada - RJG_04 (v2) (version 2) | ecosystem: Host-associated > Mammals > Digestive system > Stomach > Rumen | place: Canada...
AGTTAGGGGTATTTTATAATATTCAGAGAAAATCGCATTTTTATAAAACGCTGATATTCAGAACACTTTCAGAACAACGGAATATCATGGAATATCACTTTGCGATACTCATAATCTGGAGGTCCCTGGTTCAAGCCCAGGCTGGTCCACACTAAAAATCAAGCACTTACGAGTTTCTCGCAAGTGCTTTTTTCATGTCTGCGTAAACAATGCGTAAACAAACCACCTCCTCATATCATATTTCCCACCCATAGGGTCTCTCTTTTTTAGGTATATATTATACTATACCTTTTTGCTTAAGCATAATCAATGCGCCTATTGAAAATGTCATTAGCCATACAAAAACACGGGAGATTATTTGGAGATACATAAAAAAAGTAAGTAAGATTTTCTTTATGACTTGCTGAATATATACTAGAAACAATACCCCCACTATTTTTCGCATAACTGCTTAAAAATTTGTGAGGGTGTTTGTTTATTTATCGATTTTGATATGGTGAATCAATAAAATTATCTTAACTTTACTTATTCAATTGAGAAAACAAAGTTTGATTTATATCTTCCCAAATTTTATCATTAAATATGGCTTGCTCATAATATATCTCAACTATTTTTTTTCTACAAGACTCCTCTGGCAAAGTGGAACTCTTTAGCTGGTCTAGTAAATCACTAAAACAATCTTTACAAACCTTGCTTGAACGTTCATTATTATGAACGTTGTCAATATACTTAATTGAGTTGTTCAGCCAAAATAAATTATTATTAGTCTTTATTCGCCATTGTTCTAAAAATGTTTGTTCATTAACCACTAACCAATCCCACATCCCTATTTCGGGAGTAATATGTAAGAACGAAACATACTGACGTACGTCATTGAAGTTATTCAAATCTTTTTGTTGTCCCTCATTCAAGTTTGACGAATTTGCTAAATCATCAAGGCTGGTTTGGGCATCATAATCCAAATATGCGAATACCATGTCTTGTCTATAAGGTAGAATAGTGTTCATTTGTTTTAGGAACTCTAATACTTGAGGCCATCCTCCAACATATATAATTTTATAGTTCAATAACTGTGGTATTCGTTCATAATGTTTACTTAGCATTGTCTCAAGGCAATAATATGCCATCTTATCCTCAACGAGAAACAGTTTATCGAAGTTATTGTCCACTTCATTTGTTAATCCATTAAGAATATAAGAAGGTTTACATTTATTCGAAACTGTAATATTTCCTCCTTTATTTTCTAGATAATAAATTGAACGACAATTCTTTATTAAAGATGAAGAATGAGTAGCAATAATAACTGTCAGTTTCTTTGCATTAGCTAAATCATGAAGATAGTCATAAAATGCTATTTGTGCAATTGGATGTAATGCTAATTCTATTTCATCAATTACTACCAAAGTTTTGTCTTGAACTCCTTCTAATTGATCCAACATATTCAAAACAAATCTTTCGCCTAAACTAAACGTATTTTCCGAATAATTTTCAATAACATAAAGCTTGTTGTTATGTCGGATTTGACGCCCTGGACGACCCTTATTTACCAACTGAATATATCTTAGATTGTTAAATTTGGTCGTATCAAGAATTTTGTTCATTGCGTCTATAAAATCTGGAGAAACACGAATTTTTTTTAATTTTTGATTCTTTAATTGGGTGGGAGTATGTACATCAAATCGCATTTTTGATGCACTGACATATATTGTGTTCGCAAACCCAAAAGATTTTAGTATATCAGCATTTCTTTTAGGATGCGGATCCCAACCATGGTTTGTATGAGAATATAATACTCTTTTACCTTCATTATTGACATAAGTTATCCCATATTGGCTTATATCATCAAAGTTGTTTGCTCCTAAAGGGAAATTATCTCGAAAAGCATCAGCATTACATATACGATATAGTGCAACAAGTAAATTAGTTTTTCCTGTACCATTCTTACCTGTAATTAGATGTACACCTGATTTTTGGGGCATTTCAAATTCCAATTTGCGGATACCTTTTATATTTTCTAATATAATTTTGCTCATTTTCGATAAAATAATAACTGTATCATTTATGCCCAATTAAAAACTGGACTTGTTTTGTAATTTATTAATACTATGTATTTAAATTAAAGTAAACGGACTTGAAAAGTATTACTACAGAAAGTACAAATGTCATCTTTCATTACCTATTCGTTATGGAACATGTAAATGTTCATTATGTCCGTTCCCCATTATTATGTGGGAGTTAATATAACTGTATATTTCATTTCTTTTGTATAGTATCTCATAAATTTGCATTTTCTATTGGCAACCTTGATAAGATAAAATACGTCATTTTCTGTTAAAACAATCCTGATGGAACAAGACCTAACGAATTAATGGACTCATAGGCAGTCGAAAGCGCATCAAAGACCTTCAGAACATCGTGGTAGTCCCAGAATTTGAGTTCGTCACATATCGGCCTCAATGAAGAAGCTTCTTTTTTTATCTGCTCAAGTTGCTTGGCATCAGAAACAGCAACAATACCTTGTACAGATGGGTTATTCTTTGCCTTCATCAAATTGAGCAACAGGCTGTCAATACTACCACTGTTTTGTACCTCAAACACGTATGTGATTCTTCCCATGTTACCAACTGATACCTCCCAGATGGCATCTACAACCGCACCATTAGCAACCTTCTTCTCAACTTCAGCTCTGAATCCAAGGAAGGAGCCAATATCCCTGATTCTGTCCCTTACGTCATTATGAACAAATGCCTTCTGCTTTTCTGTTTCTTTTTCTGGTTTCTCTTCTGTAGATACTCCCATTTCCGTTGGCTCAATCTGCAAATCTTTCCAAATGAAGTAGTCTAAGGCTAACAAATCTTCGATTTCGTTGACACCTTGCTTTTTTGCAGAAGCAACAAGTTCACGTCCAACCTTAGAGAGATAAGCATATTTTTTACCATCAATAGCCGAATTATATTTGGGAAGTTTAGGAATACCCAAAGCAATAAAACCTGTGAGTGATTTCTTATTCCAAAGAATATACTCATTTGGATTGAATTTATTCAGCATTTCACTGATAATGGCGGGACCTAATCCCTTTATCTTCTCGCGAAACTCATCCCATCGACTTTCGATAGATGTTTTCCCGTGAAACAGATTAATCAGCTGCTCTCGAATCAAATCCATACCATTGCTTTTAATGACGTTATCGAGGTAATACTTCTTATTTCCCCATATACGCATGGCCCATAGTGGTGCGATAAGATTGAAAAACTCCTCCTCTGATAGGTTCTGCAATCGTTCTTTTGTATAAGATTGCATCTCCTTACACATAGCATGACGTTCGTTGAAATCCGATTCAACTTCCACCTTATTATTGTCTGCCCATTTCTTATAGTTTGAAAGAGCGGTTGAGTATAACTTTTCGTTCATATTTCCTAGTTTAATTTTTATTCAGTGCCATAGTTAAACATGATTAGTCTATTAGTAAATAGCAGGAGTGCCGTATGTAAGCAAGGAATATCCACACTCTAAAAGTGAGAGTGAATTTGTTACGCTTTAAGGCTTCAACCCGGCGACAAAAATACACAAAAAAAATAAATTTACCAAATTTAACACGAGAAAAATCAAATTCCCATAGAATATTAATGATAGCCACCTTTCATAATGTTAAAAAAACGTTGAAGTTTAAATGAAAAAGGCGCACACATGGAAATGTACGCCTTTGGCTAGAGTTATAAATAAAGTTCAAAAATCAGTTTTCAATCGAGAAGCCGAGTGCAGAAAGCACGGCTGTGAGTGTGGTTAGAGCAATGTTAATGATTACCGACCACTTGTTTTTTGTTTCGTTTGTCATAACTATTTCCTCCGAATAAGATTTACATAATTATCGATACCAAGAAATGTAGCCGTAAGCGTAAGCAACTGAGCTACAAAGATTAGAACGCTGCTGTCAATCACCCCCATAGGGGGGATTATCAATCCTGCCACTCCAAAACCGATAGCGCAAATGAAACTTGCGAGTGCAATCTTCGTTTTCATAGGAGCCTTTCTGAGTTTAAAGGTTAGAGATTTGTTGCTTTCGCCATTTAGAAAAACCAATTAAAACAAAGGAAAACAAGAGAAAACATTTTTTTGTTGTTATGTTTATTGTTGTTGTTTTTATATGTTTTTATTGGTTTTATCCTGTTTTTTTAGAAGGCGAAAGCAAATTAATTGAAAGAAATACGACTTGCGTCGGGGTGGAAAGTAAATTGTAAGTAAATCAAACCAGTAAATTAGACGCGGCATACGCCGCTGGGAAAATTAAAATCAGAATTAATTTTCTGAATATAATTTACTGAATTAATTTTCTTCCAATTTACTTTCCAAGTCCCCCCCGACGTAAGTCGGAGGGTTAAAGGCCTAGAGGCTGTCGTTTCCGTCTCCACCGCCGGAAGGCGTGTTGTTTGAAGCGGTGCTTCCTGTTGCGTTGCCGTCAGGCACGAGGAAGCTCTCGATGCTTGCGCCATAGCTGCTCTTTGAGAGAGCGTAAGCGTTATCGCCCTGATGCTCCGCAAGGAGCGTTGCATTGACTGCGATAAGGTTCTGAGAAGAGACGAGGGTCTTGCCGTCACTCTTACGAGAGTGAACCCAACCGAAAGCACCGACGAAGGCAGCGCCGTAGTGACCAAGCATTGAGTCCTGACCGTAGAAGCCTGCACGACCTGCAACATCCCAGAGGACGGAGGTATCAGCTGCATCAAGAATCACCTTGCTTGCAGAGAACTGACAGTAAGGAATGCCAGTCTCAGCGTTGGTCTGCTGAGTGATTTCGAAGAAGGAAATCTGGTCGCCATACTTGTAGTCAGCATTGTTATTGACAACTGCCTGTGAGAACTCCGCAACGGTGGTGCTTGCACCGATGGTGAGAGAGCCGAGGTAGATGTCTGTTGCAGAGTTGTTTCCTGTGCCAGAGATAACGATTGAAGGGAGAGAGCCCTGCGTAATCTGATAGGCACAAGCTACACAGCCACCACCTGCCACCTGTTGCTTGGTGAGATACACCGCTGGGCGCTGCATGTTCAGCTTTACGAACATGTTATAATCGCTCAGATTCTTTGGCTTATTCTCGAAGCCATAGTTGAGCAGCGGACGGATGCCCTTGTACATCGCCACAATGTTGGTGAAACGTGTGCGTGTTCTCATCTGTCCCTCAGAACGAGGATTTTTGATGCTCGTCATCTTTTCTGACACAATGGTCATACCATTGACCTGCTTGAAGGTGAGCTGACCAGCAGATCCATTCATTTTACGAATAAGGCCGTTAAGTATTGCCATTTTTCCCCCCTCGTTTGTTTGACCGGTGAGGGGTTCCGGGTTCAAAAATTAGTAATCTTAGTTTCTTCTGCCTAACATCTTCGTTGTCCTTTTTGTTCCCTGTTCATCTATTTGCTTTTCCCATTTATGTCCGCTGAAAAATGGGATTCACATAGGATTCACATGGGAACTACATAGGACTCACTCCGATGCTTGCGGACGGCAGGCGATCTTTCTGATTCACGATGCAAAGGTACAAATTTATCGTCGGCAGACCTATTGTTGTCGCCAATGTCAGAAGATTCTGTCGCTGAGTTTGAAGGTTTATGGAATAGAAATCAAATCGAAATCGGAAATGACTATTGACTAATGACCATCATGACTAAGTGCTTAGTCACGTTAGTCAATAGTCATTAGTCATTAAGCGAAATGAAATGCGTTTTGTGCTCAAAGTAAATAGATATATATTTATATATCTATTTACTTTGCCGGAAAATCGGCATCTCCGAAGCCGAAAATGACTAATGACTAATGACTATCATGACTTGAATTTCTATGAATTGTAATGAAAATAAAGTTAAAGTGCCGACAAATCTGCGATATTAGAATTTTTTTGGGTAACTTTGCAAGGCAATATTATGTAATTTTGGTAGTGCCCCTCAAAACGAAAGTTATATATGGTTAAAGATAAACTCATCTACCAATTTGTTACATATTTAGTAAAAAGCGTAAGTATGAGTAAAGGTGTGGTATTCAAGATAGTTTATCCATCTTTGTACGAAATATAAGCAATAGAATCATGGCAGAAAACAAAAATTTACAGACTCCTTCACAATCCATTCAGAAATCCTATCTGAGACAACCTGTTAAACAGATTGAGTTGGAAAACTTTAGAAAATGCCTATATATTCTTCTAGAAGAACTGACCCCTTCAGATATAGAAGAAGCCAACAAGGGACGTGTAAAGTCGTTCCTTGAGCACACCTTGTGGCCTTCTGATGCATACGAAATTAATGCATCGGGAAGGACTGACCTCACTATCAAGGACAAAAACCTTGAGCGTAATGTCGTTCTCTTTGAATTCAAGAAGGTTGATAGTAATGAGATGGTGACAAAGGAGAACATGGTTCGCAAAGCCATGTTCGAACTTGTGTTGTATTATATACTTGAAGAACATGATAGGAAGAACACAAACATCAAACACCTGGTGATTTCTGATGGCTACAAGTACTTCTTCTTTGAGAAAGGACTGTTTTGGGATTTGTTTGGAAAAGATAAGAAATTTGTACACGACATACTATCATCAGAAAGAACAAGTAGCGAGAAGCGTGATTATATCTACTATCAGATTATCAAGCCAAAAGTAGAGGCTGTCAAGAGTAAACTATCATTCACATACGTGAATTTGACATCATTCAGCAAGGAGATAGAAAATGCCGAGATTATTTCCAAGCCTCGCTTTAAGGCTCTATTCAAGCTTTTCTCTCCAATCCACTTACAGAAACTTCCATTCTCAGAAGACCATAATACACTTAATAAGAATTTTTACACTGAGCTTCTCTACATTATGGGATTGGAGGAGCGAGGTCAAAAGCACCAGATTCAGCGACTCAAAGAAGAGAATCGTCAGGACTATTCTCTCTTTGAGCAGGCTTACTCTATGCTCGCTGACTACGAAATGAATGAGAAGACCATAGTTGACAAGGACGAGAACAAACGATTTGAAACAGCTCTTGGTTTGGTAATTGTTTGGATCAACCGTACCCTTTTTATGAAGTTGCTGGAGTCACAGCTCATAGCATTTAATTTTAAAGAAGATAAGAAAAAATATGCCTTCTTTGATAAGTTGACAGACTTTGCTATGATGCACTATCTCTTCTGTAAAGTCATGGCCATTCCAGAGTCAAAGCGAACAAAAGAAATGAAAGATAGGTTTGGCGAAGTACCATATCTGAACAGCTCGCTCTTTGAACTTACAGACATAGAGAAGAACTACTTTCCTATCAGCAGTTTGCGTAACAGTAATGTCGTAATCATGAAGAATACCTGTCTTAAAGACAAAAAGGGCAAGGTGGCTTCAGGAAAGATGCCAATTCTTGATTATCTCAAACAGTTCCTTGACAGTTACGATTTTGGTGCAGATGCAGGAGAGAGTGGCAAGACCATCATCAATGCGTCAGTACTGGGTCTTATCTTTGAGAAAATTAATGGCTATAAGGATGGTTCTTTCTTTACTCCGGGATATATCACTTCCTATCTCTGTCACGAAACATTGAGGCGTTGTGTGACCGACAAATACAACGAAAAATATGGTACCAAGTATGAGGATTTTGAGAGTTTAGTAGATAATTTTGACTATACCAATAAATCTCTGAGTGATGAGGTTAACGAAATGATCAACAGCATTCGCGTATGTGACCCTGCTGTAGGTAGTGGTCATTTTGTTGTGTCAGCACTTAACGAGTTTATTGCCATCAAGCGTGAACTGAATGTCTTGAAAACCATTAATGGTAAACGCTTTGGTTATCGTGTAGATATAGAGGATGATGAGCTCGTTGTGACTGATGCAGACGGAGAGTTGCACTATAATCCGAACGACGAAGATAGCCAGATGGTGCAGGAAACACTTTTTGAAGAGAAGCGAACCATCATAGAAAACTGCCTGTTTGGTGTTGACCTCAATCCCAATAGTGCAGAAATCTGTCAGCTTCGATTGTGGATAGAGTTGCTGAAGAATGCATATTACATCAAAGGAGAAGATGGCAAACGTCATCTGCAGACATTGCCGAATATTGATATCAACATTAAGTGTGGAAATTCGCTTGTGATGAAGTATGCTTTGGACGCTCCTATAGATCAAGTGCTTAGAGGGGCAAATGTTACTATGGAGGAATATAGAAAACATGTTGCTGACTATAAGAATTGTCCAACGAAGGAACACAAGCGTGCTGTACAGAAGGATATAGCTAATATAAAAAATAAACTTAACGAAGGCTATGACAAGGACACCAAGGAATATCAAAATCTGGTAAAAGTAAATGCGGAAATTCTTAACCGTTCAAACTCTTTGTTTCCACCTGAACAGGCTGAGACAAAGATATTGGCAGACTTATACAAGCAACAGGTAAAACTTCGTAAGTCAGTAGAGGAAGTTTCTACTCGTCATGCCCGTCTGAAAGCATTTGAATGGCGCTACGAGTTCCCTGAGATACTTGATGACAAAGGACAGTTTATAGGCTTTGACTGCATCATTGGTAATCCTCCTTACGGTGTTTCTATAAAGGATGAATATAGAAAGACTGTTGAGGAGAAGTATGAGCATGTACCTGATTATGAGATATACTACTATTTCATCTCTTTGGGACAAAAACTTCTTAAGAACAAGGGTTATCTATCTTATATAATTCCTAATACTTGGTTGTTTAATCAATTTGCCCAGCAATTTAGAGAGTCTTTGGTCGTGACTGATTCTGAGCACCCTTTTGCTTGGACAATAAAAGAACTTCTCGATTGCACAAACATACCAATCTTTGATTCTGCTACAGTAAGAAATACAGTACTTATAATGCAGGAAAGCAATACCCCATCCGCTAATATTCACTATAAGAATACTAGAGACCTAATTGAAGATCAAGATGATAATAAGCTTGATGATAAAGCCCTATTTAATAAACTTGTTGGTCGTGAAAGTCTCTCTATCTCTATAGAAGATATCAAAAATGAGTTTTCTCAGAACTGGGGCTTGGCATTCTTTTTGACAAAGGAAGAAAATCAAGTGGTTCGGAACATAGAAAAATATACTGTAGCTCTTGAGAAACTTTTCAGTGAAGTTTCTCAAGGCATAATAGCGTATGACAAACTAAAAGGTGTTTCTAAAAGCGATATCGATAATCGTGTCTTTCATTCTGAAATATATAAGGAAGGATACAAGAAGTGGCTTAGAGGTTTTGATGTAAACAAATATATAGTTGAATGGAATACTACTCCTACAAAGATTAGTGGAAAACAAACAGACAAGGAAATTTACGTTGACTATGATAGAATCCCCAAGGCTCGCGAACAAAAGTTCTTCATGGGCAAGCGTATGTTGGTTCGAGAGATTACCAACCCTTCAATTTTTGCCGCAATAACTAATGAGGAATTATACAATGATCCTGCAATTCTTGTTGTGAAGGATAGCGACAACTATACACTTGAATTAGCATGTGGTATATTAAATTCACAACTTGCGACATTCTACCATTTTAGACATTCCCCAAAGGCAACAAAAGGAGCTTTCCCTAAAATAATGATTTCTGATATTAGAAACTTCCCTCTTCCTGTTATTTCAGATAAGAATAAAAAGTATGCAGATGAGATTATTCGCTTGGTCGGTATCATTCAAAATGAGGTGAAGAATATTGATGTCGACAAAGCAAAGGTTGCAAATTTGCAATGGCAAATTGATTATTGGGTGTTCAAATTGTACAACCTAAAAGAAGAAGACATTTCCATAATATCTGAAAATTTCTTTGATAACAAACCATCAGAATTTACAATAAACAATGAAGTTGAATAGATAAACCAAGTAATTGCTACAATCCGATGTTGTATGTGATATTCATTGAAGAGGAAATGTTTAATTTAGAATATTAACAAGAAATAATATGTCGCGTTTCGCACAGTACTATATAAAATATCATCATGAGTTTGCTCCATATGATTGGGAGAACAGACAGAAACACCTTGGTGCTCTCTTCGAGAAGGATGAGAGCATTGTGTTTGGTGTGGGTGAACCATCGGAGGAGCAGAAGGCGAAGGGCGAGGTGTATGCAAAGACGTATAACCACAGAGTGTATCATTTGGCTAACAATCCAGATATCATCGTGATGCAGTTTGCCAATAGCATCGATATTCCCGTGGAGATTGCTTATCAGGCGGCATGGGTAAAGGATGAGCCATCGTGTTTCGTAATCATCGACAATCGTGAGAACCTTCGTACGGTGGCTATTCAAAAACGTAAGAAGGCATTCGGCAATCCTGGTCAGGTGGCAAGGATATTGGCAGAGAAAATTGACGAGACGCTGTATTGTGACAAGTGCTACAAGGTGGAGATTTTGCCGGAGTTCTATCCCGAGGACTTGTTTGAGGCTTGGGAGAAGTTGCAGCAGAATGCCATAGAGATGCGTTTCGGTGTTCCGGAGATGGACGCTGACGAGATATTGCGCAAGGTGGAGGAGTTGAAAGATAAAGGAAAGGAGTACTTTGATGACTCTCTGATGTCGGCTCTTATACAACTTGCGGTAGAGGCTAAGAAGGCGAAGTACAAGCAGTTGTACAAGATTATGCCTGAGGACAAGAAGGTAGCTCTGTACGTGGATAAGTCGAGTGTGTTCATGAAGAACCTCATCACTATGAGTCGGGCACTGAACATGCCAGTGGAACTTGTGACGAAAGATGCCGGTACGTTCAAGTGCTTTGTGGAGACAGACGAGGACAATACGGACAAGATTGTTTGCCGTGAGTTCAATGCAGACCTGTTGGAGCAACTGTTCACGATGAAGAACAAGGAAGGTGAAGCCTTGGAGCAAGGTGACATCAATCGTATAGAAGGCGAGATTGTGGAGATGCTGAACGCAATGAAGCATGAGTCGGAAGATGATGAAAGAGAGCAGGTGGCATGATAGTACGATTGGATAAAGAGCAGGCAAAGCAGGAGCGTAGACGACTGCTGGGTGATACGGTGTATGTCATCTTTCACGATGCCTTGAAGGCATGGCAGAAGGATGGAAGGACGACGTTGTCACCTGTTGAGTTGTTCCTCTCGGCAAAGGGGTTCAGCAAGTTGCTGATGGAGTTGCCTGACATGATGGAGGGTATTGACGATGAGATGGATGATCTCGTTGACGAAACAGAGAACGAGAATGATGCTATGATCATCATGATGCTTGCATCTGGTATTCTGCACGCTGTAGGTACGCACAGAGTTGGCTTTGACGCTAAGCCTGTCATCATGGCTATATATGCACGATGGAGTGACCATCCGTTGTTCATCCCTTTCATGGATGAGGGTTGCAAGAAGGAGCAGGCTCGTTGGCTGGAAGGCAAGCGAACCAATCTGCTGACGTATGAACTGGAGGAGATTGGCAGAGATGGTGAAGGGGAAGATTCTGTAAGACAGATGTTTGAACTTATTGTTACTCCTGAATACAATATCAGCAAGGAAACTTTGAAAGAAAACCTGTTGTTTCTCAATAAGTACAACATTGGTCATGGACATGCATACGATAAAGAGATACTTTCCATATACGAATTATTAGGTGTTACTAATCTTCCCTCCATGAACGACAACAACGGTATTGTGGCTGGAGGCAATCTTGAAGCAAAGATTAGTTTGACAGATGATCAGGCAAAGATACTTGCTGATAAGCTATCGGCAAATGGTAACAAGAAACTATTGGAATAAACAACACTCTCGTATATGGCTATAATAATAAAGGGTGATAACAAGGGGATTGCTGTAGACGGCAATCTGACGATAGAGAATCTTGACTTTCAGTTTGGTCAGGGGGTACGCTCGGCATCGGGAGTGCATCGTGATGTGGTAGATGCTGATGTTGTGGAAGAGATTCCGGTTGTGGATGGCAGGAAAAAGGAGTATCCTGCAATTACAGATGTGCAGACGGAGTTCTTTGAGTCTGCATTTGTGATAAAGGGTACGGTGATTGGGCAGAAGCCAACGATTCTTGAAATGCCAGTGGAGTGGATAATGCATACCATACATGACAAGACCGAGGATTGGAATCCAGCGGAAAAGACCTCTGTGCACAAATGGAAACTCTTGTATGAGGCACTCAGAAGGCTGAAATTCTTCCGAAAAGAACAGAAGCACAGGTATGCAGATTTTGTACGGGCAGTTGTGAGATACTGTTTCCCTGATGTGGCAGAAAGTTACAGCAATAACATTTCGAAGAGCTATCTGGATGAACATTTCGCAGATTGGTCGAATGAGGACAAAGCTCTTTATAATACTTTGAAGGAAGCGTTGACTTTCCAAAAGTGACTTCCTTAAAACACACTTTTACTTCCTTGAAATTATAGCACTTCCTCGTAATTGAAGTTGCATTTCCTCGTAAGGGTTCTTGGCAAGAAATTGCTGGGAGCCCTTATTTTTTGTGTGTATCTTTGCACTCGTTGAAGGACAAAACCGACGGCAAGTGCTTAGGTTGTCTACCCCTTCACAACCATTTTATATAAACAAAATATTCAAATTAACGGTAATTTTAAGTAACAAGAAAAATGGAGACATTGAAAGTTATCAAGGTGCTGCAGATGCAGCAGGGAACCTCGGAAAGAGGACAGTGGAAGAGTCAGGACATCGTGGTGGAGGCTCAGCAGAATGTGCAGTATCCGGACAGGTACGTGCTTCACTTCAGCGGACAGGCGGTGGATCAGTTGGCTGGTATCCGTGAGGGCATGGTGGTTACGGCTCAGTGGGCAGCCAGCGTGCGCGAATGGAAGACGAAGGACGGCAGGGTGATGTACAGTCAGGAGATGAAGTGCTGGAAGATTGAGCCCGTCGCAATTAGCAATTAACAATTAACAATGAGCAATTAATAATTAACAATGAGCAAGTTTTATTTTACTTACTACAAAGAACGTAAGGCAAAGAAGGAACAGATGATGTATTCGCAGTTGAAGACTAAGATGCACAGACGTTCGCAGAGATTTGATTTCTTTTATTTTGGTTTCACTAAAATGGTGAACAGACATAAGTATTAATCTGAGTTAGATGAGCAGAGGGATTCATCCTCATGAGGAAGCAATGGTGGCCACCTGGATTCCAATGTAAATCTCTCTCGCAATTCGACTACAGATTATGGCAAAGAAAATTATCAAGAGCCAGACAAGAGTTTTCTCCGACTCGTATAAAATGGAAACAGAGACGGTGTATCATGAGGACGGTACGATTAGGACGTTCCCTTGTGCATACGAGTTGGGGCAGCAGATTACGTGCTCGGGTGGCACGGTGAAGATGAAGGCCAAGGTGGTGGTGGACAACGATGGCAACACGTATGTGATGCCGTACAATAGGAACTCCGGTGAGCGTTATCGCCGCTTGTTCAAGACTACCCACGGTGAGGTGAAGGAGACCTCGACGGATGTGATTGTGAAGCTTCAGTTCCGCAAGGCTGATGGCAGATTGGAGATCTGTGACATGCTGGAGGATGAAACTGACGACATTATTAACTTTATTGAAACAACAGAGGAGGTAGAGCAGTGGCAGTAAATTTGATTACATACGACGCATTGCGTCATAAGATTGCAAGACCGGTAACATCGCGCGAGGAGTATATCTCCTTGCGTGACTCGGAACAGAACAGAGTGGCTGACAAGAAGCATCTGGTGCAGATGAATTATTCGTTGGTTTCCCCTCAAAACGTGGAGATTCTCGAATTTCCGCTCCGTGGTGCAAAGACGGTGGGTAATTCGGTGGGTATGGACATTGACTGGACCCCTTCCCCGCTTCCCCGTGGAGGGGAAGAGCCGGCAGACGCCAGTAAGGAGGAATGGATGAAGAAAGTGCCTGAGATGATTCTGGCAAAGAAGGATGAGATAGGACTTCTGATGCTCGAAAGAAGCGCGACGAAGGGATTTCATATTGTCTTCAGGAGAAGGCCGGAGATGAGTCAGGAGGAGAATCTGCGTTGGGCAAGCGATATGCTTGGCGTGGAGTTTGATAAGGGCGCGAAGGATGTGACGAGGGTGTTCTTTACACCAACGAGCGAAAAGTTGCTGTTTCTCAGTGACGAGATCTTTTGTCAGGAAGCTTTGAAGGAGCGAAATAATATAGTGCAAGATGAACCCCCTGTGTCAGAAGATGCAACCGCCCGAGAAAGTGCCGTAGATGCGACAGATTCGCATACTGAATATGGAGCTATGTCGCCCATACAGGACTTGAATTATCTGGGAATACCTTATTCACAAATAATCGATAAATACTGGGAGTTGTTCTACCAAGGACAAACCCCGGTGAAGTCTAACCGTGACACATTGACGTATGAGTTGGCAAACGTGATGAAGCATATCTGCGGGTTTGACCGTGGGGTGCTGGCGAGGGTTATTCCTTGCTACGACGGTTTCCCTGAGGTGGAGAAGATGAAGTGTATTGATTCGGCTTTGTCGGGTAAGCGCACTCAGATGCCAAAACGACTGCGTGAAGTCCTCCTGTCTCTTCGTCAGGATCAACTCAGAAACAGTAGTGACCCAAACTCTCCCCTCTGGGAGATGGAGAGGGCTGCGTTTGACGAGGTGCTGGGACAGGACGAGTTGTTCTACTACAACAAGATTCCGAAGGCGATGATGGTGCAGGGCGTGAAGGATTCGATTGATGCTGCTGGGCACTCATTGGCGATGCCTACGATAACGGCTGTGTGTCCGGCTATTGGCGCAAGGGCCACGGGTGTGCAACTGGTTGTACATGGAAAGCCTAACACGCTGAATCTTATCTCGTATATCGCTGGTGACTTTGCTTCGGGCAAGGGTCAGATGGATGACATTGTGAAGGCTTGGATGGCTGAGGACGTGATGATGGCCGAGATGTACAATCAGCAATGGGCGGAGTATGCTGAGAAGAAGAAGCAGAGCAAGAACAAGAAGGAGCAGCCGGTGGAGCCGAAGTTCCCGAAGGTTTGGCTGACGCTGAACAATACGACTGCGAATCTGGCTGAGGAACTGGCGAATGTGCAGGGACGACATGCCTTCTCGTTCACACCTGAAGCCGATGTGGTGAGTCAGAAGTGGAAGACATCGATTTCGGATTTCTCGACAATGATCAGACAGAGCTATGACGGCTCGTCGTACGACCGTGAGGCGCGATCGGTAGATGCTGTTAATGTGCATATTCCCAGATTGCTGTGGAACGTAGTGATGTGCGGTACGCCCGATGCCCTGTATCGTGTGGTGAACAACTATACCGATGGTTTTCAGAGTCGTATTGCGGTGGCTCGTACACCCGATAATACCTTCGCACCGCTTGCTGACAACCCCGCCCACTTGACCGACCGTCAAAAGGAGAAAATTGAGCAGATTTCGCACTTGCTGCCACTGATGAACGGCATCGTGGAGTTGCCTAAGTTGGAGGCTCGGGGCCGTGAGTGGCTGGAGGAGATTCGTCTGGAGACGATGAAGAACGACGATAAGGTGATGGCTCGTCAGCGTATGCGTATCTGCGTGACGGCTCAGCGAATGACCTGTTGTCTGATGCTCGTAGCGGTGTGTGCGAAACTCATCAAGGAGCATGGCGTGGCGGGTGCGGAGAAGCGACTGAAGACCGATCCGTATATGTGGCAGAAGATGATAGAGAAGATGCAAACACAGGCGTTCATGGATATGTTCGGCATTGTGGCTGATTCGCTGATTGACAACGCCATGTTCTTCTTCCGCGACCGCATCGAGGATGCCTTCTCGGCTCGTACTTACGCTGGCAGCACCAAGGCATCGGCAGGTCGATCACGCAAGGGCAAGAACGACAGCATCTACTCACGACTGCCTCAGGAGTTCTCGTTCGGTGAGGCAATGAGTCACTCTGTAGCTGTGAAAGGTGCCACTGTGACGCAGAATGCCGTGCAGCAGATGTTGAAGAACTGGATGAAGCAGGGATTGGCAGAAGTGCTGGAGAATGGGAATTACCGCAAGGTTAATAATGTATAATAAACGAATGAAGTTATATCTATATCGTATTTGCACCCGTCAGTTGACAACTGACGGTGTGCTCAAGGATGAGAATGGCGTGAAGATCTGCGATACGGCAGAGCATACGCAGAAGATGTTGCCGCAAGGGGTGTATAAGGTGGTGCTACGGAAGCATCCGAATTTAAGACATAGGGCGGTGCAAGTGGAAAGTGCCTGGATAATCCACGGCAACGGTGTCCACGAAAAGGACTTTGGAGCAAGCATTATCGTCGGTGAGCATCTCGTGCCAGGAGTAGTCATCCGCAGTTACTCATACTTCGAACGCCTCATTAAGCGCATAGAAAAGGTGTTTAAGCGAGGTGGGGAGGTGGAGTTAGTCATTATAAGTCACGATAGTCAATAGTCATTAGTCATTTTCGTCATTAATAATAAATAAGTGAGCCCCCTCGCCCCTACCTTAATGGGAAGTCCGATGTTGATAACATTGGAATATGTGTCAGGGGAGTAGATAGTATTTTCTGCTAATAGGGAGTTAGTAATTGAATAAGGGTGAAGGAATAAGGATGAGAGTTTGGTTGGCTTTCTGCTTGTAAGACTATCAAACTTTATTCCTTCATCCATAAACTTTAATCAGAAATGATAATACTAATCAAACGTAAATATTTCAAGAAGGATTATACAATAGGTTCTCTCACAATTGAGGGAACATCCTTTAAGTGTGATACTCTGGAGCCTCGCGATCGTGAGCTGAGGAGGAAAGAGAATGAGTCTTTTGAGGATTTCGCTACGAGGGTGAAGAAGGTGAAGGCACAGACTCCAACGCTGCCGACGGCAATCCCTTACGGCACTTACTGGACTCATATGAGGATGTCGACAAAGTTTCGTGGCTTCCGTCCAATGCTCTGTGGAGTGGCTGGTTTCCTTGGTATCTTTATCCATGAAGGCAATACGCCCGGCGATACTAAGGGGTGCATCCTTGTGGGTGAGAACCGTGAGCGTGGTAAGGTGCTTAACTCTCGCGCCACCCTGAGATTCCTGATGGATTATATCTATAAGGCTGAAGAGGTGGGGGAGCCTGTGGAGGTGGTGGTGAGCAATTGAAAATTGATAATTAATAATTGACAATTGATAATTGTTCGCTAAGGCTCACCAAGCTAAAGCAAGTGATATTTTGGGGAAATAAAGGGCGGTTCATAAGAGCCGCCCTACCCCTCTTTGAGGGAGATAGAATCAAGATTAATCCTATCTGGATAGATTATCTTATAGTTCACCGAAACATACTCAAAGGCTTTACAATACATAAACTCAATTGCTTTCTTGCAAGAAGGAATCCGAACTTTATGCTTCCAATGGAAATGACGGGAAATTCGCGGTATTCTTTTTATTCTGAGCATTTTTAACTGTCATACTTGGATAGAGTATGAGAATCATAGTCGAGTTTGCATCATTTCGTTGCTAGTTGATACAGAAGAATTGAATAATTCGCAAAGTATTTTGTTTATAAATGTTATTTTTATGTGATTTATTCACGATTATCACAATTAAATCGTACATTTGCACAAAGTATTATAGCAAAAATGGATAATAAGGATTATAACCGTATAAAAGTTGCTCTGGTTGAACAAAAGAAAACAGCCAGATGGTTGTCAGATGCCTTAGGTAAGGATCCTGCAACAATTAGCAAGTGGTGTACTAACACTACTCAACCATCCCTTGAGATGTTATTCAAAATTTCAGAACTGCTCCAAGTTCCTATTCAAGAACTTGTAAGAAAACAAAACTTTTAGCTTGACAAAATTAGGCGTATTCATTTTTTACCAACAAAAAGAAATGTAAGACAATGGCATTACCTATAAATATAGAAGATTTGCTTAGAAAGCAGCGAGTAGAATCTAACAGGATAGAATTTAAGGAAGGATGGAATCCTACGTCCATCTACCATAGCATCTGCGCATTCGCTAATGACATTGATAATCTTGGAGGAGGTTACATCATCATTGGCGTTGAGGAAAATGATGGCATTGCTGTTCGCCCTGTGAAAGGTGTACCAGAAGAAAGTCTTGACAAAATTCAAAGAGAAATCCTTCAGTTCAACCAATTGATAGAACCAGCATATGCTCCAAGAGTGTCTGTTGAAGAAGTGGATGGTAAATATGTAGTTGTGATTTGGGCTACCGCTGGTCACAATCGCCCATATACAGCACCTGCGGATGTAAATGCCAAACTAAAGAAACCTATTTTCTATATTAGATACGGAACATCCTCAATAGAAGCTAAAGGAGAATTCCTTGATCAACTAAGGGATATGGCAAACAGAGTTCCATTTGACGATCGTGGTAATGAAAACATCAGCATAAATGACATTTCGCCTCTATTATTGAAAGATTACCTAACCAAGATAGACAGTCGGTTAGCAAAAGCGAACTTTGCAACTGACATGGAGACAATATTGGATCAAATGCAGCTATATGATGGACCAAAAGAAAAAAGGCTTATCAAGAATGTTGCTGCTATGATGTTCTCAGAGCATCCGGAAAAGTTCTTTCCAACAACACAGGTCGATATTGTTGTCTTCCCAAAAGGGCGAGAAGTTGATCCCGAGAACTTTATTGAGGTTCCACCGATTAAAGGACCTGTGCCTATGATGATACGCAATTCTTTGGAATATCTGCGTACCAACATCATCAAAGAGCGTATAAGCAAACCTACTGATGATGAACGATCGGTAAAGGTGTTCAATTATCCATTCCAAGCATTGGAAGAAGCTGTTGTCAACGCCTTATATCACAGGGATTATAAGGAACGTGAACCAGTAGAAATTACTATTGAACCAGATAGAATCAGTATACTCAGTTATTCTGGTCCTGACCGTTCTATAAGTTTAGAGTCGCTAAAAGAAGCTAATATGCTCAGATCTCGCAGATATCGCAACCGCAGGTTGGGAGATTTTCTCAAAGAGTTAGACCTGACCGAGGGAAGAGCTACTGGTATCCCTACTATACAAAAGAAACTCAGAGAGAATGGTTCGCCTAAGGCAACAATAGAAACCGACGATTCACGTTCGTATTTCCTTATTGATATACCTGCAAGAAAGGATTTTGTCCAAGATGTGGATAGGATAAAAGAGTCTGATATAGAGCGAATTAAGCTTAATATGTCCAAGATGTGTCCAAGATATGTCCAAGATATGTCTATGAACGAATTAGGCTTATTGGCAATTTGCCTACTGAGAGCTCAAGAAGATATTTCTGCTCAGGATATGTTGGATGATATAGACAAGGTTTCTTTTAAGCA
>Ga0310695_10006510_pt1 | contig 19240 bp, 18 predicted proteins | sample RumenRJG_04DNA_FD_203882 | JGI IMG/M metagenome (GOLD analysis project Ga0310695, IMG submission 203882) | Bovine rumen microbial communities from Lethbridge, Alberta, Canada - RJG_04 (v2) (version 2) | ecosystem: Host-associated > Mammals > Digestive system > Stomach > Rumen | place: Canada...
CATATCTGCCGATGCCAGCGAACTGCTTTCTGCTGTTATTGACGGGAATCCAAAGTTCCATAAGCTATATCAAATGTATAAATTAGTCGCAGGATGAATGAATATTCACTTGCGAAACTTTAGTTACTATTTTTTTAAGTTGCAAAGATAGAGAAATTCATTTAATTAACAAAATTATTTGGAAATTGAATTGCCCATACACGAAATTATACAATAAACTATAATACTAAAAAATCACTAACAAATAAAATTCAGATATATTAATGCATAATTTGAAAAAAAAGTGTAACTTTGCCGTCAAAATACAAGTGAGGAACATTAGTAGGTATCATGATACAACGATAATTCCTCTTAAGAAAAGTCATATCTACAATAAGGAAATTTTTAGTTTCTGCGAGTGTTCTCTTATTGAGACCTTAAAGGCGGTGACATTCGTTTCCTCTTCGTGTTATTATATCTCATGATCTTTATCGGGTCTTGAGAAGGAGAGGTGTGCGGTGTCATAAAATGATTGTATTTTTTCATTAGAGATCAGTCTTATGCAAGATATAGTTCTCATCTTAACTAATAGTATTGGTGGCCTCTACAATTTCAGGCAAGAAGTTATAAAATCTTTAATAGAGGCAAATTACCATGTAGTGATATCTGCTCCTAGGAATAAGAAAATCCAGTGTTTTTTAGAAATGGGGTGTGAATATATAGAAACTCCATTCAAAATTAAAGGAACAAATCCATGGCAAGATATCAAACTGTTGTTTAGATACAAAAAAATAATAAAAAGGCTTAAGCCTTTGGCTGTATTAACTTATACGATTAAACCTAATATTTACGGTGGTATTGCATGTAAATGGTGCAAAGTATTTCAAATAGCCAATATTACAGGACTTGGTACGGCAGTTGAAAAAGAGGGCTGGATGCAAAAGGTTACCATTTTTCTCTATCGCATAGGAATGAGTAAGACCCATCTTATTTTTTTCCAAAATCAAGCAAATCTCAATTTTTTCCAAGACAAAGGCATTTTAAAAGGAAAGAAAATGTTGATTCCTGGGTCTGGAGTCAATATTCAGCATCATTCCTTCCAGCAATATCCAACAGACAATATTATCAGGTTCTTGTTTATAGGTAGAATACAGAAAGAAAAAGGAATAGACCAGTATTTAGAAGCGGCTGAGATTTTGAGAAAGCGTTTTCCTTTCCTGGAATTTCATATAGTCGGTTCGTGTTATGGCCATTATGCTCAACGTGTTGACGAATACAACCAAAAGGGTGTAATTATATATCATGGACAGCAAATAGACGTTCGTCCATATTATAAGATGGCTAATTGCACCATTAGTCCGTCTTATTATCCTGAAGGGATGTCTAATGTATTATTAGAGAGTTGCGCAGCAGGACGTCCTATCATTACGACCAATCGACCTGGATGTGGTGAGGTTGTAGATGATGGTGTCAATGGCTTTCTTGTCCGCCAAGAAGACACGACCGACCTTGTACATCAAATCGAAAAGTTCATTCATCTATCATATGAGGAAAAAAGGCAGATGGGGCTCAATGCTAGAAAAAAGGTTGAGCAAGAGTTTAATCGTGAAATCGTCGTTAACGCTTATTTGAAAGCAGTGGATGATGTGCGATACCATAATGCATAATATTTGAATTAAACAAGTAACGTGGTAATTAAAATATGAGAAACATTCTAATTACATCAGCCGGACAGCGAGTCAAATTGACTCAAATATTTATGGAATCAGTTCAAACGCTTAAACTTGATTCAAAAGTATTCACAGCAGATCTCAATCCCCGTCTCGCACCGGCGTGTTATATTTCCGATAAAACATTTTCTGTTTGCAGATGTACAGACGCTTCATATATTGATCAACTTTACGAATTATGCATTAAGAACAAAATCAACATTATTATACCTACCATTGATACTGAATTAAAGATTCTTTCAGAGAATAAGGATACTTTTCAGAAAGATGGGATTTTCATTATTGTTCCAGACCCATATTTCATTTCAATATGTCGAGACAAGCGAAAGACATATAAATATATGGAAAGCATTGATATTCCAATGCCAAAGTTGATTGATTTGAACAATCCACATTTCCCCATGTTTGCTAAGCCTTACGATGGTTCGTTAAGTACAAATATCCATGTAATACAAAGCGGGGAAGATTTGACGACCGAAATACTCAATGATCCCAAACTCATCTTCATGGATTATATAGACAAGGAAGAATTTAAAGAGTTCACGGTCGATATGTATTATGGACGTGATAATAAGGTAAAAGAGATCGTGCCTCGTGAGCGTCTTAAAATCAGGGCTGGTGAAATTAATAAAGGAATCACCCGCAAGAACTATATAGTCAATTTCCTCAAAGAACGAATGGGCATGATTCCTGGAGTTGTTGGATGTTTGTGTCTGCAACTATTTTATAAGGAGAGTGACAACCAAATTTATGGTATTGAGATTAATCCCAGGTTTGGTGGAGGGTATCCTTTGACTTATCACGCTAAGGCCAACTATCCTGAATATATTCTGAGAGAATTTCTGCTCAATGAAAAGATAGAATATACCGACGCTTGGATTGACAACACATTGATGCTGCGATACGATCAAGAAATCATATCTTATGAATAAAGTGGTTGTCTTTGACCTTGATGATACACTTTACAAGGAAATAGATTTCCTGAAATCTGCATATCATGCCATTGCCACATATGTTGCTGGTGATGTTGATTCAAAATTGGTGTTCGACAAAATGATGACATGGTATATCCAAAATGAAAATGTATTTCAACAAGTGATATCCAATTTCTCTCAAAAAGAAGACGTGACTCATTTGCTCGGTATATACCGCAATCATTTTCCTGATATTTCTTTGTCGTCTGATATAGAGATGGTTCTGGAAAATCTATATCAAGTTGCCACATTAGGTATCATTACCGACGGCAGAAGTGTTTCGCAAAGAAACAAAATAGAGGCATTGGGGTTAGGTCGCTATTTCTGTAATGATAATATACTCATTTCAGAAGAAACAGGTTATTCCAAGCCATCAGAACAGCCATTCCGTTTTTTCATGGACAAATATCCTGGTAGCGATTATTTCTATGTGGGAGACAACACCGAGAAAGATTTTATAGCGCCTAATAGGTTGGGATGGTCTACGATTTGTTTAAAAGACAATGGTAAGAACATTCATAAACAACACTTTGACCAACCAACAGACAAGTCACCACAACAAATCGTAAAATCTCTTTCTGAGATCGGCAACTACCTTTAATAGAACAATCATGGATGTTGAAAATCAATATGGAACATTGCAGATCCAGACGGAATTGCTCAAGTTGCTTAAAGTATTCCATGGTTTCTGCTTGGAAAATGATATCAAGTATAGTCTTGACTGGGGGTCTTTATTGGGGGCTGTAAGGCACAAGGGCTTTATTCCCTGGGATGATGATCTTGATATTATGGTCGATAGGGAAAACTACGATAAAATTAAAAAATGCATAACGCAATCCCAGTTGTTTATTGAAAGGGATACCTTGGCTCTTTGGGTGGACCGCATACGTTTTAGAAACGATTCTCATAAAGAAGAAGGATATACACCAACAATCGACATTTTTCTTATTGACAATGCCCCAGACGGCAAATTGGCGAGAAAAGTGCGTTTGGGGTCACTGCTGTTTTTACAGGGAATGCTGAAACCAAATCCTAATTTCAAAAAAGGGAATATTCTATATCGAATGGCCACATTAGTAACATTTGTTTTGGGACGTCTGGTTCCAAATACATTGTTGTTGAGATGGTATGACAGACTGATGCAATGTTCCAACAAAAGCCAAACAGAAAAGAAAGCGAGTTACAACACTGCTTTTGAAGATTTGCCAAAACTATATTTTCCCGATGTCATAGATAATGTGAAGACTGTGCCATTTGAGGATACTCATGTTTATATCACAACTGCTTATCATCAATGTCTGATCGATAAGTTCGGCCCAAACTTCATGAATCCACCATCGAAAGAAAATCAATTGCCTTCACATGTTGGCATCAATAAAGATAAGAAATAAATAAAATAAACAAGAGATTACAAAAATGAATGTAGCGATCATCATTGCAGGAGGCTCAGGAAGTCGTATGGGACAAGACATCCCTAAACAGTTTATCAATGTTTATGATAAACCGGTGCTCATTTATACGCTTGAGGGATTTCAAAAGCACCCACAAATTGATGCCATTGAGTTAGTTTGTATAGATGGATGGCACGATATTGTATGGGCTTACGCCCGACAATTCAACATCGACAAACTCAAATGGATTGTCTCAGGTGGGAAGACAGGGCAGGAGAGTATTCGTAACGGGGTTTACAATCTTGAGGGGAAATGCTCACCAGATGATATTGTCGTCATCCATGATGGAATCCGTCCATTGGTCGATGCTTCAGTTCTATCCGATGTAATTATTAAATGTAAAACATATGGCAATGGGGTTACTTCTTTGCCATACAATGAACAGATTTTCGTGGTAGACGACGAAATTTCAACTACTAAATATATACCTCGCGAAACCCTTCGCCGAGTTTCAACCCCGCAAGCATATAGATTTGATTTGCTTGACTCTAAATACCACGAGGCCTACGAAAAAGAAATCGGCATCTATGGTTCTGCATACACTAATACAATGATGGTTGAATTAGGTGTGCGACTCTATTTTGCGGCGGGTTCCGACAAAAATATTAAATTAACTACGATAGATGACCTTGAAATGTTCAAGGCATATTTAAAATCTGACAAAGATAACTGGTTAAAATAGTAGATTTATGACACTTTACGATAATTCAGATTATCTAGATGATATAAAATTAGTAGCCAATGCCAAATTGCCATGGCATAAACTGAAAAATAAATCAGTCATGCTTTCTGGCGCTACTGGAATGATAGGTAGTTTCCTTGTTGATGTATTACTATATAAGAACCAACAAGATGATTTGGAATGTGAAATATATGCACTTGGTCGCAATGAGCAGAAAGCAGCACATCGTTTTGGCGGAAACATGAAGCGTATTCATTTCATACACTACGATATAAACAAGCCCTTTATAAAGAACGAACTTGGCACCATCGACTATGTGTTGCATTTGGCAAGTAATACTCATCCCGTAGCATATGCCACAGACCCCATTGGCACTATCACTATAAATATCAATGGAGTTGCCAACATGTTGGAATTTGCTGTCTGCCATAATGCCACAAGATGCGTTTTCGCCTCATCCAACGAAATATACGGAGAGAACAGAGGGGATGTGGAGAAATTTGATGAGGGATATTGTGGCTATATAGATTGCAATACGATGAGAGCAGGATATCCAGAGAGCAAACGTTGTGGTGAAGCATTGTGTCAAGCATATATACGCCAAAAAAATCTGGATGTGGTTATACCTCGATTCACGAGGTCTTACGGCCCTACGATGCTAATGTCAGATACCAAAGCCATATCTCAGTTTCTGAAAAAGGCCGTTGCAGGTGAGGACATCATTCTAAAAAGTGCTGGAAATCAGTATTATTCATACACATACATTGCAGATGTAGTTGAAGGGTTGCTCACTGTAATGCTTTGCGGAGAAAAAGGAGAAGCGTATAACATAGCGGATGAGGCATCAGATATCACATTGAAAGACCTTGCTTCATTGATGGCTGCGACCAATGGACGTGAAGTGCGTTTTGAACTGCCGGATGATATTGAAAGTGCCGGATACAGCAAAGCCACTAAAGCGCGTCTTGATAGTGCTAAATTACAACAATTAGGCTGGAAAGCCCATTACGACATAAAGACAGGAATCGAACGCACTATAAATATTCTCAAAACTATTTCATAAAGACTGTATGCGCACTACATTATATCAATACGAACCAGAACAATTAAAAGCATTGCAACTGGTTGAACTTGATATGCTGAAAGTAATTGACAGAATATGCAGAAAGTATGAAATACCCTATTTTCTGGTTTGGGGTTCAATGCTTGGAGCAGTAAGGCACAAGGGGTTTATTCCTTGGGATGATGACATAGACGTTGGATTACTGCGAGAAGATTATGAACGATTAAGAAAAGTACCTGCAGAAGAGTGGGGGGATAAATATGTACTTGTAGACCCCAAAGACAACAATCCACTTCATAGGCTTGCATATCCTCAAGTCCATAAAATTGGGTCTGTATTTGAAACAGAATATCACTGGAAACACGATAAAATGAAAGGTAATGTTTCTGGTGAAAGAATGCCCATTTGGCTTGATGTTTTTCTTTACGACCATATTGCCTCACCTAAATCTGGTCGCAAAAGATGGAATTTCGTTTTCTTATTAGGCAAGTTATATTATTACGCTAAATGCAGAATAACCCCATCTCGGGATGATTCTTTAAAGAACAAGATGATAAATTGTGGAAAGATGGCAATTTATTATATGCTGAATGTATTTCATAAGCCTGAATTAAAGATTTGCAATTTAATAGAGCGAATCTGTCAGAAAGATAATGGCGATTATATTGCTATCTTTTTTACAACTAGCAAGAACCACATGTCTCCTTGTAAGAAGGATGAACTTTTCCCGCTGAAAGAAGTAGAATTTGAGGACATGAAAACATTCATTCCTAAAGATTATGATAGAAGGATGCGTGATCGTTATGGTAACCATTACATGGAAATGCCAAGCATGGACAAACGAATCAACCATCCTCCTTATATTTTGAATCTTGGGGATGGAGGAAGTGATGTTATAAATCAATCAACATAATGAACACATTTTTTTCATCTTCACTTTATTGTCGCAATTCTAAATTTATTCTGAACTACAATTAATTACATATTATTCTAAATTCTATGATATATGGATATTAATTTTTTAAATTACCCACCAGATGTCTTGAACAGACTTCAAAATGTTGAACTAGAGATATTGAACAAATTTGATCAAGTCTGTCAAAAATATGGTATCACTTATTGGGCATCCTTTGGAACTGCTATTGGCGCAATTCGTCACCAAAACTTTATACCTTGGGATGATGACATAGATGTAGGTGTGATGCTGGATGATTATGATAAGTTGTTACAAATTCCTAGTGAAGAATGGGGGAATATGGTTTTTGTTTCAGGGAAAGATGATGTTCCTTATCACCATTCTTTATTTGCTAGATTATATAAAAAAGACACCGTATTAGAAAGTCATTTTAGAACTACTTATTCTAAATCAAAGGGGTGGCCTAATAATGCACCAATGCCGATATGGATAGATATCTTTATATTTAATCACTTTAAAGATTTAGACACTGTTAAACAAAATATAAATAAGTCATTATTATACCGGAAGTTATATTGGTGTAGTAAGTCTGGTATGCGAATTAATAAGAAAGATAATTTGCGAAAAAAAATAGGTTGTATAACAAGGGATATAATTCACAGATTATTGAATATATCAAGTAATTCGTATAAGACAATTTATAATAAGTACCTCAATTTATTAAGAGAACTTGATAATAGTGGAGGTAAATATATCTCATGTCTTACATGTTCTGAAACATACGAAATGACAGGGCTGTTTTGCAAGGAAGAAGACATGTTCCCTGTTGTGAGAGTCCCTTTTGCTAATATGACAATCCCAATGCCAAAAAATTACCATGAAATTCTTACAAATATTTATGGTGATTATATGTCGTTGCCACCAGAAGAAAAGCGCGTTAATCATTGTCCCGCTATCTTGGATTTTGGTGACGGAAAAGGTAATGTATTTTTAAAACAACAATAATAAATATATTTAAAATGAAATCATACGTATTTCCAGGTGATATCGATGAGCGTATTATGAAGATTGGCTCTGAGCCATTCATTTATATGCGTACCGATGCTTTTTCAAAAATCAATCTTGAATCAGAACAAATGCTTCTCGACCTGATTCATTGCAAAGATGGCAAAACCATTATTTATACGGGGTCAGGAACAGGTGCGATGAGTGCCATTGTAGAGAATTATGTCTCAACAAAGAAGAAAGCATTTGTTATCGATGGAGGTTCTTTTGGTCATCGATGGTATTCCCTTTGTCAATATTACCAAGTGAAGGCAGTGGATTATGTAGTTCCATTTGCTAAAGACATCGACTATGACGAAATGGAAAAAACATTGGTCGATTCAGGTGCAGATGTTTTCTTGTGTCAGCACCATGAGACTTCCACTGGACAACTCTTCAATCTCAAGAAGATTTCTGAGATATGTCATCGAAATGGTGTTTCGCTCGTTGTTGATGTCATCAGCTCATTCCTCGCCGAACCATTGAATATGGATGAACTTGGAATTGATATTTGCGTTACCAGCACACAAAAAGGGCTTAATATCCCTCCAGGTCTTTCGATTCTCTTTTTCGCCAATAGACTTAAAGACTACAAATACAATCATCTTGGTTATTATTGGGACTTCGATGACAATTTCGACAATCTCCGCCGTGGACAGACTCCATTCAGTCCTGCCACAATTCTTTATCTTCAACTTCACGCTCGACTAAAACAATTAGTATCAGAAGGTGGTGAAGACAAAAACATCGCTGATGTGCGCCATAGGGCAGAAGTCTTCCGTTCTTATTGCAAGCAATACGGATGGAGCATACCTGCCGAATGTCCGTCATATGCAATAACTGGGTTCCAGACAAGTGATACTGCTGAGCGACGCATTTTCAAAGGGTTGATTGAGAAATATGATACGTATATCATGCCCGGAGGGAAACCTGGTTTTTATAGAGCTTCTCATATGGGGTTACAGACAGACGAAGAACTCAGACTGTTGGCAGAACGTATCCGTGAATTTGAAGAGAAATGAAGAAAGTCATAACCTACGGCACATACGACCTCCTTCATCAAGGCCATATCAATCTGTTGAGACGCGCTAAGGCGTTGGGCGATTACTTGATTGTTGGTGTTACTACCGACAACTTTGATCTTGAACGTGGCAAGATGAACACCTGCAACAATGTGATGGAGCGTATCGAGGCGGTGAAAGCCACAGGCATTGCCGATCAAATCGTCATTGAAGAATACAAGGGACAGAAAATTGACGACATACAGAAGTATGGAGTCGATATCTTTGCCATCGGATCCGATTGGACCGGCTATTTCGATTATTTGAAAGAATATTGTGAGGTGGTGTATTTACCCCGTACAGAGGGAGTTTCGAGTACGATGCTTCGTGCAGAACGTTCCAATATACGTTTGGGGGTTGTAGGAACAGGCAGCATTGCCAAGCGTTTCGTACCAGAGTCACGTCATGTGGCCAACAACGAGATAACATCTGTGTATAATCCAAATAGACAAGAAGCAGAGATCTTCAGTAAGTCTTTCGACATCGAAAAAGTAGCAGATTCTTTTGACCAATTATTGGAAGATGCTGATGCTGTTTATATTGCGTCCCCACATGCCACCCATTATGATTATACAAAAAAAGCATTGGAAGCAGGAAAACATGTATTATGTGAAACACCTCTTGTATTTAGTGCCAAACAGGCGGAGGAGTTGCTTGATTTAGCCCATAAGAATAATCTGGTATTGATGGTGGGATTGAAGACGGCTTATTGTACGGCTTTCAGACATCTTATTTCCATGTTGAAATCAGGAGTTATAGGCGAGATCGTAGAGGTTAATGCATCGGTTACTTCATTAACTGATGAAAAGTCCGCCAAACTTGATTCCAAGCAGATGGGTGGTAGCATGAATGAAAATGCATGTTTCCCACTCTTGCCTATATTCAAACTTCTTGGTACGGATTACGAGAACATCAACTTCTACTCCAAGATGCACAATGGTGTAGACCTTTATACTAAGGCTGTGTTCAAATATAAAACTGCCATTGCTTCTTTTCAGGTTGGACTGGGCGTGAAGTCAGAGGGCAATATGGTGATTTCCGGTACTAAAGGTTATGCTTATGTACCTGCACCTTGGTGGAAAACTGATTATTTTGAAATTAGATATGAAGATCAAAATCTTAACAAGAAGTTCTTCTATCCTTATGAGGGTGAAGGCTTGAGATATGAGGTGAAAGACTTTATTTCTGCTATACAGACCAAAGGGTATTTTTATTCAAAGATTATGCCTAAAGAACATCTTGCCATGGCAAAGGTGCAAGAATTATATTTACAAGGTATAAATTTATATCAAATATAGTGTTGTATGCGTGTACACCTTTTTATGTATCTTTAACGGTAGATAATACGGTTACATATATTATAGAATAGGAAATGTTTAAAGTATTATTTGATCCGATATTCAAGATTCAATACAAAAACAGACAAATCTTAGCATATTATAATCATTGGATTTATTCATTTCAAATAGGAGAACAAACAAAAGACAAGAACCATTATTCACTCGAAGGGGAAATAATTACATTAGACAATCTTCATGAATGCGAGAAGCAAAATGATTATTTAGTTTCAAGGCTTCAGAAGTATCTTGTTGAACAAAAAGAATATGTGCAAGGGTTTCTTTTTAGAGATAAGAATAAAGAAGTCGTTGGCTTTATATGGGTAATGTACCCAGGTGGAAATGAATTTCAATATCGAGTGCGCAGAACCAAAGCGTTTATTTATGATGTATGCGTGTTCGAATCATATAGAGGTAAAGGTATATGTGGCAAAATGTTTGAAGTCCTATTTGAGTATCTAAAATCACAAAAAGGAATAGACCAAGTTAGTCTTGCTGTCCGAAAGAATAATCATAGGGCACTGAAAGCATATAACAAAATTGGAGGTCATATTTCCTGCTCTCGTCGTTTTATCCAATTAGCCCGAAAGTATAACATTCCTTATTATTCAGTTTAAAATCCCGTTAAATGCCTAATAGTTCAAAATTGTTGCTATATCCTATTTTAAATATTTGTATTCGTTTGTTTACATAATAGTTCTGTCAATTATACTATTAAAATTTTATATCAATGGGGTATAAGTCTATTATTAAAAATAAGAATTATAGGTTCATTATTCTACACAAACTATCTTGGGTTCCTGATAGTTTAATGGTACGATTGCAGTATAGGATTAAATTGGGATATTGGCCCAATTTAAAAAATCCTAAGCGCTTTATGGAGAAAATACAATTGTACAAAATAAAGTATTGCAATCCTATTTTGCCCCACTGTGTTGACAAATATGATGTGAGAGAATATGTTACTAAAAAGGGACTAAATGATATTCTAGTAGAATGTTATGCCGTTTATGAATCAGCCGAAGATTTTAAAATTGAGGATTTGCCGAATAAGTTTGTTGCAAAAAGCACGACAGGAGGTGGCGGCTTGAATGTGTTAATTGTAAGAGATAAAGCCAATCTTGATGTGCAAAAAATAAAAAGATGTGCAGCCAACTGGACTAAGCCAAGACCTCATCGTCCTTCTTCAGGCAGAGAATGGGCCTATAAGGAAATTCATAAAAACAGAATGATAATAGAAGAGTATCTTGAGGATCCGTCTCAGAATGATTTGGTTGATTACAAGTTTTTTTGTTTCGATGGGAAACCATACTGCGTACAATTGGATTCCAACCGACAAAATGACCATCATCAAAATTATTACGACACCAATTGGAAATCTCTTGGTGTTCATTGTTCATATCCAGAAGGGCCTCTTGTTCCTAAACCCTTGAATTTCGAGAAGATGCTGGAAGTTGCTAGTATATTATCTAAAGACTTTCCTTTTGTACGTGTTGATTTATATAATGTAAATGGAAAGATATACTTTGGTGAATTAACTTTCTATCCAACGAGTGGATATGGAAAATTCACACCAGACTCTTTTGATTATGAATTGGGTAAACAATTTAATGTGAGTTCATTCCAATAAACATAAAGACTAGTGTCCATAATTAATTACCAAAACCTTAATTGGCCCATCATTTTTCGATTCTAATTTAGCATTATTCATTTGCTTAAACAATTCAGATAGGGGGCTCTCAAAGAGAACCAACACTACCGCCTGAGAGAAAATCTAAAGGTTTTATTCTATATGATACACATTAAATTTATTCCACGGGCGAATTTGTTTTATCTCGGACATTAATGTGAGGAAAAATTAATTTTCGACACGAAAACATTGATAATAAAAGAAAGAAATTCTAGTATAGACTTTTTAAAGTTCTTGGCTGCTATTCTTATTACTAATTCACATATGGGTATTCTATATGGGAAATATGGTTTTATGTCTACAGGAGGATGCATAGGAGATGTGCTATTTTTCTTTTGCTCCGGGTTTACTCTATTTCTCAAACCAATGGAAGGTATCAAACAATTTCCTAATTGGTATAAAAGAAGGATCAGTAGAATATATCCATCAATTATTGCTGTTGCTATAATAATATACTTCTTCTTTAATATACATTGGGATGTGATGGATATTTTGATAGCAAGAAAATATTGGTTTTTAACCTGTATTATGATATATTATATTGCCATATATTTTATAGGTGTTTATTTAAAAAAGTGGATAACTTGGATTGCTGTATTTGTTGCTATAGGAAGTGCAATCTGGTTATATTTTGTATATCAACTACCTAAGTTTACATTATATGCCAATAACTACGAAAACGGTGTTAATTATGTACGTTGGCTTCTCTTTTTTGATTTCATGTTGTTGGGTGCATTTATAGGTTCAGTTCCAAAAGGGAAAATAATTTGTAAGCCGAAAAAGGATTTGTTCTTACTTGTTCTTAGTGTACTGCTATTTTATATAATATTTATTTCAACCATGAAATTCAAAAATGTTGGTTATCTTCAGATATTGAGTGTTTTGCCATTGTTAAGTGCTGTTTTCTATTTCTACAAAGTTGGACTATCTCCATGGGCTGAGAAATTATATAAAAATAAAGTTTTCTACTTTATTATAAGATTTGTAGGAGGACTTTGCTTAGAGATTTATATGATTCAATACTATTTGTTTACAGACAAGATGAACAGTATTTTTCCATTAAATATACTAATTATGTTCATCATTGTTATTACAGCAGCATATTTAACTCGTTGTTTTGCCCGTTTAATATCACAAACATTTAAAGATGCGCCATACAACTGGAAAAAAATGATAGCGCTAATTGAATAATATTTTTCATCATTTGCAATGAAGGTTTCATGGTAAATCAGGGTGTTTGCTCATTTACAAACTCGGGCAGTTAGGAAATTCAAGTCCATTATAATGTTCAAAGAAGGGTTGTCTTTGACGAAATAACATTCTATTTTAGTCGTGGATACGCAGATTATCATCCAGATTCTTTCTATTATGAATTAGGGAGATTCATTGAAGTGAGTTCATTTCTCAAATAATGATTCTATTTACATATACCATTTCAAATTTGACATTAAATAATCCCCAATGAAAATATCATTTGTAGGATTAGGGGGATGTCCGTTTTCCAATAGGGCAGCGGATGTAAGACAGAATGCATTCGCCGAATTGTTTGTTGAATTGGGCTATGAGGTGGAAATCATCAATAGATTCTCAAGGACAAAAAACAATCGGAGGTATTCTAATTACAAAGTGGTGGAGCCTTTCCGAAATGTAAAAGCAAAAGGTAAGGCCTCTTTTGTGTTATTTTATACCCTGACCCTACTTTTGGAACCACTAAGACTGCTACATTCCCATTTTACCCAACCTATAAGCATCATATACGTCTATTCAGCTCACACCATAGATCACATTCTTTATAAGTTATTGGCTTGGGTAATCGGGGCAAAAATGGTAAGTCAGTATTGTGAATTCCATTCATGCTCGTTGAGAAACAATCTCTATTTTAGGTTCAACAAGAAATATATAGATTCATTTGTACCAAAACTTTGGGATGGGGCCTTCTGCATTAGTCATTTCTTGATGGAAGAATGCCATAAGACAAGTCCGAAGACAAAAACACTGCTTGTCTATCCCATCTGCAACTTTTCCAACTACAATGAGATGACCACCAGCATCCATTCCAATGAGGACTATTTGCTTCTTTGCAGTTCCGTTTCATACCAAAGCGTGGTACGATTTTGCATCAAATCATACTTGCAGTCTAAAGCCTCCGAAGTGATGCGGCTGGTGGTGGTGCTGAGTGGAGACCGGCAAAGAATAGATCATCTGAAAAAGGAGTTTCCTGAAGTGACGTTTCTCTATGATATCGACTATACGCTACTAATCGACTATTACCGCAATGCGAAAGCCCTGCTCATCCCACTTCGTGACAATGTGCGTGATAAAGCACGTTTTCCCCACAAGATTTGTGAATACGTGGCTGCTAAAGGATTGGTGGTTACCACTAACCTCGGTGAGATGCCTTATGTTTTCAAGGACGGAGAGAACGCTTTAGTAGCCAATGGGTATGACATCAATACCTTTTCGGAGAAACTCGACATGCTTGCCACTCGACATGACTTCATGCCCATTAGGAACAATTGCTACCAAATGGGGTTGGAACTATTCGACATCCATGCCTATCTCACTCCTATGAAAGCATTTCTCGACAGTATGACAAAAATGTCCAATAGTTAAGTTGGAGATATTATATATAATTAAAGAGTAATGAAAGTACTGATATTGAATTCCGGATTAGGCCATCGCATGGGAGTCTTGACCAGTGAGCATCCCAAGTGCATGACGGAAATCTCCAACAACGAGACCATCCTTTCACGGCAACTACGACTGATTGCCGAAGCAGGGATAAACGATGTCGTGATAACCACAGGTTATTACGATGACGTGCTGGTGAAGTATTGCCGGCACCTGGACCTGCCGTTGCACATCGAATTCGTGAAAAACCCGGAATACGACAAGACAAACTATATCTACAGCATCTATTGTGCCAAACACCTGCTCGACGATGACATCATCCTCATGCATGGCGACCTGGTGTTCGAGAATACTGTCTTCGATGCACTGCTCGCCAATGAGGGCAGTTGCATGGCCGTCAGTTCCACAGCCGAACTTCCGGAGAAGGATTTCAAGGCGGTGATTTCTGACGGAACAATCAAGAAGGTGGGTATAGAGTTCTTCACTGATGCCATGGCAGCCCAACCTCTTTATAAGTTGGACAGGAAGGACTGGCTGGTATGGCTCGACAGAATCACTCAGTTCTGCGATAGCGACAACCGCAAGTGCTATGCCGAGAATGCGTTCAACGAGGTGTCTGACTTTTGTGTCATCAATCCCCTCGACGTGGAAGGGGCGCTTTGTGCCGAGATTGACACTCCCGACGACCTCGCCGTCATCTCCGCCCGATTGCACGAGATAGAGAACCGCAAGGTATATATGTGCTTCTCCACCGAATACATACACTCCGGACATATTGCCATCATCAAGAAGGCAAGCCGGTTGGGCAAACTCACCATTGGCGTGCTCTCCGACGAGGCAGTGGCCAGTTACCGCCGGTTCCCGTTGATTCCCTTCACTGAGCGCAAGTCGCTCATCAGCAACATCATGGGGGTAAGCCAGGTGGTGGAGCAGAAGGCACTCAGTTATGCAGAGAACCTCCATGAGTTGAAACCCGACTTCGTGGTTCATGGCGACGACTGGCGTGAGGGGTTGCAGAAACCCATCCGACAGGAGGTGTTGGAAATCCTGGCTACGTATGGTGGCAAACTGGTGGAGTTCCCTTACAGCCATGATGCCAAGTATGAGGAACTCGACAAGATGACACGTGCCCAACTCGCCATGCCCGACGTGCGCAGGGGAAGGCTCAGGAAACTCATCAACATGAAGGGACTGGTGACTGCCCTCGAGGCTCACAGCGGCATCACCGGACTTATCGCCGAGAAGACCACCGTGCTCCAGGATGGCAAGACCTATCAGTTCGACGCGATGTGGATTTCCAGTCTCTGCGACTCCACCGCCAAGGGCAAGCCCGACATCGAACTGGTGGATATGACCTCGCGTTTCCGCACCATCGACGATATCATGGAGGTAACCACCAAACCCATCATCTTCGACGGTGACACCGGTGGACTCACCGAGCACTTCGTCTACACCGTTCGCTCTCTGGAGCGCATGGGGGTGTCGATGGTCATTATCGAAGACAAGACGGGTTTGAAGAAGAACTCGCTCTTCGGCACCGAGGTGAAACAGACGCAGGACTCCATCGAACATTTCTGCGAGAAAATCAGCGCGGGCAAGAAGGCGCAGAAGACCCAGGACTTCATGATTTGCGCCCGTATCGAGAGTCTCATCCTCGAGCGTGGCATGGACGATGCCCTTGAGCGTGCCTTCGCTTTTGCAGGTGCTGGTGCCGACGCCATCATGATTCACTCACGGAAGAAAGACCCGTCGGAAATCTTCGAGTTTGTGGAGAAGTTCCGTGAGAAAAACGCCTCGACACCTATCGTGGTGGTTCCCACATCATTCAACACCGTCACCGAGGAGGAGTTCAGAAAGCGTGGCGTGAATGTGGTGATATATGCCAATCAACTCACCCGCACAGGCTTCCCTGCCATGCAAAAGGCCGCCAAGACCATCCTTGAGCATCACCGTGCCAAGGAGTGCGACGACATGTGCATGCCGATAAAGGAGATTATCACTCTTATTCCCAGCGATTTGTAAATCTAGGCCTACCATGATCAGACCTTCCTTTTTCATCGATACGCTTCAGAAACATGATATCAACTTCTATGCGGGTGTGCCCGACAGCCTGCTGAAAAACATCTGTGCATATATCTCCGACCACCTCGACAGCCGCCACAATATCATCGCAGCCAACGAGGGTGGGGCAGTGGGGATTGCCGCGGGATACCATCTCGCCACATCCAAAATCCCCGTGGTGTATATGCAGAACTCCGGTGAGGGCAACATCATCAATCCTCTTGCATCGCTCACCGACAAAGAGGTATACAACATCCCCGTACTTTTGCTCATCGGTTGGCGTGGCAAGCCTGGCGTGCACGACGAGCCGCAGCATGTGAAACAAGGCAAGGTCACCCTCCCGCTGCTCGACACGATGGGCATCAACTATCAGGTGCTCAGCCAGGATGAGTCGGTGGCTGAAATTCAGATTGCCGAGGCAGTGGCTTATATGAAACAGACCAACGAGGTATATGCCCTTGTCGTAGAGAAGAACACCTTCGACACCTATACGCTTCAAAACAAGGTGGAGAATGCTCTAACCCTCTCACGTGAAGAGGCTATCCAAACCGTGGCGGCTGCCCTCGGACCAAAGGACTGCATCGTGTCTACCACGGGCATGATCAGCCGTGAACTGTTCGAATACCGCACGGCAATGGGACAGTCGCATGAGCGCGATTTCCTCACTGTGGGCTCCATGGGACATGCTTCGCAAATAGCACTGGGCATCGCTCTGGAGAAACCCGACCGCCATGTGTGGTGTTTCGATGGCGACGGTGCCGTCATCATGCACATGGGTTCTATGGCCATCACTGCATCGAAAGCCCCCGTCAACTTCGTTCACGTGTTGTTCAACAATGGTGCGCACGATTCTGTGGGCGGACAGCCTACTGTAGGACTCGATATCGATGTGCCTGCCATTGCCAAGGCTGTGGGCTACAAGCATGCCTTCAGTGTGGATTCTGCCGAAGGGTTGCAGGAAATCCTGCGTAGCCCGGAGATTCTTGATGGACCGACACTTATTCAGGTTTGCGTGCGCAAAGGCAACCGCAAGGACCTTGGCCGGCCTACTACCACGCCCATCGAGAACAAGAATGCCCTGATGCATTTCTTGAGCGAATAAACACACGTTCTAAATGACATTCTCGAAAATACGGATATGCAAGTAATATACAACGGCATACAGCATCTCAAAGAGGCTATTGCCGATAGCCGCAAGGTGTTGCTCGTACGAGATGCTTCTTTTCCGTTTCTAAGCATCAAAGACGTGGTGAACAACGTGCTCAGCGATGCCGTTGTCTTCGAGGAGTTCGCCCCCAACCCGCTCTACGAGCAGGTTGGAAAAGGAGTGGAACTGTTCAACGCACAGGGGTGTGACACCATCGTTGCCATAGGCGGTGGCAGCGCCATTGACGTGGCGAAGTGTATCAAACTCTACTGCAAGATGGTGCCCGGCCAACTCTATCTCAACCAACCTTATCAGGACTCTGGCGTGAAACTCGTGGCTATCCCCACTACGGCTGGCACAGGCAGCGAGTCTACCCGCTTTGCCGTCATCTATTATGAGGGGAAGAAACAGAGTGTCACCCATGAGAGCATTATCCCCAATGTGGCAATCCTTGAGCCGTCGGTGCTGAAAACCCTGCCGCTCTACCAGAAGAAATGTACTATGCTCGATGCCCTTTGCCAGGGCATGGAGTCATGGTGGTCGGTCAACTCCACCGACAAGAGCAAAGTGCTCTCACGCAAGGCAGTGGAACTGGTAATGGCTCATTGGCATGCCTACATCTTCGATAACACCGACGAGGCGGCAGCACAGATGATGACTGCTGCCAACCTTGCCGGCCAGGCCATCTGCATCACCCAAACCACTGCTGCCCATGCCTTCAGTTACAAGGTGACATCCATCTACGGCATTCCTCATGGACATGCCGTGGCTGCCTGTCTGCACCATATCTGGGAGTATATGGACAGCCATCCTGAGAAATGTGTCGACAGTAGGGGAGGGGATTACCTGGCACAGACCTTCAACAACATCTCTTCTGCCATGGGCTGCCAAAGTGTGCCCGAGGCCATAGCCCTCTTCCGCCAAATGCTTCAAGAGATGGAATTGGCACAGCCATCATCTGTCGAGAAAGAGAAGGAAATCGACATCCTTGCCAGTTCGGTGAATCCCGTCAGACTGAAAAACAACCCCGTGGCACTCGATGCTGAGACAATCTCGAAACTATATCATGCAATAGTGAACTGAAATCATTACATTGCACAGAAATTTAGGCATGGCAAATAATGATTTCTATTCAACAAAATCATATACAGCGTCCGCAGTGCTAAACAAATTGCATTGCGGATTCCTTTTTTTAGATAGGCCACTTAAAAAGTAAGTACCTTGCATTGGCTTGTGAAAAAAAACGAGTTTGTCGATTTGCAGTTGGCCTCCTGCCAATGCCAAGAACAGAATTCTTCCTTTCTCCAGAAAAATTGCACTCTCGCAAGGCATTGCACTGTTGGATAGTGCATATTCCGGCGATACCCGTTCACCAATTCCGATGATATCCGTTCACTCGGTTGGTGATTTTCTATATCGTCGGCAAAGTTAATATTTTTTTCTGAGACTTTCACCAGATAGTGAAAATCTCCTT
>Ga0310695_10006511_pt1 | contig 19240 bp, 13 predicted proteins | sample RumenRJG_04DNA_FD_203882 | JGI IMG/M metagenome (GOLD analysis project Ga0310695, IMG submission 203882) | Bovine rumen microbial communities from Lethbridge, Alberta, Canada - RJG_04 (v2) (version 2) | ecosystem: Host-associated > Mammals > Digestive system > Stomach > Rumen | place: Canada...
GACGGATACGCCGCGGCGTACAAGGCCGATGTCCTGAGCTATCCTGCGGCGCTCGGCCTCGCGAAGGCGTGGGAGAAGACCGACTCTACGGCGGCCGGACGCCAGAAGGCGCTTGACAGCTACAAGGCGGCGTGCGCGCTTCGCCCGGGCGCGATAGCGACGTTCCTGGCGGCTGGCGAGCTCGCCGCCAAGATCGGGCAGCACGCGACGGCGCTCGAGCTCTATTCGCGCGCGGTCGCCGCGAATCCGGCCGACATCTCGGCGATAGACGGCCTCATCCGCGCGCTCCGCAAGGTCGGCGGCAAGGACAATGCCAAGGTCGCCGACGCCTATCAGTCCTATCGCGATTCGCTTTCGGCCAGGAAGTCCAAGTGACCCTCGCGCCGCCAGACTACGTCGTCCTCGCGCTGGCGGCCGGCGGTGCGGTGACCGGCGTGTTCATCGGGCTTTCCGGCGCGCTCGCGTTCTTTTCGGGAAGTCTCGCGGCGGCGTTTGCGGCGACGTTCGGCTGGCGCTTCTTCGCGTCGTTCGTTTCGTCTGGCCTTGCCCGCGGCATCGCCGCGGCGCTCGCGGCGCTCGTCGCGTTCTGGATCGTGCGCGCGATCGTCAGGAAGACCGTCAAAGTCGCCCTCGCACAGCCCGGCGACTCGATCTTCGGGGCTCTTGCCGCGGGGCTTTCCGGCTTTGCGGTCGGGCTCGGCGTTGTTTGGCTCGCCCAGTTCATCGGCCTTCCCGGTGCCGAGGGGTCGGCTCTGCTAAGCGAGGTTCTCGGCTATGTCGGATGAAGAGCTGCTCGCCGAGGCGAAAAAGTTCGAAAAGAATCTTCTGAACTTCTTCTGGCGCCAGGGCGTTCAATATTCCGAAGGCGAGGATCTTGTCCAGGAGACCTATCTGCGGCTGTGGAAATACCGCAGGGAGTACAAGCCGACGGCAAAACTCTCGACCTTCCTCTTCCTGATGGCGCGCCAGGTGCGCATCGACGCCTTGCGTCGGCAGGCCAGGCGCGAGGGACGGGAGAAGTCCTGGGGCAAGGAGGCCGCGACGTCGGCCGAGCCTTCGGTCGGCAGGGCCGACGTGCGAGAAGACGTACGCTGGGCGGTCGCGCGGCTTTCCGAGCCGCTCCGGGAAGTGGTGGAGCTCGGGGTGTTCCAGGACCTTCCGTACGCGGAGGTCGCGGAGATCCTCGGGATCCCGGTGGGAACGGTCAAGTCGCGCATGTCGAACGCGATTAAGAAGCTGAAGGAGTTTTTCGATGAACGGAGATCTTGAAAGGACGCTGGAGGAGCTTGGCCCCGAATACCGGGCCGTCGTCGCGAGGCTCAGGTCGTCGCGCGAAGTGGAGCCGGGGCGCTTCGGCCTGAAGGGCCTCGCGCCAGGACTCGCGGGTTCGTCGTCTCGCGCCACCTGGCGAAGGGTCGGCTATCTCGTCGCCGCGTCTATCGTCGTCGTCCTCGGTTTTTCCGTCTTCATGCAGGGCGCGGCAAATGCGCCGCGCGAGCCATACGCGGGCGCCAGGGTGTACACCGTCGCCTATGCGCCGACAGAAGAGGCCCTTGAGATAATCGTCGCCTCCCAGCGCGCCGACGGAAGCTGGTCGAACGACTTCCTCACGCGGCAGAACGCCGCCGCGCTCCGCGCTTCGGAGGACGCGAGGATGAAGATCGCCTACCGCCGTGCCGTAAGGTATCTCCGTTCAAAGGGCCTGAACCCGCTTACGGACGAGGAGCTCAAGCTCCGCGGCGAATACGCCGCGAAGGCGCTCGCCCTCGCCGCGTGGCCGGGGCGTTCGTGACGCAGGAGGCAGGGCATGCGCTGCAGCACGACATTCCTTGGCCTGGTGCTTGCCCCGTTCGCCGCTCTCGCGGCGGCGATAACGGCGCAGCCGCTTGTTGACGCCGACGTTCTCGAGCCGAGCGTGCTGAACGAGGTCGACCATGCGCTTGGCCGCGCGCCGACCAACGAGGTGCCCGTGTCCGAAGCTTCCGTAGGCTTCGCGGCGCTCTGGGCCACCAACGGCGCGAGCACCACCGAACGCGCCATCGCGCTCGTCTCGTCGCAGATGGGCGACGGACGCTGGCTCTTCGGCGGGAAGGACGTCACTCCCGTCGCCGCGAGGCTGCTCCGCCAGGCCGCAGGCTATCCCGAGCCGCCGCTGAAGCTGTCCATATTCTCAAGCCACGTCGATGACGTCGCCAGGCAGGAAGGCGTGTCCTTCGCGGAGGCGGCTGCGAAGATGCGGGCCGCCGGCATAGGTGGGCTGACGGTGGCGCAGGGGCTCTCCGCCGACAGGATCGCCGCGGCGAGGGAGGCCGGCTTCACGGTCGCGTGCGTTGTCGGATGGCCGGAATTCGAGAAGGGATACGATGTGGCGAAATGCGAGGCGCTTGTGTCGCTTGCTGTCTCGAACGGGTGCTCGCAGGTGATGCTCGTTCCCGGGTTCTATCCATCCGCCGCCGACGACGCCGGTCTTTTCGAAGCGATTACACGCCGGACGGGGCGGTTCGCCGACATGGCCGCCTCGCGCGGTGTGGAGACCCTGGTCGAGGATTTCGACGACGAACGGTCGCCGACATTCGGAATCAGGCGGACGAAGGCGTTTCTCGAATCCGTGCCCGCGGTCGGTTTCGTCTACGACACCGGCAACTTCATCGGCCCCGGGGAGCGTGCCGAGAGTGGGCTTGGGCTCCTGCCTCGGACGCGGCATTTCCACCTGAAGGACCGTCCGTCCGATGGCGGCCGCGCCTCATGCGCCGTCGGGTCGGGCGTTGTGCCCGTCGCGCGGATAGTCTCCGCCGCGCTCGATGCAGGTTACGGCGGGTGGTTCACCATAGAGCATTTCGGTGCGACCAACATGCTTGAGAGCGCCAGGTCCTCTGCTGCGTTCCTTCGCGCGCTTTAGCCTAAATAAAGCAGTTGGAATCGCCCGTCGCGTTCGCGTCGGTAGTGCGTGCTCTGCAATCTTTGCGTGCGCGTGTGCGCCGAACAGGCGAAACAGGGGCTGCTGGGCCTCGTGGGGCGTGGTTTCAAGACGGTCATCAAGCCCGAATTCCAGAATCCTGGCGCCACGACGGTATGCAAGGACTGCCACCTCTGCGCGGACAACTGCCCCACCGGCGCGCTGAAGGTGATAGGATAGACCGCAATTGAATTAGAGCGTGGAGCCGCGCACGACGAGAGGAGCGTGGAGAAGCATCTTTCTCGCCGGAAGGGATAGATCCCGGAGTCGTTCTCGCAGCGTTCGATACGCGACGAGGGCGATGTCCTCGCAGGGCTGGTGGATCGTCGTAAGCTGCGGCGTCGCGGAACGGGCTATGTGCATGTCGTCAAATCCCGCCACCATCACGTCGCGCGGCACGGAGAGCCGGAATTTCGCAAGCGTGTTGATCAGCTGCGCCGCAACGTAGTCAGACTCGCAAACGACCGCATCTGGCCGTGTGCGAGTCTGCAAAAAGTGGCGCCCGAGGCTCTTCGCGTCCGACGGTTCGGCGACTATTCGCGCGACCACCCGGCCGAAATCTGCCGCCGCCGAGGAGACTCCATCCAGCCGCTCGCGGATGACTGACGCGCAGTTCGGGCGCATCAGAAATGCGATGCGCTTCGCGCCGCGGCCCGCAAGATGGGCGCCGAGGGTGCGTCCGGCTGCGACATTGTCGATGCCAACAAAGTCGTAGCGCGCGGTTTCTCCGTCCGGCAGATCCCTGTCGACGAGGACGAGTGGGATGTCCGCGTCGTCGAGCATGTGCATGATCTCCTTGGTGACGCGTTCCGGCGTCTTTAGAAAGGCGAGGGGCTGGAGCACTACGCCGGCGATCTTCTGCTTGACGAACATCCTTGCGACGTCGCAGGCCTCGTGTGCCCTCCGGGCTGGGTCAGGCGAAGAGATGTCGCCGAGCACGAACGAGTAGCCGTCCTTCTGTGCGAGGCGCACGAGCGTCTGGCAGATGCGCGGGAAGATCTCGCCGACGGCGAGACTGGGGAAGATCATCCCAAGTTGCCCGGCCTCGCGTCGCGCGAACTTGGTCGCGAAGGTTCCGCTTCCGCGTCGGCGGTAGACAAGCCCGTTCCGGCGGAGCTCGTCCATCGCCTTGACCGCCGTGATGCGCGAAACCTTGTAGCGCCGGACGATCGACTCCTCGGAGGGCAGGGCGACGCCCTGGGGGAATTCGCCGTCGCGGAGGCGTTTTTGCAGGGCATCGTAGATTTCGACCCACTTTGGCTTCTTTTCCATACGACACAGAGTATACCAAAATCTGGTGCATTTCGGCGGTGGGCGAGGTAAGAAATATGACATGGCAAAAGGGGACGTGGGGCTTGGGCATTTGGTATAATCAAAACATGAACAAGACAACTGTACTATGCGTCGCTGCGGCGCTTGCCGCCACAGTTTTCGCCGACGCGAATCCTTTCGCAGGGGCGAAGCTAACGTTCACGTCCGACAAGTCGGGATTCTACGCCGTTGGCGAGCCGATGCGTTTCACGATCAGGCTAGATGGCGTCGAGGGCGACGTTCCGGAGGGCTGCGCGGTCCGTTGGTTCCGGCGCGGCGATGACCGCGGCGACAAGAACGACAAGTGCGTTGACCGCGGCCGATTCCCGCTCCCGCTCGAGGAGCCGTGCGTGTACGAGACCTCCATCGACCGGCCGGGATTCGTCCATCTTGGAGTCTATCTTGTCGACGCGAAGGGCGAAAAGATCAAGAACGCCAAGGGGAAGCCGATCGAGTTCGACGGTGGAGCCGGTGCTGCCGTCGAGAAGATCGAAGGCGTCGGCGAGCCGGAGGACTTCGACGCCTTCTGGGCGAAGCGCAAGGAGCGCCTTGCGTCTGTGCCAATGGTCGTGGATCGCCGCGAACTTCCGTCAAACGACGGCGGAGTGAAGATCTGGGCCGTCTCGGTCCGCTGTGCCGGGGCGCGTCCAATGACGGGTTATCTCACGATTCCAGCCGATGCCACGTCAGAGAGGCGCTATCCCGCCGAATGCGTTTACGACGGCTATTCCGCGACTGACGTGGATCGTGCGCCGAAGGGTGGGCCGAAGGACTTCATACGTCTGCACATCAACGCACATGGCTACGAGCTTGGCCGCGAGAAGGAGTACTACAAGGAGTTCTACGATTCCGTGAAGTCCGGCGGAAGAGACTATGCGCAGGACGGTGCCGTCAACAAGAATGCGGACTGGGCGTATTTCTGCGGCATGACGTACCGCGTGATGCGCTCGACGCAATTCGTGAAGTCGCTTCCCGAGTGGAATGGCCGGGACCTTCGCGTGGTGGGCGGCAGCCAGGGCGGGCTTCAGACGATTTGGGCGGCGGCGCTCGATCCTGACGTCACTTTTGCGCGGCCGAACATCCCGTGGTGCTGTGACCTCGGCGGGCGCGGCAAGTTCGGGCGCATCGGCGGCTGGCGCCCGAACTACACGGAGGCGCTCTCCTACTACGACCCAGTCAATCTTGCGCGCCGCATACCGAAGACCTGCCGCGTCCTTGTGACCTGCGGACTCGGCGATTATGTTTGCCCTCCATCCGGGATGTGCGTCCTCTACAACAACTTGTCGTGTCCGAAGAAGATAGTCTGGAATCAGGGGCAGAAGCACGGCGGGCCGCCGAATCCGCGCATACAGGAATTCTCGTTCAAGTCTGAAGACTACGCGGATGGGGAATGGTGATGAAAAGAAGAGACTTTCTGGTTGGTTCGCTTGCGGCAACGCTCGCAACGTCTGTCCGCGCGGCGGACAGCGTGGCGAAGGCCTCTGCGACGAATGCACCAGCCGAGCTTTCCGAAGTGGAGAAGTTCGCGCTCCCCGCGGACGGACTTTTTGCCGTGAAGCCGCATCTTCAGTTGCTCGGTGAGCATGCCGCCGCGGTAGTGTGGCTTACCAGGCGCAAGGCGACTGGCTACGTCGAGTGGAGTCAGGACGGCGGCGCAACCTGGAACGTAGACTGGACGGCGGAGGACGGCCTGCGCGACGCGGGCTCGTTCGTTCATCGCACCGTCCTTACGGGCTTCGACCCTTCGAAGGGCGTACGTTTCCGCGCATGCTCGCGGGAGACGCCGCACATCTTTGCCTACTCCGCCGTGTTCAAGGGCGAGACGGAGAAGGTCGAAGGCGAGCTGAACCCGATCTTGCCGGCGGACGGGCGCGTCTCACTCGCCATGTTCAACGACGTCCACAACACGCTTTCGACATATCCGGCCCTTTTGCGGCATCTCGACCGGCCAGTCAACCTCACGATATTCAACGGCGACATAATGAACAGCGTCGATAACGAAGAAGGGCTGAAGAAGTTCCTTCTTGCGCCGTTCGCCTATGTCAGCGACCGGACACACGCGGCGATGTGGTACCTGCGCGGCAACCACGAGACCCGCGGCGGCTTTTCTCGTCGCCTCAGGGACTACTTGGCTCTTCCCGGCGGGCATTTCTTCGGCGCGGTCACGCTTGGCGCTGCGCGAATCGCCTTTGTCGACACGGGCGAGGACAAGCCGGACGGCCATAAGGAGTATTCCGGGCTCGTCGACTTCGACCGCTACATCGCGCGCCAAATGGAATGGCTTTCCGACGAGTTTGCGTCCACGGCATGGAAAGACGCGCCGTTTCGCATTGTCGTCATGCACATCCCCCCTGCCGGAACGTTCCAGCTCGGCGGCGGCAGGTGGTCCGGCGGGACGGAGCGCATGGGTCGGCTGTCCGCGCTTCTCAAGGGAGCGAACGTCTCGCTCGTGCTCGCGGCGCACCTTCATCGTTCGGCGAACGACAACCCGAACGCCGACCGTCCCTATCCCGTGATCGTCGGCGGCGGGCCGCACGAGGAGCCGGAGGAGCGCCGGAAGGCGTTTGGCGACGCGACGCTTACGCGATGCGACTACGACGCGGACGAACTTGTCGTCGTGCAGACGAACATACGCGGCGAACAGCTCTTCGAACGGCACATCAAGGCGGTGGTCGTATGATTGCGGCTGTTTTTCTCGCGGCAGCATCGTCCCTGTCCGGTATGTGGTCGTTCTCGAAGGACGGCGGCGAATGGCGCAATGTGCGAGTCCCCCATGACTGGGCTATCGAGGGACCGTTCAATCCGAAAACGGCCGGCTGGCAGGGGAAGTTGCCATGGAAGGGCGAGGGACGATACTGGCGGACGTTCGATCTCTCGGCTGCCGACCGTGCGACGCTCGCAGATGGCGGACGGGCGTATCTCGCGTTCGACGGCGTCATGGCGTCGCCCCGCGTCAGACTGAACGGGAAGGATCTCGGTGGAACGGACTACGGCTACATGAGCTTCACGCTCGACGCGACGGAGGCGATCCGCGGGGCGTCCAACCTTCTCGAAGTGGCCTGCTCTACGAAGCTCCACTCGTCGCGCTGGTATCCAGGGGCTGGTCTCTACCGCGACGTCAGTCTGAAGGTTGTCCCGAAACGCCACGTCCTCCCCGGGACGATGCGCATCTCCGCCGAGGTCGCGGATGATCGTTCGGCGGCGAAAGTGACGGTTCGCTACGTGTCTTCCACAGGAGGGGAGCAGGAGTATTCCTTCAATGTCCACAAGCCGCGCCTGTGGAGCATGGACGATCCGTTCCTCTACACGCTCGAGGCAGAGGGGGAGTCATTTCGCTATGGGATCCGCTCGTTCAGGTTCGACCCCGACCGTGGCTTTTTCCTGAACGGCGTGCGCGTACAGCTTCAGGGCGTCGACCTCCATTCCGATCTTGGGCCCCTCGGCATGGCCTACGACCGCGACGCCATGAGGCGACAGCTGCTTCTAATGAAGGACATGGGCTTCAACGCCCTCCGGACCTCCCACAACTGCCCCTGCCCCGACGTACTCGACCTCTGTGACGAGATGGGCGTCTTCGTCTGGGACGAGTGCTTCGACAACTGGTCTCGTGGTGCGACGGGACGCGCGGCGGACGCGAACCTCGAGGATTATGTCGAGGCAAACCTGCGTGAGTTCGTCCGGCGCGACCGCAACCACCCGTGCGTGTTCGCGTGGTCGATAGGCAACGAGCTTCCCGGCTGGAGCGACAAGGACGACTGGCATCGCTGCGGGATGCGCCGTGACCGGTTCGAGCGTTTCCGAGCGGCGATTCGCGAAGAGGACGCGACACGTCCCGTCGGGATTGCGTGCTGCCACCTCGATACGCTTGACGAGCTTCCGGGGTTGTACAAGCCGCTCGACATAGTGGGCTGGAACTATGGCGAGAAGTACGTTCCGTTCCGGGCGAAGTATCCCGGCAAATGCGTCCTCTACACCGAGTCCGCGAGTGCGCTTTCGGAGGTCGGGTACTACGAGCTGCCCGTCGCCGCGCACAAGGAGGGCTACAGCCGTGACGTCTTGCGCGTCGGCTCATACGACCATTGCGCCGCGCCCTGGAGCGACATCCCTGACCATGAGTTCGCGCGAATGGAGCGCGACGCTTTCTGCGGCGGCGAATTTGTCTGGACGGGGATCGACTATCTCGGCGAACCGACGCCGATCGCCAACGGGGCGACCTTCGGCATCTCGACAAACGAAGAGCTGCTGGCGAGGAGTTCGTATTTCGGCGCGGCCGATCTCTGTGGGTTGCCTAAGGACCGATTCTGGCTCTACCGCTCGCATTGGAATAAGTCCGCCGAGACCGTCCATGTCGTTCCCGACCATTGGAACTTTGCGCGTGTGCATGGGCGAGAGTCGCCGGAACTGCCCGTCTACGTCTACACCTCCGGCGATTCGGCGGAGCTCTTCCTTAACGGACGCTCCCTCGGCGTACGCCGCAAGGGCGACGCCCCGGAGCGCGTCCCGGGTTGCACGAACGACTACTACGACGTCTGCGCGAGGTACCGTCTCCGCTGGTTCGGCGTACGCTACGAACCTGGCGAAATCAGGGCAGTCGCTTATCGCGGCGGGAAGGCCATCGGGGAAGACACGGTGCGCACGGCAGGCGAGGCAGCGCGGTTGGCTCTTTCGGACGACCTGTACAACGCGCCGGACGCGAAGACGCGCTTTGTGCGCGTCGAGGCCGTCGACGCGGCGGGGACGCGGTGCCCCTTTGCGGCGGATCGAGTCGCGTTTGCGATTTCCGGACCTGGCGAAATCGTCGCCGTAGGCAATGGAAATCCGAGGGGATACGACTCGTTCAAGGACGTCGCGTCGCATCCTCTCCACTGCGGGCGCTGCGTTGCCGTCGTGCGGCGCACGGGCGGGGGAAAACTTGTCCTGTCGGCGTCTTCCGGAAATCTGGCGGGTGCTTCGATTGAAATACGATGAGCAAGGAGGTCTTGAGATGAAGAGATGGCTGCTGCCAATGCTTGCGCTCGCCGTCGCGTTCGCGGTTCCCGCGGCGTCGGTTGCGGACGAGCCAGAAGTCAGGGGTGAATGGTGGACGATGAACGTAACGAACACGATTGGCGGCGTCCATCGCCTTCGTGAGTATTCCGCAGAGCGCTTCGACGTGTGGGGGCGCCGCGGCAAGGCCCACCTCAAGTTCGCCCAGACCGACGTCATGCGGCGCGTTGACCGCGACTGGTGGACGCAGGCGGTCTTCATGTTCTCCTGCCGTTCGGCGACGGGGCGGCTCATTCGCGTCACGCCGCTCCTCGAGCTGCGCGACGGCTCCACGAACCGTCTTCTCCGTTCCGAGAAGATCATCTGGCGCGGCAACCAGTGGCGCAACTTCCAATTCCCGCTCAACGCCTTGTTCCCCCTTGGCGACACCGGCGTGCATGTCGCGCGGATGGGCTTTACGGTTGACGTGGAGAACTGGAATCCAGGCGAGCAGGGGTGGGTCGAGCTCAAGAATATCCGCATCTGCAAGGCTGGCGAGGTGTCGTTCTCCGGCAATGTCGCAGAAGACCGCGTTACGGTCGTCCCGTCGCATCCGCTCCATACGTTCAAGTCCGCGCCGGATGCGCTCAGGATTTTCTTTGCCTTCGACAACGAGGACCTTGTCGATTCCGTCAACGAGCGCGATGGGACGCATGATTTGCAGCAGGACGGGGGCTTTCGCGAGCGGCTGCTTGAAGACCTCGGTGGCGCGGCGACATGGACGGACAACCTTGCCGACGCGCAGCTTGTCGTCTATTCGCGTGCGCGAAAAGACCCCGACCTCGCGCGGCAGATCGTTTCAGCCGTGGCTGAGGGTGGCGTCCCGCTCTACGCCGCGAGCATCGTGGCGGACCCTGAAATAAGGGCAATTCTCCCCTGCAATCTCGAAGCGCGCGACCCCAGGGGCTTCGCTCCTCGTCGCCGCCTTGTCTCCGTGGATGCGCCTCCGGGCCTTGCGGAGGGCCTTTCTCCGGCGACGTTTGGCGTCTATCGTGGCTGCGTTGCGAAGGAGGGTGCCAAGACGCTCCTTGCGTTTGACGACGGGACGCCGGCGCTCGTGGAAGGGTGCGCAGGGAAGGGGCGCGTCGTCTATTCCATGACGGCGATCGGGCAGACCGTGATTCCCGGGCGCAAGGCGTACGACGCGTTCTTCGTGCGGGTCGCCGGAATGCTCGCCGGGCGCAAGCTCCCAGAGGACGTGTACGCCGGCTGCCCGTTCTCGCTCGGCGACGGATGGTATCGCGGCATCGGTGGCGGCGAGTTCGGGCGCTTTGGATGGGAAATCGGTTCCGGACTCCTCGTGGAGCGTCTTGGCAACACCTTTCGCGTCTCGCATGGCGACGACGAGTATTCGTTCCGCGCACATGCCGACCGCACGGCGACACTGCGCGAGATGACGTTTGCGGGCGACGCCGTCTCGTCGCTTTCCTTCGGTGGCCGGATTTCCGTCGGCGGAAAGCCGTTTGCGCGTTTCGACGGCTCTCTCGCGTTCCCCGGGACGCGATGGGATTTTGCCGAGGAACACGTAGACATGGACGTCTCGGGCCCGCTTGCCTACGTCGCCGTTCCGACGGTGAAGGGGGTGAAGGTTGTAGATGCGAAGAGTGACGCGCTCCCGCCGCCTGCGGAATGGCGTGAGCCGTGGCTGCTTCTCTTCGAGGCGAAGGCGAAGGCGTCGCCGCTGATGGTCGTTTTCGCAAGGCGCCCGGACTTCGCGCGTGTTCTCGTCGAGGACAATGTGCCTGCCGCGATTTCGTTCGGGCGAAAGGGCGGCGCAGGTGTCGTAGTGACCGCATGGCCCTATGGAGCCGCGACGACGGACGCCGCCGCGTGGCCGGCGTCGGGGGTCGGCGCGGAGGCGCTTGCACGCGTACGGCTCTGGTGCGGCCGCGCGTTCGCCTATCCGTACGCGATGGACGAGAAGTTTCGCGTTTCACCTGGTGGGCGCCGCTTCGAGATCGTCGACACGTTCCGCTACCGCGAGACGGAGGATGACTGGCGCACGCCGCGCCGCCCGTATGCGGCAGTCCCCCCGCTCGCGCGGCTGATGGACGACATGTTTGCGACGCCTGACGCCGTTGAGCCGCGTTTCGCGACGAGATACGGCGACTTTGCGGACGTAGACGGCGCAACTTGCGTGACATGGTCGCTGCCAGTTCCGGAAGTTGATCTTTCGCTTCTTCCTCATACGCTCGGCTTTGAGAAGTTCGCTACCATTGCGAACGACGAGTTCGCCCACGCCGTAAACTACTCGTGCGGCGGCAGGACGCCGCTTGACGGCCGCACCCTCGAGTTCCCGCGTGGATCTCACAAGCCGACGACTTTCAATGTCGATATGCACTGCTTCCTTCTTGGCATGTGCCGATGCCTGCCAAATCCGTTCGCATACACTGCGGAAAACCGCGCGTTGATGCTGCGCCGTGCGCGGCTGCGCGAAATGGAGCCGCTTGAAGTCGCGCCGTACAAGATGGCCGTTCGATATCGCCGCGAGCCGTTTACGGACTTCCCCTACACGATCTACATGCACTCGTGGCGCGACCTGGTGACGAAGTACGACCCTCCGCGCCTCGGCTCCAGGACGATGTACGGCGACTCGAACGAGACGGTGCGCATGATCCTCGCCGCACTGCAGATGTGCGCGGACAGGCACGGACAGTCGGACGCCGTCCTCGCGAACTGGGAGACGCTGCGGCGCTTCGTCCCGTCCTATGCCTATGCGCTTGACGACTGGCTTGTCATGTGCGCGGGCTGCATCGAAGACTGGGCGGTCTCCGGCATCGACATGCTCAACGCGGAATACGGCACGATGTGTTCGCTTGCGCGGCTGGCGGAAATCGCTGGCGACGAAGACCTGCGCGTCGTCGCGCTCTACCGTGCCGCCCGCCGCGCGGTCCCGTCCGTCGCGCGCCTTCGCCTCGGACGCTATTTTCATTCGCGTGGGCTTGTGGATGATCCGTCCCGCTTTGCATATTCCGACGGATTCGGCGAGGGCGGGCCGTCCATGCTGCCGTGCACGCCGGGCCGCCGCGTCTGCGAAGTGGACCTCTACGATATGTCGCAGGGCATTCCGCAGGATCTCATCTCCCTCTACGGGCGCTACGCAGGGAATGACATCCGCAGGAACTACATTCCCGTGGTGCGTGCGGCGACGCGGAAGGAGGGCTTAAACTACATCATGTGCGCGATCCTTGCGCTTGGCGGCGACGTGAGCGAGGCCGAGATGGCCGAGAAGCTTGAAATGGTGGCCGCCGACAAGCCGTTCCACAATTTCCTCTGCTCGGACTGGCCAGGGATGGACACAGGCAGCTTCCTCGAGTTCGTCTTCGCGAAATACAGAAACACGCCGCGCATCACCGACTGCCGGGACATGGATCTGCACGACGCGGTATTTGATCCCGCGACGGGCGTCCTGAGCATCGACGCGACGAGCGGCGCCAACGGTTCTCTCGCGGTCGACGGGCATGCGGTCGAGGGGCTGCGTCCCGGCGTGCGGACAAAAAAGGAGATCAAGCTGAGATGAAAAAGGACATGTGCATTCTGTTCGCGGCTGTCATTTCCTCAGTCGCCGCATTTGCCGCGCCTGGTGCGGCGAAAGGAAAGGGCGGTCGTTTCTGGACGACATTTCCGCTCAATGGAAAGGGTGCGGACATGGCGGTTGAGTCTGTCGACCGTGAAACGTTTTTGATACACGCGAAGCGCACCGACAAGTCCGTGTCCAACCCGGGATGCATCGCGATCGGCACTCTTAATCTGGAGACCTGGACGAACACCCGTCTTGCGCTCAGCGCACGGAGCCTTAACGGGCGGAAGGTTGACGTGACCGTTTCGCTGTCGTTCAGAAACGGCACCAACTCGTTTTCCAGAAGCATGCCGAGTTTCACCGTGACCGGCAGGGGGTGGCGCGAAATGTCGTGGTCGCTCGACAACGACATGGGGCTCGGCGACGGTTCGGTGAAGATATACCAGGCGAAGGTGATCGCCTGGGTGGGCAGCTGGGCGAGCGGAGAGGACGGCGGAATCGAGGTGAAGAACTTCCGCATCGCACAGGCTTCCGACACGGCGAAGTCGCCCCGCTGGATCAAGGGCGACCGCTTCGTGAACATTCCTCCGCGTCCGCTGCCGGAGCCGGAGAAGTCATGGCGCTCCATAGGGGTGTTCTTCGCGTTTGACAACGAAGACATCGTGCCGCATCCGATCAAAGGCTGGAAGGGCGCGACCGACGAACCGCAGTTCGGAGGATTCCGGGAGACGATGCTCGCCCATCTGGACGGCAGGGCTCATGTCGTCGCAGATCTCGCCGACGCGGACGTGATCGTATATTCGCGATGCCGTCCAGATCACCTGCTGGCCTCGAACATCGTCGCGGCGGTACGTGACAGGGGGGTCCCTCTGTATGCTGCGTCCGAGGTGCGCGACAGGGAGATAGAGGCGATACTGCCGTGCGTGCTTGGGCACGAAGAGCTTGAGGATCTGCCGCCGCGCGAGCGGATCGTCCCTGGAGAGGGCTGGCTTTCCGGGCTGAGTGACGCCACCTTCGGCATCTACAGGACGATATCGCCGAAAGAGGGATCCAGAACGCTTCTCCGGTTCGAGGACGGCACGAGCGCGCTCGTGGAGGGGCGCTGCGGGAAAGGCACGGTGATGTACAGCATGCTCGCCGTCGGCTCGTCGCTCGTCCCCGGCAAGGAGTCGCCCGATGCGTTCTTCGTGCGCGCCATCGGCCATCTCGCCGGGCGCAGCCTGCCCGAGCGCGACAGGAAGCGAGATGCGCCGGACGCGGACGGATGGCGCAAGGGCGTGGGCGAAGGCAGTTTCGGACACTTCGGATGGAACCGCGGCAGCGAGTTGCCTGTCGAGAACATGTCGTCGAAGTTCGTGATCTCGAAGGGCGAGTCGTGGTACGAGATGCACATTCCCCGCGCGGATCCGGCGAGGCCGCGCACCATGACGTTCAAGTGCCTTAACGTCGACCAGATGGCCTTCGGCGGCGAAGTGGCCGTCGACGGCGAGCCGGCGTACCGCATAGACGCTTCGCTCGCGTACCCCGGCATCCGCTGGGACTTCCGCGGGAAGACGGTGGAGATGTACATGCGGAACCAGCTGTGCTTCGTGGCCCGGCCGGAACGCGACGGTGTCAAAGTGAGCGACTTGTCGGCCGGCTCCCAGGAGACGATCGACGTGTCCTCGCTTTCGGAGCCGTGGCTGCTCGTCTACAACGGCGCTTTCCGGGATTCTCCGATTCTCCTTGTTCTCCAGCGCAGGCCGGGACGTGTCGAGGTGATCCGCGACGGCGAATCCGTCGAGGGGTTGCGCTTCGTGGCGCGGGGGCCTCAAATAGGCGTCATCACGCCGACGCGCATCCACGGCGCGGCCCTTGTCGACACGACGGGCTGGACGAACGCGGTTCCAGCGGGGACGCTTGCGCGCGCGGCGGAGTGGCTTCCGCGCGCTCTCTCGTATCCATGTCGCCTCAGAGAGTCGTTCAGAATCGACGAAAGGCGCGGACGCATCGAGATGCGCGACGAGTTCTCGTTTCTCGAATATGCCGACGAATGGGGGACGAAAGGACGTCGCTATGCTGCGCTTCCGCCTGTCGCGACGCTTCTTGCCGGCCGCGGGACGGAGAAGGGCGAGACTATCGTCGCCGTCGGGGAAGGCGCGAAGGACTCCGGGCTTGTCACGCGCTCTGGCAATCTGTGGCTCCGCGAAGATTCCAGTGTCGTGGAGTGGTCGACGCCGCTCTTCATGCCCGATCTCTCCTTTCTTCCGCATGTCGTTGGAGAGGCTCGCGTGGACGAGGCCGCGAACAAGGACTTTTCGCAGGGCGTGAAGTACTCAAGCGGCGCCACGCCCATGAACCACAGGGCGCAGAAGTTCGGGAAGATCGGCGGCGACACGACCGCCCATATCAACATGCATGGCTTCCTCCTCGGAATGAGCCGGTGCCTGCCGAACCCTTACATCTACTCCGAGGAGAACAGGCGCCTCATGCGGCGCCGCCTTGCATGGCGGCTTTTCGAACCGCTTGAAGTCCTCCAGTACAAGATGGCCGTCGCCTGGCGACAGGAGCCATTCTCGTTCTCGCGCTATACCATCTATATGAATTCTCCGCGCCGGATGGCCAACGATTTCGAGCCTGCGGCCTACGGCTCTAAGACCATCTACGGCGATTCGAACGAGACGGTCCGCATGATCGCACATGCGCTGCAGGTCGCGGCCGACCGTCTTGGGCAGACAGGCGTGGTGAAGGCCAACTGGGACGCCATCTCGCGGCATGTCGCGAGCTACGAGCTTTTTGTCGACGACTGGGGCATTCTCGCGAGCGGATGCCTTGAACTCGGGGGGAGCGGGTCGATCGACATGCTGAACGGCGAGTTCTCGTGCTGGATGTCATTCGCGCGGCTGGCCGAGATCGCGGGCGACGAGGATTTCCGTGCTCAGGCGCTCTACCGCGCCGCGCGGCGCATGTGTCCTACGCTTGCGCGGCAGAGGGCTCTCGCGTACTTCAGGGAGAACGGGCTTTCGGAAGACCCGGACTCGCTCAGGATGTCCGTCGGTTTCGGCGAGAGCGGAGCGGTGTTCCAGAAAAAGACCAGTCGGATCCTTGACGTCGACCTGTTCGACATGTCAGAAGGGACGCCGCAGGACCTCGTGTCGCTGTACGCGTGGTACGGCTGGGACGAAATGCGCCGCGACTATTTCCCGTATGTGGAAGCGACCACGCCGGGAACGGGGCTGAACTATCTCACGCTCGCCTTCCTTTCGATGGGGTCGTCCCTGCCGGACGCGGAAATACGCTCGCGTCTTGACGACCTCGTCGGGCGCACGCTTGCGCGCAAGAAGGAATGGCGCGACTGGCCGGCGATGGACTCGGGGAGCTTTATTGAGTGGACGCTTCACCGCCTGCACGGTTCTCCATACATTACCGACTGCCGCGATATGTTCGTACATGATGCCACATACGATCCGGCGACGAAGACAGTGGTACTCGACGTAACGCCTGGTGAAAACGGTGCGCTTGCCGTCTCGGGAAGAATCGTGCCGCTTGAAGGGAGTGGCCGTCGCAGAATCGAAGTTTCCGTCAGATAGGAAATGATTTACTGTACAAAAAAGAAAACATAAAAAGAAAAGGGAGGATAACGATGGATATTTCGCGAAAGGGATTTATCGGGGGTGTGTTTGCCGCGATCGCGACGCAAGGTGCCGCCGCCGACGACGAGAAAAAGATTCAGGGTCTTGACGAAAGGGGCTCTGGGAAGCTATCGGAACGCGCATGGGAGCCGTTCAGCGACCGGAAGGTGCGTGTTGGCATTGCAGGAGAGGGAGTCTGCTCGTTTGGTTCCGCCTTCGGCTATCAGAATCATCCTAACGCGGAAGTCGTTGCGTGTGCGGATGTCGTGCCGGCCAACCTGAAGCGCCTGCAAGAGCGCGTCAAGGCGCCCAAGGCGTACAATAGCTGCGAGGAGATGATTCGCCATGCGGAGGAGGACAAGCTTGACGCCATCTACATTGCCACGGACGCCGAGAGCCATGCACGGCTGGCTATCATGGGTCTCGAACACGGCCTGCACGTCGCAAGCGCCGTGCCCGCATTCCTCGGTAAAGAGCAACTCGAGTTTGTGCCGAAACTGCTCGATGCCGCGAAGAGCAGCGGGAAGGTCTACCAGATGAACGAGACGACGGCGTTTAGAGAGTCGTGTTATGCGATGCGTGCGCTTTACGAGGCCGGGCGGCTTGGCGATATATCCTATACAGAAGGCGAGTACTTTCATCCGGGAAGCAATGATGTCACGAAGCTCGTCAAGCACAACAGCTATAACGGCTGGCGTCAGGGACTTCCGCCACAATACTATCCCACGCACTCCAATGGTTTCTATACATGCGTGACGCACAAGCGCTTCACGGAGGTGACCTGTTCCGGTGTGCCGTCGCTTAAATGGGTCTACTCCAAGGGCAACCGCTATGACAACCCGTTTGGCAGCGAATACGCGATGTTCCGGTGCGAGGACGGATCTTCGGCGCGTATGCTCGTGTCGTGGGACGTGCCGTCGTATGGTGCCGAGGCCGGTCGCATCTGGGGCCAGAAGGGCTGCTATGTATGGGAGAAAGGCGGCTACCGCGGCTGGTTCGAAGAGGAAGTCAAGAAGATGGATCTTGCGCGCCCCAGGCTTCCTCCCGGAATGCCTTCGGGCGGACATGGCGGAAGCCACGGCTATCTCACCGATGATTTCCTGCGCTCAATACTGATGGTCGGGCACAAGCCTTGCGTCGATCTTGTCACGGCTCTTAACACGACCATTGCAGGCGTGTATGCGCACTTGTCGGCAATCAAGGGCGGTGAGGCGCTTAAGGTGCCGGCTGTGTCTTGATGCCGTCGTCGCGGAGGTGTTTGTGGTGAATCCCGGCAGAAAGAGTCTTTCACGTGGTCTTGGGGCGGCGACGATCTGGTCGGTCGCCTGCCTTTCACTTGTTGCCTGTGGATGGTTTGCCCGTGCGCTTATGGGCTCGCCCGTTCGGCAGCAGGGCGTCGCGCCGCGTTCGGTGCCGAGCGTCGCCGTCGCTTCCGTCGCGGAGGAGGTGTTCAATCCGCCGGAGGAATTCGTCGGTCACGTCGAGCCTGTTCAGGAGGTGGATATCCTGCCTCAGATTGAGGGATACATCAAGGACGTGGCTTTTTCGGAGGGCGACGAGGTCAAGGCCGGTGACCTTCTGTTCACCATCGACGACGAACGCTACCGCGCCGACTATGACGTTGCCGCCGCAGAGCGGCAGCAGGCCAAGAGCCGCGTCGTGCAGGCCGAGGCCGCGCTTGAAAGATCCGAGCGGTATCTTTCGCGCATTCGCGCCGTCGATGCGCGTGGCATCACCCAGACCGAGAAAGACCAGGCCGAGACGCAGTTCGCGGTCGATCAGGCCGCACTCGGAGCGGCCAAGGCGGCCGTCTCGCAGGCTGACGCGCGTCTTGCTCGAATGGCGTTTGACCTTCGGCATACGTCGATTCGCGCGCCCATTTCGGGCCGCATCGGCAAGACGCTGCGTCATGCGGGCGATTACGTTTCGCCGACAAAGGGTGCGCTCGCTCGCATCGTGCAGCTCGATCCAGTGCGCGTGACTTTCCCCGTAACCGACCGGGCCTATCTCTCGTGGGGACGGAACGCCGCGTCGAAGGAAACCGGCATTGGCGATTCGCGCCGGCTCCGGCTGAAGCTCGCCGACGGAACGCTCTACTCGGCAGTCGGCTCGTGGCTGTTCTCCGACAACGAGATGAGTCCGGATACCGCGACGCTTCTCGTCCGGGCGCAGTTCCCGAATCCGTCGAGGACGCTTCTGCCGAATGCCTATGTGACGGTGCTTGCGGACGAGGCGAATCCCGCACCTGTGCCGGTCGTGCCGTTGCTTGCCGTCGTCACGTCCGGCGCGTCGCGCGGTGCATGGATCTTTGACAAAGGCGAAGAGGCGGTCCATTTCCGCCCGATAGAAATTGAGGGTGCGCACGGCGGGCTGACGCGCGTCGTTTCTGGGCTCAAGGCGGGCGAGACAATCGTCGTTCAAGGCGTCCACAAACTCGGCGAGGGAATGCATGTGAGAATCGTCCCCGCTTCCGATTTCCACTGAAGGCGCAGACATGAAACTCGGCGTCAGAGCGGCGATTGACTCCCTGCGGCCATTTTCTAGGTTCTTCATTGAACGTCCGCGCTTTGCGGCGGTCATTTCCATCGTGATGTCGCTCGCCGGAACTGTGGCGCTTGTCATGCTGCCGGTGTCGCAGTACCCGAGTGTTTCTCCGCCGCGCATTACCGTCGGTTGCTCGTATCCCGGCGCGAACGCCTGCGAAGTCATGAACACGGTCGCCGGGCCGCTCGAGGACGAGATCAATGGCGTCGAGGACATGCTGTACATGGCATCTTCCTGCGCCGACGACGGCAGCTATTCGCTGGGCGTCACGTT
>Ga0310695_10006515_pt1 | contig 19235 bp, 21 predicted proteins | sample RumenRJG_04DNA_FD_203882 | JGI IMG/M metagenome (GOLD analysis project Ga0310695, IMG submission 203882) | Bovine rumen microbial communities from Lethbridge, Alberta, Canada - RJG_04 (v2) (version 2) | ecosystem: Host-associated > Mammals > Digestive system > Stomach > Rumen | place: Canada...
GCATCTCGCCCAAGAGCTTCTACCAGATCAATCCGGTGCAGACCGAGAGGCTGTACGGAAAGGCGATGGAATTCGCCCGTCTAAAAGGAAACGAGACGGTGCTCGACGCCTACTGCGGCATCGGCACCGACAACAAGGCGGCGCTCGACCTGCTCGGCACGCTGCCCAACCTCTACGGCGACACCACGTGGGTGCCGGTCTCGACGACAGTCGAAGCCATTCGCCGCTATGGCAGCAAAAAAATGCTCTTCGGCACCGACAACCCCATCGACGGACCCGACACCCTGCTGCACAACAAGACCGGCGAACGCTCGCTCTATCAGCAGTATTTCCATGAGCTGAGGGAGCGGGGCTGTGAAAAAATACCCCCAAAAAACAGACAGGCACATAACCGAAAGCATAGACGGTTATGTGCCTGTTGTGGTATAATAATTTTGTGAAAAACAATACCGAAATCAATTATACACCAAAGCAAGGAAGATTTCCAGTATTTATTTCAGATTTGTTAGAAATATCTGATCCGGTAATAGCGTTTGACCATGTAATGGAGGCGATTGGAGTTCAGAAGTATCTCAAGGGCGCGGTAAAGAGCACCGGTCGGTTGGGATATAATCCGGTCAATATGCTTAAAACGATCTTGTTTGCTTTCAGGGACAAAGGATATGCATCCTTACGAACAATCGAAGACGAGTGCCGTGTCAACATCCGGTATATGTATCTGATGGATCACGAAACACCGTCATACCGCACGTTCGGCAACTTTATCAACGAATATCTTGAAGACAGCATGGATAAAAAACACATACACCACGCTTTCAATTTTGAAAAAGCTGACTTGAGAAAACAATACAAACAGCTGAAATAAACATATCAATACGATGGATATTAAGAAATATGAGGTAATAAGATGCTTTCTTTTTCCGAGATTATCAGATTATCTCTTGTTGATTTTTGTTCTGATATGCTCCAAGCGGTTGAGCGCTTCATTAAGCGTTTCGGTTTTCTTGGCGAAATGGAGGCGGATCAGGTGGTTGACGTCCTCGCGGAAGAAACTGGAACCCGGAACAGCACCGACGCCGACGTTTCTCGCCAGCACCTCACAAAATTCGAGGTCGCTTTTGTAACCAAATTCAGAAACATCGAGCAGGATATAATAAGCACCTTGCGGCACGGTATGCGCGATGCCGATATCGTCCAAGCCCTTCAAAAACAGGTCACGCTTTTCGGTGTATTTGTCCCTGAGCTGTCTGTAATAATCTTCGCCGAAGCGCAGCCCGGTCACCGCCGCCTCCTGCAAGGGAGCTGCTGCACCGACAGTCAAAAAGTCGTGAACCTTTTTTGCAACGTCGATAATTTGCGGCGGAGCGATGATATATCCCAAACGCCATCCTGTGATAGAATAGGTTTTTGAAAGCGAGGAACAGGAGATCGTCCTCTCCCACATATTGGGCAATGAAGCGAAATAGGTGTGTTTGTGCGGAGCATAGACAATGTGCTCATAAACCTCGTCGGTGATTACAAAAGCATCGTATTTTTCGGCAAGGTCGGCAATGATTTTCTGCTCGTCGTAAGTGAACACCTTGCCGCAGGGATTTGACGGATTGCAGAGAATCAACGCCTTGGGCTTCTGCCTGAACGCCGCCTCCAGTTCGTCGGGATCGAAATTAAATTCTGGCGGATAGAGCGGAACGTAAATCGGCTCCGCTCCAGAGAGGATCGTATCTGCGCCGTAGTTTTCATAAAACGGTGAAAACACGATCACCTTGTCACCCGGATTGGCGACTGTCATCATCGCCGCCATCATCGCCTCGGTGCTGCCGCAGGTGACGACGGTTTCTGCATTCGGGTCAATTTTTCTGCCCATCAGCCGCGATTGCTTTTCAGCCAACGCCTCACGGAAATTCTGCGCGCCCCATGTGATGGAATACTGGTGAAAATCCTCGTTTGACACCTCGGCGAGCCTGTTCAGCAGCTCGCGCGGCGGTTCAAAATCGGGAAAGCCCTGCGAGAGATTCACCGCGCCGTATTGATTGGAAATGCGCGTCATACGCCGAATCACCGAATCGGTGAAGGTTTCTGTTCGTTTTGAAAGTTCGGGCATAGCTGTGCCTCCGTAGAAGATTTAGATTCAATTATACACCGATCAAATACTATAATCAAGTGTACGTTCGTCGATGACACGTCTGGATTTGTGCTCCGAGCGAGTATCAAGACCGCCGTCGGGATGCACGACGACTCTCGCCGGCTTCACGCCGATACGCGCCTTCAAAGCCGCGGTCACCTCTGCCGCTACCTCGTCATCAGACTTGGGATTATCGGCATTCTTTTCGATTTCGACGGCGTATTTATTGGTGAAATCCCTCTCAAAGATCCTGATTAGATATTCGCCGGTAATGCCGTCCTGTTCGCGGATGACAGCCTCGATGTCGCTCGGGAACACGTTTACTGCGGAAACGATGAACATGTCGTCTTTTCTGCCCAGAATATGGATCCTGCCGTGCGTTCTGCCGCAGGAGCATTTTGTGTTGTCGATTCGACCGATATCGCCTGTGCGGAAACGGATGAGCGGACGCGCGTGCTTTCTGAGCGTTGTGAATACCAGCTCACCGACCTGACCCGGCTCCAAAATCTCACCGGTGTGGATGTCAATGGTTTCAACCAGAATATGGTTCTCGGCGATGTGAAGTCCGTCCTTAGCCTCGCACATTGCGGCGCAGGCTCCGAAAATGTCAGACAAGCCGTAGAAATCGTAAACCTCCGCTCCCCAAATATCTTCGATAGCCTTTCTGGTGGCGTCGATCGAGCCGCCAAGCTCGCCGGCAACGATGATTTTTTTGATGTTCAAATCCTTTTTGGGATCAATGCCGCTCTTGAGAGCTTTTTCGCCGAGCTGCCACGCGTAAGACGGAGAAGTCCAGATAACGGTGGGCTGATAGGTTTTCAGGACGAACAGGAGTCGTTCGCTGGGCAGCGTGCCGCCCCAAATGCAAAGTGCTCCGAGATTCTGCGCGCCGATAACGTCGGGACCGCCGACGTACAGCGAGAAGTTGAGCGCATGAACATAGCGGTCGTTCGGGCGCATACCGATCTGCCAGAACCAGCGGCTTTCGGTGTCCTGAAATTCGTCAAAGTCCTTCTTGGTAAACGGGCTCATGGTGGGAACTCCGGTTGAACCGGACGAGGTGGAAATGAACACCACGTCCTCCTCGGGGACAGCCGCAAGCTCACCCAAAAAGGAGCCCACGCCCTGCGTGTCGCGCTGGGTTTTCTTGTTGATAAAGGGAAATTTTTGAATATCCTTGAGGGTCTTTATGTCCTCGGGCTTTACGCCTGCCTCATCAAAGCTGCGTTTGTAGTACGGCGCGTTTTCGTAGGCAAATTTTACGATCTCCTGCAAATCCGCAAGCTGTCTTTTTTCAAGCTCCTCGCGGGGCAGGGTCTCAAGCTCCTCATCCCAGAATTTATTATTGATATCTCTGCTCATTTTGATTACTCCTATCTTTTACTTAAAGTTTTTCTTGATAAACTCCCATTTTTCATCGCGGGATCTTGTGATGATCTCTATGTCTTCGTCGGTCAGGTGCTTAAAGCGGCTCTGACGTTTGAGATAAGCCGAAACGTCCGAAAACTCCTTGGGACGTCGGTTCAGCGTAAATTCGCCGTTCTCGTATTCGGCGAGGTACCACAGGCCGCAATCAACGACCTCTTTTGCAATTTCAACGGTTTCGTCTGTTTTAACTCCCCAGCCTGTGGGACAGGGTGCAAGAACGTGAATGTATTTGGTTCCCTTGATTTGCTTTGCCTTTTCCACCTTTCGCATAAAATCGTTGAGATATCCCACGCTTGCGGTAGCGGCGTAGGGGATCCCATGGGCGGCAACGATCTCAAAAAGATTCTTCTTGGGTCTGAGGTTGCCGCGGATGTTTTTGCCTGCGGGCGTGGTGGTCGTTCTTGCGCCGAATGGCGTCAGCGAGCTTTTTTGGATACCCGTGTTCATATAGGCTTCGTTGTCGTAGCAGATATAGAGGATATCGTCGTTGCGGTCTATCGCTCCCGACAAAGCCTGCAAGCCGATGTCAGCCGTGCCGCCGTCGCCTGCAAAGCCCACCGCGTGAAAGTCGGTGATACCCTGTGCTCTGAGTCCGGCTTCAACGCCTGTCAGCATGGAAGCGGTTCCGGCAAAGGTGGATATAATGGCATTGTTGCCGAAGCAAAGCTGCGGAAAGTTAAAGCCGACAGCCGACATACAGCCTGCCGGAAGAACGGCGACGGCGTTTTCGCCCAAAACCTTTAGAGCGATTCGCACCGCGAGGCTTCCTCCGCAGCCGGCGCACGCCTTGTGACCGTAGAAAAACTCGGTTTCGTTGAGCGTTTTTGCGTTAATTGCCATTTGTTTCACCGCCGATCCCTAAGAATTTTACCGTTGACTGCTGCTGTTCCAGCTTGTCAAAGACAATTTTTATTTCATCTTTAGAAATATTTCTGCCGCCGAGACCGCCGATATAATCGGAGCTCGGAATACGGAGCTTTGCCTTTTGCAGCGCAGAGTTGACGTTGGTGTAGACCGTGCCCTCGTTGCCAAAGGAAATGTCCTTTTCCAACACCGCGACTGCTTTTGCATTCTTTACGGTTGCAGCTATCTCCTCGTTTGGGAACGGACGGAGGTAACGCAGTCTCAGCAAGCCTACCCGTCTGCCCTCTTTTCTTAGTTCGTCAACAACCTCACGAACCAAACCTGAGAGGCTGCCGAGGGTAATTAAAATATAATCAGCGTCCTCGGTTCGATAACTTTCGGTCAAGCCGGTGTAACGTCTGCCGAAAATTTTTGCAAAGCGTTCCTCTGCTTCATCAATGATTTTGGAAGCATTGAGAATCCCGAGGTGCTCCCTGTACTTAAAATATGTGTTGGTGTCGGGGCCGGCTGAAAAAGCAAGGTTGCGCGGTTTTTGCAGATCCATTTTGTTATCTGTTTGATATTTCGGAAGAAAAGCGTCCGCCTGTTCCGCTGTGGGAACGTCTGCCACCTCGTAGGTATGAGTGAGTACAAAGCCGTCAAGATTTGCCATAAACGGCGTGCTTACGTTCTTGTGCTCGGCGATATAAAAGCTCATCAATGCCAAATCGAGTGCTTCCTGCGCGTTGCAGGCATACGCCTGGATCCAGCCGCTGTCAAGCTGAGAGAGCGAGTCGCGCTGGTCGCCGTATATGTTCCACGGCAACGCGGTGGAACGGTTGGCGTTCATCATAACGATCGGGAACCTGCCGCCTGCCGCGTAGGGCAAGCACTCCGCCATATAAAGCAAGCCCTGAGAGGAGGTCGCAGTGAACGCCCTCGCGCCGACCGAGGACGCGCCCATCGCGCAGGACAGCGCGGAATGCTCGGATTCCACATGAATGAACTCCGCGTTCAGGCTGCCGTCCTCGACAAATTCGGAGAGCTTTTCGACCACGATCGTTTGCGGCGTGATCGGATAGGCGGAGATCACCTGCGGACGCGCAAGGCGAACGCCGTATGCAAACGCCTCATTGCCCGATAAAAACTGTTTCGCCATTACTTTTCCGCCTCCATTTTGATCGCTTGGAGCTTGCAGATTTTTGAGCAAATGCCGCAGCCCTTGCAAAAGTCGTAATCTATACCGACCTTACTGCCCTCACGGAAAATCACGCCGTCGGGGCAATAAAGATAACAATTCAGACAGCCGATGCATTTTGTTTCGTCCAATACCGGCCTTGTGTTACGCCAGCCCGCGTTTTTGGTGACGAGATAGCCTGCCTCATAAGCGGTCGCTTCGGGAATGTCATCATAAGAAGTCGGGACGAAATTCCTCAGATAAGGCTTCATGCGACAACCTCCTCAAAAGCTGCCTTGACAGCGGCGATATTCTTTTCGTGCAGTCTTTTGGGCATTGTTTGACGTATTGCTTTGTTGATATCTTCAAGTGTTATTTCACGTGACACCGCCGCAAACGCGCCGAGAAGAATCGTATTGGTAATAGGCAAGCCCAAAATCCGCGCGGCAATACCGTCTCCGTCGAGCGTGATCACACGCGGATCCTCGAAAGTTTTCTTTGTATTCAACAATATTATTCCGTTTTGCTTTAGCTCACGGAAGGATTTTTCGTTGAACAGCGTATCATCAAGAAAAATACTGTAGTTTGATCTTGTGATCTCGCTGCGGTTGCCTATCGGTTTTTTGTCAAGCTTTGTAAACGCGCGTATGGGCGCGCCTCTGCGCTCGGGACCAAAGGAGGGAAAAGCCAGCGCGTAGGCGTTATCCTTCAGCGAATACGCGTCGCCGAGAAGTCTTGCGGCGGTGAAGGCTCCCTGACCTCCTCTGCCGTGCCATAAAATTTCTGTCATACTTTCGCCTCCTCAGTGCTTCCAGCGAAGCAAATATTTTTGAATTTTATTAAATACGAACGAAATGACGACGATCACAATGCCGATCACGATCAAGCCGACGAGCGTTCTTGTGTAGTCGCCGAGATCGGAGTAGTTTTTGATGTAGTAGCCCAGTCCGCTCTGCGCGCCGATCATCTCCGCCGAGGTCAGCAGGACAAACGAAACGGTGAGCCCCTGATTGCAGCCGATAAAGATTTGCTGCAGGGACGCCGGGAGAATAACAGAAAACAGCATGGTTATTTTTCCGACGTTAAGCACCTTTGCGGAGTCGATCGTTTTTTTGTCAACATTCATTACGCCGCTCATTGTGCCTGCCAGCACCGGCCAAAAGGTCGCGAGGAAAATGACGAACACCGAGACCGAACGGAATGTCGGCAGTAAAGCGATGCCGTAGGGAATGTAGACAATAGGCGGGATCGCGCCGAGGAATTTTGAGATATAGGTCGCGACGTTTCCGAGCCTTTCGCTTGAGCCGAGCAGCAAGCCGAGAATGATCGCCGATGCCGCTGCAAGCAGATAACCCTGCAGGATAATGCCGACCGAGCTGAAAATGTTGGTGATGATTTTTTCGTAGTCGCCGATCAGCTGCCAGAAAACTCTTCCCGGCGGCGGAAACAACGCGGGCTTGAGCAAATTGAATTTTGCGGTTGCCAATGTCCACGCGATCAACAGGCCGTAAATAAAGCTTACAATGTCAACGAACAGCGTCAAGCCGATCGGCTTTTTGATGAACGTGGATACAATCAGCGTCAAAATCTCCACGCCCACAGCAAACCATACTACGTATTGCGCATAGGTGTCGCCGCTGAGCTTATCAGGCAGAAGCTGGATAAGCAAAAGTACGATAAAGAGTAAGTGAACCAATCTGAGGTATCTCTTTTTGAATGTCATTACAGCACCACCTCGTCTCCGCCGATCTTGCTGACGATGTCGCTGTAGAACATCGCCAGCAGCTTATTTCTGAACTGATTGTACGCCTGCGTCTGAACAAGCTCGGCGCGGTTGCGCGGACGATCGAAGGGAACCTTGATCTCACTGTACACCTGACCGGGATTTGCGGTCATCATCACGATCTTATCCGAGAGCAAGATAGCCTCGTCGATATCGTGCGTAACAAACACAACGGTTTTCCTCGCGCCCGTTCCGTCGCCCTCCCACAGTTCGAGCAGCAGTTCCTGCAAAATGGTGCGATTTTTCGCGTCGATCGCGCCGAACGGTTCATCCATCAGGAGAATGTCGGTGTCCATCGCCAATGCTCTTGCAATCGCTACGCGCTGCTGCATTCCGCCCGAAAGCTGCGAGGGGTATTTGTTTTTAAAACCCTCCAATCCGACCTTTTCCAAAAATTCGTCGGCGATTTTCAGGCGTTCGGTTCTGCTTGCGTCTTTGTTGACCTGCTTGATACCGAAGGCGACGTTTTTGCGGGCGGTCATCCACGGAAAGAGCGAATAGTGCTGGAACACAACGCCTCTGTCGGTGCCGGTGCCGCGGATCGGCTCGCCGTTGATCAAAATCTCGCCTGCTGTCGGCGTGTTGATGCCCTCCAAAATGCTGAGCAGCGTGCTCTTGCCGCAGCCGCTTGAACCGATAACGCTGACAAACTCACCGTCCTCAATGGAAAAGCTGACGTTTTTAAGCGCGGTAAAGCGGTTCTTTTTTTCTGTGTAGTCAACCGTTAAATTGTTTATCTCTATCTTGCTCATATAGGATCATCTCAGTTTATAATTTAGTATATCTTATTCAAATTCTTCAAAGTGCTTTTGAAGCTCCGCATAGATTTTGTCGCCGGGATTTTCTTTTATCAGGCTTTCGAGAGCGTTCTTATAGATATCGGTATTATACAGCTTGTCGATATCGTAATCCTCGGCATAGCCAAGCTCTACGATCGAATTTTTCAGAGTGACCGTACCCTGCTTGTCGGGGTCGGGAACAGAGGAACCGTAACCGCCGTAAACCTCGGTGTTGATCAGATCTTCCTCTATATCAATGTACTTTTTAACGTCCTTAACGGTCTGCTCTTTGTTTTCCTGAGTAAACTTATAAGCCTTGATCAGCGCGCGCTCAAAAGCGGCGTAGGAATTTGGATACTTTGCAAGTGCCTCGGTAGCGGCTACCTGACGGCAGCAGGGCTGATTTTCGAGGAGCTTTTCCTCGGAGCAGCGGTAAACGACCTTGTAGCCCTGGCTCTCTGCAAGCGAGGTGTAGGGCGAATACGCCGAAGCCGCGTCGATCGAATCGTTCTGGAGCGCGTTGTAGGCGTCCTTTTGGCTGTCAAAGTAGACGATGTTTACCTTGTCCTCACCCTCGCCGATCTCGATCCCTTTGTCCTTCAAAAGGATTTGAAGCTCCGCGTCCTGAACTGAGTTTTTTACGGAGGCTACGTTTCTTCCCTTGAGGATCGAAACGTCCCAGTCTGTTTTGCCTTCAACAAATTCGGGCTTGATCACATAGCCGTGACCGTTTGTCATCTCGCCGCCGAAGATGGTGAGGTCGTGACCCTGACTTTGGAAGGTGAGGGTGGGAACGGAGCCGATAAAGGCAACGTCGAGCTTATCGTTTTCCAATCCGCTTGACAGCTCCGCTGCGGAAGAAAACAGGGTGAGTGTTACGTCGAGTCCTTCCTCCTCAAAAAAGCCTTCTTCTTTCGCGACAAAGCCGAGCAGGTGGGCAGTGGAGTTAAGATGACCGAGGTTGAAGGTCTTTTTTTCAAGCTTTGCTTCGTCGCTTGAAGCAGCCGCGGAGGTTTCCGGGGATGCCACACTGTCGGAGGATGTATTGCAGCCGGTAAAAGCGGCTGTTAATAATGCGGCGGCAAGAAATGCCGTGATGATTTTTGTTTTCATATGGATTTCCTTTCTATGTTGATAATTCTTATTTTCCCGCACAGCAGTCGGGAACATCTGAGGTTTCGGAGGAGTTGTTGTCCGAATGTTCTTTGTTTTTGCAGCAGTCGGGAAGCTCTGAGGCGGTTGTTTCCTTTTCCTTACAACAGTCGCTCGTTTCGCTTTCGCTGTGACTGCTTTCCGTTGACGCGCTTGTCGTTGCGCAGCCGGTTACGCTGAACGCTGCGGCAAGTGCGATAATACAGACGATCAATATTTTTTTCATATGATTACTCCCTTTCAGTGGCATAAAAAAACGGAAGTCATGCGCTGACTTCCTTCGTGAAACGCAGAACTGCCCTTCACATTCGGAGCGCACAGCAAGCCACAACGCAGAAATATGCCTTCTGCATTTTACACATAAATGTACGCATACACATGGTCGCATAGGTGGTCATGGCGTTTTCTCCTTTCGTTTTCAGTGAGCTTATTGTATCACGGTTTTTTCTATTTGTCTAATATCCTATAGGTATAGTTGGTAATAGCTTCACCCTATAACCTTCAGCGCGTTTTGGTACGCGATCTTCTCAAATTCCGATGATGTCAAGGGCAGCTTTTTGAAAGCCTTCACCTCGGCTTTTGGACTCCACAAGGGGAAATCCGTGCCGAACAAAATCCTGTCCGCACCGTAGCCGCGAATGTATTGCGCGACCCTTTCGGGCGGCAAAAACATCGTGCAGCTCGAAATATCAAGAAAGCAGCCGCTGTTTTTCAGCAGCGCGAACGCCTCGTCAAACTGCGACCAGCCTCCCAGGTGAGCGGCGATCACCTGTAAGTTCGGGAAATTGTCCATAACGTTTTTCAAACGGCGCGGATGGGAAAAGTCAAACCTTTTGTCGCCGCAGTGAACGATCAGCGTTCCTCTGCCCTGCAAATAATCGTACACCTCAAACAATCGTTTATCGTCGGTGTTAAAGCCCTGTGTGTCGGGGTGCAGCTTTACTCCAAGCAAACCGGACTGCAAGATAAATTCCGCTTCTTCAAGCTTTCTTTCGCAGTCAGGGTGAAGCGTTCCGAAGCCGTGAAACTCAGCGTGGGCGTTTACCTCGCCGCGGATAAATGTGTTGATACTCCTCGCTTGTTCCGGTTTTGTTGCGACCGGCAAAAGGACAAATTCGTTGATACCTGCGCCTTTTCCCTCTCTGAGCAGCCCTTCGCTTGTTCCGATACAGGCAGGCGTTATACCGTAGAAGTCGCCCGTGGCATTGGTTGCCTTTTCTGCGATTTTGTCGGGATATATGTGCGCGTGAAAATCAATGATCCGCATTTTTAATGTCACCTATTCATAAAGATGTTTTGTAAAATAACGGTCGCCGCGGTCGGGAAGAATAATAACGATGTTTCCCCTCGCACCGCCGTTGACAAGCTTTTTTGCCGCAGCCAGTGCCGCGCCCGAGGAAGAACCTGCAAAGATGCCCTCCTTTAGAGCAAGCTCGCGTGCTCCGTCAAATGCCTCTGCGTCGGTCATTTTGACCACCCTGTCAACAAGCGACATATCCATGGTGTCGGCTATAAAGTCATTGCCGATGCCCTCGATATCGTAATCGCCGTGCTCGCCGCCGCCCATCGTGGAGCCGACGGGATCGGCAAGCACACCTGTAATGTTTTTGTTTTTCTCTTTCAAAAATCTGACAACGCCGGAATAGGTGCCGCCGCTGCCTGCGCCTGCGACGAGATAATCTATTTGACCGTTCAGATCCTCAAATATTTCTTTTCCCGTCGTTTCATAATGCGCCTGCGGATTCGCCTGATTTTTGAACTGTTCGAGCGTGACCGCGCCGGGAATGGAACGGCGTATTTCCTCTGCCTTGTCCCATGCGCCCAGCATACCGCCCTCACGGGGCGTATTGATGATCTCAGCCCCCAAAGCGCGCAGGAGCGTCTGCTTCTCTTCGGAAAACTTGGTGGGCACGACAAACACGATTTTGTAGCCCTTGTTCAGCGCGGCAAAGGCGATCCCGAGACCTGTATTTCCTGCCGTAGCCTCGACGATCGTGCCGCCCTTTTTCAGGATACCGCGTTTTTCGGCGTCCTCTATCATATATTTTCCGATCCTGTCCTTCACGCTTCCCGAAGGATTGTACAGCTCTAATTTTGCATAAAGATTCGCTCCGTCAGGCAAATCAATGTGATTCAGCTTTACAAGCGGCGTATCGCCGATCAACTGCTGCATATCGTGATAGAGTGCCATGTTTATTCCTCGCTTTCCGCTATTGCCTGGTCCAAATCGGCAAGAATGTCGTCTATGCTCTCAATACCGACGGACAGTCTGATCAAGCCGTCGGTGATGCCGACCCTTTGGCGCACCTCGTAAGGGATCGCGGCGTGCGTCATGCTTGCAGGGTGGCATACAAGGCTTTCCACGCCGCCGAGACTCTCCGCAAGCGCGACGAGCCTTAGCGACTTGAAGAATTTTTTGATATCGTAGTTTTCGTACAGCTCAAAGGAGATCATCGCGCCGCCGTTTTTCGCCTGCCGCTTGTTGATCTCGTAGCCCTGAGCGTCCGGCAAGCCGGGGTAATAGACCTTTTTGACAGCCTTATGCTTTTGCAAAAATCCAGCCGCTTTTTCGGCGTTCTCAACATGGCGGTCAAGGCGCACGCCGAGCGTCTTGATCCCTCTTATCAGCAAAAAGCTGTCGAAGGGTCCCGGCACGCCGCCTGTTGAATTCTGGATAAAGGCGAGCCTTTGCGCGAGCGCGTCATCATTGACGACAACCAAGCCGGCTACAACGTCGCTGTGACCGCCGAGGTATTTTGTGGCGCTGTGAACAACGATATCAGCGCCCAGCTCGATCGGTCTTTGGAGGTACGGCGTCATAAAGGTATTATCGACAATGGAGAGAATACCGTGCTTTTTTGCCAGAGCCGCGACCGCCGCGAGGTCTGTGACCGTCAGCAGAGGATTTGCCGGGCTTTCGACGAGGATCGCCTTGACCTCGGGGGTGATTTTGCTCTCCAGCGCGGCTAAATCGGTGGTGTCCTCGATCGAATAGCCGATATTGAAATGATTGAACACCTTGTCGAGTACGCGGAAGGTGCCGCCGTAGACGTTGCTTGAAATCAGGATCTTGTCGCCCGATCCAAAAAGGCTGAGCACTGCGGTGATCGCCGCCATACCCGAGCCGAAGGCAAAGCCTGCCGTTCCGCCCTCGAGCTCTGCGATCAGCGCTTCAAGCGCCGCGCGGGTCGGATTGCCCGTGCGCGAATACTCCCACTTTGGCTCCTCGCCCAAGCCGGTCTGCCGATAGGTCGAGGTCTGATAGATCGGGATATTGACCGCTCCCGTGAATTCGTCTGTGGATATTCCGCCGTGAATCAGCGCGGATTCTATATTTTTATAATTCGCCATATTGATTACTCCTTATATTTTAAATCTTCCGGTTTCCAGTTTTTTAATACGTTCAGCATATCCTTTGCGGTTTTTTTGGCGCCGTCCAAATCATGCTCGGCGTAGTTTCCGCACTCTGCCCGTTTGCTTCCGGGGATTTCACCCTCAAAGCCGGATATATATTCAAGACTGTCGCGCACCAGACGGACAGCGCGTTCATTTGATACGCTGTCTCTGACAAGCAGGTAAAAACCTGTGCGGCATCCCATCGGCCCGACATAGACAACATCGTCCGACACCGTGCTGTTTCGCGCGTAAGTGGCAAACAAATGCTCGATCGTGTGAAGCTCGCCGTTGCCGAGATAGTCTCCGCCGTTCGGTTTTTTCATTCTGACGTCATACGTCACAACGTCTCCGTCAACGCGCGAAAGATACATTCCTTTTTCCAGTTTGTCGTGATTGACGGTGAAGCTCGCTATTTTTTTCATCAGGCAACCTCCCCGGGTATTTTTTCTTTGCAAGCCAAAATAAAATTGATGTTCTCGAATGCCGCCATATCGCTGCGGTTTTTAAAATAACGCAGTTGTATCATCTGCGGCGTTTCATGCTCCTCGATCTCAAAGCCGTGACGTTCCAGCACGGTAAATACTTCCTTATAGGAATAGCCGTGCAGCATTTTTTCGCCGAGCTTTTCTGTGATATGCGCAAGCGTGTGCACGCGCTCGGTGCTTTTGCCGTGCAGGGTCGTCTCATCGGGATAATCAAAAACCACCTTGCTCTCGGCACTGCACAGCGAGCTGATTTTTCGGATCGTTTCCTCAAAAACAGAGAGCGTCAGATAATAGGACACGCCCAGAATCGCAAAAAACGTCGGTAGCTCGGGAGCATAGCCCGAAGCGAGCAGACGTTCGCTCATATCATCCTTTGAAAAATCGATCGGGACAAAGGTGAGGTTATCCGGAATATTCCACTCAAGCTCTTTGATCCTGCGCCGCTTGTACCTTCCCGTGTCGGGGTGATCGAGCTCAAACACCTTGATTTTTGGGTTATCGTTGCGAAACGCGAAGGTGTCCATACCTGCTCCGCATATCACATACTGACATTTGCCGTGACGCCGTGCAAACGCGTTGAGTTCACTTTCCGCAAAGGCTATGCGTGAGAGTGGGATCGGCGTGATGTAGCGATTGAGACATTTCGTGATCTTGTCGGACGCAAAGGCGAAGTTTTTATCCGACTTCTCCGCGTCGAAATCATTTTGGATCAACTGTCCGATTTCCTCATATTCGTCCCTGCCCATCAAATCATAGGCAAGATAATCGTCGAAAATCTTATTTTTTCCGATATTGGAATGAAAAGCGCGTGCAAAGGAACAAAGCTTTGCCGTAACGCTTTCCCTTGTTTCTACCATCAGTTTTACCTCCGTTCAGGCATAAAAATACCGCCTGCGCTGCAAATGCAGACAGACGGCATAGGTCAAATACAGTTTTATCAATACAAAACCCTTAACTGCCGCCTGTGTCCATGCAACACATACAGCAGGCGCAGAAGGGCGCAGCAATGCCGCCGAAACCAATAGAGCTGACTTCGACAAAATCAGTATGAAGCTTTGCATTGCTGTTGATTTTCATTTTACTTACCTCTTATTCTGAAAACATGGGAGTTGAAAGGTATCTTTCTCCCGTGTCGGGCAATATTGCCACGATGATTTTTCCTTTGTTTTCGGGACGCTTTGCCAATTGAGCCGCAGCCCAAACAGCCGCTCCCGACGAAATACCGACAAGCAGACCCTCATGCTTGGCGAGCTCTTTGCCTGTTGTGAAAGCGTCCTCGTTTGTCACCTTGATGACTTCATCATATACGTCGGCGTTGAGCGTTTCGGGAACAAATCCCGCGCCGATGCCCTGGATCTTATGCGGTCCCGGCTTTTCTCCCGACAAAACGGGAGAGCCGGACGGCTCAACGGCGACGACCTGAATGTTCGGATTTTTGGTTTTTAAATATTCGCCCACACCCGAAACGGTTCCGCCTGTTCCGACGCCGGCAACAAGAATATCTACTCCTCCGTCGGTGTCGTTCCAAATTTCGGGACCGGTCGTATCATAATGCGCCTTGGGGTTGGCGTTGTTCGTAAACTGGCTCGGAATAAAGCTACGTGCGTTTTCGGCAGCGATCTCCTGCGCCTTTTGAATAGCGCCCTTCATTCCCTTGACGCCCTCTGTCAAAATGACCTTTGCGCCATAAGCCTTCAACAGGTTTCTGCGCTCAACGCTCATGGTTTCGGGCATGGTGAGGATCACCTGATAGCCTCTCGCCGCAGCTACGGCAGCAAGACCGATGCCCGTGTTGCCGCTGGTAGGCTCCACGATGACAGAATCGGGCTTTAGGATCCCCTTAGCTTCTGCGTCGTCGATCATTGCCTTGGCGATCCTGTCCTTGACGCTTCCGGCAGGATTGAAGTATTCCAGCTTGCCGAATACGGTCGCGCCCGTGTTTTTTTCTATGCTTTCGAGCTCCAAAAGCGGAGTGTTTCCGATCAAGTCGGTAATTTTCTTATATGTTCTCATTACAGTGTACTCCCTTTGTATTTATTAACGCCTAAAATACAGCAGAGCCAACATCGCTTAAATGATTTAATCAAACTCATAATAATTCCCTCAAGTTATAATTCCCATTAACTTAGTAGGTTTGTTCTGCAAGATATTATCTCATATTTCACTTTGTTTGTCAAGATGTTTTTTGACATCACAGTTATATATTATTTCTATTACCGGTTATAAATCCTTGACAAACCGATTATTCCGTACAATAACAGCCGGGTGTTTATTAACTGAAACACCCGGCTGTTTGATTTATGGCAATACCGCATAATTCAGGTGTGCGGATTGCGCAACAAGATTTTTCGTCAGGTTGTACAAATAAATCAAGGTAAGGCTGACACCTTGCCGAGATTTTTTGGGCAAGCTGTCGGAATAATATGCAGACAAACCGCAGGACACAAGAATAACATAATAATTCTTCCACCAAGGTGACGTTACCATTAGGTTCCAGTCCGAGAGGGTGCAGGTTCAATTCCTGTCGGGCGCACCAAAGCCCTAAAAGCCTGATAAACACCGGCTTTTGGGGCTTTTTTTATCACGAAAAATTTGGACTTGATTATTTGTATATAACTCACAACAAATTATGCTACAAAGTTATGCGTCTGCCAATCGTTTTTTACGCTATAAATACGCTTTCGGTTAAGTTTCCTTCCTCATCATAACCTATAGTATAAGAATCTGCAAGAGCAAAACAAAAAAGTCCGTTCACAAATGTTTGTTTTTGATTTACGGATCTTTCCGGTTTTTCCTTTAGTGAGCAATAAACAAAAAGCAGATTTCAATATATTTGGTTTTTTGGGCTTGATTTTTTATATCATATCTGGCAATATATGCTTGCGCTCAGGAAAACAGCAAGAAAATATATGTACTGCTGTTTGGAGGAGACCTGAGAAACCGCAACAGACGGAAGAGAAATTTTACTGGAAAAACGGAGGATCCAAAATGACAAAAACACACAGAGTTACAAAAATCACTGCGCTTGTTTTGACATTCATTATGCTTTTCAGCGTGGTATGCATCGCCGGCACAGCATCGGCAGGTGCGGTAACAAGCACGGACATGGTAAGCCTTTATTCAGCCGGCATCAACTTTTCCAAGTACGGCAACTCGGAATTTATTGTGTACATCAAAACGACCCACGTTGCACGTTTTCAGAGAGTGCTGGTCCACTACCACTTCTTCAACGGCGAATGGCGTGACGCTTATGCAGACTGCATCAAGACCTTTGACGACGGCTCCAAGATTTGGAAGGCGACCTTCAACTCCTACGACTGCGTGTATGCCATCAGATACGAGGGCGACGGCAAGGTAGCATGGGATAACAACAACGGTAAGGACTACTCCTATGATGATGTTATCGGCCCCGGCGCTGCCGTTGAGTCGGAGAGACTGTACAACCAGTACACCATGAGCAACTACCAGATCAACGCTGTTCTGCAGAACTACGCTTATCACAAGGAAGTGTTCGTTACCTATACGACCGACGGCTGGAAGACCTGCCAAAACAAGCCCCTCAGCTACAGAAAGACAAACGCAAACGGCACCGAAACATGGACTGCCTATGTTGACGCTACCACATCGAACTATTGTATCGTCACAGTATATCTGCTATACTAAGCTTGTAAACAAACAAACAACAAATCAAAACAAAAAAGGAGTTTTAGGCATGACGAAAGAGGTTTATGAGCGCGTTGATTTGGAGATCATCCAATTCCAAACCGACGACGTGATAACGACCAGCATTCCCTACGAGGAGGACGAGGCTTCGCGTACACGCGAATAAAACGCATAGAGAAGCCTGCAAGCGTATCCGCTGTCACTGAGAAAAGGATATAACCAAACCATCAAAAAGCAAACGGGGCAGAGAAGCTCCCCTGCAAAAAAAGCGCCGCTTGGGCGCTTTTTTCATTAGGGACGCTTATGCTATTCTCTCAAAGCAAACCGATCTTCGTTACTGCTTTTTGCTCTTTGTGTATCTCACCGCAAAGAGAGCGGACAGGGCGAGAACGAGCAGCGCTGCAAGTATCAGCACACCGGCTTCACCGGTCTGCACCGTGCCTTTTCCGCCTGTTGTTGTCGCAGAATCGCCGGAGACTGTCTTTTTCTGCGTTGCCGAGGTCGCGTCTGTCGCTGCCGGCGCGATCGTTGCGGAGGGCGCGGTGGTTTCCTCAGGCCGGGTCGTCTGCGGCTGTGTGTCAGGCTCCCCGGTCTCATACGTCAGACCAAAGCCTCTGGCATAGAGGACCGTATCCGTAAAGCTGTATTCTTCGTCAAGCTGCGGGATATTGATCGGCAGCTTGGCGGTCGGCGCGTCGTCCTTGCTGAACATCATATACAGCGCAGCCGGCATATTGGGACCGTATTGCTGCATTTCCTTGACCTTGTCCTCCGGGTCTACCGGCATGGAGCGCGGCAGGTAGGCGATCATGATCGCGTCCGCCTTTTGGAACCGCGCCGCGTCATACGGCAGGCTGACGGACATCACGATAAACTTGCCGCCCCTTTGGTGAACGGTGTCGGCAAGGAGATCAGCCGCTTTGGCAAGGTCGTTTTTCAGCGCCGCCGCGCCGTAGATCTCCGACATAAAAACAACGTTATCCGCGCCTTCGATCATCGGCAGCACATCGGCAGGGGTCTTGTTGCGGTAGGAGTACGCCTCAACCACCGCGCCCTCGGGCAGCTTGCCGTCTGCGGCGAGCTTTTTGACGGCGTACTGCATCGGAATGGTTTCGTCGTCATACGGAACGAGCACAACGGTTTTCTGTCCCGGCGTGGTGAGCGGAAGCGTGTTGTCATCGTTCTTGACGAGCGTGATCGCCTTTTTGGTGATCTCCCACTCTCTGTCGTGGCTCGCCTTTATGCCGACGGTATCAACGGCGTTCTGCACGCGGCTCTCAATATCCGAGCCGTCATACTTGCCGAACAAGCCGTTGCTTTCTTTTAATTTCAAGATCCTGAGAACGGCGGCGTTTATCTTTTCTATCGAGACAGCCCCGTTGTCCGCCTGCTGCGCAAGCGTTGTGATGTAGCGATCCATTTCGGCAAATCCGTCCTTTGACCGCATTTCGACCGGCATGAGCAAAATATCCACACCTGCGTCGATCGCAAGCCTTGCCGCGTCGTATTTGTCAAAGTGCTTGGCGATCGCGTCCATTTCCATCGCGTCGGTCGCCACAACGCCGTCAAAGCCCATATCGCCGCGCAAAATGTCGGTGATGATGGTCTTGCTGAGCGTGGCAGGCAGGTTGATGGTGTCGCCTGTCAGCTTGGACACATAGGTTTCGGTCTCGATCTGCGGATAGACGATATGCGCCGTCATGATCATTTGGGCGCCGTCGCTGATGCAGGCTTGGAACGGGATCAGCTCGTTTTGCTTTAGCTGTTCATAGGTTTTGTCGATAGAGGGCAGACCGGTATGGCTGTCGGTACTGGTGTCGCCGTGTCCCGGAAAGTGCTTTAGGGTCGAGATGACGCCCGTACCGTTGAGCGCCTCCACAAAGGCGCTGCCGTGCTGCGCGACGGTCTGCGCATCGTCGGAGAAGGCGCGCACGCCGATAACGGGGTTGGCAGGATTGTTGTTCACGTCCACGTCGGGCGCAAAATCCGCGTTGATCCCAACAGCGGTCATCTCTTTGCCCATCAGCGCGGCGATTTCCTTTGTGATGTTCACATCGTTGATCGCGCCGAGCGCCATGTTGCCGGGCGTCATCGTTCCCTGCGTCAGACGGGTAACGTTGCCGCCCTCCTGGTCGGTGGAGATAAGCAGCTGCGGACGGTCGCCGACGGCGGCGTTCGCCTTTTGCAGCGCGTCAACAAACCTTGTGGTGCCCGCGTTGGTCTCGGTGTTCTGCGAGAACAGGATCACACCGGCATAGCTGTGCTTTTGAAGCGTTTCTGTATAGCAAATTTTTTGAAGCTTGTCTATGCATGACTGCAAGGGGAATCGAAAAAGTTTTGTGACGACAGGCAGCTATATAGTTTTGCTGTGCTGTATTATTCCGGCGATAAATGAAGCACCACCAGC
>Ga0310695_10006517_pt1 | contig 19233 bp, 15 predicted proteins | sample RumenRJG_04DNA_FD_203882 | JGI IMG/M metagenome (GOLD analysis project Ga0310695, IMG submission 203882) | Bovine rumen microbial communities from Lethbridge, Alberta, Canada - RJG_04 (v2) (version 2) | ecosystem: Host-associated > Mammals > Digestive system > Stomach > Rumen | place: Canada...
ACAAATAAACAATGCTTAAAGGAAAGAAAATCGTATTAGGTATAACGGGCTCCATCGCTGCCTACAAGGCTTGCTACATCATCAGAGGACTGGTAAAAGCTGGTGCCGAAGTGCAGGTAGTCATCACCCCTGCAGGCAAGGAGTTCATTACCCCCATTACCCTATCAACGCTCACCCAGAAACCTGTGGTGAGCGAGTTCTTCTCACAACGTGACGGCACTTGGAACTCACACGTCAAACTGGGCTTGTGGGCTGACGCAATGCTGATAGCTCCCTGTACAGCCTCAACATTGGGAAAGATGGCAAATGGTGTTGCTGATAACATGTTGGTAACCACCTATTTGTCGATGAAAGCTCCTGTGTTCGTTGCACCCGCTATGGACTTGGACATGTACCAGCATCCCACAACTCAGGCAAACATGGATCGTCTGCGTTCGTTTGGCAATCAGATCATCGAGCCTCAGAGTGGTTTCCTGGCTTCCGGGTTGGAGGGCAAGGGACGTATGGAAGAACCTGAGAACATCGTGGCTTATCTGGATAATTATTTCGAGAAGAAAGACTTGAAAGGCAAGCGCATCATGATAACAGCAGGTCCTACATACGAGAAGATTGACCCAGTAAGGTTCATTGGAAACTATAGTAGTGGGAAGATGGGCTTCGCACTGGCTGAGGAGTGTGCGCGTCGAGGTGCTGAAGTGACGCTGATTGCAGGTCCTGTTAGCATATCGTGCTCAGCAAGCATCCATCGCATTGACGTAGAGAGTTGCGAGGAGATGTATCAGGCTGCCACCACCAACTTCGCCAGCATGGATGCTGCTATCCTTTGTGCGGCAGTAGCCGACTTCCGTCCTGAGAACATTGCCGCTGAGAAAATCAAGCGCGAAAAGGACGATTTGGTGATTCGACTGAAACCCACACACGATATTGCTGCCAAATTGGGACAGATGAAGAAGCAAGGACAACTGCTAGTTGGCTTTGCTCTGGAAACTAACGACGAGGAGGCGAATGCACAGAAGAAGTTGCAGAAGAAGAACCTCGACTTCATCGTGCTGAACTCACTACAGCGTAAGGGAACTTGTTTCCAGTCGGACGACAATCAGATAAGCATCCTTTCAGCCAACGAACAAGTGGACTTCGACAAGAAGCCCAAGACAGAGGTGGCAAAGGATATTGTGAATGAGCTTGGAAAAAGACTGAATGAAAAGGTATAAGGAGATAAAAGAAGAATATCTAACTAAGGCAACAGAAAGAGGACATTACTTTTGTCTTCTTTCTCCCTTTATCTTCCTCTGTCTCCTACTCTTTCCCACAAATTCCTCAGCACAGGAGTTAGAGGTGAAAATCAACCTCAACACGCAACAGATAGAACGAACGGACAAAACGGTGTTTGACAATCTGCAACAGACGCTGGAGCAATGGATGAACGACCGTCAATGGACTGAGTTGCAATTTCAGAAACACGAGCGTATCGTAGTCAACTTCAATCTGACCGTTACGAAGTATGATGCTTCTTCGAATCTGTTTGAGTGTACAGCTCTGATTCAGGCCAACCGTCCTGTCTTCAATGCCACGTACAACACCACCTTATATAATAATAAGGATGCCCAATTCAATTTCCAGTTTGCACAGTTCGACCAGCTGAACTACAACGACGAAATGATAGACAACCAGCTGACAGCCCTGATGGCGTACTATGCTTACCTCATCATCGGACTGGACCTCGACAGCTTTGCGCCCTTGGGAGGAACGGATATCCTGATGCGGTGCATGCACTTGGTGAACAATGCCCAAGATTTGGGCTTCTCAGGATGGAAATCGTTTGAGGACAGTCGCAACCGCTTTGCCATTATCAACGACTATCTGGACGAGCAAATGAAACCTTTCAGGCAGTTGCAATACGACTACTATCGCACAGGGTTGGACGAAATGGCGAACAACGTGGAGCGTGGGCGCACCAACATTTCAGAGGCTTTGGAAAAGGACTTGAAGGTGGCTCACGAACAGAAGCCATTGAGTCTGTTGCCACAGATTTGGACAGACTATAAGCGCGATGAAATAGCCAATATCTACGAAGGAAAGGGAACACAGAAAGAAAAACAGGCTATATACGACATGATGATGAGCATTAATGCTGCACAGAATGAAGCCTGGGAAAAAATAAGAAAATAAAGCATGTTACAAAAACTATATATTAAGAACTTTACGCTGATTGATGAGCTCGACATAGAACTGCATCCAGGCTTCTCAGTAATTACGGGTGAGACGGGTGCAGGAAAGTCTATCATTCTGGGAGCCATCGGACTTTTGTTAGGACAGCGAGCAGACTCGAAGAGCATCAAGCAGGGAGCAGACCGTTGTGTGATAGAAGCACACTTCGACTTGTCGCGCTATGACCTGAAGCCATTCTTCGACGAGAACGATATTGAATATGACGATCACGACACCATTATCCGTCGCGAGTTGACAGCTGCAGGCAAGAGTCGTGCCTTCATCAACGACACCCCTGTGGCACTGACTATGCTGAAGGAGTTAGGCGACCAACTGATGGATGTTCACTCGCAACACCAGAACTTATTGCTGAACAAGCAAGACTTCCAGCTGAACGTAGTCGATATTCTGGCTAACGACAGCAAGGAACTGGAAGATTACCAGCAATGTTTTGCCAACTATCAGCAGAAGATGAAGGAACTGAACCAGTTGCGCGAAGAGATAGAGCGCAACAGAGAGAATGCAGACTTCCTGCAATTCCAGTATGACGAACTGGAGGCTGCACATTTGGCAGAAGGCGAACAGGAAGAATTAGAACAGGAAAGCGAGACGATGTCGCATGCTGAGGACATCAAGACCGCACTCTATGAGGCAGACAATGCCCTGAATGGCGATGAAAGCGGAGTGGTTTTGCAAGTAAAATCAGCCTATAACGCACTGAGTGGTATCAGCAATGTGATGCCCAAGACTACTGAACTGGCAGAGCGTTTGGACTCTTGTCGCATAGAGTTGAAAGATATCGCTGAAGAGGTTAGTCAATTGTTAGAGCGGACGGATTTCGATCCTGCAGAACTAGAAAATATTAACAACCGACTGGACCGTCTTTATGAGTTGGAAAAGAAATATCACGTAGAAACCGTAGAGGAACTCATCCAACAACGCGACAGCCTGAAACAGAAACTATCGCACATCGAGAACAGCGACGAAGCTGAGAGCGAGATGGAAAAGGAAGTTGTCAAATTGCGGAGCCTATGCACACAACGTGCCGAGTCTATCAGCAAGATGCGCCAAGCCACGGCGAAGCAGATGCAGATTAACTTGGCTCAACGTCTCGAGCAACTCGGCATGCCCCATGCACGCTTTGACGTGAGCATCACGAAAACCGAACTGGGAAAGAACGGACAAGACAGCATCTCGTTCCTCTTTTCTGCCAACAAGTCTACCCCACTCCAACCTGTTTCGCAGGTTGCTTCGGGTGGTGAGATTGCTCGTGTGATGCTATCATTGAAAGCAATGATTAGTGGAGCTGTGAAACTGCCAACTATCATCTTCGACGAGATAGATACAGGTGTGAGTGGCAAGATTGCTGAGAAAATGGCACAAATCATGCAGGAGATGGGACGCACAGAACGACAAGTTATATCCATCACCCACCTGCCTCAGATAGCTGCTTTGGGCAGTCACCATTATCGGGTTTCAAAAGAAGAAACCAAGAATGGCACCGTCAGCCACATGACAGAACTGAACAACGAAGAGCGCATCACTGAGATTGCCCAGATGCTGAGCGGAAGCGACATCAGCGATGCTGCCATACAAAATGCAAAAGAACTTTTAAAGATATGAAACGACTATTTTTCATGATAGGCTGTATGCTGTTGGCTACAGTCTCTTTCGCACAAAGTCCCGCTTGGGCAAAGAAAGCAGCTCAAGCAGTATTCACACTGAAGACATTCAGCGCTGATGGTTCATTGCTGGCCAGTGTCAATGGTTTCTTCATCGACGAACAAGGTCAGGCTGTCAGCAGTTTTGCTCCTTTCAAGAACGCCCAACGTGCTGTGATTATCGACGCACAAGGCAAGGAGATGGAAGTAGATTGTCTGATGGGCTATAACGATATGTACGACGTTGCCAAGTTTCGTGTGATTGCCAAGAAGACGCAAGCCTTGAGCATTGCACAGAATGCTGCCAGCAATGGTGCCACGCTGTGGCTGATGCCCTATGCTGTGAAGAAAGTGCCTGCTTGTACCAAAGGAACGGTAAGCAATGCTGAGCAGTTTGGCGAAGGCTATGCTTATTACACCTTGGATATGGAGACATCCGATCAGCAGGTGGGGTGCCCCATTCTGAACGAGCAAGGTGAAGCAGTAGGCATCCTGCAACCCTCAGCCAGTGGAAAATCGACTACAGGTTATGCTGTCAGTGTCCGCTATGCCAATAGTCTTCGCATGTCTGCACTGAGCCAGAACGATCCCGCTTTGCGGACAGTGAAGATAACAAAGGCTTTGCCCGATGACCAGAGCGAGGCTACGTTGGCACTCTATGTTTCAGCCTCAACGATGAGTACAGAAGAGTATGACCAACTTATCAATCGGTTCATTGAGAAGTTCCCACAATCTTCTGATGGATATATCTACAGAGCTCGCCAGAAGATGGCCAAAGAAGATTTCCAAGGTGCTGACGATGACATGATGCAAGCCATCAAAGTGGCAGACATGAAGGACGATGTACACTATCAGTATGCACAGATGGTTTTCCAGAAAATACTTTATATGGGCGACAAGCCCTACGAGCCTTGGACACTCGATTTTGCATTGGAGGAAGCAAAAGCTGCATACAAGGAAAATCCACAGCCCGTCTATCAACAGCAACAAGCTCAGATTCTGTTTGCCCAGCAAAAATACGATGCAGCCTACAACATTTATATGGAACTGGCTAGGACTGATATGTTGAAGGCAGAATCCTACTATGCTGCAGCTCAATGTAAGACGCAGATGGACGATAAGGAAGCTGCGCTTGCCCTACTCGACAGCGCAGTCAACACATTCACCAAACCCTATATCAAGACAGCAGCACCCTATCTTTATGCTCGTGCCCAGGCACTCTTCGAGGCAAAAAAATATCGTCCAGCAGTGAACGATTATAATGACTACGAGACGCTGATGGCAGCACAACTAAATGCCAATTTCTATTTCCTTCGCGAGCAGGCGGAGTTTGCTGGTCACCTTTACCAACAAGCTTTGAACGATATTCGTCGTGCTGCAGAAATGGAACCCAACGAACTGGTTTATCGTGCAGAAAAAGCCAATGTCGAGCTTCGTGTCGGAATGATTGACGATGCCATTGAGACAGCAAAGGGATGCATCAGTATTGCCCCAGAGGGAAGCGATGGTTACCTGTTGCTTGGACTGGCTCAGTGTGTAAAAGGTCAGAAAGCTGAAGGTCTGAAAAACCTCGCCAAAGCAAAAGAGCTCGGCAACAGCCAAGCTCAATCACTGATAGATAAGTATTCTAAATAAACTTATATCCCATAAGGAATCAGAATGGCACTGGACCTGCTGGTTCTTCAAAACCTCCGAATGGTGATGCATCAGCAGAATGCTGTGCGTCATCATTCATTTTACTACCCAGTATCTCACCTCCATTATCAGGACGCTTCGAACCCAGACGACGATCCTCAGGATTCTCGAAACGGGTAAACTCACCCCGGAAGGTCAACAGCACATCGCCCGTAGCACCCTTACGATGCTTGGCAATAATAATCTGCGCCATACCATGCAGATCGCGTCCATTATCATCCTGATAGATATGGTAATACTCAGGACGATGCACAAACAGCACCATATCCGCATCCTGCTCGATGGCACCCGATTCACGCAAGTCTGACAACTGAGGGCGCTTGCCTTCCAATCCTTCACGACTCTCCACACCACGATTCAACTGCGAGAGCGCCAGAATGGGAACATCTAACTCCTTAGCCAATCCCTTCAGCGAACGAGAGATGGTTGACACCTCCTCCTGACGAGAGGAGAATCGCATACCATTGGCATTCATCAGCTGCAGATAGTCAATCATGATAATCTTCACACCATGCTCACGAACCAGTCGACGAGCTTTGGTGCGTAGTTCAAAAACAGAAAGACCTGGGGTATCGTCCACATACAGCGGAGCGCCCAAAAGCCCGTTCAGTCGTTTATCCAGTCTGTCCCATTCGTCTGGTTGCAATTGTCCGTTTAGTATCTTCGAACCCTGAATCTCACAACAGTTTGAAATCAGACGGTTCACCAACTGAACGTTCGACATTTCCAACGAGAAGAAAGCCATTGGCACCTTATAATCAGCTGCAATATTCTTTGCCATAGAGAGGGCGAACGAGGTCTTACCCATCGCTGGACGACCTGCGATAATCACCAAATCAGAAGGTTGCCATCCTGAAGTGATATCGTCCAACTTATGATAACCAGTGGGCACACCCGTCAGACCATCCTTGTTGGCTGCAGCCTTCTGGATTACATCCACTGCATTCTTGATAACAGGGTCTATCTGCGTATAGTCCTTCTTCATGTTCCGCTGACCCAGTTCAAAGAGTGAGCCCTCAGCCTCCTGCATCAAGTCATCTACATCAATCGTCTCGTCGAATGCCTTTGTCTGGATATTGCTTGAGAAGGAAATCAACTGACGGGCCAGTGACTTCTGCGCAATGATTCGCGCATGATACTCAATATTGGCTGACGAGGCAACTCTTGACGATAGTTCTGTTACGTATCCAGGACCGCCAATATCCTCCAGATCACCTTGTTTCGCCAATTGCTCTGTTACTGTCCATACGTCTACAGGCAACTCGTGCATCGAAAGTTCCATAATGGCACGATACACTTTCTGGTTGCGAGGCTCATAGAAACTTTCAGGCAACAGCATCTCACAAACTATCGCATAGGCGTCCTTGTCAATCATCAAGGCTCCTAATACTGCACGCTCTATCTCTGTAGCCTGTGGCTGCACATGTGCATAAGTGTTGTCTACTGGCTGTTGTCTGCGACGACGCTGTCCTCCGTTATTATTTGTTTGTTCGGGCATAGTTTTCTAATTATTTTCGGGCTACAAAAGTACAAAAAAAAAATGAGAGCACTGTCATTCGTACTCCCAAACTTTTCGTCATTTTATGATTTTTTGGAAAACCACTTACTTGCTATTGCCTAATAACTGAGCAATAGATATTTTCGAATTTTTAGTCATATAGTCAGCTATCCTATCCACATATTCATTAGTAAACACCTGTCGCTTCGTCATCTGATTAACAACCCACTGGATTTTCCCCATGTGGTTGTCACGTTCTTGCTGTGACTGCTGATGATCAAAAGGTAATGGATAAAGGCTGAGTATATAGAAAGCCAGACAATCAGGCACAATCATCGAGCGAACCATCAACTGACGCTGTTCTTCCGAATAATGTGACACATAGAAAGGATAGTCAATGCCCAGATATTTATCCAAACTGACTCCCAGCGTATTGTTACCCACCACAATGCTCTGGTCAAACGAACCTATCTGTGTGTATATCTCAGGAATCTCCATATCTGGCAATTCCTCCTTCAATCGTTCAAACGATGCAGCTAGTTCTTGATTCACATCGTCCATATCTGCAAATTCGTGCTGTACGTCAGACAACATCATCTGCAACGTAGAATCCTGAAAGAAATACAGGAACTTATTGTTAATATCGCGATCGTTCACCTTTCCTAATTGTAGCACATCCTCCAGCAACATACGGGTCTGTTTAGGATAAACGGTATTCATCTGTTGAAGGGCAGAATAATCACCCGTAGTCAGATACAGGGTCTCTATACGGTCATAACGCTGGATGCTGACGCGCTGTTCTTCTGCGTCAACATCATTGGGCTTCAACTGCCACTGACAGCCAATGCACAAGAGCATTATCATGAATAATAGTCCGTATATTTTGCCCATTAGGATTTGGAAAAGCTATTAAATAATTTTAAATTACCCTGCAAAACTACTAAAAATTGTTTTAAAAACCAAATTTTAAACTAAAAAAATCAAAAAAGCCATGCATTTTTACCTTAAATTCGTTTATTTGTGTGAAATTTGCACGAAACAAAACTACTTTTTAGCACAATGAGAAGATTATTTTCCCTCCTCGTGCTGAACACATTCAGCACTCTGGCTTTTGCCAACAGAACACTCACTGTCAGTGTTACCAATCCCAGTAATGTTGCACGAACCGACGTGCCCGTTGTACTCTCTTTGGCATCCTATGGCGAAGTGCGCTCTGCCCTTGTCACTCTTTCTGGTAAGGAGATTCCTTGTCAGCTAGATGACTTGAATCAGGACGACACCTTCGACGAGCTTTGCTTTTTGGCTGATCTTGACAAGAAGGAGCAAAAGGAATACACCATCACGCTGATAGACGAAGGCGAGCCCCGCATCTACCCTGCCCGTACCTATGCAGAAATGGTGCTGGCCAATACCAAGGACAAGACTTTGAAGAAACACCAGCAGAACAATTACATTGAACAATTAACTGCTCGTGGCGATGCGGCTTATACTTATAATGTACAGCACCATCATGGTGTCGACTTTGAGAGCGAGCTCAATGGCATCCGCATTTACTTCGATGCTCGTCAAACCCTCGACCTCTATGGTAAGTTCCATAAACAGTTGGAGTTGAAGGAAACGCAGTTCTATACCCCTGACGACTTGAAGGCTAAAGGGTATGGCGATGATGTGCTATGGGTTGGACAAACCTTCGGACTGGGTGCCTTCCGTGGATGGGATGGTCAGAAGCCCACTCTCGTAGAACCCGTTCGAACACGCACACAACGTGTTGTCAGCTACGGTCCTCTTCGTGCCATTGTTGAGATTGTGGATCGTGGATGGAAGGCAGACACCAGCAAATCCCCCATTAACATGACCCTTCGTTATACACAATATGCAGGTCATCGTGATACGGATGTAGATGTGTTCTTCAACAAAGATGTGTCCGACTATCGTTTCTCTACGGGTATCATTAATGTAAAAGGTTCTGAGGAATTCTCCGATAAGAAAGGACTTCGTGCTTGCTGGGGTACCGACTATCCAGCTGCTGATACCACCAAATGGAAGCGTGAAACCGTAGGACTAGCGGTACTTGTTCCACAGAAGAACATTGTCAGCGAGGAACCAGCCAACAAAGACAACTATGCCTATGTGCTCAAGGTCAACGGCAATAGGATGAGCTACAAGGTAACCTACACCTCTGCTAATGAGACCTTTGGTTACCATTCAGCCAAGGAATGGTTCAATTACCTGAAGATGTGGAAGAAAGAAGTTGAGCAACCTGTCAAGATTACAGTTCGATAATCACCTCTTCAAACTTTCCTTCCTTATTGATGATATAGCGGCGAGTCTCCTCCAATTCGGGGCTCGTCGCTTCATGTGACTGGTAGTATTTCATCAGCGTAATCTCCCAATTGCTGGTGATATAATAATCCATCGATGTCTTACCGAAATCGTCATGTCTGTCCTGTGCTCTCTCTTCATAAATACACAGTTGGTCAATAGTTCTGTGCTGACGATTCATGGTATAAAGATACAACGCTGGGGTGATAGAGTCCTGCATTTCCAGCAACATCACCACTTCATGCCCTGTAGCTCTGGGCATTACCATCACCTGCAGTTCAGCATTCGACATATAACCAAACTGGTCATTTAATTCGCGAGGTACCTTTGTAAACTCGCCCAGGCGTTGCCATTTTCTGCCTTCCGATTGCAGTGGCAGCGAGCGCAGACTCAGTTTCAGGAAGAAAGTCTCCAACGGATCTTCGTCCGTTATGCCCGCTTGGCGTCGCATCTCTTTCACCTGTTCAGCCTTCCTGATACTGTCTACCATCAGTTCATAGTAGGCAGCATCCTTCTTCTTCTGTCCGCATGATGCCATAAGCATCACCATGAGACTAATCGTCAAAACTACAATCTTTCTCATATCTGTTTGCAAAGATACGATTTTTTTCATTATCTTTGCACCATGAAGATACGATTTTTATTCTTCCTGTCTCTCCTGGCTACCTGTGGATGGGCTTCCAATCGCATCTACTCGCCAAGAGTCAAGTCGCTTACCAGCATTGTCAATGGCGACTGGCTCAACCGTCCTGTGATGACCCTTCACAGTCCTGATAAACTGTTAATAGGGTTCGACGAACTCTCTCACGATTTCCACCGACTTACCTATCGTTTGGAACATTGCGAGGTCGATTGGAGCACCTCTGAGGATATTTTCGAAAGCGACTGGCTCAATGGTTTCAATAACAATCCAATTGAAGACTATCGTAACTCCATCAACACAACCGTTCTCTATACCCATTATCAGTTCAGCATTCCCAACGAGCGGTGCCAACTGAAATTAAGCGGCAACTATCGCATTACCGTATTCGACGAAGATGCTGACAATGAGCGATTACTCGAAGTAGAATTCTACGTGGTTGAGCCTCTGACCAGTGTATGTCTTGAAGTATCAACCAATACAGATATTGATCATAACGTGAGTCATCAGCAAGTCAGTTTCTCACTCAAGTATAATGATATTCGCATCAACCAGTTTGAAGACGAGCTTTATACCGTAGTCATGCAGAATTGGCGTGAACAGGATGCCCGCACCAATCTTCGTCCCACCTTTGTCAATAACCAGGGAGCCTCGTGGCAACACAATCGTCAACTCATATTCGATGCTGGCAACGAGTTTCATAAGTTCGAAGTGCTCGATGTGAAACATACCACCATGGGACTTGACCGTATTGAGTGGGATGGTCATTACTTTCAGGCTTATCCATTCACTTCAACGGTTCAGCGGAACTATCTCACCGACGTCGATGCAGATGGTGCTTTCGTCATCCGCAATAGCGACAATGTAGAGTGCGACTATATCTGCGACTATGTCTGGGTAAACTATTCACTGCAAACACCCTATCAAGGTGACATCCTGCTCTGGGGACACTGGACCATCGACAACAATCCGGATGCGTATAAGATGACCTATGATGAAACCACGCAGACCTATTACACCTCCATCTTACAAAAACAAGGCTATTATTCTTATCAATACATTACACCCGCAGGTACCATTGCACCTTCTGAGGGCAACTTTTTCCAGACGGAGAACCGCTATCAAGTATTGGTGTATTATAAGGAAACAGGCGCACGCACGTGGCAACTCGTAGGCTATAGGGCATTAGATTTCCGATAGTCCTCTGGCGTCATTCTGAAATGATGGAAGAATGCTGCAAAGAAATAGTTAGGCGATACAAAACGGCATTCATCAGCAATCTGTTCAAGACTCATTTCCGTTGTTCTTACCAATCGGGCAGCTTCCTCTATGCGCAACAGGACAATCAACTGACGTGGATTCTTATCAATATTAGCTGACAGCAACTGATACAACTGAGCCCTTGACACTCCAGCACTCTGCTCCAGTTCCTTCATCGTAATTTTCTTAACATCCTTCTGACTTATCACATAAGGCACCAATTTCAGCATTACATTGACAAAGTCTCTGCTCATCACCTGATGCGCACCTTCCTCATCTCCTCCTTCCTGCATCAGTTTGTTGGGTGCCAACTCTTCCGTCCTCTGAGCCTCACAGCGATTAGCAAACTGCATCACGCGACGAACCACATCAGTTTCTTCATTATGGCGAACCATTCGCATCTTCACATTCCTGTTATACATTAGGAAGTTAGCCAGCAAAAGACTAAACAGCACCAAAGCCAACAGGTAGTAAATACCTGTAGAACGCCACCAAGGCTGATGTACTGTGACGATCCACACAAAGGGCTCTGTCTGCCAATCATCAAGTGTCATCGAAGCCTGCACTTCTACCTCGTACTGACCTGATTCCATGTTCAATAGCGTCAGACTCAACAAGCCATACTTATCCACCATATCAGGGGTTAGTCCGTGCGAGAAGACCTGCCAGTCATCATATTTCTTAAATCCTTTTACCCTTACTCGGTAATAGGTCTGCATCGGTCGGAAATAGTTCAGTGCCGAGAACACCAACTTCACGGTATTCTGATCGTAGTCCAGATTGATTTCTTTCGAACGTGTCACAGCCTTCTCCAGAATCGTGAATCCGTCATACTCTTTGCCTGGCTTTACGTCCTGTCCGTTCATTTGCATGTGAACCAATTTCGGGTATAATATAAATTCATCCGTTGTCAGCGAATGGAATGAGGCCGGATTGAATATCACCATATGATCCAGCGACTGCATGATAATGCTACCATCATCCATCAGTGCTGCAGCACCGTTGACAAAAACCTCACTGGGCACATCATCTACGTTTACATAGGTCTCTATCCTGTATACGGCAGTATCGTTTACGAACAAGTGCGAGATACCGAAACTAGTGCTTACCCAGATGTCATGAGTGGCATCCTCCACTACAGCATGCACCATTTCATTACGTAATCCGTCCTTCCGCTTGAATATGCGCTCTTTTCCATCCGTTTTCTCCAACTTCAGTCCGGAGTAAAGTCCTGTCCATTTCCATCCCCTACTGTCTGTATATTCACAATTCACGTGGTGACGATAGGGCCTGGGCGCCATATCCAGTTTCTCCGCCATTCTTTGGTATAGGGTAAAGGACTCTGGATTATTCCATGAATAAACATGGAAAGGTGATGGGTAGGGCTTGGCGTACAGTAATCCTCTCATCTCCGTACCTATCCACATACCTCCCTGACGGTCAAAGGCTATCGTGTTGACATCGGTTCTCAGCTTTCTTCCTTTGCTCAGCTTCAACTCATCCACTATCTTTTTCTCACCAGTAGCCAGATTATATGTCCAGTAGCCAAACTGTGTTCCTACATAGAGTTTACCCTTATGCACCACCACATTGTTCAGTCGGTAATGAGGTGCTATCACTGTTGTCCACTCACGCTTTTCAACGTCCAAATAGCGCAGCATACCTTCTGATGAGCCGTTACGAATCTGGTAAAATCCCTTTTCGTACGGACAGACCACCGATGATTCCATATATTTCTTAGCCTCTGTCTCTGCAGGCATGATGTCAAAAGCGTATTTACCCGTCTGCAGGTCATAGGCTGACACCATTCCGTCGGCATAGAACAGTAACACGTACATGTCTTCATATACATTCACGTCATGCAGGCCTACATTCTGGCGCACGGTGATGTTCAGTGGGCGGTCAGGACTTGACAGTTTATCGCCCGACAAGGTCCATAGCATGTTCTCACTGTCAGTGAACAGGTCGTCGACTGTTTGCTTGATTCCCATTTCCTCGAACACAGCCCTCACATTGTGCGCAATCTGCTCCATCGTCAGATTCACACAGGTCACACTATACTGGTCTTTCAGCCACAAGTGATGATGCTTGTCAAACATCAAGCGGTAATGACCGCTATATTTCTCCAATGGATAAAGATCACCGGCTTGTGGGGAAATATGTTCAAAGGAGTATCCGTCGTAGAAGTTAACATGGCCTATCGTCGTTATCACCATGCGTCCAGTTTTGGTACAGAGTATGGTCTGTGCACCGTTTGCAGCCAAGCCATTAGACGCATCGAACATATAAAACACATGTTCGTCATCCTGTCCATGAATGCTAGACACCATGCTCAGCAAACAGACGAGAATACTTATTTTCTGCACCAAATTTTTAATCATTACAGGTTTTAGGCTGTAAGTTAATTGATTAATGGTGCAAAGATAAGTAAAAAGAAACTAAACTCCAAATTTTCGGGCAAAAAAAATCTTTCCACGCTATCTCAGCGAAGAAAGATCCAAAAACCTAAAACTTATTGTTGAACTAAGTCGAGGTGACAGGACTCGAACCTGCGACAGCCTGGTCCCAAACCAGGAACGCTACCAACTGCGCTACACCTCGATTTTTGAAATGCTTTTTGGAAAAGCGCTGCAAAGGTACGCATTTTCTGCGACCCTTGCAAATTTTTCCGCAATTATTTTTTTATTTGATGATTCCTTGCTCTACGAAGATCTTCTTCAGGGCCTGTACAGAGCGCTCTACCTGCTCTTCTGTATGGGTAGCCATCAACGCATAACGTACCAGTGTATCCTGTGGAGCGCATGCTGGTGGGATTACGGGATTGATGAATACACCAGCGTTGAAGGCCAGCGCAGTAACCAGGAAAGTCTTCTCTACATCACGCACATACAACGGAATGATAGGACTCTCGGTATCACCTATCTCAAAACCTTCCTCGCTGAAGCGCTTCAGGGCATACTTAGTCACACTCCACAACTTCTCGATGCGCTCGGGCTCTTTCTGCAGAATGTGCAGAGCCTCCAGTGCAGCAGCCGTAGCAGCTGGTGTGTTAGAAGCAGAGAAGATATAAGTACGACAAGTGTGACGCAGGAAATTGATGGTATCCTTATCGGAAGCAATGAAACCACCGATAGAGGCCAGCGACTTCGAGAAAGTACCCATAATCAAGTCAACCTCATCAGTCAGTCCGAAGTGGTCGCAAACGCCACGACCGTGGTCACCGAACACACCGATACCGTGTGCCTCGTCAACCATGATAGAGCAGTTATATTTGTGCTTCAGTTCTACTATTTCGGGAAGTTTGCAGAGGTCGCCCTCCATAGAGAACACACCGTCTACCACAATCAGCTTAATAGCCTCTTGAGGTAATTTCTGCAGCACACGCTCCAAATCATCCATGTCGTTGTGCTTGTAGTGCAACTGGCGGGCAAAAGAAAGGCGGCGTCCGTCCACGATAGATGCATGGTCACGATCGTCGCAAATAATATAGTCATCCTTTCCCACAACCATTGCCAGCACGCCCTGGTTTACAGAGAATCCTGTAGAGAAGCAGAGGCAGTCATCCTTATGGATGAACTCTGAGATTTCCTTCTCCAGTCTTACGTGCAAGTCCAGCGTACCATTCAGGAATCGGCTACCTGCACAACCAGAGCCATATTGATCCAATGCTTTCTTAGCAGCGTCGATAATGCGCTGATCACCGGTCAAGCCTGTATAGGCGTTCGAACCGAACATCAGCACCTTATGTCCACCCATCTCTACTTCAGTTCCCTGCTTACCGGTAATCTCACGGAAATAGGGATATACGCCAGCCTCCATGAATTTCTGAGGTTCGCGATAATGCTTGTACTTTTCTTGTAATTGTCCCATTTTTATATAGGTATAGCAAAGCTACTTTTTGAAATTTGGTGCAAAGTTACACAATTTTTATCAAACAGTGCAAAAAAAATCATATATTTCGCCTTTTAGCACAAATTTATTTAATTTCAGCCCCATTTTTCATGTATATTTTGTAATTTTGCATCACGATGAGCAACAAAAAACGCATTATATTCATTATAAATCCCATATCGGGCACGCAGAAAAAGGACGATTTTCCAAAACTTATCGACCAGATGCTCGATCATTCGCAGTTTGACATTGAACTGCGCTTCACCGAGCATAGAGGGCACGCTGCTGAGATAACCCGCCAGAGTGCTGCCGATGGCGTTGACATTGTGGTAGCTGTCGGAGGCGATGGTACCGTCAACGAGGTGGCTCGCTCGCTAGTTCACACCAATACCGCCTTAGGCATCATTCCCTGCGGTTCCGGCAACGGACTCGCGCGTCATCTCTGCATCCCTATCGATTTGCGTGGTTCCCTTCAGCTTATCAACAACTGCGCCATCGAATCCTTCGATTATGGTGTTATCAACGGACAGCCCTTCTTCTGTACTTGTGGTATGGGTTTCGATGCCTTCATCTCGCTCAAGTTCGCTGAGGCAGGCAAGCGCGGTCCCATTACCTATATCGAGAATGTACTGAAAGAAGGACTGAAATATCGCCCTGAGACTTACGAGGTTGTCGACGACTCAGGCACCACCCGCTATCGCGCTTTCCTCATCGCCTGCGCCAATGCCTCGCAATATGGCAACAACGCCTATATTGCCCCAGGCGCCACCATGAGAGACGGCATGATGGATGTCATCATCATGGAACCCTTCGATGTTCTTGATGCCCCGCAGATAGCAGCCGACTTGTTCATGAAGACGCTGGGCAACAATTCCAAGATTAAGACTTTCCGCACCAAGAGCATCCATATCCATCGCACAGAACCTGGTGCCATCCATTTCGATGGCGACCCACTGATGACCGGCAAAGATATCGATGTCAACATCGAACCCAAGGGCATCCGCATCATCACCAATCCCAATGCCCCTGAGGATACAGCCCAGCCCAATCAGGTGCTCAATGCCTTCAGCGACTTCTTTAATAATATTAATAATGTACGCGAGGACATTGTCGACGACCTTGAAAAGGGAGGGCGCAAGATTCAGGCCATCAACAAGGTGCTTTTGCGCAAACTCAGGAGCTAATCAGGCTAAGAACGATGCAAACACTCCTGGTCATTCTGGTCCTTGTCGTCGCCGTCAGCTATGCTTCCCTGCACATTTTCAGAGTCATAAAGGGTACTAAAGACCCTTGTGACGGGTGTGAACTGAAAAAAAACTGCAAAAAGTTTGGCGAATCCCGAAAAATATAGTACCTTTGCATCCGCTAAGCAAGAAGATAAGATTTCACGGTGCCTTGGATGAGTGGCTTAGTCTACGGTCTGCAAAACCGTCCACGGCGGTTCGAATCCGCCAGGCACCTCTTAGCAAACTCTCAGAATGCCGATAAACAAAGGGTTCTGAGAGTTTTTTTATAATAAAAGGCTCACCTCACGGCAAGCCCCCTATTACAAACTAAACAAATCTTATTTATTCAACATTCTCTGTGGTTAAGAATCTGGGTACAAAGGTACGCTGAATTCCTCATCCGTGCAATACCTAAAACGTGGTATTTCTAGCCTTGATGCATTTTAAACGGGTCAAAACAGATGGTTTTCAGAATTATTTTGTAAATTTGCAGGCAAATAATTAAAAAAACATTATGAAAAAACATTTTCTGATTATTACCCTTGCACTCGTTGCATTATTCAGTGGTTGTGACAACAAAGACAACCCCCCAGTGAATCCACCCGTAAAGGATTATTTCCCATCATGGAACCAATGCGATGCCCTGACACTCCTACAGGATTATGTTGAGGACGTCACCAATCCGCGTTCCGCCAATTTCATCAGTGTAGAAGATCGTATCGCCACCTTCGACATGGATGGCACGTTCGTGGGCGAGCTCTACCCTACTTATTTCGAGTATAACCTGCTGGAATACCGCGCCCTCGATGACCCATCGTACAAGGACCAGGCACCCGACGATGTTCGAGAGGCTGCTCAGAACATCCGCGATTTTGTGCGTAAAGGCACACCACTTCCCAGCCAGTTCGACATGAAGCATGCCCGTGCGGCAGCCAAAGCCTATGCAGGAATGACCATCGCCGAGTTCGACGCTTATGTGAAGGCCTACGCTACTTTCCAAGCCAACGGCTTCACGGGTATGACTTACGGCCAAAGCTTTTATAAGCCCATGCTCGAAGTCTTCGACTATCTGAAGGCCAACGGCTTCACCTATTATGTCGTATCCGGTTCCGACCGTTTCATTTGCCGTTCACTCGTTGAGTCTATCGGTATCGACAAGAACAGGGTGATCGGTATGGATGTGTGGTATAAGTCGAGCAAGCAGGGCGATAATGCCGGTGTCAACTACACCATGGGCAGCGATGAAGACCTGGTACGAACCGACAGCCTGATTATCAAGAACCTCAAGACCAACAAGGTGCTCCAGATCTCGCAGGAGATAGGCAAGGTTCCCGTACTGTCCTTCGGCAACAGCAGTGGCGATCAGGCCATGCACAACTACTGCAAGGGCAACACCAAGTACCGCACCGCCACCTTCATGCTCGTCGCTGACGATGATATCCGCGACCATGCTGACCTTGAAGAGGGAGCCAGGCGTGAGGCCAAGTGGCGCGAAGCCGGCTATACCATCATCTCGATGAAGAACGACTTCAAGACTATCTACGGCTACGGTGTACAGAAGACCGATTTCGTCTTCCCCGAAGAATAGATATTCCTCTTTCAGGTCACAGCTTACCACATCCACTTCGTATTTGCCACTGTTGTGGATCACTGCCTTGCCATCCTTCACCTCTATCCTAATATATGAATTGTCGGCACTCTCGCAAAGGGTCCAGGCATCATCATCCAATGTGGTGCGGAAGTACATGCGCAACCTAAAGTTTCCGTCCTGAATGCCCGTCCACGAATACTTGCCGTCATAACCCTTTGATTCAGCCATGATATAGGGGAACAGGTCCTGGACCCAGCCAGCATACTCGTCTCTGCCTTGGCGTACTCGTCCTTCCACAGGTAAAGCACCTGAGCTATGGCCGTAGCAGCACAGCCTGTCACCGCCTGCTCAGCCTCATGGCTAACCTGCGTCAGGCCAGCGTCCTTATATGACGTCACCATCGGACACTCCAGGTTATAGGGTGCAAACTGGTCCCACAGGCTTGTCGTCGTCTTTCACGCTATGAGCAGTCTTTACTCGATGCCAAGGAAGGACGGGTTAACGCATATGAGAGCAGTGAGGAATTTTTCAAAAAAATGGGAATCTGATGTATAAGATTTGCACTACCCATCAATTTGAAAAGGATCTGAGTCGCTGCATCAAGTGCACAGCGGAACCGACCCCTTTGTGCACTTAGATGAGGCGAGTGTCATTGATTGTTATGTTTTCCATCGATTTTCTTGGTGATAAGTTTTACATAATAGTCGAGGCCGAAGATGCTGGCGACGAGCAGGAAGGCCTGCGCCACATAGACCAGCAGACCGTTGGACACGTCGTCGATCATGATGACCTGATACGCCACCAGGGCAATGCTGCTCACGATGAGCAGCACCGCACAGGCATACTGAGAGATTTTAAATCGTGTGTTTTCCATAGCGACTTGATCTTTAACATGAATTTCCATTAATTGAACATAAATTTTTCATAAATAATAATTCCTGATAATTCATGGTACATTCATGATAATTCATGTTACATCAAAGTTGCCTCGCCAGCTGCGCCAAGGATGGCGGCAATGAAGTACCCGATAAACTTCAGAATTGTTCTAACTGTCTTGTTCATAATGTTGTGTTTTTAAAGGTGAATAAATAGGGTTATTTGTGTGTCTTTTCATGGTATTAGATTCTGTCTTAATCTCCAAAGAAAAGGGAAGGAAAATAGAACATTTTAACATTTAACGTCTCTCAAAGATTTTTGTACATAGATATCCTGTCCTGTTTCACATGTGAATTGTGGAGCAG
>Ga0310695_10006518_pt1 | contig 19231 bp, 15 predicted proteins | sample RumenRJG_04DNA_FD_203882 | JGI IMG/M metagenome (GOLD analysis project Ga0310695, IMG submission 203882) | Bovine rumen microbial communities from Lethbridge, Alberta, Canada - RJG_04 (v2) (version 2) | ecosystem: Host-associated > Mammals > Digestive system > Stomach > Rumen | place: Canada...
TGCTCTCTGCGAAGTAGCATAAAAATAGTGGTATTTATCTTATATTATATATATTATTATAATAATATATATAATATAAAAATTATAGTCTTTTCCAAGTCACACACATTGATTTCACCTAATGTCACTGCGTCACAGCGTCACAGCGTCACAGCGTGTACTATGTGTGTACTACTTTGGTTGTCAAAAAAGTGGGGAAAAGATTTGGCGGTTTGCCTTTTTTCTACTACTTTTGTATGCAAATTACATACTTACCTTGACATGAAGACAATGAACCGTTTACTTAACATGGCGCCTAAAGGGGTAAAATTACCCCCCCAACTTCGTTATGTGACAATAGTATAAGTAGATACAAGTCTCTCGGGTTAGCTACCCCCGCCCTGCTGCATCAGGCATACGCCTTTTGTGGCAGGGCTTCTCTATGAACACGGCCTGAAGAGTGAAGACGATGTTATACTGGAGATACTGAAGGGCCTATGCCAACCATGTAGAAGAGCGTCTGCGGACATTTAGAAAAGTAACGAACACGAAGAAATCCTTTTCAATAGTTTACGTTACGCCCTTCGGATTATATAATAATATGTACGCGATAAAAGTCAACAAACAGATAACGGCAGACGATTTATTAGGGAAAAAGCATTGCTATGTCCCCTAATAGAAGGTTACTGAAATAACAAGAATTGTCATAAGATAGAACTGTATTGCACCGAATTTCACAAGCTAACTTTTTCGTCGCGAATTTCACCTGAATTTCACCATAGGCAAAAGAAAAACGAGTTACATCTCTGTAACTCGTTGATTTTCAGAGTAGCGGGAGCCGGGATTGAACCGGCGACCTCATGATTATGAATCATGCGCTCTAACCAGCTGAGCTATCCCGCCATCTGCTCGTAAGCGGGTGCAAAGGTACTGCTTTAAATTGTGAATTGTGAATTGTGAATTAAAAATTTTATGTGGCTTAACATTTTTTATGAATCTGCTCCATTCTTTCCCTGCATCGCCTGCACGTATAGTTAAAAAAACAAAGGTGGCAGCAAATAATCATCATTTATCTATTGTCGATTATTAATTCTTCGTACCTTTGAGAGAACCTCGAAGGTACTTGCGTTCGACAAAAAAAACAAAAAATGGTGTTTTTGTTTTGTTTTGTTCTCACTTCTTCGTACCTTTGTAGCCGAAAAGGCTATTAACACCCCTGCGAGGGACACTATCTGAGAATGATATGCGGAAACAAAGATTAAACCTGGAATATCCACTGACAGCACGAAAGCCAGACCTGCTTTGGCAACTTATCAGTACCGACCACGGCCTGGAGCGGTGGCTGGCCGACAGGGTGGTTGAGGAAGACAACGTCCTCCACCTCACTTGGGGCGAACCGTGGGGCGAACATCACACCATGCATGCCCGCATCGTGGAACGTGAGAAGAACAGTCACCTTCGCCTGCAATGGACTGACGAGGAGGAGCCGGAGGCCTACTGGGAAATGCGTATCGGCAAAAGTGAACTGACGGAGGAACTCTGTCTCTGCGTGGTGGACTATGCCATGGCCGAAGACCTGGACGACCTGCATGAGTTGTGGGACGGCAACCTGGACCGCCTGCATCAGTCCAGCGGATTCTAACATCATGCTTAGAATAAAGAAATTAGACATCTTCATTGCCAAACAGTTCGGACTGCTGTTTGTGGGAACATTCTTCATCTGCCAGTTTGTGCTGATGATGCAGTTCCTGTGGCGCTACGTGGACGACCTGATAGGCAAGGGCCTGTCGCTGGACATCCTGGCCCAGTTCTTCTGGTACATGGGTCTGATGCTGATGCCGCAGGCATTCCCCCTGGCCATCTTGCTGTCGTCGCTCATCGCCTACGGTAACCTGGGCGAGAGCAGCGAACTGACAGCCATCAAGGCGGCCGGCATTTCGCTGATGCAGTCGATGCGGTCGCTCATCGTCATCGTCATCATCGTGGCAGGCATCTCCTACTACTTCCAGGACGTCATCGGACCGAAGGCCAACAAGCAGTTTGCCCAACTGCTGATATCCATGAAGCAGAAGAGCCCGGAACTGGAAATTCCTGAGGGCATCTTCTACGACGGTCTGCCCAACACCAACCTGTATGTGCAGAAGAAAGACATGCAGACGGGCAAACTCTACAACATCATGATCTACCGCCAGTCGGGCTCGTACGAAGACCAGGCCATCATCCTGGCCGACTCGGGCATGCTGCAGTCGACGGCAGAGAAGAAGCACCTGCTGCTGACGCTGTGGAGCGGCGAGTGGTTTGAGAACATGCGCTCGCAGGACATCGGCGGAACGGCAGAGGTGCCCTACCGGCGCGAGACCTTCGGACACAAACAGATACTGATAGACTTCGACAGCGGCTTCAACCTGGCCGATGCCGACGGACTGAACAGCAACGCCAAGGCGAAGAGCACGAAGAAGATTCTGCAGGACCTGGACTCCATCAAGCACTATAACGACTCGGTGGGCATACAATACTACAAGGAGGCACAGATGTACACCCTGCGTACGCCAATGCTGACCGAGGCCGACTCGGCCAAACTGGAGACCCTCACCCCAGAAGAGATACCCAACTTCGACACGCTCTATGCCCACCTGGACGAGTCGAGGCAGAGAGAGGTGATCACTACCGCCGCCCGCAACGCACAGGCCGTGATGAACGACCTGGCAATGAAGTCGGACTACATGTTCTACCTGCATCGCCAGACGCGCTTCCACCAGATCGAGGTGGTCAACAAGTTCACGCTGGCCCTCTCGTGCATCATCTTCTTCTTCATAGGAGCGCCCCTGGGAGCCATCATCCGCAAGGGCGGTCTCGGCGTGCCCGTCATCATCTCGGTCATCGTGTTCATCGTCTACTACATCTTCGAGAACTCAGGCATGCGCATGGCACGCGACGACAACTGGACGGTATGGTTCGGCACGAGCATCTCGACAATGGTGCTGACACCGCTGGCCATCTTCTTCACCTACAAGGCCAACAACGACTCGACGGTATTCAACATCGACGCCTACCGCCTGCTGATGATGCGGATGCTGGGTCTGCGCCAGAAGAGGAACATCACCCGCAAGGAGGTGATCATCGAGGACCCGAAGTACCAGCAGGACGCCGAGGCACTGGCGCAGATCAACGGCGAGATCACCAAGTACTCAGAGGATCACAAACTGCTGCACTGGCCCAACCCCGTCAAGGTGTTCTTCCGTCCTGGCGACGACCACGACATCGAGCGCATCAACCTCATGCTGGAGACAGCCATCGAAGACCTGTCGTACACACGCGATAAGGTCATACTATACGAACTGAACCACTACCCCATCCTGGCCACTCACGCCCACACCAGGCCCTTCCGCCGCAAGTGGATGAACATTGCCGCAGGACTCATCCTGCCGCTGGGCGTCTTCTTCTATTTCCGCATGTTGCGATTCAGATTCCGTCTCTACAGAGACCTGCGCGACATCAACTCAGCAAGCAATAAAATCATAGAACAAATATCTACCTTCAAAGACAAGAAATGAGCGAATTCAAACTGAACACCATAACCGAGGCCGTCGATGACTTCCACGACGGCAAGTTTGTCATCGTCGTCGACGATGAGGACCGCGAGAACGAGGGCGACCTGATATGTGCCGCCGAGAAGATCACCCCAGAGATGGTGAACTTCATGCTGAAGCATGCCCGCGGACTGCTCTGCGCGCCTGTCACCATCAGCCGCAGCATCGAGTTGGACCTGCCCCACCAGGTGCAGGACAACACCTCGCTCCTGGGCACCCCCTTCACCGTCACCGTGGACAAGATAGAGGGCTGCACCACAGGCGTCTCGGCCCACGACCGTGCGGCCACCATCCGTGCCCTGGCCGACCCCACATCAACGCCAAAAACCTTCGGCCGTCCTGGACACGTCAACCCCCTCTACGCACAGGACAACGGCGTGCTGCGCCGTAGCGGTCATACCGAGGCCGCCATCGACCTGTGTAAGTTGGCAGGCCTCTACCCTGCCGGTGCCTTAATGGAGATCATGAACGACGACGGCACCATGGCCCGTATGCCACAACTGCAGGTGTTCGCCCACCAGCACGGCCTGAAGATCATCACCATCAAGGACCTCATTGCCTACCGTCTGCAGCAGGAGTCGCTCATCGAGGTGGGCGAGGAAGTGGACATGCCCACGGAATACGGTCATTTCCGCATCATCCCCTTCCGTCAGAAGAGCAACGGTCAGGAGCATTTCGCACTCATCAAGGGCGAGTGGAAGGAGGACGAGGCCATCCTGGTGCGTGTACACTCCTCATGCATGACAGGCGACATCCTGGGAAGCAGGCGCTGCGACTGCGGAGAACAACTGCATCGCGCCATGCAGAAAATAGAACAGGAGGGACGGGGCGTCATCGTCTATATGCAGCAGGAAGGAAGGGGCATCGGCCTCATGAACAAGTTGGCTGCCTACAAGTTGCAGGAGGAGGGCTACGACACCGTCGATGCCAACCTCTGCCTGGGCTTCAAGGCCGACGAGCGTGACTATGGCTGCGGAGCCCAGATGCTGCGCCACCTGGGTGTCCACAAGATGCGCCTGATGACCAACAACCCCGTGAAGCGCGTGGGTCTGGAGGCCTATGGCCTGGAGATCGTGGAGAACGTGCCCATCGAGGTCACCCCCAACGAGTACAACCTGCGCTATCTGAAAACCAAGCAGCAGCGCATGGGTCACACCCTGCACCTGGAGTAGAAAGCAAAGGTTAAAAAGTAAAAAAGTAACGCTTTTCTTTCGTATTCATAAAATATTTGAGTACTTTTGCACGTTGAAACTAACAAAACGTACGTTATATGGGACAATTATCTAACCGTTTGCAGCGACTGGCACCCTCAGCCACCCTGGCTATGTCGCAAAAAAGTTCTGAGATGAAGGCTCAGGGCATTGACGTGATTAACATGAGCGTCGGAGAACCCGACTTCAACACCCCAGAGCATATCAAGAATGCAGCCAAACTGGCCATCGACGAGAACTACTCCCGCTATTCGCCAGTGCCCGGCTACCCCGAACTGCGCCAGGCCATCGCACGCAAACTGGAACGTGAGAACCACCTGCACTATCAGCCCAGCGAGATACTGGTGAGCAATGGTGCCAAGCAGAGCGTCTGCAACACCGTGATGGCGCTGGTGAACCCTGGCGAGGAAGTCATCATCCCCGCCCCCTACTGGGTCAGTTACCCTCAGATGGCATTGTTGGCAGGCGGCACCCCCGTATACGTTGAGGCCACCTTCGAACAGAACTTCAAGATGACACCCGAGCAACTGGAGGCCGCCATCACCCCCAAGACACGCCTGATCATCCTCTGCTCGCCCAGCAACCCGACAGGTTCCGTCTATAATAAAGAGGAACTATGCGCGCTCGCGAACATTATATTAAAGCATGATGACCTCTACGTGCTGGCCGACGAGATCTACGAGCACATCAACTACGTGGGTCACCATGAGTCTATCGCCCAGTTCCCTGGCATGAAGGAGCGTACCATCATCGTCAACGGCGTCAGCAAGGCATACGCCATGACGGGCTGGCGCATAGGCTATATCGCCGCTCCCGAATGGATCGTCAAAGGCTGCAACAAACTGCAGGGCCAGTACACCAGCGGTCCCTGCTCTGTCAGTCAGAAGGCCGCTGAGTTTGCCTACACCCAGAGCCAGGAGTGCGTCGAGGAGATGCGTCAGGCCTTCGAGCGTCGGCGCAACCTGATTGTCGAACTGGCCAAGCAGATACCCGGCCTGGAGGTCAATGTACCTGAGGGAGCCTTCTATCTCTTCCCCAAGTGCAGCAGTTTCTACGGCAAGAAGACGGCCGACGGCAAGACCATTGCCGACAGCACCGACCTGGCTATGTACCTGCTCGAAGTGGGACATGTGGCAACTGTAGGAGGCGACGCCTTCGGCGACCCTGATTGCTTCCGCATGAGTTATGCCACCAGCGATGAGAACATCCGCGAGGCCATGCGTCGCATAGGCGAGGCCCTCAGTAAATTAAAATAAAAATCGACGGCAAAAGAAGGGAAAAACGAAAAAAGCACGTTAAAAGTCGTTAATCTCTATTGAAGTCCGCATTTATTTACTATCTTTGCGAGGTCAAAATGCCCATTGAACTCGTTCAGTGGCGTTTCGTCGCCTTACGATGCTATGTAGAAAGAACAAATGTAACTTAAATTTTTAATAACTTAAAACTCAAAAAACAAAACAATTATGGCAACTACACAAGCAGCTGCTCCTGCAGCAAAGAAAGCCCCAAAGGCTCAAGGTACAAGCAGTATCGGTATTAAGGATGCTATCTGGGTGATCGTCATTTGCGCCATCATCGCATTCTGCAACTTCTTCTTCAACTTCGGTTCTGGCAGCAACTTCGAAGGTGGTGATCCCGCCGGTGCTCCTCTGAACATCTGGGGTACCATCTACAAGGGTGGTGTCATCGTGCCTGTGATCCACACACTGTTGCTCACCGTGCTCTTCATGGCTATCGAGCGCGTGTTGGCTCTCAGCAAGTGTATCGGTAAGGAGAAACTGGCTACCTTCCTCGCTAAGATCAAGGCTGACCTGAAGGCTCTGAACTTCGACGCTGCTCTGCAGCACTGCAACGCACAGGGTGGTTCTGTGGCTAACGTCGTTCGCGCTACCGTCATGGCTTACAAAGAGGCCGACGCTGCTCAGGGCGTAAAGAAAGAGGTGAAGATCGCACGCATCCAGGCTGCCCACGAAGAGGCTATCGCCGTTGAGATGCCTACGCTCACCATGAACCTTCCTCTGATTGCTACCATCGTTACTCTGGGTACTCTGACTGGTCTGCTCGGTACTGTGGTAGGTATGATCAAGTCGTTCCAGGCTCTGGCACAAGGTGGTGGCGGTGACTCCGTGGAACTGTCAACCGGTATTTCTGAGGCTCTGATCAACACCGCATTCGGTATCGGTACATCATGGCTCGCAGTTGTATCTTATAACTTCTTCACCAACCGCATCGATAAGATTTCGTTTGCATTGGACGAGATTGGTTATTCACTTGCTCAGACCTACAACGCTACACACGCAGATGAGGCTTAATTTTGTCTAACCCTTTAATCAATTTACTACTATGGGTAAGATAAAAATTAAGAAAAACGATGTCTGGATCGACATGACGCCTATGTCGGACGTGATGGTGCTGCTGCTGACATTCTTCATGTTGTCAGTGAACTTCACGAAGAACGAGGTGGTGAAGGTCATCACGCCAGGGTCTACGACCAAGGCCAAGGTGTCTTCATCGGCAGTGCTCGACATCACCATCGACCCCGAGGGCCGCGTGCTGATGAGCACAGACAAGACCGTCACGATGCAGAAGGCGCTCGACCAGATGCTCAGGGATCGTGAGACTAGCCTCACCCCAGAGCAGAAGCAAGAGATTATCAACTTCAATCAGATTGGTATTCCAGTGAAGAGCATGCCCGACTTCCTGACGAAGAGTCATGAGGATCAGGTTAAGTTGATAAAGATAACGGGTATCCCCACCGACAGTCTGCAGAACCGCGAAGACAAGTTGAGTGAGTTCCAACTCTGGGTGAAAGCCATGAAGAACGGCTACAAGGAGTGGTACAACGACCTGTCTGACGCTGAGAAGACTGAGGTTTCGGCTACAAAACTCGAAATCAATATCAAGGCCGACAAGGATACTCCTTACAGTGCTGTCAAACTTGTCATCGCTGAATTGCAGGACATCAATGAGAGCCGCTACAAGTTGGTTACACAAGCAAAGAAATTGGAGGAATAAGATATGGCTAAGAAAAAAGAAAGCAAGCAAAAGAAAATGACCACCCGCGTGGACTTCACGCCGATGGTGGATATGATGATGCTTCTTATTACCTTCTTCATGCTGGTAGGTTCACTGCAAAAGCCTCAGGCCATGCACCTCACGATGCCTGCAAAGGATGAAAACATGCAGGCTGAGGATAAGGACAAGTCAAAGACCGAGAATACCATCACGTTGTATCTGGCTGGAGACAACAAACTCTATTACTACATCGTGGACAAGAAGGAAGACTTTGGTAATCCCGAATTCCTTCAGGAGACCACATGGGGTAAGACTGGTATTCGCGAGGTGTTGCGCAACCACCGTCACGCTCCTACCAAGGTGCTGATGGATGCAAAGGATCAACTCGACCTCTGGTTCAACGCACTGCCTAAGTCACAGCAGGAGGCTAACGACTCTATCTACAACCGTGCACTCATCATGATCAAGAAAGGTCATGTCGACATCATTGAGAATGGCGAGTTGAACAAGGCTAAGTATGAAAAGGTTGACAGGGATATGAAGAATTACGAAGAGACCAATATGGTGCCCACACTGGCTGTGAACATCAAGCCTCTGGATAATTCCAACTATGACAACCTGGTAACAATTCTGGATGAGATGCAGATCTGCTGTATTGGTAAGTACGTGATCGATAAGGTCAACGAGAAAGACATGCCAATTCTGGAAGGTAATGGTATCAGTCTCCAATAACCCATTAAAACGAAAGAACTATGTCAAAGATAGATCTATTAGACCAAAAATGGATTAACCTCGTATTTGAAGGTAAAAACGAGGCCTATGGTGCTTATGCCATTCGTCAGGATACCAGCAAGCGCAATCTGTATGCCATGTTGGCACTCATTGCAGGACTGGCACTCATCGTTCTCACGTTCCTCGGTGTCAACGTAGCACAGAATGCTATCGCTGCTGCTCAGGCTGAGCACGAGACGGAAGTGACCCTTGAGCAAATCGAGGAAGAGCTTGAGGAAGAGCAGGACGAGGAAGAAATCGTCTATGATCCTCAAGAACTCGAACAACTCGTTGCCGAGGAGACGGTGATGAACTCTGAGAAGTTTACTGCCTATGAGATGGAAGACGACGCACCCGAGCAGGTCACCAAGACCCAGGACGAAGTCGCACAGAGCGACGTAGCCATCGGTGCTATCGACTACGATCAGGGTAGTGACGAGGCAGAACACGTGCTGAAAGTTAACGAGAAAGTGGTGGACGAGGTGCCACCCGCAGTAGAGGAAACCAAGGTGTTCGACGTTGTGGAGCAGATGCCCCGCTTCCCAGGCGACAATGGCGACGGTGCCGTGCTGAACAGTTGGCTCAGCAAGAACCTGCGCTACCCGCCTATCGCCGAGGAGAATGGTATCAAGGGCCGTGTGGTCTGCCAGTTCGTGGTAGAGCGTGACGGTTCGATCAGCGACATCAGAGTCGTGAGATCAGTTGACCCCTCACTCGACAAGGAGGCTGTCCGCGTCATCAAGGCCATGCCTAAGTGGATTCCTGGTAAGCAGAACGGTTCTTCCGTACGCGTGAAGTTCACCCTGCCCGTTACCTTCACACTCCAGAGTTAATAAGTACATCATGAACAAAGCGCGATTCAAGGATTTATTCTATTTATTCATTGGATTGACAATCTTTACAGGCTTGTTCCCCTCCTGTGGTGGGGGGAACAGGCCTTCTGATAATAAATATAAGGAAGCAGCACGCTATTTCGCTGCCGACGAGAGTCTGAGCCCCGTCATCGACGAGGAACTCGACATCTTTCACATGAAGAGCAAGCGCGACTCTATCTACCCGCTCTACATCAGTGAACAGGAGGCCATCGACAAACTGTTGAACCAGGAAGTGCTCCTGGTGTTCACCACACGAAGCCTCACCCAGAACGAAGAAAACATTATCAAAGAACGACAATACCGTCCACGCGTCATCACGCTGGCCTACGATGCTTTGGCCCTCATCGTCAACAAGGCCAATCCCGATACCCTTATCAATGTTGACAACTTCCGCAAGATCATGTCAGGCGAGGTGACACAGTGGAAGGAACTCTACCCCGACAGCCGTCTGGGCGACATCAAGGTGGCTTTCGACAACCCCAAGTCGAGCACCGTGCGCTATGTCGTTGACTCCATCATGCAAGGCACACCGCTGAAGACCGACGGCAACGTGCGCGCCGCCATGACCAGCGCCGAGGTGGTGGAATATGTGGAGAGCCACGAGAACGCCATCGGCGTGGTAGGCTCTATCTGGCTCAACGACCAGCGCGACACCACCAACCTGACCTATGGCCGCAATATCACCGTGATGAAGGTGGGCAAGTCGGAAGAGATCAGCCGCGAAACCACCTACAAACCCTCACAGTGGAACATTGCCTACGCCTACTACCCCTTCATCCGCACCATCTATGCCCTGTGCATCGACCCGCGGTCGGATGGCGTACCCAGGGCTTTCGCCAACTTCTGCTGGCATCCCAATCCAGGACAACTCATCTTCTTCAACGCCGGTCTCTTCCCAGGCCGCGCCGACTACTCCGTCAGAGATGTGGTGATCCATTGATTAAACTTTTGTAGAATATCTTCATCAAACACATACAACGTCTAACTCATTTCAAGAAAAACGAAGATTATGAAAGCAATTAAATATTTAGTAATGAGCGCCCTGCTGATGGGTTTCAGCACGGCTGCAATGGCACAGGACGGCACACCAGCCGACGTAGATGCTGTAAAAAACCTTGTTAAGGCCAAGCCTGCCGACTACGACAAGCAGATCAAGAACTTCGTCAAGGCCAACAAAAAGAACAACGAGAACCTCATCGCCATCGGACGCGTGCTGATGGAGGCCGAGGACTATGACAATGCTCGTCAGTTCTGCACACAGGCCCTGGCCAACAGTAAGAACACCTATGCACCAGCCTACGTGCTGCTGGGCGACATTGCTGCCATGAAGGAAGACGGCGGTGAGGCTGCCGTCAACTACGAGCAGGCCATCTATGCCGACCCCAAGGCTCCTGAGGCTTACCGTAAGTATGCCACCGTCTATCGTAAGATCGACCCAGAGGGAGCAGTACAGAAACTGGAAGACCTGCGCCAGCAGCGTCCCGACTACCCCGTCGATGCCCTCATCGGACACATCAACTACCTGTCGCTGCGCTACGGTAAGGCCAACGAGGCCTATTCCAAGGTGCCTGCCGACCAAATGAAGCGCATGGACTTCATCGAGTATGCCATGTCCAACTATCACGGACGCCAGTACGACAAGGCCCTCGAGATTGTGAAGGCCGGTCTGGCCAAGGAGCCGCTGAACGCCACCATGAACCGTATCGCCATGATGTGCAGCAACGAGTTGAAAGCATATCCCGAGGCTCTGCAGTATGCCGAGACCCTGTTCACCAAGGTCGACAAGGACAGCGTGACCATCTCCGACATCGACTACCAGAACTATGGTAAGGCCTACTATGGCAACAACCAGTTCGAGGAGGCCATCGCCAAGTTCAAGGAGGCACTCGCACTGCCCACCGAGGAGAAGGATCTGCATGACGAACTCTACAAGGGTATCTCCGACTCTTACAAGAGCCTGAAGGACTTCCCCAGCGCCATCGATGCCTACAAGGAGTTCCTTGGTGCCAAGGCCGATGCCGATGCTACCGACAATGCTGGTCTGGGCATCCTTTACAATAGTTATGCACGCACCCTGCAGGGCGACGAGAAGGTGGCTGTCCTCACCGAGGCTGACCATGTATATGCCAACCTCATTTCCAAATTCCCCGATGCCGAGGAGTATGCTTTGTGGCAGCGTGGCCGTGTAAACGCCCAGATTGATGCCGACCTGTCAAAGGGTCTGGCCAAGCCCTACTTCGAGCGTCTGGGTGAGTTGATCAATGCCCACGAGACCATCGACGACACCGACAAGAGCCGTCTGTTCGACGTCCACTCGTTCCTCATGCGCTACTATGTGAAGAACAAGGACAACAAGGCTGCTCTCGAGAATGCCCGCAAACTGCAGGAACTCCAGCCCGAGGATGCTGAGATCAAGAAGGTGGTCGAGGCTCTGGAGAAGGCTGCAAACTAATTTACAAATTGACAATTAACAATTAACAATTGACAATTAACAATTGACAATTGACAATTAACAATTAACAATTAACAATTAAAGAGGGTGTGCCAAATTTTTGACACACCCTCTCTTTTTTTCAACACAAAAAAAACAGAGAGCGGTGAGCCCTCTGTTTATGGTTTATGAAGATAAGTGATTAGCCCAGGCTGATAGCCTCAGAAGGACAAACACTTGCGCATGTGCCGCACTCAGTGCAAGCATCAGCGTCAATCACGTACTTATCTGCACCCTCAGAGATAGCCTCAACGGGGCACTCACCCTGACATGTACCGCAAGAGATACAGTCATCACCAATTACATATGCCATAATCGTTTTTAATTAAATTAGTTTGTAAATACTCAAAAATTGTGATGCAAAGATACTAACTTTTTCCGAACAATACCAAGAGTTTGGTATGTTTTTTCGACCCTCTGGGCCAATTTATACATTGTCGAAATAAATTCCGATATAATAAGAACGCAAAAAAAGCGTTATTTATTAGAGATGATAAGAAGAATAACGATCATAATCCTGGCATTTCTCACAGCCTCGACGGCTATGGGCCAGATGCGTAAGGTGCAGAACAAGCCATATATCGACCTGCGACCCATGCACTTTGGCATCAGCATAGGCCTCAACCTCCAGGACGCAAGGTTCAATAACGTGGGGCCGCAGATCTTGGACGACGGCACCACACGCACCATCGTCTGCGATGCTGACACCTGGAACCCCGGCTTCAGCGTCGGCGTGCTGGCCGACATGCGGCTCAGCCAGCATTTCAACTTCCGCATCACGCCGCAGATGCACTTCGGTTCCAAGCGTCTCATCTTCCGCGATTTCGACAACTTTACCGATGGTGGTCAGCCATACGAGTCGACACAGGACATGAAGAACACCTACCTGTCGGTGCCCTTCAGCCTGAAGTTCTCGGCTGATCGATTCAACAACTACCGTCCCTATATCATTGGCGGCCTGGCCCCGATGATCAACCTGACTGGAAAGGATCAGGAATACGTGCAACTCAAACGCTTCGACGCCATGGTCGAGGTAGGCATGGGGTGCGACTTTTACCTTCCCTTCTTCAAGTTGATACCTGAGATCAAGTTCTGCTATGGCCTTACCAACAGCCTGAACAAGGGCCATGCGGACGAACTGAGTGATGCCAACATGCGCGTGTTCTCCAACAGCATCGACAAGGCCCACACCAGCATGTTCCTCTTCACGCTCTACTTTGAATGACCATTCATCATCGACGATTCTCCATCTACCATTAAACTATAAATTATGAACCCTGAATTATACCTCATGATCGGCGCGATAGTAGTAATGATTGTCGTGCTGCTTGTATTCTTATTTGTGGTGTACAACCGTTTGGTCATGCTACGCAACAAAGTGCAGGAGGCCTTCGCTACGATGGACGTATGCCTGAAGAAGCGCTACGACCTTATTCCCAGCCTGGTCGAAGTGGTCAAGGGCTATGCCGGCCATGAGTCGGACGTGCTGCAGGAAGTGACGAAGATGCGCGCCAATGCTGCCAGCGGCGACCTGCGCGGCCAGATCGCAGGAGAGATGAAGATCAGCGATGCCCTGCACTCGCTGTTCGTGGTGGCCGAGGCCTATCCTGACCTGAAGGCCAACAGCAGTTTCCTGAACCTACAGGAGCAACTGTCGCAAATCGAGGACGAGATAGCCCGTTCGCGCCGTTACTACAACGGTAGCGTGAGGGAGTATAACAACCAGTGTCAACTGTTCCCGCTCAACATCGTGGCATCGCTTTTCGGCTTCAAGCAGATGCCGATGTTTGCCGTCAGTAGCGATGCAGAGCGGCAAAGCGTAAATGTTGAATTTTGATCCACCATCCACCATCAGTTATCGAACTATGAACTACGAACTTAAGAAATACGCATTACTGACAGTGCTCCTGCTGGCCTGTCTGACGGCAGGTGCCGACCGTGGAGGCTTCCACTACCGTAACATCAATGTCACGGCTGAGGTAAAAAAGAACAACGAGTGGCATGTCACCGAACAACTCGACGTGGTGTTCGACCAGCCGCGCCACGGCATCTACCGCTACATCCCCAAGTCGTTTTGGCTGAACCACGACCTGCGCGACATCGAGGGTAATGAGTCGTGCATTGAGCGTTTCGACTACCAGAGCGACATCTCCGACCTGAAGGTCGAGGGTGCTCCTTACGAGACGGATACTGACAATGGTAACCTGGTCATCCGCATGGGTGATGCCGACCGCGAGGTGACGGGCGACAAGACATACGTCATCCACTATACCTATACCTACCGTGATGACCGCATGCCGGCCTTCGACTATCTGTTCCATACCATTCTGGGGACTGATTTCAACGAATCCATCGACCATTTCTCGTTCGACATCACTTTCGAGAAGCCCCTGCCCGATGATATCGCCGACCGTCTGAAGGTCTACAGCGGTACATTCGGCAACGAGTCGAATGTCATCGAGTTCCTGGAGGTTAATGCCACGCCCACGCGGATTACAGGTGAGGCCGCCAATGTGGCACCCAACCACGGCGTGACCCTCTATGCCATGCTGCCCGAGGGCTACTACGAGGATGTGCTGACCGTCAACCCCTTCTGGCACTACCTCTTCCTCGCCATCACCATCCTGCTCATCATCGCCATCATCGTCTGTCATATCACGCTCAGACGCGACCATGTCACCAAGAGCATCGAGTTCTATCCTCCCAATGGCATCAGCAGTGCCGAGGTAGGCACCATCATCGACGATTCTGCCGATCTCATCGACCTGGCATCACTCATCCCGTGGCTGGCCGGACAGGGCTACCTCTCCATCCAAGAGGTGAAGAAGAACGGTCTGGTCAGCAAACTGATGGGCAAGACCGAACTCATGCTTACCAAGCGTAAGAACCTGCCGCCATCGGCTCCCGGCTACCAGCGAAAGATGATGAACATGCTCTTCAAAAAGGGCGACATGGTGCGGATGAGCGACATCGGCGAACAGCCCAAGGCCATCATGGACATCACCCAGTCGCTGAAGAACTATTTCAAGGGCGATCGTCAACTGACCACCACCAAGCCCCTGCCCGTCTGCCTCTATTTCCTGCTCATCATCTTCGGCACGCTCACCCTAGGCACCAACTCGGTTGAAAAGACCTTCGATGCTGAAGCCATCTTGCTGGCTTTCTTCGCCTATGGCCTGACGTTCTCATTCGGGTTCCTCGGCCGCATGGCTCTGAGCGTACGCGATCTGATAGGTAAGACATGGGTACGCACGCTGGTCATCATCGGCAAAGCCCTCTGCATGATTGTCGTCTGCCTAGGTTACTATTTCGTGACTGATGCCTACGGCGCATTGATGGGCTTCGGTCAGATAGCCGCCCTCTTCATCATCAGTTTCATCTTGGGCGAACTGGCTGGCCGGTTCACCATCAACACGCCTTATCGCATAGAGATGATGGGGCGCCTGCTGGGCTTCAGAGAGTTCATCGAGACGGCTGAGAAGTCACACCTGGAACATCTGCAGCACGACGACCCCAACTACTACTACGCCATCCTACCCTATGCTATGGTCTTCGGCCTCAGCGACAAATGGGCCAAGCAGTTCCAGAATATCCAAGTGGAGAAGCCCGACTGGTACGATTCCACCACACCGCTGACGGGCTATGCCCTGACCCACCATCTGACGCATAGTATCAACTCATCAGTCACCCAATCTATTCATACCATCAGCCACGACAGCAGTTCCCACAGTAGCGGTGGTGGCGGGTTCTCCGGCGGTGGCGGCGGAGGCGGCGGTGGCGGCAGTTGGTAAACTGCATAAACAAAAAAAAAGGGTGTGCTCGCAGGCTCACCCTTTATTTATTGAGTTAATACTCTTCAATGGCGCGTTTCAACTGCTCACGCCGCTCCTTTTTTGAGTTTTTCCGCCATTTCTTCGGAATGAGATACTTGATGAGGGGTAAGATATTGACACCACCGGCAGGATTGGCGGCAGCCAGTTCTAGTTCTTTCTGCGGGAGCCTCAAACGCTTGTTCAGTTCCCGATCGTCATCCTTGAAAGGAGCCTGTCCTACCACCACCACCTCTTTCAGGGTCAGCAGTTTTGACAAGAGGTACACCGTGTCTCTCACCTCCTCAATATTGACAAGACGGCTCTCGTAGTTGACATGGGAGAACAGCAGGCTGCGACAACTGTCTGGAACGGCAATAACACCCATAGAATCTGTCTGTACCGTCAGTCCTTTGCCAACTACATTAGCACCATCGACGGGAATCCGTGTATCCCAATCGATGACTATCAGCCGCTTCTGTGCAGAAGAAGCCATACAGCAGAGAAGCGCTGCCAGCATCAAGTATGTACGTTTTGCTATCATCGCTGCAAAGATAGACAAACGTCCTCGTCCCAACAAATATTTTTGCGGTATTTAGGTTTTTCCAAGATTAATTGGCATCGTCACCTATTTCATTCTATGGTACTTTCGCTCGACCGCTTCATTTATGGTTCTACTTTCATCCTGACCCTGTAGAGGGTGCCGCCCATTGAATGCTTGCTGTCGAACTTGTATTCAGGACGGTTCAGGTAGTTGCCGATCTTCTGGAACGTGGAGGCATCTTCCTTATAGCCCTTGAAGTGCTTCTTGAGCAGGGCCGACAGATCATTCAGCCCCATCCAGAGACCTTCCTCGCCGTTGCGTGGTTTCTGTATCACGCTCATCAGCATCTCGCCCAGGCCGTTCAGCCGCTGGTATGTCAGGTTGTGCTCCATGAGGGCGCGCTCCTCTTCCTTCGTCAGCCAGTAGCGCTCGCCGCTGCGTATCTCGCTAAGCAGTTGGGCATAGAGTTGGGCGTGGTCGATGGGCGTCTCGAAGTCGATGTCGCCGTCGATGCTCACGCAGAGGAAGCGACGGCTCCCGCTGGGGTCTGTCAGGGGTGTCTGCTCGTTGGTCGTGCCGATGAACGAGGCGTAGCGGCGGTTCACGGTGTAGGCTTTGCCGTATGGCGGACGGTATTTCAGGTCGGCCGTCGATACGAGGTATTTCAGTACGACCTGCTGCCGCTGGGTGATCTTGTCGAACTCGTCGAGGTTGATGAGGGCGAACGAGGTGAGGCCGAGGTTCAGGTCTTGCTCGTTCTTGAACGATATGCGGTCGTTGTAGTAGTCCAGCAGGTCGCGAGGCAGCAGGATGCGGCAGAAACTGGACTTGCCGCAGCCCTGTCGTCCTATTAAAAGAGGTACGAGAGCATTGCCCGTGAGTTGACCTTTTCCCAGCCACATGGCCACCATCGAGCGCATCCAGATGTGGAAGAAGTGTGTCCACTCGGCCCATTCCGTAGGCACCCTGGCGGCCAGAGGTGTCACACGGTCCTGTTCGTCCCATCGCGGCAGGTGCTCCAGGTAGTCGTTCAGCGGGTCATAGTGCTCAATGTCGTCAGAGTTGACGTAGCGCCGTATATCCTTGTCCCAGCAGCGTATGCCCTGTTCCAGGGCCCGCATGGTGATGGAGTTGCGGGCCTCCTCGGTCAGGTCCTGGAACGAGAAGCCTATGCCTGTCCTCATGCGGTATTCTGCCACGCCACGCATCACGTTCTTGCGCAGTTCGTAGTTGGCATTCAGGAAGATGTTGATCTTCATCGTCAGCAAGGTCTCTGGCGGTATGGACTTCATGCGCTGGATGCCCTTCCGCTCCATGTATTTCTTCATGTGCTCCTCGCGGTAGGCATTTTCGAAGACCTTCTTCACCAGGTCTGGCATGTTCCAGAAGGCAGCATGCAACAAGGCCAGACGCATGGCCGGAGCCATCGCCAGCCCCGTCTCCATGCAGTAGCGTGCCAGCAGTATCAGCGCAGCATGGTGCCGCTCATTGTCATCGATGATGTTCTCCGTCTCGTCGCAGGCCTTCGTCAGGTTGAATTCGAAGATGGTGTGCAGGTTACGGTAGTGCTCGTAGTCGGTCTGCTCCATCGTCGATGGCTGACGGCTCAGCGCGCTGGTTGTCTTCTCCGTCTTGGCATAGATGGGCGTGGCCAGCGGATTATAGACCAAGGAGGGGTCGAAACTCATATAGCAGATGCGCTGCGGCAGCGGCTCCAGTTTCTCGATGGTCACTCCCAACTGACCATTATAGATCATGCGGGCCCGTTCGTAGAGGTTCTCGTGAAACAGCGCGATGTCTTCTGTGGTGTGGGGCAAGGCAGGGGCTGGCTTGCCGTCTGCAGGAAACAGTTCGCCACGACAGACAATCTTCACCGACGTGCCGTCGCTGCCGATGAAAGCCATCAGCGTCTGGGGCATCTCGGCAGCCCCCTGACGGACGGCTGCCGCCTCGTCATAGCCCGTCAGGTTGTTCACCTCGAGCAGCACCAGGCCAGTGTAGCCGCGTGTCGTCCTGCTGCCCTTGCGCGTCTCCTGTTCCAAGGCGAAGCAGATGCGTGGCAGGCCCTTCGGCCATTCCACATAGCCCGTCAGCGTGCCGTCGCTTTGGCGGCGGGCATGTTCCATCAGCGGCAGTTCCCTGCGAAACATCTCCACCTGAGCCTGATATTCGCCGTTGCGTATCATGTCTGCCACCTCTTTCTGTTCCACGAGGCGCAGCGTCTCTTTATTTCTGTAGTTCTTGATGAGTGTAATCATTGTCGTATGGTTGTTATTTGGTTAGCGACTACAAAGATACAAAATAATTTCTGAACGCACAAATTTTTCTCGGAGTAAAATGATAAAAAATGGCCTAAGGTGTCATATCTATACTTAATCTGCTGATATATAGAGCGTTAAGGTATGACACCTTGGTGCTTGAAGTATCATGCAGGTGTCATATTGCCGTCATAATCGGCGAAAATGCTGTTATTTCGACTGTTTTCTATCCTCATAGAAATGCTAGTTTGCATTTATATTAACGCTCCAAACTAACAGTTTTCCCCGTTAAAACTGTTAGTACTAAGCGTAAAAACTGACAGTTTGCACGCTTAGTACTCTTGCAAACTATCCTGTTATTCAGATACTTATGCTGTTTATAGCCTCATTTTACAGCATGAGTATATCATAATATGACACTAGCATGACACTTTAAGCACCAAGGTGTCATGTGATAATTATCTGTAATTCAATAGATTAACATAGTATATGACACCTAGAGCCAATTTTTATAAAATTAAAATGGTAGAAATACAACCTATGCACATATATTCATAACTAAGCGGCAGATTCGAGTGCTCAATTCCACATTTTACTATAAACTGCATCAAAGGACACCCGATGATGGGTCACCAGCCGTTTCAATAACCAATCGTCGGGTGCAGAGGAACCATTCTTTCTTAAAGAG
>Ga0310695_10006519_pt1 | contig 19221 bp, 16 predicted proteins | sample RumenRJG_04DNA_FD_203882 | JGI IMG/M metagenome (GOLD analysis project Ga0310695, IMG submission 203882) | Bovine rumen microbial communities from Lethbridge, Alberta, Canada - RJG_04 (v2) (version 2) | ecosystem: Host-associated > Mammals > Digestive system > Stomach > Rumen | place: Canada...
CGCTCTGCCTCGAGAAGGCGCAGAAGAAGGGCGAGCTCAAGAAGCGCATGTTCCACGGCGACCCGAAGGTCAACAACATCATGATCGACGACGTGACCGGCAAGGGCACGGCGATGATCGACCTCGATACCGTGAGCCCCGGTCTCATCCACCTCGACTTCGGCGACGCGCTCAGGTCCATCTGCAACCCCGCAGGCGAAGAGGAGACGAACCTCGCGAAGGTCGTGTTCGATGAAGACCTCGCGACGGCGTTCTGCAAGGGATATATGCGCGAGGCGGGCGCGTTTTTGACCGACGCCGACCGTGCGTATCTCTACGACTCGATTCGCTTGCTGCCGTTTGAGCTTGGTCTCCGTTTCTTCCAGGACTACCTCGCAGGCAACGTCTACTTCAAGACGTCGCAGCCCGAGCAGAACCTGAATCGCGCCCGCGTGCAGTTCCGCCTGTGCGAGTCGGTCGAGGCGCGTGAGCGCTCGATCCGCTCCGTTCTCAAGAAGCTGTAATGCACCGTCTCCTCGTTCCTTCCGAACAGCTGGCCTCGGATTCGCCCGTGCTTCCCAAGGAGGCGGCGAACCACCTGAAGGTCTTGCGCCCGAAGGACGGCGAGGAGATCGAGCTTTTCGATGGCTCTGGAAAGTCTCGCCGCTTTTCGGTAGAGGGCGGCGGGAAGAACTTTCGCCTCGCCGCGCTCTCCCCTGTTTGCACTGCGCCTCGTGCGTCGCGCTCGCTCACGCTTTTCGCCTGCGTAACGAAGGGCTCGCGCTGGGACTGGACGATTGAGAAGGCGACTGAGCTCGGCGTGACGCGTATCGTTCCCGTCATTTCCGCGCGGACTATCGTCAGGATTGGCGCCGACGAACGAGAGGCGAAGCGCGCGCGTTGGATTCGCATAGCCGAGGACGCTGCGCGCCAGTCGGATGCGAAGTGGATTCCGGAAATCCACGAACCGGTTTCTTTCGCGGAGTCGCTGCCCCTTGTGCGTGAGACCACATGCTTTGTCGGTGCGCTCACGAACCCACCGCCCCAGCCGCTGCTGAAAGAGCTAACCGACATGCAACAGGCGGCGGGCGACGCCTCGGATTCCTTCTCCATTTACGTTGGGCCGGAAGGCGATTTCTCGCCAGAGGAACTTGCTGCGCTTATCGAGATTGCGACGCCAGTTTCGTTCGGCTCGACGATTCTCCGCGCCGAGACTGCCGCGATATACGGTGTTAGCGTGCTCAAGTCGTTTCTTGACGCCGCTTACAGCACTCCCTAACTCTCCTCAACCTTTCAACCTTTCAACTTTTCAACCTTTCAACCTTTCAACCTTTCAACTTTTCAACTTTTCAACTCTATTATGTACGATTTAGTCGAGATCTTCGAGTCGCTTCAGGGCGAAGGCCGCAACATGGGGCGCCCATGCGTCTTTGTCCGCTTTGCCGGCTGCAATCTCGCGTGTCCGTGGTGCGACACTGATGTTGCAAAGCGCTTTTCCTCGTCGCTTGACGACCTCGTTGCGGAAATAGGACAATACAAGCCAAAGAGCGTTGTCCTCACAGGCGGCGAGCCGACGCTTGTAAATGAGATGCCGGAACTCGTCGCGGCGCTAAAGGAACGCGGCTACTGGATCGCCGTCGAGACGAACGGAACCGACGACGTGGACTGGCTTGGCTTCGTCGACTATGTTGCCTGCTCGCCAAAGGCCGAGTTCCCCGATCGTCTTGCGCTAACCCGCGCGGACGAAGTGCGTGTTGTCGCGTCGTCGGAGAAGATCGTCGACTTTTGCCGCGATCTCCGCGGCAGAATTGCCGCGACTGACTACTACATTTCGCCGTGCGAGCGCGACGGAGAGATGGATTTCGCGACGGCAAAGGCCGTTCTCGCGCAGCTCGACGGCTGGTCGCTCTCGGTCCAGCTCCACAAGCTGCTTGGCTTTAGATGAAAGGACTTTCAATGGAAGACTTCGGTTTCTATCTTGTGATGACAAACCCCAAGGTTGGCTACGAACGCTGTTGCGAGGCGGCTGTCAAGGCGGGGGTCAAGATGGTGCAGCTCCGAATGAAGGACGTGTCGCGCGCCGACCTTCTCCAGATGGCGAAGCGGCTTGTCGGGATAACGCGCGGCAGCGAGACGAACCTTATCATAGACGACGACGCGTCGGTCGCGGAGGAGTCTGGCGCGGACGGCGTGCATGTCGGTCAGGACGACATGCCGGTAGAGGAAGTGCGCGCGAAATATCCTGGCATCCGCATTGTCGGGCTTTCGACCCACAGTCTCGCGCAGGCGCTTGACTCCATTCGCCACAATCCCGACTACATTGGCGTCGGGCCGGTGTTCAAGACGCCGACAAAGAAGATTCCTGACCCCGTCCTCGGCACTGAACTTGCGGGCAAGATGATAGCGTCCGTTCCTTATCCTGCCGTCGCTATCGGCGGGATCGACGCAGAGAATCTCAAGTCTGTTCTCGCAGCCGGAGCACGCAACTGGGCGGTGGTGCGCGCGGTATGCGGTTCCGACGACCCATATTCGGCGATTCTGCATCTCCGCGACATAGCGCAGTACGGTTCGTGAGGCGGCGTCCGAAGGCTCCTCCTCAGGGGCCCTCGGCGAATACGCCGTATCCCTTCGCTCGGACCTTCGCTCCGCCGCCTCACGCACGGTGCCTAAGATTTTCCACGGGTTGTCCACGACGGGGCAATTTTTGGTATAATGTTACGAAACTCTCATTCAAGGATAGCTATGGGACAGCTTGAAGAATCGTCGGAACTGACACTTGATTTTACGAAGCTCGAAAAAGTGGGCGCACAGGTCGCGGCAAGTCGTGCCGCAGCCGTAGAGCATGATCCGGGGGTAATTCCCGTGGCCGTGCAGAACGCCGATACGAAGGAAGTCATCCTCGTCGCCTATACGAACGAATTCGCCATGAAGGAGAGTTTCGCCAAGAGGAAGCTTATTCTTTGGTCGACGAGCCGCAACAAGCTGTGGTTCAAGGGCGAGACCTCCGGCGAGACTTTCGATCTTCTCGAGGCATATGTCAACTGCGAGCAGAACTCGCTCCTCTACATTGTTCGCCCCTGCCGCGGCGGAATCTGCCACACGAAGGACAAGGCGGGCGCCCCGAGGAACTGCTACTACAGGAAGATTGACTTCGACACGCTCAAGCTCTCGTTCGTCGATTCGTGCGGAAAAGAGACGATTTAAACGGAAGGATCAAAAAATGGAAGTGCTCGGACAGGGTCTTGTTCTGATGATTGCCGGAATGGGCATCGTCTATTTCTTTCTCTCAATTCTCATCGTCGTCACTAAGGTCTCGATGAGCGGCATCGGAAGGTTCGATTCGATCTTCCCGAAGGAAACGCCCAAGAAGGCCCCTGCGGCCAAGGCGGCCTCGGATGACGCCGATATCGCGCTCGCAATCGCAGTTGCGATGAACGGCTAAGTATTGGAACGGACGGGCGCTCTGGCGCGCCCGCACCCCAACCCACGGAATATTTAGAAAGGTAAAATCATGGCCAAGAAAAATGTAAAGTTCATGCTCACAGCGTTCCGCGACGGCTTCCAGTCCGTCATCGGTGCGCGCGTTCTCTCGAAAGACTTCCTCCCCTGCGTCGAGGAAGCGTACGCGGCAGGCGTCCGCTGGTTCGAGGCGGGCGGCGGCGCGAGGTTCCAGAGCTGCTACTTCTACTGCCAGGAAGACGCGTTCGACGTCATGGACAAGTTCCGCAAGGCCGCTCCCGAGGCCGACCTCCAGACGCTTTCGCGCGGCGTGAACGTCGTCGGGCTCGAGTCTCAGTCGAGCGACATGATCAAGCTCCATGCCCAGATGTTCAAGAAGCACGGCATGTCGTCCATCCGCAACTTCGACGCCCTGAACGACGTCAACAACCTCAAGTGGTCCGGCCAGTGCATCCACGACGCGGGGCTCAACCACGAAGTCGTCGTGACGATGATGGGCCTTCCTCCCGGGATCGACAACAAGGGCACTCACACGCCCGAGTTCTACCGCGACCGCCTGAAAATGATCATGGACGCGGGGATTCCCTTCGACCGCGTGGCGTTCAAGGACGCGTCTGGCACCTCGACGCCCGCGACCGTCTACAACACGATGAAGCTCGCCCGCCAGCTTCTCGGCAAGGACATTCACATCCAGTTCCACAGCCACGAGACGGCCGGCAACGGCGTCGCGTGCTACCTCGCGGCTCTCCGCGGCGGCGCTGACGGTCTCGACCTCTCGATGGCGCCTATGTCCGGCGGCACTTGCCAGCCCGACATCATCACGATGTGGCACTGCCTCGACGGCGATCCCGACTTCGGCTTCGACTTCGACATCAACAAGATCAAGAAGGCCGAGGACTCCTTCAAGAACGCGATGCAGAAGTACTTCCTCCCGCCGGAGGCGATGAGCGTCAACCCGCAGATCGTGTGGAGCCCGATGCCGGGCGGCGCGCTCACGGCGAACACGCAGATGCTTCGCGACAACAACATGATGGACAAGTACGACGACATGATCGCGGAGATGTACGACTGCGTCCGTCTCGGCGGCTTTGGCACGTCCGTCACGCCCGTCTCGCAGTTCTACGCGCAGCAGGCGATCCAGAACGTCATGTTCGGCAAGTTCAAGAAGTTCGCGCCTGGCTACGCCAAGATGGTGCTCGGCTACTTCGGCAAGACGCCCGTTCCGCCGGATCCCGAGATTGTCAAGAAGGCGAGCGAGTTCATGGCGTCGAGCGACCTCAACAAGGCCTACAGCGAGCCCACTACGAAGACGGTGCTCGAGATGAACGACGCCGACCCCAAGAAGGGCGGCGCTGTTGCGAAGAAGATGCTCGAGGACGCCGGGCTTCCCATCACGGACGAGAACATCTTCATCGCCGCGTCCTGCAAGGAGAAGGGCATCCTCTTCCTCAAGGATCCCTCGAAGGCGCCGATGGGTTGTAGGTTTGCCGAAGAGGCCAAGCCCGCCGCCAAGGGTGGCGCGGTCACCGTCACGATCAACGGCAAGGCCTACGGCGTCGAGATCAAAGGCGATGGCAAGGCCGTCGTCAACGGCAAGCCGGTCGACTTCAAGGCCGAGGCGGGCCTCAAGGCCGCCGCGCCTGCAGCCGCCGCGCCCGCGGGCGGGCAGGAAGTCAAGGCACCTGTTCCCGGAACGATTCTCCGCGTCACCGCGTCGAGCGGCACGAAGGTTGCGAAGGGCGACGAAATCCTCGTCATGGACGTCATGAAGATGGAAACGCCCGTCACCGCTCCGTGCGACGGCACGATCACCGTAGTCGTCAACGCGACCGACAAGGTTGCGACTGGCGATGTACTCGCGACCATCGGCTGAGGCCGATGTACGCGAGAGTGCTGAGTTGAAAGTGTAAAGTTGAAAGCGGAATATCGATCATGAAAAAGATTTTGATGGCAATGCTCGTTGCGGCTGGCTGCTTTGCGGCCGTTGCCGCTACGGACGACGTCCCCGCGTGGAAGACGACGCTCGCCAAGGTGAAGAACCTTCCCTCAGAGACCGGCATCGCCGGCTTCATGAAGAAGGAAGCGCCGGCCTACATCACCGGAAACTTCGCCGAAGCCGACCGCCCTGCGGCGCCCGACTTCACGAAGCCGCTCGCCCCGGCTGCGGAATACGCCAACAAGAACGGATTCTGGGTGACGACCGACGCGCAGGCCAAGTCGTTCTCGACCTCCAAGCACACCGTCAAGAAGGGCGACTGGGTCGGCGGCTACTTCGACGACAATGGCAGGTTCGTCGCAGGTCACGAGGTCAAGACGCTCTTCGGCATGCCCTACGGCGTCGGACAGCTCATCATGATCCCGCTCTGCCTGATTATGATGTACCTCGCGATCGTCAAGGGTTTCGAGCCGTTGCTCCTCCTCCCGATCGGCTTTGGCGGACTCCTCGCCAACTGCCCGCTCGCGGGCGTGACGGCCCCGGCGATGATGCACGACGGCGTCATTTCGTTCCTGCAGGCTGGGATTCCCGTCATGTCCGGCGGAATCGTCGAGCCCGGCGGGTTCCTCCACTACTTCTTCAAGTTCGGCATCGACACGGGCGTCTTCCCGATCATGATCTTCATGGGCGTCGGCGCGATGACGGACTTTGGCCCGTTGATCGCCAACCCCAAAATGGCGCTCCTCGGCGGCGCCGCGCAGTTCGGCATCTTCTTCGCGCTCTTCGGCGCACTCGGCCTTGCCGCAATCTTCGGCGCGGACTTCTTCGGGTGCGATCCGCTCAAGGCTGCCGCGTCTATCGGCATCATCGGCGGCGCGGACGGTCCGACGGCAATCTGGCTCACGAGCCGCCTCGCGCCAGACCTGCTTGGCGCAATCGCGGTCGCGGCATACTCCTACATGGCGCTCGTCCCGATTATCCAGCCGCCGATCATGAACGCCCTCACGACGAAGGCCGAGCGCGCCATCAAGATGCCGCCGCTCCGCCCCGTGACGAAGATCGAGAAGGTCTGCTTCCCGCTCATCGTGCTTCTCCTTTGCGCGTTCCTCCTCAAGGACGCGGTGCCACTCATCGGCGCGCTCATGCTCGGCAACCTTGCGAAGGAAGTGGGGCCCTCGGTCGCGCGCATCGCGGACACGATGTCCAACGCGCTCATCAACATCGTGACGATCATGCTCGGCCTCTCCGTCGGCTCGAAGCTCGCGTGCGAGAAGTTCCTCTCCGGAACGACGCTCGGCATCCTCGCGTTGGGCCTCGTCGCGTTCTGCGTCGGTACTGCGGCGGGCGTCATCATGGCGAAGATCATGAACCTCGTCTCGAAGGAGAAGGTGAATCCCCTCATTGGCTCCGCGGGCGTCTCGGCCGTCCCGATGGCCGCGCGCGTCTCGAATAAAGTGTCGCTCCAGAACGACCCGACGAACTTCATCCTCATGCAGGCGATGGGCCCGAACGTCTCGGGCGTAATCGGCTCTGCCGTCGTCGCAGGCGTTCTCTATACGCTCTGCCGCTAAGTAATGGCCTGGTCGCGCGAGCGCATCTCCGTTGCCGCGTACTTCGCGATTCTGGGGGTCATTTGCGCGACCTGGGCTTCGTCCATCGACGACATGAAACTGCTCCTGGGGCTCAACCAAGCCCAGCAGGGGTGGCTTCTGTTTTCAGGGCCGATGGGGAGTCTCGTCAGTCTCTTGTGCGCGAGCGCGATAGTAACGCGCCTCGGGAGCCGCCGCAGTCTCATCATGGCGGCGACTGGCTATATTCTCGTGGCTTTTGGCCTGGCGGCATGCTTTTTCTGGCACGCGCCCATTCCGTGCTGGTGCGCGGCGATTGCTATGCTTGCCTGTGTCGGGACTGTCTTCAACATCTCCGTCAACACGCAGGGCGGCATAGTCGAGAGGAAGGCGGGATGCACGATAATGAACTCGTTCCACGCGATGTTCAGTCTGCTCGGGCTTTTGGGCGGGCTTCTCGCTCTCTTCGCGGCGGCGATGCATGTCCCGGTCGCGTATCGTTTCTTTGGCGTCCTCCTGCTTTCCGCAGTCGCGCATATCGTATTCTTCTCCTGGCTTCCCAGGGAGAACGACATAGCGAAGAAGGAGAAGGGCAAGGGGTTTCGCCGCCCAGACGCAGCTCTCTTTTTCATCGGCATTGCAGCTCTCGTCATCATGGGGTGTGAGGGCTCGATAAACGGCTGGGTGAACGTCTTCTACCGCGAGACGCTGGCCGCGCCCGGTAGCCGCGTGAAGTGGGGCTTTTGCGCCGTCTGCGCCATGATGACGCTCGGACGTTTCGTGACGGACCGCTTTGTCAACCGCTTTGGCGGCGCACGAATCCTGCGCGTCTATTGCGTTTTCGTGACTGTCGGGCTTGCCCTCGCGCTCACCTCGCCGTTTACGGGGCTTTCCGGGCTTCCGCTCCATGTTCTTGCGACGATTGGCTATGCGATTGCTGGCTTCGGCATCTCAGCCCTTGTGCCGATCCTCTACTCCAAGGCCAACAAGACCAAGGCAATGCCGGCGGCATCTGCTCTCACTTTCGTCGGTTCTATGGGCTTTCTTGGCAGTTTCATGGGGCCGCCGCTCATAGGCCACGTCGCCCAGGCCACTTGCCTTTCGCTTGCGCTCGGCGTCTTTGCCGTGCTTATCCTCGTCTGCCTTTTCCTCCGCTTTGACAACGACTGACCTTCAGTCGCTGAGGGCTGATTTTTTCCGCCCGCGCTTGCCTCGGATTTGGTATAATATTCCCCCGATTGCGAACTTTTCCATTTTGAAAGGCAGTTGGTTATGAAACGCACAGACGTCGACAAGGTTTTGATCATCGGATCGGGCCCCATTGTCATTGGCCAGGCATGTGAATTCGACTATTCCGGCACACAGGCGTGCAAGGCGCTGAGGGCTTGCGGATACAAGGTCGTCCTCGTGAACTCGAACCCCGCGACGATCATGACGGACCCCGTTATGGCGGACGCGACGTACATCGAGCCGTTGAACGAGGCGCGTCTCGAGCAGATTATCGAGAAGGAGAGGCCCGATGCCATTTTGCCGAACCTCGGCGGGCAGACGGGCCTCAACCTTTCAATGGAGCTTGCGAAGAAGGGCATCCTCGACAAGTACGGCGTTAAGGTTATCGGCGTCAACCTCGACGCGATCGAACGCGGCGAGGACCGCGAGGTCTTCAAGGCGACGATGCAGAAGCTTGGCATCGAGACGCCGCGCTCGGGGATCGTCCACTCCGTCGAAGCGGCGGTCGAGCTCGTCGAGAAGGAGATCGGCTATCCGGTCGTCGTTCGTCCCGCCTACACGATGGGTGGCGCCGGCGGCGGCTTCTGCTACAACGTCGAGGAACTGAGGACGATCTGCGCCCGCGGCCTCGACGCCTCGCTCACCCACCAGTGCCTTATCGAGGAGTCGATCCTAAACTGGGAGGAGCTCGAGGTCGAAGTAGTGCGCGACGCGAAGAACCAGATGATCGCCGTCTGCTTCATCGAGAACATCGACGCCGTCGGCGTCCATACTGGCGACAGCTACTGCGCGGCTCCCTTCCTCACGATCGACAAGAAGCTCGAGGAGCGTCTCCGCCGCGATGCGTTCAAGATTGTCGAGTCCATCGGCGTCATCGGCGGCACGAACGTCCAGTTCGCGCACGACCCGAAGACGGGCCGCGTCGTCATCATCGAGATCAACCCCCGCACCTCGCGCTCGTCGGCGCTCGCCTCGAAGGCGACCGGCTTCCCGATCGCGCTCGTCTCGGCGAAGCTCGCCGCGGGCATGACGATGGACGAGATTCCCTACTGGCGCGACGGAACGCTTGAGAAGTACACGCCGGACGGCGACTACGTCGTCCTCAAGTTTGCCCGCTGGGCGTTCGAGAAGTTCCGCGCAGTCGAAGACAAGCTCGGCACGCAGATGAAGGCCGTCGGCGAGGTCATGTCGATCGGCAAGACCTACAAGGAGACTTTCCAGAAGGCGATCCGCGCGCTCGAGCGCGGCAGGGCGGGGCTTGGCTTTGCGAAGGACTTCCACGAGAAGTCGCTCGACGAGCTCCTGAAGCTTCTCGCCGTTCCCAATTCCGAGCGCCACTTCCAGATGTACGAGGCGATCAGGAAGGGTGCGACTGACGAGCAGATCTTCGAGCGTACCGGCGTCAAGGCGTATTTCGTACAGCAGATGCGCGAGCTCGTCGAGGAAGAGGAGAAGATCCTCGGCTACAAGGGCAAGTCGCTTCCCGACGACCTGCTCGTGCAGGCGAAGAAGGACGGCTTTTCCGACAAGTACCTCGCGCAGATTCTCGGCGTTCCCGAGAAGGACATCCGCGCGCAGCGCAACAAGCTCGGCTGCCGCGAGCGCTGGTTCGCCGTGCCGGTATCGGGCGTTGAGGACAAGGCGTACTACTACTCGACCTACAACGACGTCAAGCCGAGCGAAGACCCGAAGCGCGCGAAGGCGTTTGGCGAGGCGGCGGTCTCGAACAACCCGAAGAAGGTGATGATCCTCGGCGGCGGTCCGAACCGCATCGGCCAGGGCATTGAGTTCGACTACTGCTGCTGCCACGCTGCGATGGCGATGCGGAAGATGGGCTACGAGACGATCATCGTCAACTGCAACCCCGAGACCGTCTCGACTGACTACGACACTTCCGACAAGCTCTACTTCGAGCCGGTTACGGTCGAAGACGTCCTTCAGATCTACGAGGCCGAGAAGCCCATGGGCGTCATCGTCCAGTTCGGCGGGCAGACGCCGCTCAACATTGCGCGCCAGCTCCAGGAGGCCGGCTGCAAGATCCTCGGCACTTCCGTCGACTCGATCGACGACGCGGAGGACCGCGATCTCTTCCACGCGACGATGGACAAGCTCGGCATTCCGATGCCCGAGTCGATGATGGCGAGCGACATCGACGGCGCGCTCAAGTGCGCGGCGAAGCTCGGCTATCCGCTCATCATCCGCCCGTCGTTCGTTCTCGGCGGCCGCGGCATGGAGGTAATCTTCGACGAAATCATGCTCCGCGAGTACGTCGACAAGGCGGTTGGCGTCACGCCCGACCGTCCGCTCTACCTCGACCGCTTCCTCTGCCACGCGATGGAGTGCGAGGCCGATGCGCTTTCCGACGGCAAGGACATCTTCATTCCGGCGATCATGCAGCATATCGAGCTCGCGGGCATCCATTCCGGCGACTCGGCCTGCGTGCTGCCGCCTGTCACGATTCCCGAGGACGCTAAGGCGACGATTCTCGACTACACGCGCAGGATCGCGGCGGAACTCAAGGTAGTCGGGCTTATGAACATGCAGTTCGCGATCGAGGACGGCAAGGTGTACGTCATCGAGGCGAACCCGCGCGCCAGCCGCACTGTTCCGCTCGTCTCTAAAGTCGGCGGCGTTCAGATGGCTGGCATCGCGACACAGCTCATGCTCGGCGAAACCGTGAAGTCGCTCGGCCTCGACAAGAGGCACGTCGTTCCTTACTTCGGCGTCAAGGAAGCGGTGCTGCCGTTCGAGAAATTCCCGGAAGTCGACCCTGTGCTTGGGCCTGAGATGCGCTCTACCGGCGAAGTGCTTGGTCTTGCGGATGGCTTCGGTCTTGCCTACTTCAAGTCGCAGGAAGCGGCGGGTCTGCCGCTCCCGACGACTCCTGGCAAGATGCTCGTCTCGCTTTCCGAGAAGCACGCCGACGCGGTTTCAGCAGTGAGGCGCTTCGAGCAGCTTGGCTTCGAGGTCATTGCGACCGAGGGCACTGCGAAGTGGCTTGTCGAGCACGGCGTCAAGGCCGAGGTCATCGCCAAGATCGGCGAAGGCCGCCCCGATGTCCTCGACGCGATCAAGAACCGCGAGGTCAAGCTCATCATCAACACGCCTTCGGGACGTCGCGACGCGCGTGCGGACGACTGCCGCATCCGCCAGGCCGCGATCAAGTACAAGGTTCCGTACCTCACCACGCTTTCCGCCGCGCAGGCCGCAGTCGAGGGCATTGCCGCCGCTATGGGCGGCAAGGGCGAGGTCCGTTCGCTACAGGAATACCACTCGAAGATCGGGTAAGTTTTGCATCCTTAACAAGGAAAGGAAGGACACAATGAAGAAATACGTCTGCAAAGTGTGCGGATACGTTTATGACCCCGAAAACAACAACGGCGTTGCTTTCGAGGACCTTCCCGAAGACTGGACCTGCCCCATGTGCGGTGTGGGCAAGGACCAGTTCGAGGAAATGTGATTACTTCTTAAGGTAGGCGGAAATCCCCGCCGCGGCTTTCCGCCCCTCGCCCATGGCGAGAATCACGGTCGCGGCTCCAAGTACGATATCGCCACCGGCAAATACGCCGGGGATTGATGTCATATTCGTCTCGGGATCGACGACGATGTTTCCGCGCTTGTTGATCTCGAGCCCCTTGGTCGTCGTCGGGATAAGCGGGTTCGACGCGTTGCCGACCGCGACCACAACTGTGTCGACGTCGAGGACGAATTCGCTGCCCTCTATCGCGACGGGGCTGCGGCGTCCAGAGGCATCGGGCTCGCCAAGTTCGTACTTTAGGCACTCAAGTCCCGCAACCGCGCCCTTGCCGTCGTTTAAGACGCGCTTGGCGTTCTCGAGCATGTGGAACTCGACTCCCTCTTCCTTCGCGTGTTCGACCTCTTCCTTTCGCGCGGGCATCTCTGCCTCGCTGCGGCGGTAGACGAGATAGACTTTCTCGGCGCCGAGCCGGAGAGCCATGCGGCTTGCGTCCATCGCGACATTTCCGCCGCCAAGGACTGCAACCTTCTTGCCGTGCCAGAAGGGGGTGTCGGCGCTGCCTTCGAGGTAGGCCTTCATGAGGTTCGCGCGAGTCAGATACTCGTTTGCGGAAAAGACGCCGTTCAGGTTCTCGCCTTCGATCCCCATGAACTTCGGAAGCCCGGCTCCAGTGCCGACGAAAACGGCGTCGAAACCGTCCTTCTCGATGAGGTCCTTGAGCTTGCGCGTGCGGCCAACGACGAAGTTGGGCTCGATCTTGACGCCGAGCTGCTTTATCGCCTCGATCTCGTGCCTGACGATCGCCTTCGGGAGACGAAACTCGGGGATGCCGTAGACGAGAACGCCGCCGCAGCGGTGAAACGCCTCGAAGATGGTCACGTCGTGGCCCGCCTTCGCGCAGTCCGCCGCGCACGTTATCGACGCGGGGCCTGAGCCGATGACGGCGACCTTCTTCCCGGTCTTTGGCGCGCAGGCGACCGGCTTCTCCGCGCCTGTCTCGCGCGCGAGGTCGGCGCAGAAGCGCTCCACGCGGCCGATCGCCACCGCCTTGTCTACGTCCTTGAGGAGCTTGCCCATCGTGCAGAACTTCTGGCACTGCTTCTCCTGCGGGCATACGCGCCCGCAGACAGCCGGGAGTAGCGAAGTCTCCTTGATTATGTCGAGGGCTCCGGCGAAGTCGCCGTCAGCGGCCTTTGCGAGAAAGCCGGGGATGTTGATCGCGACGGGGCAGCCCTGCATGCACGGCTTAGTCGGGCACTGGAGGCAGCGCGACGCCTCGGTCTTCGCCATCTCGGCGGTGTAGCCGAGCGCGACTTCGTTCATGTTGTGTGCACGCGCCGCTGCGTCCTGCTGGGGCATCGCCTGCGGCGGAATAGCCATCTTCTCTTTCGGTGTCATTTGAAAATCCCCGCCTTGCAAACGTGTTCCTTCGCGGCCTGTTCCTGCGGCTTGAACGCGCCCATGCGCGAAAGCATCTGGTCCCAGTCGACTTCGTGTCCGTCGAACTCCGGGCCGTCGACGCAGACGAACTTCGTCTTGCCGCCGACCGAGACGCGGCACCCGCCGCACATGCCGGTGCCGTCGATCATGATGGTGTTGAGCGAGACGGTCGTCTTGACGCCGTAGGGCTTCGTCGCGAGTGCGCAGAACTTCATCATGATGGGCGGGCCGATGGCGATGACTTCGTCTACCGCGCCGGCTTCGCAGAGCTCCTTCAGGGGCTCCGTCACGAGACCCTTGCGGCCTGAGCTTCCGTCGTCGGTCATGAGAATCAGGTTTTCACCGGCGATTGCGGCCATTTCGTCCTTCATGACGAAGAGGCTTTCGTTCCTGGCGCCCATAATAATCGTCACCTTGTTGCCTGCCGCCTTAAGCGCCTGGGCAATCGGGTGCATCGGGGCGACTCCAATGCCGCCGCCAACGCAGACGACATGTCCGGGCTTTTCGCCGTTTTCGCCGCGAATCGAGGTGGGGCGTCCGAGTGGGCCGAGAAGGGCGGCGATGGAGTCGCCTGGTTCAAGGCGCGAAAGCTTCGTAGTCGTTGCGCCGACCGTTTGGAAGATGACGGTTATTGTGCCTTTTTCGACGTCTGCGTCGGCAATTGTAAGAGGAATCCGCTCGCCGAACTCGTCGTCTGCCATCAAGATTACGAACTGGCCCGCCTTGCGCTCCTGTGCGACGAGAGGGGCTTCGATCTGCATCTTGTAGACGTTGTCGGACAGCCTACTTTTCGATATGATTCTGTTCATGGTGCTTTTTGCCCAAAAAGTTAGCCGCAAAATATACCAATTTTCGCGCGCGCGGTCAAGTGCCTTGCGGCCATTATGAGGCTTTGGTATAATTCACCAAAACATGGAAGAACGACTTCAGAACGTATTGAGTCATGCGGGTGTTGCCTCGCGCCGCAAGTCGGCTGAGCTGATTGCCGCAGGGCTCGTCACGGTCGACGGCGTGGTGGTTAAGGAGCCGGGTGAGCGTGTCGACCCTGCGACGGCGAAGATTTCGGTGGATGGAAAGCCGCTAGCGGCGGCTGAGGCGAAGCGGACGGTGATGCTCTACAAGCCCGTAGGGGTCTTGAGTTCGACTAGCGATCCATTTGGCGGGAAGACTGTCGCGGAACTCGTCTCTACACCCGAGCGCCTTGTGCCCGTTGGCCGTCTCGACAAGGACTCCGAGGGGATGCTCCTCATGTCGAACGACGGTGAACTCACGCTACGACTCACCCATCCCCGCTACGAACACGAGAAAACATACGTTGTCCGCGCCGCAGGGCGCTGGAGCGAGGACAAGCTGCGTGTCCTTAGGGGGCCCGTCAAGATGCCAGACGGCTATGTGACCCGCCCCGTTCCGGTGAAAGTGCTGTCGGGTCCCGAAAATAATGTAACGACGCTCGAGTTCCGCCTGCGCGAAGGCCGGAAGCGCCAGATTCGCTACATGTGCTCTGCCGCGCATCTCGTCGTCATCTCATTGAAGCGCGTCGCCGTCGGGCGGCTCGCGCTTGATCCCGCGCTCGCCCCTGGCGAATGGCGCGACCTCACGCCCGAAGAACTGGAGCTACTGAAATGACGCACGAGGAGAAGGCGGAAGAACTTTTCAGAAGCGGCATGAACTGCTCGCAGTCCGTGTTCTGCGCGTTCGCCGACGAACTTGGCATGGACGCCTACACTGCGGCGAAGGTTTCGTGCGGGCTTGGCGGCGGCGTCGGGCGCATGCGCGAGGTGTGTGGCGCGGTGACTGGCGCAGCTCTAGTCCTCGGGATGCGACATGGTCCCGACAAGGTGGCGACATATCCGCATGTGCAGGCGTTTGCGGAGAAGTTCAAGGCGGAATGTGGCTCAATCGTCTGCCGCGAGCTTTTGGCTGGAACCGGCGCGACCCAGGGTGGTGCACCTGAGGCGCGGACGGAAGGGTATTACAAGAAGCGCCCCTGCGTCGAGCTTGTGAAACTCGCCGCACGGCTACTGGAGAAAATTTAGCCGTGTAGGAGAGAGTGGTATTATTCCATTCTCCAACTCCAACTCATAACTCCAACTACTCCTTTGTACCTCTGTGTAAAACTTGGTCTTAAGAAAAATGCAAATCGTAAAGAGCGATGAAGAGGGGCTTGAGGCCGCCGCAAAGGTTTTGCTTGCCGGCGGCGTCGCGGTGATCCCGACCGACACGGTCTACGGGCTTGCCGCCCACCCCGATTTTCCAGAGGCCGTTGACCGGCTCTACACGATCAAGGGGCGCGAGGCGAAAAAGCCAATCGCCTTGCTTGCCGCAGATGTAGAGGCAGTTGAGCGCTTTGGCTTCAGAATCACCGACAAGGCCCTTGAACTTGTGAAGCACTGGCCCGGCGGCCTCACGTTGATTCTTTCCAAATCAACTGTAAACTCTCAACTTTCAACTTTAGGCTCATCCGAAGGCTTTCGTGTTCCAGACCACGACTGGACGCGGCGGCTTCTTGCGAAGTGCGGCGGGCTTTTGCGCGTGACGAGCGCGAATCTCTCGGGTCAGCGCGCGGCGACCGACGCGCCGGCGGCGCTTGCCGATGTCGGTCTTTCCGCAGACATCGTAGTCGACGACGGCATAAGCCCCGGCGGAGTACCGTCGACAGTCGTCAAGGTCGATGGAGGCCACATTGAGGTTCTTCGCTTGGGCGCCTGCCGCATTTCCGATTCAGAATAACCTGCCGCCGCATTGGTAGGGGCGCATCTCCGAGGCGCCCGCTTTCCCATGACTGCCGCGATTTCGTCCGCACCATAATCTCATTTCGCCGCGCTTTGATTTTTTACTTTTGCGATTTGACGGTGAAAGGGTGAGTGTAGTATAATTTCATCGTCTTGCGGGAACTGCACGACATTGATCTTTTCAATACTCCCAGCTGTATGATGGTCTGGGATCGGCGGCACGCGAACGCGGAGTCCGCCAAGGGCGGGTGATGCGGTTGTCGCGCTGAGGCAGGAGGGGGCGCAGGGATTCTACAAGGTCTGGGTGAGCGATGCGCCGATGGAGGCGGAGTAGAGGCGATTAGGGGCGAACCACTATCAGGGCGATAGCATGCTGATGGCATTCTCTAAAATGGACTTGTGTCCGCTTTAGTGGCGCCGAAACGGATATGTGTCCGTTTTGGTGTTGACAGTGCCGGGGTGGATATGGTAACATTCCGACCATGAAAAAGATGGAGAAGGACTATCCCCGGATATACGGCACAGTGATGGAGGCCCATCTCAAGGACTACAGGCAGATGGTGTTCATATCCGGTCCGCGGCAGGTTGGCAAGACAACAATATCGGAATCGCTGGCATCGGTCTACCTCAGCTGGGACGACGAAGACGTCCGCAAGGCCATTCAGTCAGGGCAGCGCACGTTGGCCGCAAAGTATGGAATCGACAAGCCAAATCTGTCGCGGCGTGTTGTCGTCTTCGACGAAATCCACAAGTATTCGAGGTGGAAGCAGTTCCTGAAGGGGTTTTACGATATCTATGGAAAAAGCTGGCGCATCATAGCGACGGGTTCGGCGCACATGGATGTGTACAAGAAGGGCGGAGACAGCATGATGGGGCGCTACTTCCCGTATCGCATGCATCCGTTCTCGGTGGCCGAGCTCATTGACACATCGTTGCCGGGCGATGGCCTGATTCGAAAGCCGAGGATGCTTGCCGATGAAGAATGGAATGCCCTTGTGCGATTTGGCGGATTCCCCGATCCTTTCGTCAACCGCGACCCCCGTTTTTCCCGTCGGTGGAATTCGCTTCGGTTTGAGCAGCTCACCAAGATTGACATGCGCGACCTGACGCGGATAGGCGAACTCGACCAGCTCGCAGCCCTCGCCGAAATACTTGGAGGACGCTCGGGTGAACAGCTTGTGTACAAAAGTCTGGGCTGCGACCTTGGCATCGACGAGAAGACCGTGAAGAAATGGATCAAGGCCTTGCGATATCTGTACTTCGGATTTGAGGTTCGCCCCTGGTTCAAAAACGTCGAGAACTCGATTCGCAAGATGCCCAAATGGTACATGCGCGACTGGGCGAATGTCGCGGACAGTGGCAAGCGGGCCGAGACGCTTGTAGCGTGTCATCTGCTAAAGGCGGTTGAAGGGTGGACTGATCTTGGCTATGGCGATTTTTCCCTTGGGTATCTGCGCGACAAGTCGAGGCGAGAGGTGGATTTCGTTGTTGTGCGTGACGGTGAGCCGTGGTTTCTTGTCGAAGTTAAGAAAAGCGAAGAGTCGCTTTCGGGTGCATTGGGATTCTTTCAGCGCCGACTTGGGGCAAAGCATGCGTTCCAGGTCGTTCTTGACGCCGACTATGAAGATTTAGACTGCTTCGCAAACAGCGAGCCTGTTGTCGTTCCTGCGCGGACGTTTTTGAGTCAGCTGGTTTGACTGCTGTTCTAAAGGGCAAGGCGACGCTGGAGGGCTGCGGTGGATTCGGCGGCGACGATTGAGGCGGAGTAGAGGCGATTAGAGTCGGCATTGTTTGGCATCCATCGTTTTGGTATAATTGACGCAATCAGGAAACGGTTGTCGCTTGCCGCTGTGGAAGTCCATTGATGGGATGGTTGGATGCTCTGGCATGGGCAACAAACAAAAGGGATGATGCAATGAAGCTGAATATTGATTCCGTATTGAACGAAAAGGACGCATGGGCTGCCGCCGGAGTGGCGCTTCCGAAGTTCGACATCGCCGCTATGCGCGAGGCGACGGCAAAGACGCCAGAGTGGGTTCACTTTGGCGCGGGGAACATCTTTCGCGGCTTCATCGGCTCGCTTTCGCAGCGGCTCTTGAACGAGGGCCTCGCCAAGACCGGCATAATCGCGTGCGACACGTTCGACTACGAAGTAATCGACAAGATCTACGACGCGCACGACAACCTGACGCTCAACGTCCTCCTCAACCCCGACGGCACGACATCGCGCGAGATACTCGCCGGCGTAGCCCAGGGGCTCAAGGCGAACTTCGCGGACGAGAAGGCCGCCGCGCAGCTGAAGGCGATTTTCCGCGCGCCGTCGCTCAAGATGCTCTCGTTCACGATCACCGAGAAGGGCTACCAGCTTCGCCGCACCGACGGCTCGCTCATGCCTGTCGTCGAGGCGGACATGAAAGAGGGCCCGGCGAAGGCGCGCCACGCGATGTCGATAGTCGCCGCTCTTCTTCTGGAGCGCTTTGGCGCGGGAGCTCTCCCGATGGCCGTTGTCTCGATGGACAACTGCTCGCACAACGGCGAGAAGCTTATGTCCGCCGTCCTCGAAGTCGCCTCGGCCTGGGTAAAGAACGGCTTTGCGCCCGCCGCGTTTCTCGACTACCTCAAGGACGAGTCGAAGATCTCGTTCCCGTGGTCGATGATCGACAAGATCACGCCGCGCCCTCACCCGATGGTCGAGAAGTCGCTTGCGGACGCCGGCATCGAGGGCATGGCGCCGATCGTGACGGACAAGAAGACTTTCATCGCGGCGTTCGTCAACGCCGAAAAGCCGCAGTATCTCGTCGTCGAGGACAAGTTCCCGAACGGTCGTCCGCCGCTCGAAAAGGCGGGCGTCTATTTCTGCGACCGCGACACCGTGAACATGTGCGAGAAGATGAAGGTTACGACGTGCCTCAATCCGCTTCACACGGCGATGTCGATGTACGGGTGCCTGCTCGGCTACACGCTCATCTGCGAGGAGATGAAGGACGCCGACATCGTGAAGCTCGTGAAGCGCCTTGGCTATGTCGAGGGGCTTCCCGTAGTCGTCGACCCGAAGATTCTCTCGCCAAAGGCGTTCATTGACGAAGTGGTGAACGAGCGCCTGCCCAATCCCTTCATGCCCGACGACCCAAGGCGTATCGCGACCGACACTTCGCAGAAGGTCGGCATCCGCTTCGGCGAGACGATCAAGAGCTACATCCGCGAAGGGCGCGACCTCGGCTCGCTCGTCGCGATTCCGCTCGCGCTCGCAGGGTGGCTCAGGTATCTCAACGGCACGTTCGACGACGGCACTCCGCTCGAGGTCTCGCCCGATCCGCTTAAGGACGAGCTCATGGCGAAGGTGAAGGAGGGCAAGATCCGCGAGATCCTCTCGAACCCGACGATTTTCGGCCTCGACCT
>Ga0310695_10006520_pt1 | contig 19221 bp, 19 predicted proteins | sample RumenRJG_04DNA_FD_203882 | JGI IMG/M metagenome (GOLD analysis project Ga0310695, IMG submission 203882) | Bovine rumen microbial communities from Lethbridge, Alberta, Canada - RJG_04 (v2) (version 2) | ecosystem: Host-associated > Mammals > Digestive system > Stomach > Rumen | place: Canada...
GGGGCCGAGCGCGGGGACTCTGTCAAGGAAGGCCTCAGGAAGGTGTCGGAACTGAGCTCTTCGGACGGAACGGAACCGGAGCAGGTCATAGTGCTGATACACGACGCTGTGAGGCCGGGGATATCGGCGGACATTATAAGCCGCAACATCGAAGCGCTGGAAAGCTGCAGGGCTGTGTGCACGGCTATTCCGGCTTCGGACTCGATCCGCATGATCAATATGGAAAAATGCGGGCATGACGGCGGTTTTTCATTGAAAGAATCTATAACATACCCTATAATGAACACTGATGTTGTCAGAAGAGACCTGGTCTACAGAGCGCAGACTCCGCAGTCGTTCAGGCTTTCAGACATCAATGCGGCATACGCTAAGGCGGACAGGGACGGATACGCGTCCACCGATGACGCGTCCATCGCCGAATACGCGGGGCTCGAGGTAGCCCTGGTCGAAGGATCTGCCGCCAACAACAAGATCACCACGCTGGAGGATATTCACATGGGTACCAGAGTCGGCACCGGATATGATGTCCACCGCCTTGTCCCGGGGAGAGACCTTATACTCTGCGGGACCCCGATCCCCAACAAGCTCGGGCTGGACGGCCACTCGGACGCGGATGTCGCGGCACACGCGCTGATGGACGCACTGCTCGGGGCTGCAGGACTCGGAGACATAGGCAGACATTTTCCGGACACAGATAAAAAATATAAGGGAGCGGATTCGATGAAGCTTCTGGCAGAGGTCAGGAGCATGCTGGGCGAGGTCAAGATAAACAACGCTGACATAACGATCATAGCCCAGACCCCGAAGCTCGCGCCTTACACAGAACAGATGATACTGAACATTTCAAAGGTGCTCGGGATCCCCGAATCGGCCGTCAATGTAAAGGCGACGACCGAAGAAGGGCTCGGGTTCACCGGCAGGGGCGAAGGCATAGCCGCCATGGCCGCTGTATCAATAGAAGGGAGTTTTTAAAAGATGAGATTATCAAAGACGCACCTCAAGACTTTAAGAGAAGCACCATCCGATGCAGTGCTCGAGAGCCACAAGCTGCTCGTAAGAGCCAATATGATCAGGCAGGAGGCTGCGGGACTGTACATGTTCCCTAAGCTGGGATACAGAACGATCAGAAAGGTGGAACAGATCGTCAGAGAAGAGATGGACTACATCGACTGCCAGGAGGTATACATGCCGCATGTCAATCCGGCCGAACTCTGGCAGGAGACGGGCAGATGGTACGCCTACGGACCTGAACTGTGGAGGATCAAAGACCGCAACGGCAACGACTTCATACTGAACCCTACATGCGAGGAGATGTTCACTGACTTCGTCCGCAAGGAATGGTCGTCATACAAGGAACTTCCTTTCTCCCTCTATCACATACAGTTCAAGTACAGGGACGAGTCGCGTCCGAGATACGGACTTCTGAGGACAAGAGAGTTCATCATGAAGGACGCATACTCATTCGACGCTACAGAGGAAGACCTGCACACTGCGTACATGAGACAGTACCACGCGTACGAGAAGGTCTTCACGCGCTGCGGACTCGATTACAGGATCGTAGAGGCCGACAACGGCCCTATCGGCGGCAGCAAGTCGCACGAGTTCTCGGCCCTCTCCGACTGGGGAGAATCCGACATCCTTTACTGCGATGAGTGCGGAATGGCTGCGACGGTCGAAAGAGCCGAGTGCAGCGATGAGGCTCCTGTAAAGGAAGAGATGCAGCCTACAGAGGTCGTCTTCACGCCGGGAACAAAGACCATCGAGGACGTATGCAACTACCTCAAGCTTCCGGTCGAGAAGTCGATCAAGGCGCTTATGTTCACTACTTATGACACGGACCTCAATCCTAAGGACAACGTGGTCTGCTTCGTAAGAGGAGACAGGCAGCTCAACATGACGAAGCTCGTCAACGCTCTGGACATCCCGGCCCACTATATCGAGTTCGCCGATGAGGATATCATGGGACCGATCACAGGCAGCGTTGCAGGATTCACGGGCCCGATCGGACTCAAGAACTGCATCGTCGTGGTCGACTCCGAACTCGTAGGCACGGTCAACATGTGCGCGGGCGCCAACAAGGAAGACCACCACATGCTCGGCGTATGCTACGGAAGAGACTACAAGGGAGACATCGTTACGGATATCAAGGAACTCCAGGAAGGAGACCCTTGCCCGCACTGCGGAAAGCCGGTCAAATTCAGACGCGGCATCGAGGTCGGACAGATCTTCAAGCTCGGACTCAAGTACTCAGAGTCCATGAACGCTACGTTCAAGGATGAGAACGGAGAGGATCATCCTTACTGGATGGGCTGCTACGGGATCGGCGTTTCGAGGACCATGCAGGCTGTCGTAGAGCAGCATCACGACGATAAGGGCATCATCTGGCCTGTGTCGGTGGCTCCTTACCACGTCATAGTCACGGTCATCAAGTCGCAGGACGAGACTCAGCTGAACCTCGCCTACGATATCGAGAAGAAGCTCGAAGCCATGGGCGTCGAGGTCATGGTGGATGACCGCGACGAGAGACCGGGAGTCAAGTTCAACGATGCCGACCTCATCGGCATCCCGATCAGGATCACGGTCGGCAAGCTCGCCGGAGAAGGCAAGGTTGAGTACAAGCTCCGCCGCGAGGACGATCACGAGGTCCTGAGTGCCGAGGATGCGATCGCAAAGGCAAAGGCCCTCGTCGATCTCGAGGGGGACGGCAGATACCTCTTTAAGAACCTTTCGGAAGAGACTCTGAACGCTCACTAGTCATGCATGCCGGGGCTTGTCCCCGGCTTTTTATTGACTTTTTTTCAGCGTAGTTATAAAAAAGTTATATATTTGTGCAATAAAACACCTCCTCCGGGCGTTGACTTAATAGAAGGGCGATCAAAAGGGATGCCTGAGAGGATACGGAAAAAGAACTGCAGGAGGTGTGATATGAGAAGACTGACTACGATAGTACTGGCGCTCATGATGGTAATGGCGATGAGCGCGAGCGTGTTTGCAGCCGGGACCACAAGCAAAACGGCAGAGAAAACAGCGCTCAGGAACGCAAAACTGTCAAAGGGACAGGTGTACGGATTAAGGGTAAAGTATGACCGTGAAGACCGCGAATACGATGTTGAATTCAGAAACAGAAAGAACAAAGCGAAGTACAGCTACGGAATAGCGGCAGGAGACGGAAAGATAATCGAAAAATCCATCGAGTATCAGCTCAGAAGGAACAGCTCGAGGGAGAAGATCGGCAGAGCGGCGGCATACAGGGCAGCGGCAAAAGCGTCCGGGGTGAAGCTTGCGACGGTAAAATCGGGTATCTGCAGATATGAGTACGATGACGGAGAAGGCACATATGAGGTCAGATTCCGCAGCGGCAGATACAGGTATGAGATAGAAATGCTTGCGCCGAACGGAAAGATAAAAGAGATCAGCTGGGAAATGACAGGAAGGTAAGAGCGGCATGAATGCAGCGGCGGTCGACGAAAACTTAATACTGCGGATGGCGGACGGCGACGGCGCGGCATTCAGGGAGCTCTATGAACAGACCTCTTCAGCGGTCTACGGATTCGCGCTGTCGATACTGAAAAACAGGCATGACGCCGAGGATGTGATGCACGATGCGTTCATCAAGGCATATACGGCGGCGGTCACCTACAGGCCGATGGGAAAGCCACTTGCGTGGATACTGACCATAGTGAGGAACCTATGCTACAGCAGGATGCGCACGGGAGGCATGTGCGAAGACATCTCCGAATACGAGGACCTTGTGCACGGCAATGACCACGGGAGCGTCCTTGACAGGATCGTGCTTCAGGAGGCCCTTTCAAAACTGGATTTTGAGGAAAGGCAGATAGTGATACTGCACTCGCTGACCGGACTCAAACACAGGGAGATAGCAGAGATACTCGATCTGCCTGTAGGGACCGTTCTTTCAAAGTACAACCGGTCGATAAAGAAACTGAAGAAGCAGCTTGATGAGAATGGGGGAGAAGAATGACAGAAAAACAGATCAGGGAAAGACTGGCATCTGCCGTCGAAAACAACACCCCGGATATTCTTGAAGGGCTGATGGCCGAGCTGGATATAAAAGATGAGCCGAAAGAACTGATGCGCGATGCGATCGCAAAAGACAGCGGGAAAGAGGACCGGTGGGTCCCGGGCATGAGTCCGAAAAAAGGAGGAAAAGCCGGATGGGTGAAGGCTCTCGCAGGCTGCGCCGCGGCGGCTGTGATCGTGACGGCCGGGATATCCCTCTCGGCTGCAAGGAACGCCCTTGCCGTAGTAAGCCTCGATGTCAATCCGGGCATAGAGATAAGCATCGACAAAAATGAGAGAGTGATGAAGGCGGATGCAGTCAATGAAGAGGCGGCGGAGATACTCGCGGACATGGATCTCAAAGGCAGCGACATAGATGTGGCGTGCAACGCCATCGTAGGCTCGATGCTCACGCGCGGATATCTGGCGGATGATTCGAACTCCATACTTCTGTCGGTAAGCGCAGAGGACGCTCAGCGGGGGACTGAGATCGAAAGACGTCTCTCGGGGGACCTGAACACCTATCTCGAAGATACGGAGATCGCTGCGGCGATACTGGGTCAGGTCGTAAACGCAGACGAGACGGTCAGAGTGTTCGCAAAAAAGCATGGCATATCCCTCGGCAAGGCCTGGCTGATACAGAGCCTGCTGGAGACCGGCAGCTCAAGAATGACGGAAGCTGACCTTCTCGGCCTTTCAACGCAGGACCTCATATTCCTGGCACAGAAGAGGGGCGTGTCCGCCGACACATCGTACGGCGAAGCTGAAGCAGGCGGGTACATAGGGAGCGAAAAAGCGCTTTCGATCGCGCTTGAAAAAGCCGGCGTCAGCAGGAGCGACGCTTCAAACACAAAATACGAGCTGGACTGCGAAAACGGCATCGTGATATACGATGTATCGTTCACGGCAGGAGGCTATGAGCATGACTATGACATCAACGCGCGCGACGGAAGCATCGTCTCATATGAAAAAGAGTACGAACCGGAAGCGGGCGCGTCCCCGTCGCAGGGATCCGGCGTCTATTACTACTACGATGACGATGATCATGATGATTATTACGAAGCTGACGATGACAGCTACGACAGCTACGATCACGATGATTATGATGATCACGATGACGATCACTACGAGAGCAGCAGCGACGACTACGATGATGATGACGGAGATGATGACGATGACGACGACTGATATCAACTGATATCAACGGAATAATATCCCTCTCAGGAGGAAGCGATCTGCGCGGGAGCGGTCGCTTCTTCTTTTTTTTGTGTTACAATAAACCGATATGAATGTGCTGACAGAACTGTTTCTGGTATTTTTCAAACTCGGCGCCTTTACTGTGGGCGGCGGCATTGCCATGCTCCCGCTCCTTCAGAATTCACTCATCTATGAGAAGAAGTGGTTCACGGAGGAGGAGTTCGTCGATGCCGTGGCTGTGTGCCAGGGGCTGCCCGGAGTCATAGCGGTGAACATGGCCACATATGTGGGATACAAAAAGAAGGGGCTCGCGGGTTCTGCCGTCGCCACATTTGCGGTCGTGACGCCCTCTTTCGTGATGATACTCATCATCGCGAAATTCCTCGGTCTGATAAGCGATGACCCGTATGTTCAGGGAGCCATGGCCGGCTTCAGGGTCGCGGCATTGGGCCTCGTTGTGGTGGCCGTCATCCAGCTCGCGCCTAAGGTGATCAGAGACAAATGGACTGCAGCCGCTGCAGCGCTGGCATTCGCGCTCATCGCCGTGTTCAATGTAAATACGGCTTATGTCATACTGCTCTTCATAGTACTGGGCGTCATAGTGACTCTGGCAGGAGGCGGCAAGGCGGCCGTCGCCGCGGATGCGGACGGAGGCTCTTCCGGTGACTCTGCGGCGGACAAAGACGGGGGAGGTGACGGAGAATGATATACCTCAGACTCTTCGCCGCCTTTGCAAAGGTAGGCCTTCTGGGCTTCGGAGGAGGGCTTGCGATAGTAAGGCTCATATACGACAGCATCCAGCCGTTCATGGAAATGAGCCGGGAGATGTTCGCCAACATAGTGGCCATATCGCAGATCACGCCGGGACCGCTGGCTGTCAACACGGCGACATACGTCGGATATTTCGCCGCGGGGATCGGGGGAGCAGCCGCTGCGACTCTCGGTGTGGTGCTTCCCGAGTTCATAATAATGAGCCTGGTGGTGCGCATGCTGACTCAGTTCAGGGACAACAAGTGGGTGAACGGAGCCATGAACGGCATACGTCCTGCGACTATCGGTCTCATAGGGGGTGCGGCAGTCATGCTGATCGCTCCTGCGGTAGCAGGAGAGGGGCGCCTCGGAAGGGGGCTCCTTGCAAAGCTCGGCGCCGACATAAGCAGCGGACCTGCGGCGGCGTTCTTCGGACTGCCGGTCGACATGGTATCGCTGGCGCTTCTGGCGCTGACCGTGCTCCTCATGGTCAGATACAAAAAGTCCCCGATATTCGTGCTTGTCCTGATGGGGTGCATGGGAGCCGTTCTCGGTGTATAATAACCGGGAAACAGGCAGATTTGCGTCAACAATTGCCGGAACAGAGATGATAAATACCGGGGCGATGACGCCGGAGCATTCAGAATAAGTGAAGAAGCGTCAGCGCCGGGTGCACAGGAGGATAAAACAACATGCAAGTCTACAATACACTTACGAACAGAAAAGAAGAATTCGTACCTGTTGAGCCGGGCAAAGTAAAGATGTACGTATGCGGTCCGACGGTCTACAACTTTTTCCATATCGGAAACGCCAGGCCTTTCGTCGTCTTCGACACGCTCAGAAGGTATTTCAAATACAGGGGCTACGATGTGAAATTCGTCCAGAACTTCACCGATGTCGACGACAAGATCATCAACAGGGCAAAGGAGGAAGGCATCACGGCGCCGGAGGTCTCCGAGAAGTATATAAAGGAATACTTCGATGACGCCGGGGCGCTGAACGTCCTTAAGGCCGATGTGCACCCGAAGGTCTCGGAGCACATCCCCGAGATCATCGATTTCGTGCAGACCCTCATAGACAAAGGATATGCATACGAGGCTGACGGCGACGTCTACTATTCGACGCGCAAGTTCCCTGAATACGGCAAGCTCTCCGGACAGAACATAGACGACCTTGAAAGCGGCGCCCGCATAGCCATAGGCGAGGTCAAGGAGGATCCTCTCGACTTCGCGCTCTGGAAGGCCCGCAAGGAGGAGTCCGAGATCGCGTGGGAGTCGCCGTGGGGGATGGGACGCCCGGGCTGGCACATCGAGTGCTCGACCATGGCTAAAAAGCACCTCGGAGAGACCATCGACATCCACGGAGGAGGGCAGGACCTGACCTTCCCTCATCACGAGAACGAGATCGCCCAGTCAGAGGCGTGCAACGGAGTCCCGTTCGCGCGTTACTGGATGCACAACGGATACATCAACGTAGACGGAAAGAAGATGTCGAAATCCCTGAACAACTTCTTCACGGTCAGGGACATCAGAGAGAAATATTCAGGCGATGTCATAAGGTTCTTCCTGCTTTCCGGCCACTACAGGAGCCCGATCAATTTCAGCGACCTTCTTATGGAGCAGTCGAAACAGGGCTATGACAGGATCGCTACGGCCATGGAAACGCTCGAGTTCCTGATGACGAACGGAACGGACGAGCCTATGGCTGACGAGGCCGCTAAAATCTCCTCGCTCGATAAGTTCAGAGAAGGATTCATCGAGGCGATGGACGACGATCTCAATACAGCCGACGGCATAGCCGCCATATTCGAGCTGGTGTCGGAGATCAATCTGACAGTAAAGGACGGGGCATCGAAGTCGTATGCGAAGGAGGCGCTCGCCAGGATAAGGGAGCTTACGGACGTGCTCGGCATCTTCGGGGCGGAAGATGAAGAGGAAGGCCTCGGAGACGACATACAGGCGCTGATCGATGAGAGACAGGCCGCCAGAAAAGAGAAGAACTGGGCCCGCGCCGACGAGATAAGAGATCAGCTCGCGGCCATGGGGATAACGCTGAAGGACACTCCGCAGGGAGTGCAGGTCATAAGAAACTAGAGAGAGCTGAATGAGCAGAGCAGATAAGTTATTCGTGGATATGTGCCGTGACATACTGGATCACGGATTCAGCACCGAGGGCATGCCGGTCAGGCCCCGCTGGGAGGACGGAACGCCCGCCCATACCATAAAAAACTTCGGGGTCGTGAACAGATACGATCTTTCGGAGGAGTTCCCGGCGCTCACGCTGAGGCCCACGGCCATTAAGCTTGCGACAGACGAGATGCTGTGGATATGGCAGAAGAAGTCGAACCGCCTTGAGGATCTGAGATCCCATGTCTGGGACGAGTGGGCCGATGAAGAGGGCACCATCGGAAAGGCCTACGGATACCAGATGGCCAGGAAGTATAAGTTTAAACAGGGCGAGATGGACCAGGTGGACAACGTGCTCTGGTGTCTGAAAAATGACAGGTACTCGAGGCGCATACTGACCAATATGTATAATTTCGAGGACCTCTCAGAGATGAGGCTCGAGCCCTGCGCCTATTCGATGACCTTCAACGTGAAGGGCGATACCCTGAACGCGATACTCAACCAGAGGTCGCAGGACATACTGGCTGCCAACAACTGGAATGTGGTGCAGTACTCGATGCTCCTGCTGATGCTCGCTCAGGTCTCGGGTCTGAAGGCGGGCGAACTGGTGCACGTCATAGCGGACGCGCATATCTACGACAGGCATGTCCCGCTGATAGAAGAACTCATCTCACGACCGCAGTACCCTGCGCCGAAGGTGACGCTGAACCCGGATGTGAAGGACTTCTACGATTTCACGACGGACGACATAAAGGTCGAGGATTATCAGCACGGAGAGCAGATACGCAATATTCCGGTGGCGATTTGAAAAAGATCACAGACAGCGCAAAAGGATGACAAAAGAAAAGCTCGGAAAAATGAATACGACAACTCTCGCATACCTCGGGGACGCCGTCTTTGAGGTCATGGTGCGCGAGAAGATCGTGACGGACAGGCCCGGCGATGTGGACAGGGCCCATCACACTGCGGTGAGATATGTCTCTGCCGCCGGACAGGCAAAGGCCGCGAAGGCCATGGTCGCGTCGGGCTTTCTGACAGCGGAGGAGACGGCCGTATACAAGAAGGGCCGCAATCACAGGGCGATGTCGAGGCCTCAGCACGCAGACCCCAGGGAGTACAAGATAGCTACCGGCTTCGAGGCCCTGCTGGGCTGGCTCTACCTCTCTGACGAGAGGGAGAGGCTCCGCGAGATCGCGGCCGAAGCCGTCCGCATAGTCGACAGCGCTGAAAGAAAAGCGAAAATTGTGAATAACAAGCAGGCTAAACAGTAAAGAAAAAAGGCAGCTTCCGTAAAAAAGAAGCTGCTTTTGATTGCGGCGGGACTATATAGTAAAATATATAATGGTGAGGAAAGGAGATGCGGATCATGAAAAAGCACAGAAAGTATCTTGTGATAATGCTGGCGGCTGTCATGGCTGTCATGATGCTGCTTCCGGCATGCGGCGGCGGAAGCGGAGCAGACCCCGTGGACAGCATCCAGCAGAATGTTGCGGTGGCGAAAAGAGTGTACATCGATCAGGAGGGCTCCGTATACTTCGGATACAACAGCGTGATCTGCAAGGCTGCCATAAGCGACGGACAGATCAGCGGCCTTAAGGGAATAGGAGCGGCATCGGCGGACATCTACGCCCTGACTGTATATGACGACGCTCTGTACATATCCCAGGCGGACGGGCTGTTCAGGTATCCGCTCGACATGATCACGGACAATGATACGGCCTGGAAGCCGGAAAAGATCCTGAATTACACAGATGCCCCGGGTGAAAATGATTTCTTTGAGATCTTCGATGACAGGATATTCTTCCTCCATGACGGCGGTCTGTACTGCGCGCCTGCCGACGGAGGCGAACTGACTAAGGCGGCCGCTGATGTCAGGGACTTTGAGGTCAGCGACAAAGGGATATACTATCTGGATAACAGCGGAGCGCTCACGGTCATGAAGACCGACCTCAGCGAGACCCGGAAGATCGGGGACATGGGGAGCGCTAAGCAGTTCACGGTGTCCGGAATGGAACTCATGTACAACGGCGGGGACCACGTGATGGCCTTCGATGTGCAGAAAGAAGAAGCAGAAGAGATCGATACGGAATACAAGCCTCACGAAGCGTGCATACCGTGGTCGAACGGAACGAACACTCTTTACTACAATGCGGATTTCAAGACGCTGCTTACAGGGTCGGGAGGCTCCGACAGGAAGATAGGAGATACGTCATTCCCGGGCAAGGCTTACGGATATCTGTACAAAGACTGGCTGGTGTTTGCCGCAGGCAGGTACGAAAAACTGAATGTATACGATCTCGCCGAAGGAGTGATCAGTTCGTTCGATATCCGGAAAGGGATAAAGGCCGACCTGGGAGAGAGCGGAAAGGACAGCGACCCTGAACCGCAGCCGGCTCAGGGAACGACGGGTGATTACGATATCGGGGAAAACTTCTACAGAAGCACGAACGACGCAGGGGATATCCAGTACCTGTACTTCAACGACTTCATGCTGATCCTGCCTGATGCCGATGACATCACCTATGAGACTCACGGAGACAGCGTGGATATCATATTCGTGCCGGGGAAGAACGCCGGATACGGAGGCAGGCTCGTTACCATAAAGGCTTACGATCCGGACGACAAGTCATATGAGAGCCTTCCGGACTACCATGTGGCGGGGACAGGGCCTAACACCGGCAAGCGTTTCGTCGCGATCTATCCGACGGATCTGCAGTGCAGCCCGGAGTTCGAATCAGTCGTGATCAGATACAAGGACCTGAAGGATTACCTGTACAAGATCGGCGAGGGCGCTGTAAACAGCCCGCTTCAGACATCAGACTCAAGCCCGGCCCCATAGACGGCCGGATGCAGATGGGACCGGCAGAGGGAGAGCATCAACTGCGCTCCCTCTTTTGTTCGCAGAGCAATGGCAGAGCATGCGCTCCTTGTGGTAAAATCATCCATGATATGAGGATCAGCTGTTCGAACGACAAAAAAATATTTACAGAGCACAAGGAGGGCATCCCTTATCTGTCGGCCTGCATGCTCGACAGCCTCGGCGTGCCCAACCTTTTTGCGACCAGGTTCATCAGCTGGGATGAAAAGAAGGGCGAAGGCGTTGAGGGCCTCAGGACTTCTCTGATGGAGGGGGACGAAATCTCCGAGGCTGCGCCTGTGATACAGGAGTACAGGGACAGGCTGGCGCGTCAGCTCGGCTCGTCCATAGACTTCGAGTGCGTCACGGACCAGAGGCACACAAGCTTTGTCCATGTTGCATCGGAAAGCGACCTCGGGATCCGCTGGCCGAGGAGGCTGCCTCTGCACAGACAATACGTCGACGGCGTGGTCACGGATCTGCCGGATGCGCTGCTGACAGCATACGGAGGGGACTGCCCTCCTGTCTATCTTGCGGATCCGGTCAGGAAGGCCGTGGGGCTTGTGCATGCCGGAAGAAAGGGCACGCTCGGAAGGATACCCGCCGTGGCGATCGCGCGGATGATAGTGAACTTCGGCTGCGATCCGGCGGACATTTACGCGGTGATAGGACCGGGGGTCTGCATGGACTGCTACGAGATGGGCGATGAGATATACGATGAGTTCGCGGGAGAATGGGGCAGGAAGGCCGCCGACCGCATCTTCGCAAGATACCCGTCCGGCAGGTACCATCTCGACCTCAGAGAGGCGAACCGGATGACGCTTCTGGAGACAGGCGTGCCGGAGGATCATATCGCGGTCTCGAACGTGTGCACCGCATGCAATGCAGATACCTTATATTCGTACAGGGCGGGCCGTCTCGAGAATGAGGGCACTGCCATGATAGTGAACCGCTGGGAGAAATAATGGATCTCATAGTTGCGGCAGACAGGAACTGGGGAATAGGCAAAGACGGCGGACTGCTCGCTCACATCCCGACAGACATGAAGTATTTCAAAGACCATACCATGGGCAAGGTCGTCGTGATGGGGAGAAAGACGCTCGAATCGATGCCGGGCGGCAAAGGCCTGCCGGGCAGGATCAATTATGTCCTGTCCACGAGGAGGGACTTCACGGCTGAACGCTGCATCACGGTCGGCAGCATCGATGAGCTTCATGAGGAACTCGAAAAATACGATCCGGACGAAGTCTTTCTCATAGGCGGCGCTGCTTTATACAACCGGCTATACAGGGAATGCGAAAGGCTGTATATCACGAAGATCGACGCCGACCTCGGCGCCGACACATTCATCGTGAACATCGATGAGGACCCGGCGTTTGAGATCGAATCGGAGAGCGGCCCGGTGACCGAGAACGGGCTCACGTACCGCTTCACCGTATACAGAAAAAAAGAGAACCGGGATGAACATGAAAGGCAAACTGATATTTCTTGATGTTGACGGGACGCTTACGCAGCCGGGCGGACAGGAGCCGCCTGAGAGCGCTCTTCGGGCGATAAAAAGGGCTCAGCAGCTCGGGCACAGAGTCTTTCCGTGCTCGGGCCGCAACTACAGGATGATGGAGCCTCTTCTGAAATACGGCTTTGACGGATGCATCACAAGCTGCGGCGGATATGTCTTCGCAGGCGATGAAGTGCTGCAGGACTGCCCTCTCACCGAAGAGCAGAGACAGAGGATAGTGACGCTCTTTGCCGAAGGGGGAGCCTTCCTTGAGATGGAAGCAAAGGATGCGGCGTTCATAGACGAAGGAGCAAAAAAGTATCTTGCCGACAGCGGCCGCAACAGTGATCTGCTTCGCATGATAAAGGCCGTCTGGGAAGACCTCGGACCGAAGGCCATGGATGAATACGACGGAAGGCCGGTTTACAAGATGGTGTTCGTCAGCCCCGGCGAGGAGAGCATTGCGGCCGCGAGGGAAGAGCTCGGCGGCGAACTCGAATTCATTCTGCACGACTTTTCGGAGCCGGACTGCATATTCGGCGAGATCGTGAACCGCAGGTTCGACAAGGGCAGCTCGGCGCGCCTGGTTGCCGGGCATTTCGGCTGCGGCATGGAGGATACGGTCGGCTTCGGAGACAGCATGCTGGATACCGGGCTCATCCGGGCGGTGGGCACGAGCGTCTGCATGGACAGCGGGAGCCCTAAACTGAAGGAGATAAGCGACATGGTATGCCCGTCCGTCGATGACGACGGGATCGAATGGGCATTCGAAAAATTAGGACTGATATGAAAGCATGTGTTTTTTCAGACTCACACGGATACGCGGCCAACATGATGAACGCCGTCAGGCTCGAGAAGCCTGACGCGGTGTTTTTTCTCGGCGACGGAGACAGGGACATCGCAGAACTCGAAACGAAGTTCCCCGGACTGGCAGTATATGCGGTCAGGGGCAACTGCGACTTCAGGTCGGAACGTGACAATGCCATGATCGTCACGACAGACGGAGTGAGGATCTACATGACCCACGGACACCTTTCCGATGTGAAGTACGACTCACGGCTTGAGCTTCTCACGGAGCAGGCGCTCGAGGCCGAAGCGGATATCGCGCTCTTCGGACACACTCACCGTCAGCACATGTCCGAGAACCGCGAAGTGACACTGATCAATCCGGGCGAGTCGGGACGCGGCTGGTATCCCGGCTACGCGGTCCTGAACATAGAAAACGGCGCGTTCAGCGCCGAACTCAAAACGATATGAGAAGCGGCGGCCCGGGGAGCACGGCGGGGTCGGGCGCGAAACACCCGCTGGCAGGAGATCTGATGATGCTCGCCGCCACCATGATCTTCGGAGCGATGACCATTTTCTCGAAGCAGATACTGGCAGAGCTCGAAGTGTTCAACATGGTGGGGCTGAGGTTCCTGATCGCTTTTGCGGTCTGCTTCATCGTGTTCAGAAAGCGCTACCGAAGCCTCGACAGAGAGACTGCGGTCCACGCGGGAATTCTGGGGACGTTTCTTTTTGTTTCCTATCTGTGCATGGTGCTCGGCTGCAAATACACGACGGCATCCAATGCGGGATTCATGATGAGCCTGGTCGCCTTCTTCACACCGCTCATCATATGGGTGCAGGAGAAGACTCCGCCTTCGATGAGGCAGACGGCAAGCATCTTCATCACGCTCGCCGGAGTCGGCATGATGTGCCTTTCGGGAGATCTGACTCTCAACAAGGGGGATCTTATCTGCGTACTCAGCGCGCTCTTCTATGCATTCCAGATGCTGTACACCGAGCGCTATGCGGACAGGCACGATCCCATCGTTCTCGGGACCTTTCAGCTCGCCTTTGTAGCAGTATACGGCTTTGCCTTCTCGCTCATGCTCGAGGACGGACTTCGCCTGCCGGTCAGCGCGGCGGGCTGGGGGCAGCTGCTCTATCTGGCTCTCGGCTGCGGCGCTTTAGGCTTCATACTGCAGACCGCGGCAGAGAAACTGAGTTCCGCTGATCATGCCACGATAATATATGCTTCGCAGCCGGTCTTCGTCGCTCTGTTCTCGTACATGCTGCTCGGAGAGCAGATCAGTCCGAGGCAGATAGCGGGGATCATCGTGGTCTTCATCGGCGTACTGATCACCGTCGGACAAAGATCCTGAATATGCAGGCAGAGCGGAAGTAAAGTGCAATATATTACGCAATAGAGGGCAAAATAATGCTTAAAATGAAATATGTTGCGTTTTATTTTGCGCAATAGTAATATATGTCCGGGAGGGACACGCGATGAAAATCAACTACTATTCAGGAACGGACGAGATAATGACAGAACTCGGCGCGAGGATCAGGTCTGCCAGAGTAGATATGAATATTACGCAGGACATGATGGCTGAGAGGACGAACCTTTCCAAGAGAACCATATCCAATCTTGAGAACGGAAAGGACGTTTCTCTCCATACGCTCATTGAAGTTTTGAGAGCTCTGGACAGGGTCCAGGGCTTCGATGCGCTTATCCCGGAAGTTACCTTCAGGCCGAGTCAGATGCTGTCTGAAATGAAACCGAGAGAACGCGCGTCGGCAGCCAGAACGGATAAAGCCGGCAAAGGAAGCTGGAAATGGGGTGACGAAAAGTGACGGCTGCAGAAGTAAGACTGTGGGGGACCGGAATAGGAGTCATCGTATTCGATGAGACGACCGGACTGGGGTCGTTCGAATACGATGATGACTTCATGAGATCAGGTATAGAGGCAGCGCCCCTTATGATGCCGCTTTCCCGAAGAGTATACTCGTTCCCGGAACTTGACAGAAAGGCCTTTCACGGACTGCCGGGTCTTCTTTCCGACAGTCTCCCGGATAAATTCGGCAATGCTGTCATCGATGCCTGGCTGCGCTCTCAGGGGAGAGCTCCCGGATCCCTCGACCCGGTAGAGAGATTGTGCTATACGGGAAACAGAGGCATGGGAGCGCTTGAATTCATACCTGCAAGAGGACCCGTTGACGGAGAGGGAGATGCGGTCCATGTCGAGGGGCTGGTACAGCTGGCGTCATCCATTCTTACCGACAGAGAAAACCTGCATATCTCTGAGGAAGACGCTGCCGTCCGTGAGATCATCAGAGTCGGGACCTCGGCAGGCGGAGCAAGAGCGAAGGCAGTGATAGCATGGAACGAAGAGACGGGTGACATACGCTCGGGACAGGTTGACGCAGGAAGCGGCTACGGATACTGGCTGATGAAATTCGACGGGGTCAGCGGCAACGGGGACAAAGAGGGCTCCGACAGCGACCAGCATACACGCATAGAGTATGCATACTATCTCATGGCGCTCGATGCGGGCCTGGAGATGAGTGAGTGCCGCATCTACAGGGAAAACGGAAGGCATCACTTCATGACCCGGCGCTTCGACAGAGATACCGGGACAGGAGACAAGATACACATGCAGTCGCTGGGCGCAATGGCGCACTACGATTTCAACGCGGCCGGCGCGCATGGATATGAAGAGGCTGCGGAGGTGATGCGAAAGCTCAGACTCAGCAGCAGGGAGATAAGCCAGTTTTACCGCAGGATGGTGTTCAACGTTATGGCGAGAAACCAGGACGATCATGTAAAAAACATATCGTTTCTGATGGACCGGAAGGGCAAATGGCGTCTCTCGCCGGCATATGATGTGACATATGCTTACAACCCGGGCGGGATGTGGACAGGGACACATCAGATGACCGTGAACGGAAAAAGAGACGGAATAGAAAGAAGCGATCTGATCGACGCGGGAAGAAATATGGGAGTCCGCGCGGCAGAGGCCGCAGCTGTCATAGAAGAGGTAGGCGGAAGTCTTCGTAAGTGGAGAGATTTTGCAGATCAGGCTGAACTTAAAGAAACAGTTGCAGATATGATAGCTTCACAGTTCGTCGGATCGGAGGATGACGGATGATTTCCGGCAATGAAGAGAGAAACAGGACGATAATAAAGTACAATATAGCGGGCATTGTCATGAATCTGCTGCTGGCGGTTGTCAAGATAACTGCCGGCGCCGTTGCGCACGCGCACGCCGTGATGCTCGACGGAGTCAATTCGCTTTCGGATATGATCTCTTCGCTGCTTACGATACTGTCGTCATACATAGCGGGCAAAAGGGGGACCAGAGACCATCCGCTCGGCTACGGCAGGCTCGAGTATATAAGCTCGTTTGTCGTAACGGTGATAATAATGTACGTCGGCGCAAGGACTCTGGTCGAGGCCGTAAAGACCATCATGCATCCGCACGACCCGCCGGAATACAGTCCGCTTGTAATAGCGATAATGGTGGTCTCGCTCGTGTGCAAGATCATCTACGGCATCATCATGAGAAAGAAAGGACGCAGTCTGGATTCCGACGCCATGATAATGACCGGCACGGAGAGCCTGGGCGATGCGCTGGTCTCGGTGACCATCCTCATTGCGATAGTGATATACGAGGCGACTGGCACAGACATCGAGCATTATCTGTGCATCATCATTTCGCTCATGATCCTGCATACCGGAGCGCTCATGCTGAAGGACTGCATCGACAAGATCCTCGGCATCAGGCTGGCCGACGACGAGAGAAAGAGGATAGCGGCCATACCTGCGGGTTTCGATGAGGTGATGAACGTATCCAATCTCGCGATGCACAATTACGGCGAGAACTACTACGTGGGCTCGCTGGATGTGGAGGTGGACGAGAACCTTACGGCGGGCGAGATAAGCAGGCTCACCCGCAGGATCATCAAAAAAGCCGCCGAGCAGGGCGTGACCCTCACCTCCGTCGGGATAATCGGCACGAACACCACTGATACGGATGCTATGGAGATGTGGGATGAGATAATCGCCGTCGCGAGAAAATACGACGGCCTGAAGAAGGTCCATTCCTTCAGCAAAGACCCGGATGAGGACATAATCTCTTTCGTGGCCGTACCGGATTACTCCGTGGCGTCCCGCGATGAAGAGGTCGAGACCTTCACCAGAGAGATAAAGAACAGGTACCCGGACATGACATTCGACATCGCAGTCGGGATAGACATGTGACATAGGTACAGATCATCAGGCAGGTCAGACATGAGCAAGAGAGACAACAAAAGATTCAGCGACAAGGACAGGAAAGGCGCGCCGAAGAGGGGCGGCAAGAACCGCCGCGACTACGGAGATGCGTATGAGCCGTCAGCGCGCAGGCCATCCGGCGGCAGAAAATCTTCAGCCCCTGCGCCGAAAAAAACCGCGGGGAGAGGGCGCGGCGACTCGCGCAGCCTTTCAGGCAGGCAGGCCGGCAGGTCATCAGCAGGGACCGCAGCAAAAAAAGATCTGCTCGCGGATATGGGATATAACGAATTCGATGAGCGCATGTATATAGGCGCCGACGGCCTTGAAGTGGTGGCCGGCCGCAATCCCGTCACGGAAGTCCTTTCGGGCGACCGCGACGTCGAGAGAGTCTTCATCGCGGACGGGTCCGAGGGCTCGGTCTCGAAGATAGTCGCGCTCGCAAAAGAAAAGGGTGTCATAGTCGACTTCGTGCCTAAAGAAAAGATAGATGCGATGGCTCCGGGCGTGAAGCATCAGGGCGTGGCCGCCAAGGTGAGCGAATACAAATACGCCGAGCTTGAAGACATTTTCGACAGGGCGGAGACCACCGGAGAGGATCCGTTCATCGTCATACTCGATGAGATAGAAGACCCGCACAATCTGGGAGCCATAATAAGGACGGCCGAGTGCGCGGGAGCCCACGGCATAATCATACCTAAGAGAAGAGCGGCCTCGCTCACGCAGACAGTCGCGCTCTCCGCAGCGGGGGCGATAGAGAACATGCCTGTGGCCCAGGTGACGAACCTCGCGCGCATCATAGAGGAGCTGCAGGAGAAAGGCGTATGGGTCGGAGCAGCCGACATGGACGGCGAGACCTACTACGAAGCGAACCTCACAGGCCCTATAGCGATAGTCATAGGTAACGAGGGCAGAGGCGTCGGCAGGCTCGTCAAAGAAAAATGCGACTTCGTCCTCTCGATACCGATGTACGGTAAGATCAACTCGCTCAACGCATCCAACGCGGCTGCTGTACTGATGTATGGCATCCGCCGCGCCCGGACAATTGGAGCGAAATGAGCGTCTGCTTCGAAAATGCACCAATTCAGACCCGGCCCAGAAAGAAAAAATAGGGCGAAATGAGTGTCTGTCTCGAAAATGCACTATATCCGGCAGGCCGGCAGCGCACAAAATAGGGCAAAATGAGTGTCTGTCTCGAAAATGCACTATATCCGGCAGACCGGCAATGCGTAAAATAGGGCGAAATGAGCGTCTGCTTCGAAAATGCACCAATTCAGACCCGGCTCAGAAAGAAAAAATAGGGCAAAATGAGTGTCTGTCTCGAAAATGCACTATATCCGGCAGGCCGGCTACGCACAAAATAGGGCGAAATGAGTATCTGCCTCGAAAATGCACCAATTCAGCTCCGGCTCGAAAAGAATAATTGGAACCAAATGGAGACACACGACGAAATGGTGTAAAAACTTCTTGACATGGGAAAGCCGCTCGAGTATAGTAATTGAGCGACTTTAAGAGAAAGATCGGAGTTACGGGCGACCGGGCTTCGAGCTTTTGATTGAGAAAGACGCTTTTTCAAGCTTTATACAGGATTAAGGAGAAAACAGATGGCAGCAGGCGTTAGACAGAAAGTCATCCTCGCATGCACTGAGTGCAAGCAGAGAAACTACAATACAATGAAGAACAAGAGAAACAATCCTGACAGGATCGAACTCATGAAGTATTGCAAGTTCTGCAACAA
>Ga0310695_10006521_pt1 | contig 19218 bp, 20 predicted proteins | sample RumenRJG_04DNA_FD_203882 | JGI IMG/M metagenome (GOLD analysis project Ga0310695, IMG submission 203882) | Bovine rumen microbial communities from Lethbridge, Alberta, Canada - RJG_04 (v2) (version 2) | ecosystem: Host-associated > Mammals > Digestive system > Stomach > Rumen | place: Canada...
CATTTATCCCACCCCTAACATCCAATGAAAGTACATGTGGGCGCAGCAATCCCCTCCCATGTAGGGGAGGGGGGCAGGGGTGGGGTCAGTATTGTTTTTATGGTATTTTGTAATCTTGGGGTCAAATAGTATATAATTGCCAAAATCAATGATCATCACTTCTTAGCGAGGATAGGCTTCCAGGGCTTTCTTCAGAACCACCAGCGCACGTTCCAAGTCTTCTTTTTTCAGCACGTAGGCTATGCGCACCTCATCTTTTCCGGCACCAGGAGTGGTGTAGAAGCCGGCAGCAGGCGCCATCATGACGGTTTCACCCTCGTAGTTGAAATCCTCAAGACACCAGCGGCAGAACTCCTCAGCATCGTCGACGGGCAGGCGCGCCACCGTGTAGAAGGCACCCATCGGTATGGGCGAGTAGACGCCAGGGATGCGGTTGAGGCCGTCGATGAGGCATTTGCGTCGCTCCACGTACTCGTCGTAAACCTCGCGCATGTACTCCTCTGGTGTGTCAAGTGAGGCCTCAGCAACAATCTGCCCGATGAGCGGTGGCGACAATCGGGCCTGACAGAACTTCATCACCGCCCGCTTCACCTCTTCGTTTTTCGTGATGAGCGCACCGATACGGATTCCGCACTCTGAATAGCGTTTCGATACGGAGTCGATTAGGATGACATTCTGTTCGATACCTTCCAAGTGCATTGCGCTGATATAGGGCGAACCGGTGTAGATGTATTCGCGATAGACCTCATCGGAGAAGAGGTACAGGTCGTATTTCTTCACCAGGTCGCGTATCTGGTTCATCTCTCGACGGGTATAGAGATAGCCTGTCGGGTTGTTGGGGTTGCAAATCATGATGGCCCGCGTACGCTCGTTGATGAGCTCCTCGAACTTCTCCACCTTCGGCAGGGAGAATCCCTCTTCGATGGTGGTGGCAATGGTGCGGATGGTGGCACCAGCCGAGATGGCAAAAGCCATGTAGTTGGCATAGGCCGGTTCAGGGACAATGATTTCGTCGCCAGGGTTCAGGCAAGAGAGAAAAGCGAAGAGCACAGCCTCCGAACCACCCGAAGTGATGATGATATCGTCGGCTGTGACATGGATATTGTATTTGTCGTAATAGCTCACCAGCTTTTCGCGATAGCTGAGGTAGCCCTGCGAAGGAGAATACTCAAGAATTGAGCGGTCGATGTGTTTCAATGCGTCCAGACCCACCTGCGGCGTGGGCAAGTCGGGCTGGCCGATGTTCAGATGATAGACATGCGTCCCTCTCTTCTTGGCAGCGACGGCCAAAGGTGCCAGTTTGCGAATGGGCGATTCGGGCATCTCGTATCCTCGAATGGAAATTTTTGGCATATTGTTCCTGAAAAATTGTATACTATTGAAAAATATGGGTGCAAAGTTACAAATAAACGGGGGAAATGCAAAAGAAAAACGTTTTTTTCTTTTATAAATACGAAAAATTAATCTCTGTGCTTTCTGTGCTTTCTGCTTCCTATGTATATTACAAAATATATTTAGTTAAAAAATATGTATCTGAGTAATTATTTCTACTGAGCCATTCTTTGGACCCTCAGGAACTCATGGTTCTCCTCGTAATCCATGTCATTTGCAATCAGCGACACCGACAGGTGGAGCAGCTTGTTCTTGACATTGTTAAGGATAACACCGTAGCACTTCCCCTTCGCACTCATTCGAAGATAGTAGTCACGGTATATACCATGTTCCTTGATCGTCCATTGGGCCGCCTGGGTCAGATAAGCCCTGAGCATGGAGCTTGAATAGCATTTCACCTGCGCCTTCCTGTCGACACTCGTACCGGACTTTTCCCTGAATGGAGCTATCCCGTAATAGGAGGCTAGCTTCCTGGACGTGGTGATGTTCTTGAAGTTATTCGTGTAGGCGATCATGGCCGTGGCATTGACGATGCTTATCCCCTTGATGGAGGTAAGATGGTCGTAGCTCCTTTTCAGCTCCTCATCCCTTTCGTACAAAGCCATAATCTGCTTCTCGCACTCCTTGATGCTCTTCTCCAGTGCCCTGATGCTCTTCTGTGCATCACGGAGGATGAAGCTGACGGACTTGCTCTTGGCTGCAGTAGCCTTCAGTTCCGCAACACGTACCTTCTTCGAGGTCTTCTCCTGCTCCAATTTGCGCCGGTAAAGCAGCAGTGCCTTCAGCTCTCGCACTGTCTCATTGGGAGAAACGTAATAGACAGCCTTGTCCATGTGTCGCATCGCATACTCTGCGATGGTCAGCGAGTCCGCCTTGTCGTCCTTGCCCTTACGAAGGCCACTGCTCTTCTTAATCTGCAGAGAACTTTCACGCCAGATGTCAAGACCCTTGGCGAAAAGATAGTCACACAGGCTGCGATCATAACCTCCGGTCGTCTCGCAGCAGAACATAACTTCTTCCAGGGTGACACCCTTGATCAGATGCTTAGCCCAGACAATCATGCGCCGGAAGCCCATGGGGCGGTTCTCGAATGCCTGATAGTCCAGTTTTAGCACTCCCAACAGGCTGTTTCTCACGTCAATCGCACTTGCATCGATTTTTTCTTTCGAAATGTCGATGCCGATAATAATCTTTTTCATACCTTTGTAGCGGTTTTAAGAGTTGTGGAAGCGATTAACTGAAAGAAAGCTGTGAGTGGCTATCACTTTAATTAGACTTCGAGTCTATCTTCCTATCTGGCATTTGCAGCTTGAATCCAGAGGGCCTTCAACAGAAAATAGGCTCAGGCCTTGTGTGAGAACGAGGGTGACCTCTGGCAGTTAATCCTTCCTTTCTACAACAAAGGTAAGCAAAAACTGTTAATCTTATCACTTTTTATAGTTTTATCTAACGTTTTATATTTAAGAGTTCTTAAGACTCTTAGTATTCAGCTGCAAAGTTAAAGTGTGAGAAATAATAATTCGTGAAATCCGTGCAATTCGTTGTTGAAAAAAAATTTTCTGTGCTTTCTGTGTGAGATAAAACTTCCGCGTAGGAATGGGATCGCGAAAATACGCGGAAAGGCGAAAATAATGCGAAAACGATATTGCTAGGGGCGGGGTAAAATCATATAGAATTGTGAGAAGATAGGTAAATAGAAACGATTTTTTGAAATAAAATGGCAAAATGTTTTGTGTTTTGTGAAAATTGCACTATATTTGCCCGTCGAAACAGCAATTGGCTGACAGAAATACAGTAGCTGATGCAGTACAACAGGTTGAAAGGGGCATGGGTGTGGCTGTGCCGCATAGGACATTGCCGAGGCTTCGGCATACAGTCGCCCTGGGCTTATCGCTTCGTCAGATATGTGGTCAACGAGCATGATGCCTACTATGCCTACGCGCGTCTGAAAGAAGAATGTCCGGCTGATGGGTACACGACAAAGATGGGCTGTCTGCTGTTCCGCTTGGCCAACTATTGGCAACCCGAGACCATCGCCGGACTGACCGACGAGCCTTTCGCGGTGTGGCGGGCCTACATGCAGGCAGGCTGTGTAAAGAGTAAGGTCATCGCCCTCAGTTCACAACAACAGTCAGCAGGCCAACGCGCAATTGTCGTTCTGCCTCAAGCAGACGAGAAACGCTACGAAGGGGTAGCTTCCGTTGCCGACCATCAGACCATGCTCGTGGTGATGGACATTGGTAGCGACAAGAAGGCACGGAGATTGTGGAAGCAGATCTTAGCCGACGACAGGGCGCGAACAGCCTTCGACCTCTACTATTGTGGCGTTGTCTTTTTCGACAAGCAGCGCTTCAAACAACATTATATCGTCAATTTCTAAATTAATAATATAAGGCTATGGCATTAACACGAATTTACACCAAGACCGGCGACGACGGCGTGACCAGCCTCGTTGGCGGCGTGAAGGTTAGGAAGACGAATGCACGTATCGAAGCCTACGGCACGGTAGATGAGCTCAGCGCCCATCTCGGTCTGCTGGCTTCGTGGATGAAAGACGGCGACGACAAGGATCTCATCATCCGCACGCAGCGCAATCTGTTCACCGTGTGTTCCTATCTTGCCACCGACAAGACCAAGACTCCTCTGGCTCCTTCTTACACGTTGGACGCAGAGGAGACGCAGTTGCTGGAAGACCAGATTGACGAGATCAACGCCAATATTCCGCCGCAGACGGCATTCATCCTGCCGGGCGGATCGCACGAGGCCGCCCAGGCCCACGTGGCACGCACCGTTTGCCGTCGCGCGGAGCGACGCATCTTCTTCCTTGGCGAGACTACCGAACTCGACCCGGAAGTGACCCACTACATTAACCGTCTTTCCGATTATCTCTTCGTGTTGGCACGCAAACTGAATTTCTTCGATGGTGTGCGCGAACAGGTGTGGAAGAAGAACAAGTAGTTGTGCTTCAATAGGTTAAAGTGGTTCAAAGGCCCCAAAGGGAAGCGACTCAGCGTCTGCGCTCGAAGTCTCATGATATAAAAAAATGACAATTGCCGAAAAAAAAAGGCAATAATTTGCGATTATCAAAAAAAATTGATTACTTTTGCGGCCAAATTACGAACCCATTAACAGAAAGGACTATTCATTATGTATTGGACGCTTGAGTTGGCCTCGAAGCTCGAAGATGCACCCTGGCCTGCAACAAAAGACGAATTGATCGATTATGCCATCCGTTCAGGAGCTCCTCTTGAAGTGCTTGAGAATCTTCAAGAGATAGAAGACGAGGGCGATGTCTACGAGAGCATCGAGGACATCTGGCCCGACTATCCCACCAAAGAGGACTTCCTGTTCAACGAAGATGAGTATTAAGGAAACAAGCGATGTAGCTCGAAAGTTGCATCGCTTGTTTTTTTTGTTTGACGACCGTCATGTCACTCAGAAATCACAGAAAGGATATTGCGCCGCAATATCAGGAATCCGTATAATCCGTGTAATCCGTGTTCAAAAATAAATATTCTGTGCTTTCTGTGTTTTCTGTGTGAGATAAAATTTTCGCGGAATTCTGAGTTTTTCGCGGTTTTTCGCGATAAATAAAGTTCATTTCCGCGATGTGATGGGATTGCGAAAATACGCGAAAAGGCGAAAACATACGAAAACGATATTGCGTGCAATATCAAGAATAATGGTCACACAGAAATCACAGAAATCACAGAAAAAGATATTGCGCCGCAATATCATCATAATTCGTGAAATCCGTGCAATTCGTTGTTGAAAAAGTTGCTTTTTTTGAAATTTGTTCAATATTGCACACAGAAATAGTCCCATGTGCATGGGATGTCCTGAGACAGATAGTTAAGTAATCTTTCTGTTTCATCGGCATTATGGGAAGGCATATTAACTCCTTGTTCATGCAGATATTCTTCAAGTTTGGATTGCATATACATCGATTGCAATACGTCATATCCGCTTTGTTCCTTCCGATGCTCTTTCATAGTAACCCACAGCCAAAGTTCTTTGACTATGAACTTCTCTTTCATCCTGCCTGTTATAGGGTCTTTGTAGTTCTCGGCATAACCTCCGACATCAAACACTATTCGGCGGTTCTCAATGTCCTCTACGAAGAGTTTCTTTTCCAATTCCTTTCTGAATGGCTGACCTTCTCCCAAGAATAAGTCGGTTAGCAGATACGATGTCTTGTGTATGGTAAGCTCTAATGGCAGATTAGGGTTGAAAGAGTCTCTCACAGGTCTTGTCATTTGAATAATCTTTTCCATAAATGTATATTTTTTGTTTATTTACTATTGATAATTAGTAGAGATACATAAACATATAAAACAAGAAACGAGATGCATTTGACGAAGGCTTGAACCGACTGCAATCTACTCTTTCTGTTATGTTGAGTCCATACTTTCGGTTGAAACCCTCACTCATCTTTAGGAATGCCTCTCCATGGGTAATCTCATTGTCAATATGCTTGTAAGCTAAGTAATAATGTATCATTTCATGTACCAACACGTTCCGAAAGTCGTTCTCTTCCCAATCAAAGCGACATGATAGTTCTATCCTCGGTTTTTTCAGTCGTCGCCTGCCAACGATTTTATTGCATGAGAAGTAGCCGCAAGTGCGATATGACTTCAATAGTCCGAATTGGGGCAAGGGCAATTCTCTATCGAAATACATGAGATTATACTCACGAAATTTCTGTTCGATAATTGTTTCTGTTATTTCCATAGCAATAATTGACTTTGTGAAGGAACTATTTATTTCTTATCTCCCTTTTCGGTTCTTACAAACAAAATTCTCAACCATTGTGAAGTTAATATCTTCTTCATTAGGGAAAGCCTCACGCACCTTATCATATTTGAAATGACTGATTTTAGCCAACAAATCGTTAATACGCTTTTTCAGCGGTGTCAGTTGTCTTTGGTATGCTATGTTGTTCAAACGCCCGCTTTTCAGGTTTGCCTTCAATTCTTTTTTCTGCTCCTTCAGACGGTCTATCTCTTTGCTGACATTGCCTTCAAAGACTTCGTAGTCGGCATACAGTTGGCACATTTTCTCCTCATTGTATCTTGTCAGTGCGTCTGTGTATTTATTGTACCACTTGTTGCATTCTTCCATTATTCGCTCTACGCGCCTATTGAGGGTATCTATCTCATGTTTCATGAACAACAAGTCAATCGTAGAACCCCAATTCGTATTACCATTATCCTCCTGATGCAAAATGTCAAGCACTTGTTGAAGTGTATAGGCTTGGTAGAGTTGCTTGGCCTCGGTATAGCGTTGGTTGAGATGCATAAACGGACCCCAATGACGAGAGAATGACGAAAGGCTTACTGCCTCGGTCCTTCCGTCATCACGCACTGCGCCACAACTGTTACGCCCGCTCAGTGGGCTGCCTGCCAATTGATAGACAAGGCTTCGGCGGCCTTTTTCGTCCGTGCGCATAGCTTCTTCGACAAGTCCCCACCATTCAAGATACACACCTAAAGTGGGTTTGCGGAATCCCGACGTCCCCGTATAGGCAATTCCGTTCTGAATGGAGACAGGGCAGAGAAACATGCGGCTGTCGCTCAGGATGCGCTCTTTGTGTGCCAACAAATAGAAAGCATTGCCGATGAAGAGTTGCCTTAGCTCCTCATGAGTTGCTGAAGGTTGAGACGAGGGCGTGCGTTTTTGTCGGCCAATGATGAGATATTGTCCCGTTTTGTCCAACTCAAGATGGTCGTGTTCTATTTCCTCAGGTGTTTGTTCTGCAAGTGGGTAACAGTCAAGCATACGGCCGTCGTGGAGAATGATTTTTCCCAGAGGGAATAATCCCTTGATTTCCTTGTAAGGTTCTGCTACTATACTCATAATCTTTACTTTTATCTTGTTGATGATTATTGTTCTTTGTCCAATTTCAGGTTGTCCAACCTGTTGTTTTGCTTGTTTCCGTCGATGTGGCATACTCGGAAACCTTGGGGTATTTCGCCTTGAAAGGCTTCCCAAACCAATTCGCATACACGACGCTCAGTATTATACACGATAGTATATGCCTCACCGTCGTTTTTTATGTAAATATCTCCCTCCTTGTGCTTATCCGATTGAGATTTTCGCGTCTTTGGTCTAAATACTTTATAATGAGGTATATGACTATTGTCGTAGTTTTCGTCTAATACAAGGTGACTTTCTTTGAATGCAGATTTCATTCTTTCTTTGGGAGGATGATTCTTATATATATATTCCAACATATTGTGAATATTAACTATTCGCTCTATTCCGACCCACGATTTCTTAAGCTCAAGCTCTAACGACATTCGGGGCAAATACCCCTTACTCCATTGGGCATTCACTATCTTTATTTCCATAATATCGTTTGCCAAGAGGTTTTTCAATTCGCTAAATCTTTCTTCACGTGATTGTTCCATGTACTTGTCGTCATAAATGTCAATGACCAACTCATAGCATTTTTTTGTCTTGCAGAAAATCCAAAATTCGTTTTTCATATCTATAAGGAATTTGATGCTTTTATTTGTTCTCATTTGTTTAGAAAGTCAGCAATTTGCCAAATAGGTAGATGTTTGACTGTCTCAATGCTGTGACAAACCTATAGCAAGCCCAACTGCTTTGTTCTTGCATAATGGAGTTTTGAATACGAAGGTGCTCTTCGGTGTTGTTTGACCATTGGCCGTATGTCTCTTCACGACCTAAAACAATATTATTCATGCTGCTATAACGTATTAGTTAAAAGAAAGATCCTTACCTAAGATGTTGATGTGCTTACCGTGCTGTAGGGTATAGTCGAATCGATAGTCACGCATTATGATGCCAACTGACGACAATAAGCCCTGCCTCTCGTCAAAACCATGACAAAAAACAAAGTAATTCAACGTAGAAACATTGTAAGCCTCTACGTCAATAAAAGATGAAATGTTAATCGGAATTTTCATAATTCTTATTTTAATTAGGTGAATACTAAATACTTAACTCACTAATTCGCATCGATTTTCCCACCGTGGCCATTATGAGCGGCTCGGTTGGAGCGGTACTTAAACCGTCTCTTGATGCTATCAATTTCTCAATGAACTAATGCCAATCTCTCGAAAAGCGATGCAAAAATAAATATTAAACTTGAGATATCCAAATAATTAGTGTTAAAAATTGTTTATCAAACGGACACACTAATGCCAACTACCTTCTTGTACACTTATTGTGATAGAATGCGAATCTTTTTGTTTGAGAAACACATGGAAAAGCCGCAATATCATAATAATTCGTGAAATCCGTGCAATTCGTTGTTGAAAAATTATTTCTGTGCTTTCTGTGTGAGATAAAATTTTCGCGAAATTCTGAGTTTTTCGCGGTTTTTCGCGATAAATAAAGTTCATTTCCGCGATGTGATGGGATTGCGAAAACACGCGAAAAGGCGAAAACATGCGAAAACGATATTGCGCTGCAATATCAAGAATAATGGTCACACAGAAATCACAGAAATCACAGAAAAAGATATTGCGCCGCAATATCAGGAATCCGTATAATCCGTGTAATCCGTGTTCAAAAATAAATATTCTGTGCTTTCTGTGCTTTCTGTGTGAAATATATTTTCCGCGTAGGAAAGGGAATGCGAAAATGTGCAAAAAGGCGTAAAATGCGCAGAAACCGTTATTCGGGTTTTCCGTGTTTTTAGATGTGAAAAAGAATTCTGTGGTTTCTGTATGAGCTGGAAAAATCCGCAGATCTTGCATCGCGGTCTTGAGGTATTAAGAAGGTTTAAAATCACGGGGTTAAAATCGTACAATCAATAAACATAAGTTAATTTTTCGCCGTAAGGATGAAAAAAACGGGGAAAATCATTGTCGGTTTCAGAATAATACCTAACTTTGCGCCAAATAGTTTTTGATATAACTCCAAATAACAAACAATAAAAATTCAGAGCGTATGAAGAAAATAATTACTTTGCTCCTCCTTATTGGAGGATTTGCTTGTGCGGCCAATGCAGCAAAGCTTTATGTTTGCTTGTCGCATACAACAAAGTATTGGCCAGATGCTAATGCAAAGATTTATGCACATTTATGGGGTGCAACAGGTGTTGATGTTCTTATGGACAAGGAAGTTCTGTTTGGTAATATTTGGTATTCTTGCGAATTGAATGGCAACACAAATGCTGCATTATGTAGAATGAATCCGGATTTTCCAGGTGGTGACTTGTTCCAAAATGGCGGACAATATATTTGGAATCAAACTTATGATATTAATTTGTCAACAAGCGTAGACAAATATATTAAAATTTACCAAATTGGCACTAATGATAGGTTAAATTGGGAAGAAGTTTCCAATCCAAATGATTGGAACAGAATTGTACTTAGAGGAAATATAAAAGATACATGGAGCAGCGAGACTACTAATACTATAAGGGAGGCAGATGGCTATACTTTTACTTATACGTTAGCGAAGAGCGACATTGAAGCATATTCTAATTACGATACGGAGGGTATAAGATTTAGGTTTGCCCAGTTAGGGGATGTATGTTTCAATTTTGAAACAAACAAGACGAGTGACAATGTCCTTATCTATCCTAATGGTGACGGAATAAGAGTTAGCCTGCCGGGGTCAGCATCACCTGCTTTTGTTAATACAGGATGGAATACATCCTATTATTGGCAAGTAGATATTCCGTCTTATGATTATGAAAAAATTGTTATTTCCGCAAAATATGTAGAAACAACAGCACCAGCAGGTAATTGGCAAGTTTCTGCCGATGCCTACATTCCTGTCACCACCAACGGATCTGGCTATTGCACTCTTACGGTCGCTGCACCTCTGACCATTTCTGGTGCCACCGCCTACTATGCAACGGACAACAACAATGGCAGTGCTACTGCTCACTCAATGACGAACCCCGAAGCCAATACCCCGATGTTGATTAAGGGTGATCCCAGCACGACTTATTCTTTCGCTGTGGCTGCTTCAGGAACAGATAGCCCTTCAGATAATGCCTTCAAAGCTGGTACTGGTTCAGCATTGGCAAGTACCACCGATGGCAAATACAATTACATCTTGAACGGCGATGCATTCTTTGCTGCCAATGATAAGACCGTGGCTTTGGGCAAGGCTTATCTCCAACTGTCAACAGCTGCTTCTGCCCGTGCGCTCGTCTTCGCAGACGATGGGGCTACTGGCATCGAGGCTGTCGACAATATGCCATTCGCCAACGACCATTCGGTCTACAACCTGAACGGTCAGCGCGTGAATACACCCCAAAAGGGTCTCTATATTGTAAACGGACGTAAAGTGGTATTGAAATAATAATAAGAATGATAAAATGGGCACGACTATGAAAAAAGTATATATCAATCCGACGATTAAAAAGGGCTTGACATTGGAGTCCAACCTCCTCACGTCATCATTGTCTGGTGATGGCTTGAACATGGACATCAACAGTACTGGTGCTACCAGAGATGCCGAAGGCAACCAAAACGATAGTTTTTGGGATGACGAGAAATAATCCCTGAGCAAATTTCATCAAGGTATAATCATACGCGCGCAACCCCCTCCTTCTGTAAGAAGGAAGGGTGTTGCGTATTTTAATTTAAAAAAACCAAAATTCTTTCATTAATCCAAATAAAGTCTTTACCTTTGCAGCCGAGGTGTCTTCTTGCGAGTAGCCTCAAGCCTTTTTGGTATCCTCGCGATGCCGCAAGAATCGGGTATGAACGCGTTGAGTAATGCTAATATCCAGGATTCAGAAAACTGCACAGGACTTACCTCCTTTGCCTTCCCCGAAGCGAAAAGCTCACAAACAGGGGTGTCGGTAGAGTATGTCCCATCGCCAGAGAAGCAGTGGTTCGTCTTCCGCATCCTCTACGGTCATGCCCAGCAGGTGTCCGACCTCCTTGTGGAGGAAAAGGTGTATACCTACCTCGCCATGATCTGGAAGAACCGATACAAGGACGGAAAGCGCCGCCGCGTGCTCGTCCCTTTCCTCAACCTCCTCTTCGCCTATGTCTCTCGCGAACAGGCCGAAGAGTATGTACACAACCACCCCGCCTCGCGCTACATCACCTATTATTATAACCATTTCCAGACCAACGAGTTCGGCATGAACCCGCCCGTCACCGTTGCAGAACGCGACATGGTGCCCTTGATCCGCGCCACCGCTCTTCACAACGAGCATGTCAGGGAGGTGGACATGCAGAAATGCCATTTCGTCTCTGGCGACCTCGTCCGCGTCACCAGCGGACCTTTCGAGGGCATCACGGGCCGCGTGGCACGCATCAACCGCCAGAACCGCGTGGTGTTCTACATCGAGGGACTCCAGACTGGGTTGGCCACGGCCTATATCCCTGCCCATTGTTTGGAGAAAGTCGATGCCGCCGCCCAGAAATAAATGGTCACACGGAAATCGCGGAAAAGTTTTTAATGGTCACACGGAAATCACGGAAAAGTTTTTAATGGTCACACAGAAATCACAGAAATCACAGAAAAGATATTGCAGCCGCAATATCATCCATCCGTACAATCCGTGTTCAAAAGAATAAATTTCTGTGTTTTCTGTGTTTTCTGTGTGAGGTAAAAAAGTCCCTTCTGCGTGGAATACAATGGTCACACAGAAATCACAGAAATCACAGAAAAACGATATTGCAGCGCAATATCATCCATCCGTACAATCCGTGCCATCCGTGTTCAAAAGAATAAATATTCTGTGTTTTCTGTGTTTTCTGTGTGAGGTAAGAATAATCCGTGTTCAAAGAAATTATTTCTGTGCTTTCCTTCTAACTCCCGCTGTAGGGGGTATGCGACCCCCTCTTAATCTCCCCCTGTAGGGGGAGGAAAAGTTAGAACTGAGCGCAGAAACTAATCACTCCCCCCTCTCAAGCTACCCTCTCCCCTTGGAGAGGGGCTGGGGGTGAGGCCGGAGGGACATTCCTTTATAGTCCGCCTCCTACAGGAGGAACAGAAACTAATCACTCCCCCTCCTACAGGAGGGGTTAGGGGAGGTCAATCAAGTTACGGATTATTTGGGATCCCGAAAATACCCGAAAGAACGAAAAAGTACGAAAACCGATATTGCGCTGCAATATCAAGAATAATGGTCACACAGAAATCACAGAAATCACAGAAAAAGATATTGCAGCCGCAATATCAGGAATCCGTATAATCCGTGCCATCCGTGTTCGAGAAATAAATAATTTCTGTGTTTTCTGTGCTTTCTGTGTGCGATAACAAATCGTCCCATCCGTGTGAGACAGAACAATCCGCAGTCGAAGATAGAAGAACAATCAATATAAAATAGAACAATGAAGAAATTAGGTTTATTGTTACTGCTCAGCGCAGTACTCCTTACCGCGTGTAAGACCCCGCAAGACATCGCTTACTTGCAAGATGTCAGTCCCAACGTGCCCATCCAGACCCACGGCGACGGCAACATCCGTTTCCTGCCGGGCGACAAGCTCAGCATCTACGTCCACAGCCGCGACCCGCAGCTGATGAGCCTCTTCAACCTCTACCAGGGTATTAACAACTTCAGCACCAACAACGGCGGCATGTATGCCTACACCGTCGATGCCAACGGAAACATCGACTTCCCCGTGTTAGGAGCCGTGCAGGTGCAAGGCCTCACCCGTACTGAGGTGGCCCAGACCATCAAGCAGCGCCTCGTCAGCCAGAACCTCTGTAAAGATCCCACCATCACCGTCACCTTCTACGACATGAAGTTCTCCGTCCTGGGCAATGCCGGTGCTGGTGTGAAGGAGATCACCAAAGACAAGATCACCCTCCTCGAGGCCATCGCCATGGCCAGCGACCTGCAGATCGACGGCCTCCGTAAGAACGTCCTCGTCATGCGCCAGGAGGGCGACAAACAGGTACCCTACCGCGTGGACCTCACCAGTGCCGAGAGCATCTACAACTCCCCCGTGTACTACATCCGTCAGAACGACGTCATCTACGTGGAGCCCAACGACAAGTTCAAGCGCAACAGCACCGTGATGACCAACGATGCCTACCGACCCACCTTCTGGATGTCCGTCGCCTCCTTCCTCACCACCATCGCCCTTATCTTCATCAAGTAAACTTTCATTACCTTTATTATGGCAAATATAAAAGACAATAACAACGGAGCCGTCCGCCGCCAGCCCACCGACAATGAGCTCAGCATCACCGACATGCTGATGATCTGTCTGCGCCACTGGCCCTGGTTCATCCTCTCGCTCATCGTCTGCATGAGCCTCGCTACGCTCCATCTGCTGCGCACCCCCAAGACCTACTCGCGCACCGCCTCCATCCTGGTGAAGACCACCGGCGGCGAGAAGTCCAGCGACATCCTGATGATGGAAGAGCTGGGTGTCAACAACATCACGTCGCATATCTACGACGAGATCGCGGCCATCCACTCGCCCGCCGTCATCCTCGAACTGGTGAAGCGCCTCCATCTCGACCTCAGCTACTCGCGGCCCGGCTATTTCCGCGACGAACCGCTCTATGCGGAGACACTCCCCGTGGAAGTGGAACTCCACGAGCTCGACGAGAACGCCTTCACCTCGTTCACGCTGACACTCAATGGCGACGAGACCGCCACGATGTCCGACATCATCCTCCGCGGCGAGCCCGTCGACAAGGCCTGCCAGCTGCGCATCGGCAAGAAGTGCAAGTCACCCCTCGGCTCTGTGACCGTCGCCCCCACCTTGTATTATGAGAAGGGGATGAAGGGCGACATCCTCGTGCGCCGCACCAGCTATACCGCCGCCGCCCAGATGTACGGCAGCCGCATCAGCGCCGCCCAGGAGGAGGACACCAAGAGCATCATCGATATCAAGTGCGTCGACAACTCCATCTCGCGGGCTGAGAACATCCTGCGCACCATCGTCAGCATCTATGGCGAGCAGTGGGTGAAGAACCGCAATCAGATCAGTGTCTCCACCAACGAGTTCATCAAGGAACGTCTGGCCGTCATTGAGAAGGAACTGGGCACTGTCGACCGCGACATCGCTGGTTATAAGAGCGCCCATGCCATGCCCAGCGTGGCAGCTGTCGCCGGACAGGCCATGGAGCAGGAGAACGCCGCCAACCAGGAGCGTCAGGTGCTGAACAACCAGCTCTATATGGTGCGCTACGTGCGCAACTACGTCACCGACCCCGCCCACGACAAGCAGCTCATCCCTGCCAACAGCGGCATCGGCAACCGCTCTGTGGAGACACAGATTGCCGCCTACAACGAGAAACTGCTGCAGCGCAACAACCTCGTGGCCAACTCCAGTGAGCAGAACCCCTTGGTGGCTGACCTCGATAACTCCCTGAACGAGCTGCGTGCAGGTATCGTCACCTCCCTCGACAACACCCAAAACACACTCAACGCACAGCTCGGCACCGTGCAGTCTATCCACAGTCAGGCTATCGGCAAACTGGCGGCCAACCCCCAGCAGGCCAACTACCTTCTGTCGAGCGAACGTCAGCAGAAAGTGAAGGAGGCCCTCTACCTCTTCCTCCTGCAGAAACGCGAGGAGAACGAGCTGTCGCAGGCTTTCACCGCCTACAACACCCGCACCATCGCTGAGCCGTGGGGCAGCAACCGTCCCATCTCGCCCAATAGGAATCGCATCCTCCTCATCGCCTTCGCCATCGCCTTGGCCATCCCCGCCGCGTGGTTCATCCTCCGCGAGGTGAGCAATACGAAGGTGCGCGGACGTAAGGACCTCGAGAACCTCACCATCCCCTTCGTCGGCGAGCTGCCGCTGTGGAAACCCCAGCAAGGAGAGGAGTCCATCGATGCCTCCAACCATTTCGTGGTGCGCCAGCATAGCCGCGACATCACCAACGAAGCCTACCGCGTGGTGCGCACCAACCTCGAGTTCATGGTGTCCGGCCAGTCAGAGAAAGGCGGCGGCCATATCATCATGCTCACCTCCTTCAACCCTGGCAGCGGAAAGACCTTCATCACCGCCAACCTTGGCGCTTCGTTCGCCATCCGCGAGAGTCGCGTCATCTGCATCGACCTCGACCTGCGCCGCGGTTCGCTGTCAGAGTTCGTCGACAACCCCAAGAAGGGTCTCACCAGCTACCTCAGCGGGCAGATAGACAACTACCAGGAGCTCATCGTCCACCATACCCTCACCAGCAACGACAGCGATGCCGACGACGAGTCGCCCACCCGCATCCTCGACGTGCTGCCCATGGGTAAGGTGCCCCCCAACCCCACGGAGCTGCTCTACTCGCCGAAGCTCAAGCCCATGCTCGACGAGCTGCGCCAGCGCTACGACTATGTCTTTGTAGACTGCCCGCCCGTGGAGATCGTCGCCGATGCCACCATCATCAGCCGCGAGGCCGACCTCACCCTCTTCGTCGTCCGCGCCGGACTCCTCGAGCGCTCCATGCTCCCCGAGCTCCAGAAGAACTACGACGACAAGCGCTACAACAACATGGCCATGCTCCTCAACGGCACGGATGCCGAGCATACCTACGGTTACCACCGCTACGGTTATGGCTACGGCCGCTACGGCTATGGCAAGCGCCACGGCTACGGCTACTACGGCCACTCAAAGAAGAAGTGATCGCCGCCTCACACAGAAATCACGGAAAAGTTTTTAATGGTCACACAGAAATCACGGAAATCACAGAAAAGATATTGCAGCCGCAATATCCTCCATCCGTGCCATCCGTGCCATCCGTGTTCAAAAGAAATAATTTCTGTGCTTTCTGTGTTTTCTGTGTGGGATAAAATTTTCGCGTAATTCTGTGTTTTTCGCGTTATTTCGCGATATAATAAGACCGTTTCCGCGATGGGATGGGATTGCGAAAACACGCGAAAAGGCGAAAAAGTACGAAAAAAGAAATTTCTGTGCTTTCCTTCTAACTCCCGCTGTAGGGGGTATGCGACCCCCTCTTAATCTCCCCCTGTAGGGGGAGGAGAAGTTAGAACTGAGCGCAGAAACTAATCACTCCCCCTCCTACAGGAGGGGTTAGGGGAGGTCAATCAGCGAGAGTGCTAAGTAGTTACGGATTATTTGGGATCCCGAAAAGAAGAAAGACCACGGATCGCCCAGATTCAACGGATTTTCTTTGGATCCCGAAACTACCCGAAAAGACGAAAGAAATCCGAAAACCGTATTGCCGATGCAATATCCTCCATCCGTGCAATCCGTCCCATCCGTTGTTGAGAAAAATAATTTCTGTGTTTTCTGTGTTTTCTGTGTGAGATAAAAAAGTCCCATCTGTGTGGTGTGAGAAGACCACGGATTGCCCGGATCCAACGGATAATTTGGGATTGCGAAAACACGCGAAAAGGCGAAAATATTGCGAAAATGGATATTGCGGGCGCAATATCAGGATGTAAGGTCACACAGAAATCACGGAAATCACAGAAAAGATATTGCTGGACGCAATATCCTCCATCCGTGCCATCCGTGCCATCCGTGTTCAAAAGAAATAATTTCTGTGCTTTCTGTGCTTTCTGTGTGAGATAAAAATAATTCGTGAAATTCGTGAAATTCGTTGTTGAAAAAAAACTTTCTGTGCTTTCTGTGTTTTCTGTGTGAGATAAGAATAATCCGGGTTTTTCCGTGTTTTTCGATGTTTAAAAAAAAACTGTGTGGAATCATTGAATGTATAATCGTAGAAGTAACATAACAAAAGAACATGTCCGTATTTAAAGACAAGACATTATTAATTACAGGCGGTACCGGCAGCTTCGGCAACGCCGTGCTCCGCCGTTTCCTTGACAGCGACATCAAGGAGATACGAATCTTGAGCCGTGACGAAAAGAAACAGGACGATATGCGTCACGACTTCCAGGCGCGTATGCCAGAGGTGGCCAATAAGATTAAGTTCTACATTGGCGACGTGCGCAACAAGAGCACGCTGAAGTACGCCATGAAGGGCGTCGATTACGTGTTCCATGCTGCTGCCCTGAAGCAGGTGCCCAGCTGTGAGTTCTTCCCGATGGAGGCCGTCAAGACCAACGTCATCGGTACCGACAACACGTTGGATGCCGCCATCGACGCGGGCGTGAAGTGCGTCATTTGTTTGAGCACCGACAAAGCTGCCTATCCCATCAATGCCATGGGTATCACCAAGGCGATTGAGGAGAAGATAGCCGTGGCCAAGAGCCGCATGTCTGGCGATACCAAGATATGCTGTACACGTTACGGCAACGTGATGTGCAGCCGTGGTAGTGTGATCCCCCTTTGGATTGATCAGATCCGTAAGGGTAACCCCATTACCATCACCGAGCCCAGTATGACTCGCTTCATCATGTCATTGGAAGAAGCCGTAGACCTCGTGCTCTTTGCATTCGAGAACGGCAAGAATGGGGATATCCTTGTTCAGAAAGCTCCCGCCTGTACAATTCAGACCCAGGCAGAAGCTGTCGTGGAACTCTTCAAGCACCAGGCTCCTCATAATCCCGAAATTCGCGTCATTGGCATCCGTCACGGTGAAAAGATGTATGAGACGCTCCTCACCAAGGAAGAAGCTGCCAAGGCCATTGATATGGGTAATTTCTATGCTGTACCAGCAGATAACCGTGACCTCAACTACGATAAGTATTTCAAGGAGGGCGATGTGAAACGCGTCACCATCGATGAGTTCAACTCCAACAACACCCGCCGCCTCAACCTCGAAGAAACGAAGGAGAAGATTGCCAGTCTTACCTACATCCAGAACGAACTCAACGGAATCCCGAATTTAGTCTAACGCTACGGATGAAACAGATTCAAAACAACAAGATGGAGTTCCCTAAAGAGTACGGGCACACGGGCAACAAAGAGAAGATGGTGCTAAAACAAGAGACTTTTGCCATTATTGGTGCTTGTATGGAAGTACACAGTACGTTGGGAAGGTGTTTCAGTGAGAAAGTCTATCAAGATGCTTTGGAAGTAGAATTCAAGTTAAGGAATATACCTTATGAGCGCGAGAAGCACATGCTAGTCAACTATAAGGGTGTTACGCTTGCACACGACTTTTTTGCTGATTTCATATGTTATAACAAGGTCATCGTAGAACTGAAAGCTGTATCTGAACTTGATAATGAGAATCGTGAACAGGTTATCAATTATCTACATGCAGCCAACAAACAAGTAGGCTTATTGGTGAACTTCAGAACAGCCTCATTGACTCATGAACGCTTCGTGAATTTTGACTTTGAACAAATCCGTTAAATCTGATAAATCTGTAGAGAAGCGCTACGGATGAAACGGATTGCCCCGATTGTTATATAGAGTAAGGAGCATAAATCCGTTAAATCTGATAAATCTGTAGAGAAGCGCTACGGATGAAACGGATTGCCCCGATTGTTATATAGAGTAAGGAGCATAAATCCGTTAAATCTGATAAATCTGTAGAGAAGCGCTACGGATGAAACGGATTGCCGCGATTGTTATATAGAGTAAGGAGCATAAATCCGTTAAATCTGATAAATCTGTAGAGAAGCGCTACGGATGAAACGGATTGCCCCGATTGTTATATAGAGTAAGGAGGATAAATCCGTTAAATCTGATAAATCTGTAGAGAAGCGCTACGGATGAAACGGATTGCCCCGATTGTTATATAGAGTAAGGAGGATAAATCCGTTAAATCTGATAAATCTGTAGAGAAGCGCTACGGATGAAACGGATTGCCCCGATTGTTATATAGAGTAAGGAGCATAAATCCGTTAAATCTGATAAATCAGTAGAGAAGCGCTACGGATGAAAGGGATTGCCCCGATTGTTATATAGAGTAAGGAGCATAAATCCGTTAAATCTGATAAATCAGTAGAGAAGCGCTACGGATGAAACGGATTGCCCCGATTGTTATATAGAGTAAGGAGCATAAATCCGTTAAATCTGATAAATCTGTAGAGAAGCGCTACGG